>ERZ773090.9-NODE-9-length-344516-cov-291.729_pt1 | contig 344516 bp, 280 predicted proteins | sample MGYA00580579_ERZ773090 | MGnify/ENA primary metagenome ERZ773090 (study PRJEB29015, sample SAMEA2738014) | human oral metagenome | biome: human oral; feature: human-associated habitat; material: dental | place: China | collected 2132 ... | reverse complement strand
TCGGCGTGCACTCGCCCGAATACGCCTTCGAGAAGGTGACGGAGAACGTGCGCGAGGGGGCGAAGAAGCTCGGCGTCACCTACCCCGTCGCCGTCGACTCGGACCTGAAGACGTGGAAGAACTTCGACAACCACTACTGGCCCGCGCAGTACCTCGTCGACGAGTCCGGCAAGGTGCGCCACATCCACTACGGCGAGGGCGGCGAAGCCACGGCCGAGAAGCTCATCCGCCGGCTGCTGACCGAGCAGAACCCGGGAGTCAAGCTGCCCGAGCCCGTCTTCACCGGAAGCAAGGCGGCGGCCCGCGACGGCAAGGCGGGATCCTCCGCTGAGAAGACCAACCCGGAGACCTACCTGTTCCCCTCCCGGGCCTCCTACTACGCGGGACGACCCCAGCTCAGGGAGGGGACCGCCGACTACGGCGATCCGGGCGAGCCGAAGCGGGGGACCTTCAACCTCGCGGGCGCGTGGAACGCGGGGGCGGAGTCGATCACGCCCGCGCGGGGATCGGCGCAGGTGCGCCTCGGCCTGCACGCCAGGCGCGTGTACCTCGTCGCGTCGGGCGAGGGAGAGGTGACCTACACCTTCGCCGGCAAAACTTACACGAAGAAGGTGAGCGGCACCCCCAACGCCGTCGATCTGCTTCCGGGCGACGGCCGCAAGGAGGGGACGCTGAAGGTCGAGGCCTCCAGCGGGGTCCACCTCCACTCCTTCACGTTCGGGTGAGAGCGAGTGGCCGTTACGATTGAGGCCGTGCAAGCACGAACCTCCGATCCGGCGTCCGGCGGCGAACTGGAACGCCTCATCGACGCCGTTGGCGAAGGAGACCAGGAGGCCTTCTCCCGACTGTACGACGCGACCGCCGGCTACCTCCTGGCCCTCATCAGGCGAATCGTCGTCAGCCAGGCTCACGCGGAGGACGTCCTGCAGGAGACCTTCCTGCAGGTGTGGAGGCGGGCGCCCGGCTTCGACCCCGCCCGGGGCAGCGCCAAAGCCTGGCTCGCCGTGATGGCGCGAGGCCGCGCGATCGACTGCGTCCGTTCGAGCCAGTCCCGCCGGGACCGCGAGAGATCGGCCTACAGGCCGGACGTCGATCGCGACGACGTCGCCGAGGCGGTGGCCGCCGGCGAGCAGCGCGACGAGCTGTCCCGGGCGATGGCGGGCCTGTCCGCGCCGGCGAGGGCCTGCATCGAAGCGGTCTACTTCCGGGCCCTCACGCACAGACAGGCCGCGCAGGCCCTCGGCATGCCGCTCGGCACGGTGAAGACCCACGTCAGAAACGGAATCGCGCATCTGCGCGGGGCGCTGGAGGGGACATGAACGATCGGATCGAATTCGGAACGCCCGAAGCGGAGCTTCTAGGCGAGATGGCGTTCGCGGGGGATCAGCCCGCCGTCGCGCCCGGCGTCAAGGACGCCCTCATGGCGCGGGTCGCCGCCCTGTCGGACCCCGGCGGGCCGCAGACCCCGACGGAGCCGGACCGGAAGGGCGGGGCGATCGGGCCGGCGACGGCCGACGGCCCGGAAGACGGAGCCGACGGGAACGGGCCGGCCGGGGGGAGCGAGGCCGGCGGCGCGGAGGTCGTCGAGATCCCGCGCAGGCGCTGGGCTCGCAGGGTCATGGCCGCGGCGGCCTCCGTGGCGCTCCTCGTCGCGGGGTTCGCCGCCGGACACGCCTGGACGATGCGGGGGATGTCCCATGAGACGCGCTTCAGCGCCCTCAACCAGGCGTCGGACTACCGGTCGGTGGACCACAGGATGGCCGACGGGCACGTCATACGCCTCGTGTGGTCGCACAGGGAGCACTCGGCGGCGCTCGTGATGCCCGGCGGCATGAAGGTCCCCGAGGGCAAGGCGATCCAGGCGTGGCTCGTCAAAGGCGCGCAGACGAAGTCGATGGGGATGTACCGCGCCGGCTCCAAGGGCCTCTACACCTTCCTCGACGGCATGCCCGACGACGGCGAGGCCGTCATGCTCACATACGAGCCCAGCTCCGGCTCCCGCCGCCCCTCCTCCGACATGGTCGCCGAACTGCCCACCGGCAAGGCCTGAGGGCCGGGCCCCGGCCTGGACCGGACGGGATGCAGCCGCCCCGACGGAGAGGGGCCCGGCTTCCGCTCCGGCCGGCCTCGGCGGGACGCAGCGCGAGATCGGCGCCGTAGACGGTGCCGGCCTATGGCCGGTCCGGGACGCGGAACTCCTCTCTCCGACGCCCTTCGGCAGAGGGCGTCGGAGAGAGGCGTTAGAGGCCGTTGCCTCGGCCGGTTCTCAAGGCGACCCCTGCCCGAGGAAGCACTCGCGTTCCCAGGCTCGGCCGGCCGGTTCCCAGACTCGGCGTGCAGCTCACTCCGCGAGCAGGTCGCGGGAGGTGATGCGCCGGGCCCGCCGCATGAGCAGGAGGCTGAGCAGGACGGGAAGGGCCAAGAACGCCGCGCCGAGGCAGACGACCGGCCCGGCCGCCAGGCCTGCGTCCAGGCGCATGATCCCCGTGCTTCGAAGCAGCTGCCCCAGGGCGGGCATGGCGAACGCCCACCCGAGGGCGACCCCGGCGGCCGTCCCCAGGCACATGGAGGGCAGCTGCGCGGCGATCACCTGCACCGACAGCTGCCGGTTGGTGAATCCGAGCGCTTTGAGCACGCCGAAGTCGCGCCGCGACCTGGCGATCAGCGACGCCACGACCAGGCCGACGACCAAGATCGCCACGATCCCCGTCAGGGAGAGGATCCCGACGGCCAGGCCTTGGCTCATGGAAATGTAGGTGTTGAGGATCGAGTCCACGTGGGCCTGCATGTCCACCATCGAGGTGTAGCGGCCGGCGAAGGAGGAGCTGATCCTGGTGAACAGCGTCTTCGCGTCGGCCCCGTCGGCGTAGACGGCGAGGGTCTTGGGCTGGTAGCTCGGCGTCGCCTGGCGAACGCCGTCGACCGTGAGCACTGCGCTCTTCCCCAGGCTCATGGTGGACTGGGTCAGGCCGGTCACGAGATAGGTCGCCTTGTTTCCGGTGTGCGAGATCGTGATGTCGTCCCCCACGCCGATCCCCAGGGCGGAGGCGAGCGGCCCGCCGATGGCGATCTCCCCGGCGCGAGCGGGCAGACGGCCTTCGTAGACGGTTTTGCCCGAGGCTCGGGGAGCGTCGTCGCTGACGATGAGGGTGATCGTGCCCGCGTCGGACTCGGCGCTCGTCGTATCGTAGACGATCGACGAGCCTACTCCGGGCGTGCGCCCCAGGTCGGCGCGCAGCGCGTAGACGGACTGGTCCGGCGCCGCGGTGATCGAGACGTTCCCGCGGTCGCCCATGAGCGTGTCCATGAACTGCCGGGGGTTGCCGAGGATCGCGGAGTCGATCGCCAGGGCGAAGACCGCGGCGAAGACGGCGATGGCGAAGACGACCGTGACCATGACGTTCTGCGCGCGTGCGCGCAGCCCCGCCTTCAACCCGATGAGGACCGGCGCCGGCCCGCGCGTGGAGGCCAGCGGCAGCCGGGTCGGACGGAAGGAGTGGGCGGCCTCTCCGCCGCGAAGGGCGTCGACCGGCGGGATCTTGCGCACCCGGGCGGAGCTCAGCCACGCCGTGAGGAGGACGATCGCGAACATGCTCGCGACCGCCGCGGCCGATCCCGGCACCGACAGGCCCGGGTCCCAGACCAGCCCCGTCTGGGATTCGATCATCCGCCTGAGGAAGGGCAGGGCCAGGCTGCTCGCCAGAGCCCCGAGGGCTCCCGCGCATAGGGCCACTGCTGCGAACGGGGCCATGACGGCCCTCATCACCTGGCCGGCCGTCATCCCCGCGGCCTCCAGCGTGCCGAAGGCCGGCATGTCGCGCACGACCGTCGATCGGATGGCGAACCGGACGATGAGGGCCACTACCGCCGCGATGAGAAGGGAGAAGGCTCCGAGCAGGGCGGTGAACATGTTCGGCGTCAGCGTCTGCGCACTCGCGTACGACGTCCAGCTGAGGGAGTAGGCGACGGGGTCGGGCTGGCCTGCGCCCATCGTCGCCGTCCGGATGCGCGACGTGAGGACCGAGCTGTTCGCGTCCGACCGTGCGGCCGCGGTTTGCTGGACCCGCGCGTGCCACGCTTGCCTGACTCCGGGCGAGGCCGTCAGAGTCTTGAGGGAAGCCGGGGTGAACTGGAATTCCATGGCCCCCACGTTGAGGCTGTCGCGCATCGGGCTTTCGAAGAAGCCCTGGATGTGGAAGCTGTGCGCGACCCCTCCGATGGTCACGGTGAAGCGATCGCCGAGATCGTAGCCTCCGCCCGTCTTCATGACGTAGGGGAGCCAGATCGGGTCGGACAGCCTGGTTCCCAGCTCCTCGACCGTGCCCGTCCGCCCGATCCTGGGCTTGGACTCGCGGCTGGTCAGCATGGTGAAGGGATTCTGGGTGTCCGCGCCGGCGTAGCGGAAGGACGCCGTCGCCGCGGCGAGGGGGACGATCTCGTAGTCGGCGACGCGGCGATCCGAGTCGAGGACGTGCGCCGCCCGCTTCGCTCCCTCCGCCGAGGAGAGGAGGATCGACGTGTCCTCGGTGTCGAGCCGCTCGGTGGTCTCGGAGATGCTCTCCCGGTAGCCGGTGAGGATGACCGCCACGTGCAGCATCATCGCCGTGATCGCGATGAGCAGGCCGGTGATGGCGAACTGCCCCTTGGCCTTGCGCAGGCTGCGGCGCGCCAGGATCCTTGCCGTCGTGGACACGCTCACCACCCCATGTCGGCCAGGAAGCCGGACAGGCGGGCAGTGCGGCCCTCGTCCTCGGCCGCGTAGGCGCCGAGGTCGAGCTCTCCCTTGACGGTGCCGTCGCGGAGGTAGAGGATCCGGTTCCCGCGCACGGCCGATCGCACGTCGTGGGTGACCATGACGATCGACTGCCCGTGGCCGTTGATCCTCGTCAGCAGGTCGAGCACCTTGGTCGAGTTCTCGGAGTTGAGCTGGCCGGTGGGCTCGTCGGCGAAGAGCACGTCCGGCTCGTTGATCAGAGCCCGCACGATGGCCGCCCGCTGCGCCTCGCCGCCCGAGACCATGCCCGGGAACTTCTTTCGCGTCGCCGCGTCGATGTCGACCAGGTCGAAGAGCTCGACGGCTCGCTGGGCGACGGCCGCGCGTTTGCGCCCCGTGAGCAGGCCGGGCGCCATGACGTTGTCCATGAGCGACATGGAGTCCAGGAGGTTCATCTGCTGGAATACGAAGCCGCAGTGCGAGCGCCGGAAGACGGCCAGGCGGTCCTGCGAGGCGCCCGAGATGTCCGTCCCGTCGAAGACCACCGTGCCCAGCGTCGGGCGGTCCATGCCCGACAGCGCGTACAGGAGCGTGGACTTGCCCTCCCCCGACGGCCCCATGACGACGGTGAAGTCGCCCCGGAGGATTCGCAGGTCCATGTTCTTCAGGACGTGCTGCTGGACGCTCTGGAGCGAGAACGTCTTGGACAGTTTCTTCGTGGAGATGACGGCGTCCGCCTCCGGGGCCTCTCCCGGATCCGATGGACGGTCGGTGGTATGCGTACTCATGAGGTCGAGGGTAGAAGGCCGCGAACCGGCAGTCCTTTCTACTTTCTTAACGGATTCCTACGGTTCGGTTACGCGGCGGCGGCGTGGCGTGGCCGGCGGATTCCCGAACCCCGCCTCGCGCCCGCGGGCGGAGGCGCCCGGTGAGGCGGCGGGCGAGCGGCTACCTCGCCAGCGGTATCTCCACGACGACCCCCAGCCCGGGCGCCGCGTCGCGACAGTGCAGCGATCCCCCCATGCGCTCCATGAGATAGCTCGCGGTGAACAGCCCGAGCCCCTGCCCGGGCCGGCCCGCCGCGTTGGAGCCGCGCACGCCCTTGCCGAGGATCGCCTCGAGTTCGCCGGACGGGACTCCCGGGCCGGTGTCGCGCACGTCGACCACGAGGAAGTCGCCCTCCAGGCGGGAGGCGACCGTGACGGGCGTGGCGGCGTACTTCCGCGAATTGGCGACCACGTTGTCGAAGACCTGGCGCATGCGCAGCCTGTCGACCGACACCAGGCAGCCGGGCAGGTCGAAGGGGCGGATCGCCCCGTCGGGGTCCGCCGCGCGCAGGAGCGCCGCCACCTCGCCGCTGGCGACGACCTCCGGCTCGACCCGCAGGACGGCGAGCTCTTCCTCGTTGGCCTGGAACAGGTCGGCCACTAGCGCCTCGATCTGGCCGGTCAGATCCCCGACGGTCTCCAGCTTCGAGCGGCGCGCCGCATCCGTCTCCGTGAGGGCCAGAAGCTCGGCCGTCGCCGCGATCGACGCGACGGGCGTGCGGATGTCGTGGCCGAGCTCGGCCACCAGGTCCTTCTTGGACTGCTTGGCCTCCTCCTCCCGCCGCCGGGCGCGGGCGAGCTCGTCGCGCATGATGTCGAAGGCCTCCGTGAACGGCCCGAAGAGGTTGCCGCGATCCATCGTAAGCGGGGCGTCGAGGTTCCCCGCGGCGACGTCCGCGGCGAAGGCCCGAAGCGCGGCGAAGGGCCGGGCGATCCGCCGACGGTGGAAGGCGTGCAGCGCCAGGCAGGCCAGCGAGATCGCCGCGATCGCCCCGCCCGCCAGGAGGAGGACGCGCCGTCGGGCGCGGGCGAGCTCGCCCGCCCTGCCGTCGGCGATCCGCAGCACGCCCACGCGCTGGCCGCCGACGACGACGTCGAAGCTGGAGGCCCCCGCCCGGAACGCCTCGCGGTCGGTGTCCATCGGCCTGCCGCGCGACGCCGCGACGGCGCCGTCCCCGGAGAGCACCGTGATCCTCTGGAAGGCCTCGGGGGCGCGGCCGACCGCGGCGGAGGCGTCCGGCCACGAGCGCTCGACGGCGAGGCGAAGGTCGCAGGCGGCGACGGTGTCGGGTCGCGCGACGGGCCGGTCCACCGAGGCCCACAGGCCCAGGAAGGCCGCGGCCGCCGCCGCGACGACGGCCAAGGCCGCCCTCACGCGGGCTCCTCGAAGATGTAGCCGCGTCCCCACACGGTCCGGATGTAGCGCGGCCGATCGGGGTCGCGCTCGATCCGGGTGCGCAGACGCCGGATGTGCACCGACAGGGTGCCGTCGCCGGTGACCGCCCCGCCCCACACCTGACGGAACAGCTCCCTCTTCTCGACCACGCGTCCGCGGTTGGCCACGAGATGCTCCAGGAGCTTGAACTCCAGAGCCGCCAGCGAGACGTCCCTCCCGCCCACGCGCACCCGCGCCGAGCCCGGGTCGAGGAGGAGCCAGCTGTCGTCGTAGACGGCCGGCTCCGGCGGGCCGCTCGAGGAGAGGCGGTCGAGCATCCGCCGGATCTTCGCCAGGAGGACCGCCAGCGAGTAGGGCTTGGCGATGTAGTCGTCGCCGCCGAGCGACAGGGCCAGGATCTGGTCGTCCTCCGCGGTGCGCGCCGAGACGAAGACGATCGGGATGTCGCCGCGCTCGCGGCGGAGCCGACGGCAGAATTCGAAGCCGCTGAGCCCCGGCAGGTTGACGTCCAGGAGGACGAGCTTCGGCTTGCGGGAGGCGAGGGCCGCATGGGCTTCCTCGGCGCTGGAGACGTAGGCCGCCGATACGCCGGAGAGCGTCAGATATTCGACGGTGGAGGACGCCAAGGCCTCCTGGTCCTCGACCATGAGCACGTCGACGGGATCCGAGACGGTCGTGGGCTCCGGCATGCCAGTAGCCTACATGCCGGGCGCCGTCGGACCGGCCAGCGGCCCCGCCGGCGGGGCTCATCGCGACACCGGCCGGGGCGAGACGCCTCGGCCCCGCCGGGAACCGGGGGAGCCGCCGATTCGCCGGTTCCCGGCCGCCCTCCCGGTCAGCGGACGAGCGCATCGGCTCGGACGCGGTCGGTAGGATGTTCCGGTGACGACTTCGACGACTTCCAGACCCGCGCTGCTCGCCGGCGCCACCGTCCACGGCCTGGCCGGCCTGAAGCGACTGCGCCATCGCTGCGAGATCCCGCTCGTCGTCCTCGCCGGGGCCATCCTGGCGGTCGGATACGCACTCTGGATCGTGGCGATCGTCCAGCTGTTCGCCGTCGAGCCGGGCGACCGGCTCTTCGACGGCCTCCCTCTGGCGCGGCTCCTGTCCTTCCTCCCCCTGCCCACGGGCGACCCCACGCTCATCGTCGTGATCCTCGGCTTCGCGCCCCTCGCCATAGCCGTCGTCCGGGCGGTGATCTACGCGAAGGTCCGCGCGGGCGGCGTCCGCATGAGCCCGACGCAGTTCCCGGAAGGCTATCGAATGGTCGTCGAGGCCGCCGAGAGATTCGGGATGAGGAAGGTGCCCGACGCCTACGTCGTGCTCGGCAACGGCGTCGTCAACGCCTACGCGTCCGGACACGGGTACCGGCGGTTCGTCGTCGTCCACTCCGACGCCTTCGAAGTCGGGGGAGGCGCCAGGGACCCCGAGGCCCTGCGCTTCGTCATCGGCCACGAGGTGGGCCACCTGGCCGCCGGCCACGTCAGCTTCTTCCGCATCCTCTTCATCAGCCTCGCATACGTCGTCCCGGTGCTGGGCCCGGCCGTCTCCAGGGCGCAGGAATACACGGCGGACAACCACGGCTACGACTGCGCCCCCGACGGAGTGGCCGGGGTGATGGGCCTGCTCTCCGGCGGCAAGTACCTGGGCGCCCAGGTCAACCTCCACGCCCTGGCCGACCGCGCGGCCACCGAACGCGGCCTGTGGCTGCACGTCGCCAACTGGATGTCGACCCACCCGGTCCACACCTGGCGCGCCAGCGCCCTGCGCGACCGCAGCCGTCCCGGGCGCCTCATGGTCGCCCCGCCCCGCGATTCCGCCTGGTTCGCGCCCTCACAGCCGGCGGGCGGCGACCCGAGTGCGGCGTGGGGCACGCCCGCCGAGGCCCTGCGCCGACTCGACGCCGTCCCCGCCGCGCGCGAGGAGCAGTTCGGCCGCTACCCCGGCGTCTCCTACGACGAGCCCGCCGACGCCTTCCGACTGGCCGACCCGGACGGCGCGATCCCCGAGGGCCGCCCGTGACGTGTGAGGGCGTATGGGGTCGCGTGACGTAAGGTGTGAACGACCGGCGGCCCCCGAGAGGGGAGCGGATGAACGCCCGAGGCGGATCCGGGCTGCTCGCGAGAAGGAGAGGCGAATGAACGCGCAGAAGAGGAAGGGAGACAGCCCGCTGCTGTGGGCGCTCTGGCTGTGGAGGCTGGCGCTCGCGCTGGCCTCCGGGTGGGCCGTGTGGCTTCTCCTGGAACACCGGAGCGCCGAGCAGGTCTTCGACCAGCTCCTGTACTTCACGACGCTCTCGACCATCGCGGTCTTCCTCTTCAACCTCTCCGAAGCCGTCCGCCCCTTCGTCATACGGACGGGAGGGCGGAACCGCTTCGAGTCGAAAAGCCCGTGGCTGCGCGGAATGGCCACGTCCATGGCGATTTTCACCGGCGTCGTCTTCGCGACTCTGCTCGAGGGCGCCTACCCCGATACGGCCGGCAAACTCGCGCATCTGGTCTGCCCGATCGCGATGGCCGTCGACTGGGCGGCGGTCGGCCGATCCCAGGGCCGGCTCCACGTCCTCTCGCCGGCGACGTGGAGCGCCCTCCTCCTGCCCTACATCTTCTTCGTCTATCCGTGGGATGCGCGCAGGGACGGCAAGCCGATGTACGAATTCCTCGACCCGGCCAAGGACGACTGGCCGGTCACGGTCGGCGCCGTCATCGCGGCCTTCCTCATCGTCTCCTACCTCTTGTGGGCGATCGCCAGGCTGCGCGCGAAGGCGCTGAGCCCGCGCTGATCCGGCCATCCGCACCGCGGCTTGCGTGACTCGCGCGGCTCACTACGCGGAGGCGGGTGAGAACGCCGGGACGGTTTTGCCCAGCCACTCCAGGCCCTGCATCTGCGCCTCCTCCCAGACGGGCCACCGGTGCGAGCTTCCGGCGACTTCCACGGAGGTCAGCGACGTCGGCGCCTTGACCTGCGGCGCGAACTTGTCGAAGGAGGTTCGGAACTTCCCGTCGCCGGTGCCCGAATAGTTCCAGATCCTCACGGGGGGCTGGGTCCGGGAGGCGATCGCGCCCAGATCGTAGGCCTCCGCGCCCGCGGGCGCCTCGCCCTCGCGGAAGGTCGGCGAGTAGTAGCCGCTCATCGACAGCGTCGTCCTGAACAGCTCGGGGTGGCGGATCGTGAACATGTTGGCGCACCACCCGCCCGCGGAGTAGCCGTACGTCGCCCAGGCCCCGGGGTCCCCCTCCGCGCGGAGATTCGCCTTGACCCACGGCACGACCTTCTGCGTGACCCACGTCTCGATCGAGGTCCCCTCCACGTCCATGCACTCGGTGTCGCGGTCCCGCGGGAACACGTTGGGCGCGACGATGATCGAGTCCCGGATCTTCCCCTCGCTGACGGCCTTGGCGAGATCCTCGCCGGTGTGGAGGGGCTGCTCGAATCCGACGGGCGAGCCGGGGACGCCCGCGAAGGCCATGATGACCGGATAGGCCTTGTCCGGGTTCTTCAGATAGGACGGCGGTAGCCACACCCTGACCGTCGCGTCGCCCTGCTCTCCCTGACCCGGGACGACGACGTTCACCCACTGCCCGCCCGAGGCGTTGGGGTTGATGCCAGTCAGCTGGGCGTTGGCCAGGGGATTGCGCTGCGCCTGGGTGAAGTGGGCCTTCGGCGTCTTCTTGGAGGGGGCGGCCCCCTCCGCCCTCTGCGGAGCCCCCGCGGGCGCCGCCCCGAACTGCTGCTGCGTGGCCGGCTTCTTCGACAGGAACCCGAGGAGGTCGTGCCAGTTGGAATACCACAGGCTCACCCGGTTGACCGCGAGGAAGGCGAGGGAGATCGCCAGGACGCTGCACAGGAGGACGGCCAGAGCCTGCTGGACGTAGGCCCACAGCTTCGTCCACGGGTGATTGGGCACCCACAGGATCGCCCAGAGGAAGCAGGCCGCGGTGAGCACGGCGACGGCGGCCAGCAGAGTGCCTGAGGTCAGGGCGAAGAACGACATGCAATCAAGGTATACGGCTTGGCTCGGATATTCCTGCGAATCGAGATGGGCCTCGGGCCCCACGCCCGGCGGCACGTGCAGGCCATGATCCGCATCACGCGGGTTCGCTCCGGCGTCGCCGGCGGGATCCCGGGTGGGACGTGCGGTCCCGCGTCCGGAGACGGAACCCGGTAGGCTTGCGTCCATGACTTCAGAGACGAATCCCACACGTACGGAAACCGACTCGATGGGCGCGATCGAGGTTCCCGCCGACCACTACTGGGGCGCCCAGACCGAACGCAGCCTGCACAACTTCGACATCGGCCGCGACACCTTCGTCTGGGGCCGCCCCATGATCCACGCCCTGGGAGTCCTCAAGAAATCCGCCGCGCGGGCGAACGCCGAACTCGGCGAGCTTCCCGCCGAGATCGCCGACCTCATCGCCGCCGCGGGCGACGACGTCATCTCCGGCCGGCTCGACGCGGAATTCCCGCTCGTCGTCTTCCAGACGGGATCGGGCACGCAGTCGAACATGAACGCCAACGAAGTCATCTCCAACCGGGCCGTCGAACTCGCGGGCGGCGAGATGGGCTCGAAGGCCCCCGTCCACCCCAACGACCACGTCAACCGCGGCCAGTCCTCTAACGACACCTTCCCGACGGCCATGCACATCGCGGTCGTCTGCGAACTGGCGAACATGTATCCGCGCGTGCGCCGACTGCGCGACACCCTGGAGAGGAAGGCGAAGGAGTTCGACGGCGTCGTCATGGTCGGCCGCACCCACCTCCAGGACGCCACCCCCATCCGCCTGGGCCAGGTTCTCTCCGGCTGGGTCGCCCAGATCGACTTCGCCCTGGAATGCGTCGAATACTCCGATTCCCGGGCCCGCGAGCTGGCCATCGGCGGCACCGCCGTGGGAACCGGCTTGAACGCCCATCCGCGGTTCGGCGAACTGACTGCGGAGAAGATCAGCGAGGAGACCGGCATTCGGTTCACCCAGGCCTCCAACCTCTTCGCCGCGCTCGGCGCCCACGACGCCCTCGTCCAGGTCTCCGGCTCGCTGCGGGTTCTGGCCGACGCCCTGATGAAGATCGCCAACGACGTGCGCTGGTACGCCTCCGGGCCGCGCAACGGGATCGGCGAGCTGCTCATCCCCGAGAACGAGCCCGGCAGCTCGATCATGCCCGGGAAGGTCAACCCCACCCAGTGCGAGGCCATGACCATGGTCGCCACGAAGGTCTTCGGCAACGACGCCACCGTCGGCTTCGCGGGCTCCCAGGGCAACTTCCAGCTCAACGTCTTCAAGCCCGTCATGGCCTGGTGCGTCCTGGAGTCCGTCAAGCTGATCGGCGACGCCTGCGCCTCCTTCGACGAGCACTGCGCCTACGGCATCGAGCCCAACCTCGAGAAGATCGAGGAGAATCTGGACAAGAACCTCATGCAGGTCACCGCCCTCAACCGTCACATCGGCTACGACAAGGCCTCCAAGATCGCCAAGAACGCCCACAAGAAGGGGCTCTCGCTGCGGGAGTCGGCCCTGGAGCTGGGCTTCGTCAGCGCCGGGGACTTCGACGCCTGGGTGGTGCCGGCCGACATGACGCATCCGTCCGCCGCCGAGGAGTGAGCGGCTGGGGGACGGGCCTGGATCGCATTCATACGGCGCCACGGCGGCACCGCTCGCCCCGGGCGGACGGCCGACGCCGACGAATGACGCCTGCGCGAAGGGCTCGACGACGCAGAGCGGCCAGGGAAGACACCGGCGCTGAAGCAGCACCGGACGTTCTGCCGCCGTTGACCGTCCAAGCCGCCTCGGGCAGGATACGAGTATGTCCCGCATCGATCACGCGGCCCTATGGGTGGCCGATCTCGTCGGCGTACGCGACTTCTACCTCCGTTGGTTCTCCGGCCGCTCGAACGGCGAGTACCACAACCCGCGGACGGGCCTGCGCACGTTCATCATCAGCTTCGATCCCGATGCCGCTGGCGGGCGCGGCGCCCGGCTCGAGCTCATGAGTCGCCCCGACGTCATTGCCCGTCCGGAGTCGGAGGCTCTTGGCTGGGCCCATGTCTCCTTCGCTCTGCCCGGATGCACCGATGTCGACGAGTTGGCCGCCCGGGCGCGTGCGGCCGACGTGCCCGTGGTCGACGGGCCCCGGCGCACCGGCGACGGCTATTACGAGGCGGTCCTGCTCGACCCCGAGGGCAACCGCGTCGAGATCGTTGCCGGCGACTACACCGACGAGGTGGCCGAGCGCCCGGGACCGTGAGCCGCACTCATGGTGATCGCCCTCAGGCCCGTCGCCGGCTCGGTGCTCGCCCAGGACCAGTTCCTGGTGCCGCGCATCGCCCGCGTCGTCTCGATGCGGGTCCCGCTCGGCGCCGGGGATGGCAAGCCGCCGTCCCCGCCTTTTCTTCGACGGTCCCCGCCGCGGCGGGCGCTGCGAGCCCGGCGGCCTCCGGCAGGCCGGCTCAGCCTTGCGAGGCGATCTTGACGGCGAGGTCCTCGGCGTGGTGGAGGAGCTCGGTCATATGCGTCGAATCGTGCTGGTCGCCCAGGGCCCGGCAGCGTTCGGCGAGTTCCGTCGACTCCCTGAGCACCGTGCCCGTGTAGTCGACGACGCCCTCGGAGATCTGCGGGACCAGGGCGGCGACGTCGTCGGGGAGCGGCGTGGACTCCGCCGTCGCCTTCCACATGGCCAGCACCTGGCTGGGGATGGTGATCATCGAGTTCGCCTGGTCGATGTTCCAGGCGGTGTTGGAGGCCAGGCGGCGGTGGGCGCCGGTCTGCTCCTCCATGTCGTACAGGCCCTGGCGCAGGGCCTTCGTGAGCAGCCAGATGGCGGGCACGGACTCCTTGGCGTCCGGGCCGCCGTCGATGAGCTCGGCGATGAACGTGGCGAGCATCGTCGCGTGGAGGCGGGCCAGGGCGACCAGGAATCGAGTGCGCACGTTGGTGGCGTCGAGTTCGCGAAGCGAGCCGACGAGCCGGATGAGGGTCGAGCCGACGATGCTCTGCATCGACGTCCACACTTGGAGGGGCTCAACGAGCGGGGTCATCGACGGCCCGTGCGCGGTGATCGTCGCGAGCGTCTCGGGGGTGATCGTCGCGTCGCCCAGGCGGCTCTCGATCTCGTTGGCGACGTGGCGCAGACTCGAGGAGAGCTCGGCCAGCGAGTCCTGTTCCCTCATCCACACCGAGAGCTCGTCGTAGATCCCGGTGACCGTGTCGAGCGCGTCCTTGAGCATGCCCTCGGCGTTGGGGCGCGAGGGGAACCCCGCCGAGAGCTCCTCCCTGCGGGCGACCTCGGCGGGAAGGGCGGCCATCTGGAGGGCCTCGTAGGAGTTGTAGCCGATCTCCTCCAGGAGCTCGGCGGCCCTGCCCGCTCCCTTGCGCGAGGCGGTGCGGCGGTTCATGCCATCGGCGAGCAGCTGGTTCTCGTAGGCGCGGACCTTCGTGTAGAGCCCCTTGGCGGCGTCGAAGAGGTCGTCGCGGACCGGCCGGGTGCGCACCGAGAGGTAGCGGTGGCCCGGCAGAGGGGTGACGGTGGCGAACACGTCGTACTCGGTGCCGTCCGCGGCGAGGTTGCGGACGTAGGCGGCGAAGGGCTTGCCCTCTTCGATGGTGTCCCACATGAGCCTGAAGGCGGCGCCCGGCATCTCGGGGTGCCGGATGATGTTGTGGGGGGCGGTCATGAGCTCCCCGCGCGAGTACCGGGAGAGCCTGACGAAGACTTCGTTGGAGGACTCGATGACGCCTCGGCCGTCCGTCACGGAGAAGAAGAGCTCGTCGACTCCGACCTCCTGGATGGCGCCGTTTGGCTGTACCGCGTGACCCACGGGGATACTCCTTTGCGTGTGCGTGAAGAACATCGACCGCAAACACATTGCACGGTGAAAAGCAAATCGTTCGCTTGCGGCGGGCTGCCCATTGACAACCTCCCCAACGATATGCGAGGGAGGCCGAACTGCCAAACTACTGGAGGGTAAACTCCCGACGGGCCGGGCCGGAGCGCGGTGGCGCTGCTCACGCACCGAGGACGTCGGGGACTTTCGGCCTGAGACCGCGTCGTCCGACGGCCAGGAACAGTATGGGCGGCGCCGCGCCGCCGCGCAAGCGGGCTGCTTGCGGGCCGGCACCGGCTGTCGGCCGGCCCCTCACAGGAACCGGGACAGCCATGCGTGGGAGACCGACCGGTTGGCCTGCCCGGCGAGGGAGTTGCCGTAGCTGGAGAAGTGGTTGTACACCGGCATCCTCACGGTCGTCACATTCACACCCGCCGTCCTGGCGCGGTCGCAGAACCTGAAGACGCTCTCCGCGGGGACGTACCCGTCCTCCTCCGGCTCGACGACGAGCGTCCGCGGAGCGTCGCGCGACAGGTACGTGTCCGTGGAGATCGCCCTCATGCGGTCGGCGTGGCGGTCGGGCCTGCCGCCGATGTAGTTCTCGATGAGGGTCTTCGTCTCCCTGCCGCCGACGGCCTGGCCGTGGTCGTAGACGTACTGGGGGTCGACGATCGGGACGTAGGCGACGACCGCGGCGGGAACCGGCACCGAGACCCCGCACGAGGGCCGCGCTTGGCCCATGGAGGCCTGATACCCGAGATTGAGCGCGAGATTGCCGCCGGCGGACGCGCCGAGGACCACGATCCTCTTCGGGTCGCCTCCCAGATCGGAGGCGTGCTGCGCCACCCACCCCAGTCCGCAGGCCACATCGGCCGGAGCCTTGTCCCACGTCGCGTAGGCTGCGCTGGCCAGCCGATATTCGACGCTGAAGACGAGGTAGCCGCGGTTGCGCCACCAGTCCGCCTCGGCGCCGCTGTTCCGGGCGTCGCCCATCCCGTCGTTCCACCCTCCCCGGTGGACGAGGTAGAGAACCGGCGCGTTCCTCTCCGGAAGGCGCGGCTTCCACACGCCGATCCTCATCGCCTGCCCGTCGACGACGTTGTAGGTGAGCCAGCCGTCGGCCTCGGGGCGCGCGGGCGAGGACAGATCGAGCGCGGCCAAAGGGTCGACGCGTCCTCCGTTCGCGGACGCGGCGGCGGCTATGCGCCCCACCTGCGTCACCGATCCTGCGAGGGCGACGCAGGCGACCAGGCCTCCGGCGATCCGGCAGGCCCCGTTGGGGGCCAGAGGGAGCGAGAGCGCCAGCCCGGCCAGCGAGGCGAGCACGATCCAGCTGCCGTAATTGCCCCAGGCGAATCCCGCTCCCTCCTGCCGGACGGAATGCCCGGGGGCGAGGCTGGCGACTAGGAGTGTGAGGGTTGCGAAGGCGATCGCGACGCCGAGCACGAACCCTGCGTAGCGCATGGTCGTCGCCACGGACGAGCGGGAGGGGAAGGGCATGTGGCACTCCGGTGGTACGAGCGGGGCTTTCCGCGCTGGAGGAGGTGATGAGGGCCGGAAGACGGCATGGGTGAGACCGCGCCGCGGCCACGTCGCCGGGCGATGGTGCGAAGTGAAGGGGTGTGTGCCGCGGGGCGGGGAGCCGTGGGCTGCGCGGGCGATCAGGTCAGGAGCGACGCGGTGAGGAAGGCGATCGCCATCGCGGGGAAGAAGCCCTGTTTGGAGGCGGCGCCCCGTTTGCCGGGCGAGGAGACGAAGAGGACGGCCGCGGCCGCGAGCATCGAGCCGGCGCCCGCGAAGATCAGGGCCGCGCCGATCCCGCGGTGCCCGAGGAGGAAGGAGAGGGCGCCGACGCCCGCTTGGACGGCGAGGAAGAGGTTGTAGAACCCCTGGTTGAAGGCCAGCTCTCGCGTATTGCGGGCCTGCTCCGCCGTCATGCCGAAGGCCGTGCGCGCCCTCGGCCCGGCCCAGGCGAGGGACTCCATGTAGAAGATGAAGACGTGGAGAAGGCAGGCCAAAGTCGTGAAGACGGTGGCGGTAACGGCCATGTGGGCTCCTGGATGTACGCGGCGCGCCGCACGCGCGCCGGGGTGTGCGCGGCTCGCGTCGGCCGCGAACCGTGAAGAGTCTATGCTGGCCCCGCGGGCTGAGCATCCACCGTTCGGAGGGATTAGCCGGGCTCGTCTCCCGGGGGTTCGCCGGCCTGGTCCGCCGATGCCGACGGCGTGTGCGGCAGGTCTACGTCCGGGGATGGGCGGCCGCGCGGGCGGCCCGTTCGCGCCACGCCGCGAGGGTGACGGCCGGGCCGAGGACGGCGCGGTCGCCTTCGACCTCTTCGCCGAGTCCTCGCACCGGCGCCAGGGCGTCGGGGGCGAACTCGCGGCCGCGGCTGACGACGATGCGCAGGTCGCGCAGAGCCCCCAGGCCGTCGCGGGGGTCGCCGGCCACCGCGATGACGTCGGCGTCGTAGCCGGGCGTCAGAAAGCCCGTGATCCCGGCCAGGCCGATCGCGGCGGCGGCGCGGCTCGTGGCGGCCATGAGCACGTCGGTGCGGGGGACGCCGAAGGCTTCGAGCGCCTCCAGGCCGGCCACGTAGGCGCGGTGGGGGACCCCGGGTATGCCCGAGTCGTGGCCGGCGACGATGCGCACGCCGTGCTCGTGGAGCTCGCGAACGGGAGGGCGGTAGGAGTCATCCCTGCGGACGATTTCGGGAAGGTCGGCGGTGCTCGTCGTGTCGACGTAGACGCCCGCCTCCGCGATCGCGTCGGCCAGCCGCGGGTCGAAGACGCTGCGCCCGGAGGGGGAGACGAACGAGGCGTGGGCGATGTAGTCCACCCCCGCCGCGACGGCGCGTTCGATGCCCTCGGTCCCGTGCGCGTGGGCGGCGGTCCGCTTGCCGAGCCGGTGCGCCTCGGCGAACAGGACGGCCAGCTCGTCTTGTGAGAACTGCGCGAACCACGGCGCCGAGCCGTCGGTGGTGAAGCCCCCGGTGGCCATGACCTTCACGACGTCCACGCCCCGCCGGTGGTGCGCGCGCACTTCGCGCCGGATGCCGTCCAGTCCGTCCACCTCGGCCCCCGCCTGCCACGAATGCCCCGCGGTCGTGGTGATCTGGGGGCCGGAGGCGAGCACGCGCGGGCCTCGCAGGGCCCCGGCCTCGATTGCGTCGCGCAGGGCGACGTCGACGTAGTGGCGCGCCCCCAGGCTCTGGACGCTCGTGACCCCGATGCTGAGCAGTTCCCGCGCCGAGGCGGCCGCGTTGAGGGTCAGGCGGGCCACCTCGTCCGGGCCGTAGTCCGGATATTCCACGTCGGTGCCCGAGGTGGCCAGGTGGGCGTGGGTCTCGATCAGGCCGGGCATGAGCGTCGCCCCGGGGAAGTTCACGTGCCGGGCGTGCGGGTGGGCGGCGAGCAGGTCGGCGGCGCGGCCCACCGCGGCGATGCGCGTGCCCTCGATGTAGAGGCCGCCTGCGTCCAGGACGTCGAGCTCGCGGCCCTGGCGCCCGCCGGTCAGGACGCGGTCGGCGCTCAGGATCGCCTTCTCCCGGCCGTTCAGGCGTTCTCCGCCGTCCGTGGCGGGAGCGACCCAGCGGACGCCGTCGAGGAGGACGCCGACCCGCGCGATCGGCCGGCCCGGCCGTTGCCCAGGGGCGTCGGACGAGGCTGCGCCGCCTTCCGCGGGGGCCGGCGCGCTGACCGCCGGGGGCGCCGACTGATCGGGCGGGGCGGCCGCACGAGGGTGGTTCGAAGCGTCGTTCGTGCTCACGGGAACTCTCCTTGAACGGGCGGGGAAGCTGATCGGAGGGACGGGGAAACGGCGGATCGGATACGGCAGTCAGCGATCCGTCCGCCCCGAACCGCGGCGCATGGCCGACACCGCGGATTGTACGCCGACGAAGACGCTTCCCCAGGCGAAGCCGGCGACGAGCGAGCAGGCCGTCTCGACGAGCCAGTGCAGCGGCGCCGGGCCGGAGACGGCGGCGGCGATCGCCGCGACGGCGTCATGCGGGGCGCGCCATCCGAGTTCGGCCGCCCCGGAGACGAGCAGATGGCCGCCCACCCACAGCATGGCGGCCACGCCGACGGCCGTGATGCCGGACAGGACCCGGGGCATCGCCGCGACGACGGCGCAGCCGGCCCTCCGGGCGAAGGGGCTGTCGCTGCGGGCGAGCGCGAGGCCGGCGTCGTCGGCCTTGACCAGGAGCGCCACCACGCCGTAGACGAGGGCCGTGATGACCACGGCGACGATCGCCAGCGCCGCCGCGCGCAGCGGAAGGGAATCCCCGGCGACCTCGCCGAGGGCGATCGCCATGATCTCGGCGGACAGGATGAAGTCGGTGCGGACCGCGCTTTTGACGATGGCGTCCTCCGCCTGGGCGTTCTGCGTGACGGCAGCCTCGGCGCGGTGGCCCGCCAGCCTGTCCCAGATCTTGTGCGCGCCCTCGAAGCACAGGTACGTCCCGCCGAGCATGAGGAGCGGGGTCAGCCCCCAGGCCGCGAATTCCGACAGGAGCAGCGCCAGGACGAGGATGACGCTCTTGTTGACGAGGGATCCGGTGGCGATCCGCTTGATGATCGGCAGTTCGCGCTTCGGGTCGATGCCTTCCACGTACTGCGGGGTGACGGCGGTGTCGTCGACGACGACGGCCACGGCCTTCGTGCTGGCCTTGACCGCCCCCGCGGCGATGTCGTCCAGACTGGCCGCGGTGGCCTTGACCAGCGCCGCGATGTCGTCGAGGAGAGCTGCGAGTCCCAGAGCCATGCCGTTCCTTTGAGCGAAGGGGTGTCGACGGAAGACTACCGGCTCGCTGCCCTCCCGTCGCCGGCTCGGCCGGAGAGGGGTCCCATCGCCCGGTGGGAGAGAGGCCCCGCCGCCCGCCGCTTCGGCGCGCTTCGACCCCGACTCGCGGGCGCGCCGATAGCGTGGGAGGGCCGGACCGCCGGCGCGGACAGCCGCTCCGGGGCCCCGCGGTCCGCGAGGGCGGGACCCGGCGAACGTTCACGAATCGCGATCGCAAAGGAAGCCCGATGCTCACACTCCGCGTCACCGACCCGGCCCGCCGTCGCTACCGGGTGGCGGCCCTCGTCGGCTTGATCGCCGGCCTCTTCTCGGCCGTCGTCAAGTTCGGCTGGGAGGTTCCCTTCCCTCCGCGCACCCCCGCCCGCAACGCGACCAACCCTCCCCAGGAGCTGCTCCAGCAGCTGGGCGTGTCGCCCGAGACGAGCCATACGACGGTCGGCTTCAACGGCAACGAGCTGCCGATCTACTCCTTCGCCGTCCACTTCGGCTTCGCCGTCTTCTTCGCGCTGCTCTACTGCCTGGCGGCCGAGAGGTACCCGCAGATCAAGCTGTGGCAGGGCGCCGCGTTCGGCCTGGCCCTATGGTTCGTCTTTCACGTCGTGGCCATGCCGGCCATGGGCACCGTGCCCGCGCCGTGGGACCAGCCCCTCGAGGAGCACCTCTCCGAGGTCTTCGGCCACGCGATCTGGCTCTGGTCCATCGAGATCGTCCGGCGCGACCTGCGCAACCGCATCACCCGCCAGCCCGACCCCGAGGTCCCCCTCGACGAGGCGACCCGCTGAGGGGAGGCGAGCGGCCCCGCGGGGTCGGGGGAGCCCTCTCCCGGCCGTCCGCGGGCCCGGGCCGCCGAGCCGGCCGAACAGACTCCTATCCCCGGGGCCTGAGCAGGACCTTGACAGCGCGGCGCTGGTCCATGGCCTTGTATCCTTCGGCCGCATCCTCCAGCGGGAGGCGCATGGTGAAGACCTTGCTCGGATCGATCTCGCGCTTGAGGATCCGGTCGATCAGGTCGGGGAGGAACCGGCGGACAGGGGCCGGGCCGCCGTGCAGGTGCACTTCGGCGAAGAACAGCGGTTGGCCGGGGATCTCCACGCCGTGGGAGACGCCGACGAAGCCCACGTGCCCGCCGGGCCGGCAGGCGCCGATCGCCTGCATCATCGACTCCTGGGTGCCCACGGCCTCCACGACGCTGTGCGCGCCGAGCCCGCCGGTCATCTCCTTGATCTTGGCCACGCCTTCCTCGCCGCGCTCGGCCACGACGTCGGTGGCTCCGAATTCCCGGGCCAGCGCGGCGCGGTCCTCGTGCCTGGACATGGCGATGACCCGGTCGGCTCCCAGCTGGCTGGCCGCCAGGACGGCCATGAGCCCCACCGCGCCGTCGCCCACGACGGCGACGGTCTTGCCCGGGCCGGCCTCGGCCGCCACGGCGCCGAACCATCCGGTGCCCAGAACGTCCGAGGCGGCGAGCAGGGAGGCGACGGTCGCCTCGTCGTCGGGGCGCCCGCCGGGCACGGCCACCAGCGTGCCGTCGGCCTGCGGAACCCGCGTGTACTGAGCCTGGGTGTCGCTCATGAACCCGCCGTTGACGCAGCGGGACTGGTAGCCGCTCCGGCAGATCTCGCACGTGTCGTCGGAGACGCAGAAGGAGCCGACGACGAAGTCGCCCGGCTTGACGTTCTTCACCGCCGAGCCGACTTCGGTGACCGTCCCGACGTACTCGTGCCCCATGGGGCGGCTGTCCGCGGGTTCCAGCCCGCGGTAGGGCCACAGATCCGAGCCGCAGATGCAGGCTGCGGCGACCTCGATGATCGCGTCGGTGGGTTCGACGATCTGCGGTTGCTCCCGGTCCTCGACTCTCACGTCTCCGGGGGCGTGCATGACGACTCCGCGCATGGCGAAGCTCCTTCCTAGTTCCTTGGCTTCTTCCAATCGGTCTTCGGCGTCGACGGGGCGCGGGCCCGATCCGATGCGGCGTCCGGCGCCCTGGAGCCTTCTCAGGCGGGGCGGCGGACGAGCCACGGCCCCGCTGACACCACCCTAGGGGATTCCCCCGGGATGCCGTGGAAGGCCGATCGGTTGTTCTGCGGGACAGGGTGGTTGCAGGATTCCCCGCGGGGCGTCGTGGAAGGCCGCGGAGTCAGCGCGGCGCCGGATCGTCGGATCCACCGGAACGCTGCGGGACGCCGCCGGCCCCGGCGACTCGTCTCGCCGGTCTCCCACAGGCGAGGCGGGATTCCGTATGCTGATGCCAGGCACGCCGTCTCCGGTGTTCGAGCGCACCGTCCTCTCCGGCATGCGCCGGAGCCCTCGGTTGCGCACCGGAGGCTCCGAGCGTGCGCCGCCGGAAGTTAGGAGTCGCCATGCGCGCCATCGGATTCGACACATACGGAGGCCCCGAGGTCCTCCACGAAGTAGAGCTGCCCGACCCCCGTCCGGGACCGGGGGAGATCCTCGTCCGCGTCGACGCCGCGGGGGTGGCCCCCGTCGACGCCATGGCCCGCAGCGGAGGGCTCGCCGCGCTCTACGAGGGCATCACGACATGCCGGGCGGCGGGAGAGAACCCGTGGACAGGGCTCGCCGCGCTCTACGAGGGCATCACCCCTCCCTACGTCCCCGGGATGGACGTCTGCGGAGTCGTCGAAGAGGTCGGCGAGGGGGCGTCCGGCGGGCAGGAGAACCTGGCCGTCGGAGCGCGGGTCGTGGCATTCGTCGCCTTCTCCGGCTCCCGCGGCGGCTACAGCGAGGCCGTCGTCGTGCCGGCCGTCTCGGCCGTGCGCGCTCCCGCGAACGCCACGCCCTCCGAGGCGGTCGCCTTCCTCTTGAACGCTCTGACCGCCCGGAACTCGCTCGACGCCCTCGCCCTCCCGCCCGGGGCGACGGTGCTCGTGACCGGTGCGGCCGGATCGGTGGGAGGCTACATCACCCAGTTGGCCTACGCCGAGGGGCTGCACGTCATCGCGCTGGCGGGCGCCGGCGACGAAAGCCTGGTCCGGGGCTTCGGGGCGGAGGACTTCATCCCTCGGGGAGCCGACGTCGTCGCCGAGGCGCGCGCCCTGGCCCCCGACGGCGTGGACGCCGTCGCCGACACCGCCCAGATCGCTGTGGATCTCCTGGGCGCCGTGCGAGACGGCGGGCGGGTCTCGATCCTGAGGCCCGTCTCGCAGGACGACCCCGGCAGGGGCATCACCCTTCTTCCGCTGACCGTGCGCAAGCGCGCCACCGACCAGGCAGCCATGGCCGGGCTGCGCGACCTGATCGAGTCTCGGACGCTGAGCATCCGCCTGGGCCCCGTCCTGCCGGCGTCGCAGGCCGCCGAGGCGCACCGCCTCCTGGAGGCGGGAGGCCAGCGCGGCCGGATCGTCCTGACCTTCCCGGTGGACTGAGCCTCTCCCGGCCTCGAAAGCGCCTTCCGCGCGGCTCCCCGCGGGCGTCAGACCGCCACTCGTTCGTGCGCCGCGCACTGGGCGGCGAAGGCGCGGACGATGAGGCTCCCGGAGGCGGCGACCCGCGGGTCGACCGCCTCGATGCCGCGGATGAAGCCGGGGTCGGCCATGCCGTCCCGCGCCCGCCACATGAGCATCCGCTCGGGCGTGGCCTCCGGGTGGAACTGCACCCCGAGCGCGTTGCCGAGGCGGAAGGCCTGGACGGGGCAGGCTTGGGAGCTGGCCAGGAGAGTGGCCCCGGCCGGGAGTTCGGCGACCGCGTCGTCGTGGCACTGGTAGGCGATGACGCCGCCGTCGCCCAGGGCCGTGGACTCGTGCAGCCGGCCGAGCACCGGGTCGCACGCGCACGAGTCGAGCAGGACGATCGACTGCGCCCCCCTCTCGCGACTGCGCCTGTCGCCGACGCTCACTCGGCCGCCGAGGGCGGCGGCCAGGATCTGGTGGCCCAGGCAGATGGCGAGCACCGGCAGCCCCGCGCCGACCGCCTCGCGCAGTCCCTCCGCCAGATCCCCGATCCACGGATGCCGCGCGGCATCGTGGGCGCCCATGGGGCCGCCGAGCACGACGGCGCCGTCGCCCCACGAGGACGCCTGCGGGACGGGCTCCTCCCACAGGCGGACGGTGCCGCAGTCGACGTCCGGCAGCCACTCGGCCAGCCTGTCGGGAGGGCACTCGGGATGCGGCTGGAAGATCGTGATTCTCGTCATTGTGAGCTTTCGTGTCGTACCATGGAGCCTTCGGCGGGATGCGCCGGAAGATGGATCCTCAGCGGCCAGGCCAATGGGTGCGCCGGTGATCGCCGGGTCCGCTCATGGGCGTATGCCTGGAATCGTAGGCTACCGGCGTGTGCGTCTCGGCAGGCGACGGGCCGCAGCAGACATTTCTCACATGTGAGATAGGGTCGAGCGCGCGGTTCGTCCGGCGACGGCCGCATCCCGCAGAAGGGGCCGGCCGATGCATGCACCGGCGCGGTCCGCGCCCACGGTCCAGGAGGAGAGATGACAGGCAGGAAGGCGAAGGGACGCGGCGCGGCGGCGCCCGCCCGGATTCTCGGCGGCGATATTCTCGGCGGCGATCCGCCCGACGGGGCGGGCGAGCACCTCCGCAGAGGGCTGAGCAACCGCCACATCCAGCTCATCGCCATCGGCGGGGCGATCGGCACGGGCCTCTTCCTCGGCGCCGGGAAGTCGATCAGCGTCGCCGGCCCGTCGATCCTCCTCGTCTACACGGTCATCGGCCTCATGCTCTTCTTCGTCATGCGAGCCATGGGCGAGCTCCTCCTGCACAAACTCGAGTACCGCTCCTTCCAGGACTTCGCGGCGGACATCCTCGGACCCTGGGCGGGCTTCCTCGTCGGATGGACCTACTGGTTCACCTGGGTGGTCATCGGCATGGCCGACATCATAGCCATCACCGGCTACTGGCAGCTGTGGGTCGGAAAGGAGAGGATCTGGGTGTCCATGCTGCTGGCCGTCGCGGTCATGCTCGTCCTCCTCCTCATGAACCTCGCCACCGTCAAGCTGTTCGGCGAGATCGAATTCTGGTTCGCGATCATCAAGCTCGTCGCGATCGTCGCCCTCGTGGCGGCCGGGATCTTCATGGTCGTCACCGGCTTCACCTCGCCGAACGGCACCCAGGCCTCGATCGCGCACCTGTGGGATCGAGGCGGCTTCCTGCCCAACGGCGTGCAGGGTTTCCTCGGAGGCTTCCAGCTGGCCGTCTTCGCCTTCGTGGGCATCGAACTGGTCGGCACCACGGCCGCCGAGACCGAGAACCCCCGCGTCACCCTGCCGCGGGCCATCAACGCCATCCCCGTGCGGGTCCTGCTCTTCTACGTCGTGGCGCTCGCGGTGATCATGTGCGTCACCCCGTGGGACCAGGTCGATCCGGAGAAGTCTCCCTTCGTCCGGCTCTTCGGGCTCGCGGGGCTGTCGGCGGCCGCCTCGGTCATGAACGCCGTCGTCCTGTCCTCGGCGTCCTCCTCGTGCAACTCCGGGATCTACTCGACCTCCCGCATGGTCTTCGGGCTCGCCCACAAGAGGATGGCGCCGAGCGTCTTCCGCAGGCTCACGCGCGGCGGCGTGCCGTGGGCCGGGCTGATCGTGACGGTCGTCATCATCTGCTGCGCCCACCTGCTGACCCTGTCCGGCGGCGTCATGCGCGCCTTCACGCTCGTCACCACGGTCTCCTCGGTCCTCTTCCTGTTCGTCTGGTCGGTCATCCTCGTCTGCTACATCCTCTACCGCCGCCGGCACCCCGACGCCCATCGTGCATCGGCCTACCGCATGCCCGGCGCCGCCTTCATGCCGTGGGTGGTCCTGGCCTTCTTCGCGTTCGTCGTCCTCGCCCTGACCACCAAGGCCGATACGCGCAACGCGCTGGCGGTCACCCCGGTGTGGTTCCTCATCCTGGGCGTCGCCTGGACGCGAGTCAGGCGGCGGATCCGCCGGCCGGCGACCGGTGGATCGGCCACCGGCGAGGGCGCTCCCACGGAGGATGCGGCCGCCGACGGGGACCGGACGGGGGAGTCGGGGCTTCGGGAGGGCGGGGCCGGCCAGGCGCCGGCCTGACGGTAGGATTGCCCGAGCCGGGGGAACCCTCGGAGAACGGAGCGAACCATGGACAGACCGGGCGTGGAGATCAGGCGGGCGGCGCAGCGCGACGTCCCCGGCATCGCGGGGATGCTCGCCGAGGCGTTCTCGCGCGACCCCGTCTTCCTCGACCGGCTCTCCCCGCGACAGGACGGGCTCCGCGTCCTGGCCGGCCTGTTCGCCTTCGAGCTCGAATACGAGTACATCGTCCACGGCCGAGTCGACGTGGCCGTGGACGGCGGGGCGCCGCTCGGCGCGATCCTCATGCTGCCCCCGGACGCCGCCCCGGTCTGCGGGCCCGTTCACAGGGCCCGCCTCATGCGCGCGCTCGGGCGCTCGTTCTGGCGGCTCTGGCGTTCCGAGGCGGCCGTCCAGAAGGCCCGCCCCGTCTTCCCCCACTGGGTATCTCGGCTACATCGCGGTGACCGAAACGGCCCGGGGGAGGGGACTCGGCTCGGCGCTGCTCGACCGAGCCGTCGAGAACGCGGGGGAGGAGGCCGTGTACCTCGAATCGACCACCGCCGCCTCCCAGGCCCTCTACGAACGCAAAGGCTTCGTCCCCCTGGGCGCCGTGCCGCGCCTGGGACGCCACTGCGAGGTGGGCATGTGGAGGCCCGGCGTCGTCACGCGGTGACCGCCGAGCCTCCCGACCGCCGGACGCCTGCCTCGCGAGCCCTACAGCTCTCGCCTGGCGAAGGAGCGCGCCCCCAGCGCCAGGATCGCGGCGGCCGCGAGGGCCCCGGCGGCCAGCGGGGCCGCGACCGGGCCCCCGCCGCCCGAGGCGATGGCGGACGGCAGGCTCACCAGGCCCGCGGGCGAATACCGGCCGGGTTCGGCGAGCGCCAGCAGCGTGCACACGACGTACACGCCGATGCTCGCGCCCACCGCGCCCAGGGTCGAGCCGATCATCGCCGACAGCCCCACCGAGATCGCGAGGAACGCGAGGGCGCAGACGATCCAGGAGCAGCTCGCGGCTGCGAGCGGGGCGACGGGCGCCTCTGAGTAGGCGGCGAACGTCCCGACCCACACGACGGCGGCGCCGGCCAGGCACGACGAGCCCACCACCAGCGCCCGGGCGAGGAAGGCCGCGACGGGCTGGGCCGCCCGGGAGACGGGGCGAACGGCCAGGAGCTGGGCCCTCCCGCTCGATATGAGGGCCGACGTCGCGCCGGCGCCCGAGAAGATGACGAGGAAGATGCCCGTCTGGGTGAGGTTCTTCGCCCATTGGGCGTAGGACTGGTCCGGGCTCGGCTCGGGGAGCTCGATCTGGAAGCCCTCTCCTGCGAGGGCCTTGAACAGCTCGGGGGCGAAGCGCGAGAGCGCCACCGACAGCGCCGCGAGGAAGACGAGCACGACGGGCAGGGCGTAGCGGTGCCAGGTCCGCCACATCGTCCGCGCCTCCACGGCGAACAGGGATGCGAATCCGGTCATCGGTCCTCTCCTCTCTGCGGAGCCGCGCCCCGCCCGTGATCGCCCGGCCGGGATGCGGCGGGGGACTCCGGACGGTCCTCCGCGGTCGGGGCCCCCGGCCGGACCGCGCCCCGTTGATCCGACGTCAGGGCCAGGAACACGTCTTCCAGGCTTCGCTCCAGGGGGATGAGGGCCCTGACGCCCCAGGAGCGTTCGGCGGCGAGCGCCGGGATCGAGTGGGCGGCTGCGTCTTCGTCGCAGACCAGGAGGACGAGGTCCCCGCCCTCGCGGCGCACGCCCTTGCACCACGGCTGGCGGGCCAGGACCGCGTCCGCGTCGGCGTCCGCGTCCGCGCGCAGCAGCAGGGACAGCGCGCCGGCGCGTCGCCGCAGATCCGCCACGGGCGAGGACGCCAGCACCCGCCCCGTCCTCAGGACGACGGCGTGCGTGGCGACCCGGTCGGCCTCGGCGAGGTTGTGTGAGGACAGGAGGACGGTCGTGCGCCCCGAGAGGCGTTCGATGAGCTCCAGGACCTCCCGGTGCCCCGCCGGGTCGAGCGCCGAGGTCGGCTCGTCGAGCACGAGCAGACCGGGTGCGCCGATGAGCGCCTGGGCGATGCCGAGCCGCTGCCTCATGCCGCGCGAGTACCCTCCGATGCGCTGGCGGACCGAGGAGAGGCCCGCCGTCTCCAGCAGGGCGTCGATCCGCCGGCCAGCCGTCGAGGCGGGAACGCCGGCGAGCCGCGCGCTCGTCTCCAGGTACTCCCGGGCGGTCATCCAGGCGGGGAAGGCGGGGACGTCCGGGAGGTATCCGAGGCGGGAGCGCGCCGCCAGGCTGCCGGGCCGCTCGCCGAGCACCGAGATCTCGCCGGCGTCCGTGCGGGCCAGTCCGAGCAGGGCCCTTATCGCCGTCGTCTTCCCCGCGCCGTTGGGGCCGAGCAGCGCGCACACCGAGTTCTCCGGCACCTGGAAGCTCACGTCCGCGAGCGCCCGCGTCCTCCCGAAGCTCCGGGAGACTCCGGTGAAGGAGACCGCCGCGCTCATCGCGGCTCCCCGTCCCCGTATAAGGCGTCGACCGTCCCGGACAGCGTCTCTGCGCGCCCGGGGTCCCCGCCAGGCGGCTCGGCGACGGCCTCCCGGGCCCTGCGGGCCGCTGCGGCGCGCAGGGCGAGGAAGAGGATCGGCCCGCCTATCTGCACCATGACGATGACGGCGGCCCACACGGCCCTGCCCGGGGAGGGCATGAGGTCGGCGGGAGTGCGCCACCACACGACCAGCGCGACGACGGCCAGGAGGAGCTGGCAGGCGACGGCGACGAGCATGAAGGCCTTGATCTGCGGGGACAGGTCGCTCCACGGCCGGGTGACGATGACGGCGGCGTTCACGGCCGGCCTCCTTCCCGGCTCGACGCGCCCTCGTCCGAAGCGGCGCCGTCGGAGGCTGCGACCCGTCGGAGCCCGGCCTTCGTCGCCAGGAGGAGGACCGCGCCTTCGACGCAGACGGAGGCGGCCGTCAGCGCGAGGAAGGCCGACGGCCTGACGCGCCCGTCCCTCTGCGTGAAGCCCAGCAGGGCGCTGGCCAGTATCCCCGCGTTGAGGGAGGCGATCCTGGCGCTGCGCGTGAGCAGAGTCATCCGGTCCGCGGCGGGGACGACGGAGACGGACCCGAGGGCGGCCGCGGGGACGGCGATCAGGGCGGCGCCCCACGCGGGCGACGCGCTCGACTTGATCCGGCCGGCCAGGGAGGCCCGCAGGGGGACGCGGATCCGCCGCCGCCGGATCGCCTCCGCCGCCGCGAGCGAGGCTGCGGCGAAGCCCGCGGGGAGCCATCGCACGACGGCCATCGTGGAGTCGGGGATCGCGGCCAGGACGTCCTCGTCGACGTCGTCGGGGCGAAGGAGGCCGAGCCTGGCGGCGATCCCTCCCCAGGCAAGGTTCGAGCCGCCGCCGCGGGGCTTGGGCGCGAGGAGCCTGCCGCTGGCCGGGTCCCAGACGCCCGAGCCGCCGGGATCGCGGGCTCCGTCCGCGCCGTCGGCCGCCTCGGCGTAGGCCGAGACGACGTCTTCCGCGGCTCCGACGGCCGCGGGGCTCGCTCCTGCGGTCAGTAGTTCGCGCACGTTCGCCAGCAGTTCGCCCCGCTGCCTTTCCGGCAGGTCGGCGGAGGCGAGTTCGCGTGCGATTGCGTCGAGGTAGCTCTTTGCCGCCGCGTCGAGGCGGCGGTCTGCTTCACCCGGCATGTCGTCCTCCTAGGATCGAATCGAGGGCGGCCGCCATGTCTCGCCACACGGCGGCCTGGATGGCGAGGGCCGTCCGGCCCTTCGCGGTGATCGTGTAGTACTTGCGCGGCGGCCCGCTGGGCGACTGCTCCCACGCCGTCGTCACGAGTCCCGACTGGGCGAGCCGCGACAGGAGCGGGTAGACCGTGCCCGGCTTGGCGGCCAGCCCTTTCGTGGATGCCAAGGACGCGACGATCTCGGCGCCGTACATCCGGCTGGGCTCCAGGAGCGCGAGCGTGGCCAGCTCGAGCACTCCCTTGCGCAACTGGGTCGCTTCGACGGCCATGGGTCTCCGATCCGTCGGTAATTGGTCACGCCAGTATATATGCATTGCCAAGTAGATGGCAATGCCAAGTTTCCGCCGGCTCCGCCCGTCCTCCCCGCGCGCCGCCGGACGCGCCGCTAGACTGATGGGCCATGGACGGTGGAATCGACGACCCGATGCTCGGCCACGCCGCGGATCTCCGCGGGTTCATCGAATCCTCGCCGAGCTCGTACCACGCGGCGCACGAGGCGTCTCGGCGGCTCGACGCGGCCGGATACGCCCGCCAACGCGAAGAGGAGCCGTGGTCTGCACGGCCGGGAGGGCACTACCTCCGGCGGGGCGGGGCCGTGGTCGCCTGGTGGGTGCCGGAGGGCGCCGGGCCGTCCAGCCGGTTCCGCGTCGTCGGCTCGCACACCGATTCGCCCAGCCTCAAGCTCAAGCCGCAGCCGCACTCCCGCGCTCACGGATTCTCGCAGGTGGACGTCGAACCCTACGGCGGGCTCGTCCCCAACGCCTGGCTCAACCGCGACCTGGGCGTCGCCGGGCGCCTGATCTGCGCCGACGGCGCCGAGCGCCTCTTCTCGACCGGGGAACCGGTCATGTTCGTCCCGCAGCTCGCCCCGCATCTGCACCGCGAGGACGCGCTGACGCTCGACCGCCAGCGGCATCTGCACCCGGTCTGGGCGACGGGGGACCGTTCCATCCTCGGGCGGATCGCCCAGGCCGCCGGGGCGGCCCCCGGCGACGTCGTCGGCATGGACGCCTACGCCTACGACACCCAGGCCCCGGCCGTCGTCGGCTCGGAGTTCCTCGCCGCCCAGCGGCAGGACAACCTCGTCTCGGTCCACGCCTCGCTGACCGCCCTGCTCGCCGCCGACAGCCGCGAGATCGCCGTCCTGGCGGCCTTCGACCACGAGGAGGTCGGCTCCTCGACGACGACGGGCGCCAACGGCCCGCTCCTCGAGCGCGTCCTCCAGCGCACCGCTCTGGCCTTGGGCGCGAGCTGGGACGAGTACTTCCGCATGCTCGCCGGATCGAGCTGCGTGAGCGCCGACGCCGGGCATTCGGTCAACCCGAACTACCCGGAGTACTACGAGCCCTGCCACTATCCGGTGGCGGGCGGGGGGCCCGTGGTCAAGCTCAACGCCAATCAGCGCTACGCCTCCGACGGGCCCGGCCAGGCCCTGTGGCTGCGGGCCTGCCGCCGGGCCGGCCAGCCCACCCAGGAGTTCGTGTCCAACAACGCGGTTCCCTGCGGTTCGACCATCGGCCCGTCCACGGCCACGCGCCTGGGGATCGACACCGTCGACGTCGGCGTCCCGCTGCTGTCCATGCACTCCGTGCGCGAGGTCTCTCATCTCCGCGACTCGTGGGCCCTGGCCGCGATCCTCCGGGGGTACTGGGAGCTCGACTGACCCTCGCAGGCGCTCAAGCCCCCTCGACCGGGGGTGCGCGGTGCCCGCCGCGCCCGATCTTCGCGCGGCGAGGCGGGAGATCGGTACCCGTTCCGATCGGAGCCCGCGGTGGGCCGCGCTCCGCGGCGCCCGGCCGTCAGGCGCAGCCGCGTCCGGCTCCGGCGTGCCCGGCCGCCCGCGCTCCGCGGCCTCGCGAGAGGAGCGAGCTCGCCTCCTGGCGGGCTGTCATCGGCTCGGCGAGGTGCTCCATCCCCTCGGGCAGGGGCCGGCCTTTCGCTCTCATCGCCTTGCCGTACAGGTGGCCCGCGCGGTAGGAGGAGCGTACGAGCGGCCCGGCCATGACGCCGGCGAAGCCCATCCGCTCCCCGAGCCTCTGCAAGTCCAGGAATTCCTGCGGTTTGACCCAGCGGTCGATCGGGTGGTGGAGGGCGGACGGGCGCAGGTACTGGGTGATCGTCAGCAGGTCGCAGGAGTTGTCGCGGAGGTCGGCCATGGCCTGTTCGATCTCCTCGCGCGTCTCCCCCATGCCGAGGATGAGGTTGGACTTGGTGACCAGCCCCTCCTCGGAGGCCATGGCGATGACGTCCAGCGAGCGCTCGTAGCGGAAGGCGGGGCGGATCCTCTTGAAGATGCGCGGCACCGTCTCCAGGTTGTGGGCGAAGACCTCCGGGCGGGAGTCGATCACCGCCTTCAATGCGGCGAGGTCCCCCTGGAAGTCGTCGACGAGCAGCTCCACGCCGGTGCCGGGGCATTGGCCGTGGATTTGCCTGCACGTCTCGGCGTAGATCCAGGACGCGCCGTCGGGCAGGTCGTCGCGGGCGACTCCGGTCACGGTGGCGTAGCGCAGCCCGAGGCCGCGCACCGACTCGCCGACCCGGCGCGGCTCGTCCGCGTCGAGCGGAGCCGGCCTGCCGGTGGCGATCTGGCAGAAGTCGCAGCGCCGCGTGCACGCCGAACCCCCCACGAGGAAGGTCGCCTCGCGGTCCTCCCAGCATTCGTAGACGTTCGGGCACCCGGCCTCCTGGCACACCGTGTGCAGAGCCGATCCGGAGACGAGCCGGCGCATGTCCTGGAACCCCTCGCCGACGACCGCCGTCGTGCGGATCCAGTCCGGCTTGCCCTCGATGGGCGTCTGCGCGTTGCGGGCTTCGACTCTCAGGAGCCTGCGGCCGTCGGGCGCGACGGCCGTCCCTCGATTCGTCATCGCCCCTCCGTTCGAAGCTGGAATGCGCCCAACGCCGACGAGAGCTCGGGGAGGAGGGCCTCCGCCGCCTCGTCGAGCGTGGCCGCCCGGCCCAATGACTCCATGGAGGCCACGCCGGCGTCGGAGATGCCGCAGGGGACGATCCGTGTGAATTTCTCCAGGTCCGTCGCGACGTTGAGAGCCAGGCCGTGCAATGTCGTGTTCCGTGAGAATTTTACACCGATGGCGCAGATCTTGTTCCCTCCGCACCATACGCCGGAGCGTCCCCCCACTCGCTCGCCGCGGATGGAGAAGGCGGCGAGCGCCGCGATGACGGCCCCCTCCAGGGCGCGCACGAAGGCGACGACGTCGCTGCCCTCCGGCGTCCTGACGATGGGGTAGACGACCAGCTGCCCCGGCCCGTGGTAGGTGACGGAGCCTCCCCGGTCCGCCTCGACCACGGCGAGGCCGGCGTCGGGGACGTCCTGCGGCCGCGTGCGGCGGCCCGCCGTGTAGACGTCGCGGGACTGCCAGGCGATCAGGGTGTCGGGAGCGCGCAGGTCCGCCACATCGTGATGGAGATCGCGCTGGAGGGCGTCGACCTCCATGTAGTCCAGCGGACCCCGGTCCAGCAGATTGAGAACGCGCACCCGTCGAGCATATGTTTCCCCCTCCCCGTTGCGCGAACCGCCGCCGCGGGTGCGGGCGAACCCGGCTGAAAGGCGTGGGCGGCCCCGAGCGGCTCGGGCGCGTCAACGCACGGGAACGGATGATCCGCCGCCGGCGTCGGGCGGGGGAGCGGGTTCGAGTCCGCCCGCAGCGGCCGGGCCCGGAACCGGGCGAATATACGACCTCGGCAAAGCTTTGGTAAAGTCTGCGGCTAAGTCCTACCCGCGTGACTCCCGCAGGCCGTGGCCGGCGGAGCGCGCGGGGCTTTCTCGAGGCGACGGCTGTTTTACACGACGTTTACAGAGCGCGTGTGTAAGATGCACGAGCCGTGTCGAGGGCACGAGTCCCAGAGTGAGAGGCCACAGAAGTGGTGAGATACGTCTTCCGGAAGATGTCCGGTTGGCTGGTGATGGTCTTCATCGCCACCAACATGACATACTTCCTCGCGAATTGGTTTTTGGACCCGTATTCGAATTACATCGGGCGCAAGCCCCCGCTGCCGCATCGGCAGATCATCGCCACGCTGGAACCGATGAACCTCAGCCCGGAGACTCCGCTGCTCACCCGGTGGTGGAGGTGGCTCAGCGGCGTCCTCTTCCACTGGGACTGGGGCAAGGGCATCGTCGGCAGCAGCGTCAACGACGAGATCGCCTCCCGCATGTGGGTCTCGGCCGAGCTCGTCTTCGGCGCCACGGTCCTGAGCGTCGTCATCGGGGTGGCCATCGGCGTCTACACCGCCTCCCGCCAGTACAGCCGCTCCGACCGCTTCTTCCAGGGCCTGGCCGTCCTGTCGATGAACACGCACACGGTCGTCGCCTCGACCGCCCTGGTCCTGGCCGCCATCAAGATCAACGACATGGCCGGCACGACGATCTTCTACGTGACGGGCACCGCCGGAGGCGACGCCGAGGGCTTCCTCCCCTCCCTCGTCGACCTGCTGCAGCGCCTCACCCTGCCCACGATCTCGCTCGTCTTCATCTCCTACGCCGTCTACCACCTGACCCAGCGCTCCCTCCTGCTGGACAACATCGAGGCGGACTACGTGCGCACCGCCCGCTCCAAGGGCCTGACGCGCTCCCAGGCGATCCGCAGGCACGCCTTGCGCACGTCGATCATCCCCGTGGCCACGTCCGTCGCCTTCGCGATCCCCACCGTCTTCACGGGCGCCACCCTGACGGAGACCATCTACGCGTGGAGGGGCATGGGGCAGTACCTCGTCCAGACGATCACGAAGAACGACATCCACGGAGTCGTCGCCACCGCGGCGTTCACCGCCGTGCTGACGGCCGTCGGGGCGATCCTCTCCGACATCATCATCGTCGTCCTAGACCCCAGAGTGAGGGTGAGCTGACATGGCCCAGACCCCGGAAATCGAGACCCCGGACATCCAGGACCCGCAAGTCCGGGAGCCTGAGGCGGCGCCCGCCCCCGACGGCCGGGCCGCCGAGCGCAGGCCCCGGCGCGGCAGGCGCGGCAAGGCCTCCGCAGCCGAGGAGAAGGAGGCGGCCGTCACCGGCGGGATGCGGCTGTCCACCCTCTACTTCCGGCGCTTCATGCGCAACAAGCCGGCGGTCGCCGGATCGGCCATCTTCGTCTTCCTCGTCTTGCTCGTCTTCGTCGGCCCCCGTCTGACCAAGTGGGACTACGAGGACCTCGACCGGTACAACATCCAGACCCCGCCCTCGCCCGAGCACTGGTTCGGAACCTCGGGCGCCGGCAACGACATGTTCGCCCAGGTCGTCCACGGCCTCGGCCGGTCGTTGACCATCGCCCTGACCGTCTCGATCGCGACGACGGCCATATCCGCCTTCATCGGATCGATAGCCGCCTTCCTCGGCGGTCGCGCGGAGAGGGCCATCCTCGCCTTCATCCACTTCATGCTCATCATCCCGAGCTTCCTCCTGGTGGCACTCCTCGTGGCCGGTTCCGGCGGCGACTGGAAGGTCCTCACGGTGGTCCTCATCGTCATCGGATGGATGTACCCGGCGCGGATCGTCTGGTCGCTGGCGATTTCGATCCGCGAGCGCGAATACGTCAAGGCGGCGCGCTTCATGGGCGTGTCCGGCCCGCGCATCGTCATCCGCCACATCATCCCGAACATCGGCTCGCTCCTCATCGTCAACGCCACGCTCGGCGTCGTCACCACCGTCATGTCGGAGACGGGCCTGTCCTTCCTCGGGCTGGGCGTCAAGCTCCCCGACATCTCGCTCGGCAATCTCCTGACCACCGGCGCGAATTCCGTTCGCACGGCCGCGTGGACGTTCTGGGCTCCGGCCATCACGCTCGTCCTCCTGACCGTGTCCATGGCCCTGATCGCGGACGGCCTGCGCGACGCACTCGATCCCAACTCGTCGGCTGGAGGCCGAGCATGACCGATCCGATCCTGTCCGTGCGCGATCTGCACGTGTCCTTCCCCTCGGAGGCCGGCCTCGTCGAGGCCGTCCGCGGAGTGAACTTCGACCTCTACCCCAAGCGCACGCTGTGCATCGTCGGCGAGTCGGGCTCCGGGAAGTCGGTGTCGTCGCTGGCGATCATGGGCCTGCTGCCCTCCTACGCGAAGATCACCGGCTCGGTGCGGCTCGGGGAGGAGGAGCTCCTGGGCAAGGGCGACGTCGAGATGTCGGAGTTCCGCGGCAAGGACCTGGGGATGATCTTCCAGGACCCCCTCTCGGCCCTCACGCCCGTCTTCGACGTGGGGACGCAGATCGTCGAGGCGCTCCAGGCCCACGACAAGGCCCTCAGCTCCAAGGCCGCCTGGGAGCGGGCCGTCGAGCTGCTCGACCTCGTCGGCATCCCCAACCCCCAGCGGCGGGTCAAGGCCTTCCCCCACGAGTTCTCCGGCGGCATGCGCCAGCGGGTCGTCATCGCCCAGGCGATCGCCAACAACCCCCGCGTGCTCATCGCCGACGAGCCGACCACGGCGCTCGACGTGACGATCCAGGCGCAGATCCTGGACGTCATCGACGTGGCCCAGCAGGAGACCGGCGCGGGCGTCATCATGATCACCCACGACATGGGCGTCGTGGCGGGGGTGGCCGACGACGTCATCGTCATGTACGCGGGCAAGCCGGTCGAGGTGGGCACCGTCGACGAGGTCTTCTACGAACCGCACATGCCGTACACGATCGGCCTGCTCGGCTCGATCCCCCGCGCGGACCAGACGAGCGACGAACCGCTCGTGCCCATCACCGGCAATCCCCCCACGGTCATCGACTTCCCGGACATCTGCCCGTTCTCCGAACGCTGCCCGGTGGCCACGGACGCCTGTCTGAAGGCCGAGCCCTCCCTGGAGAGCACCGATCCGCTCGTGCCGACCCAGAAGGACGGCATCGACCCCAGCGGGGAGCTCGTCTTCGTCCACTCGGCCGCCTGCGTCCGCTCCCACGAGATCGAGGGCCGCATGATCGGGGGAGAGGCGCTCTTCCCGGTGCCCGAGCGGCCCGCGGACGCGATGGGGGGGATCCCGCGCGAGGAGCGGAGGGTCGTCCTCGACGTCAAGGACCTCGTCAAGACCTTCCCGCTGGTCAAGGGGGCCGTCCTCAAGCGCCGCATCGGCTCGGTGTACGCCGTCAACGGCGTCGACTTCGAACTGCGCGCGGGGGAGACCCTGGCGATCGTCGGCGAGTCGGGGTCGGGCAAGTCGACGACGCTCCTGGAGATCATGGACCTGGGGATGGGCAAGAACCTCCACGGCTCCATCGTCGTCGACGGCACGGAGGTCACCGGCCTCGGGCGCTCGTCGCGGCGGAGCATGCGCCGCAAGATCCAGATGGTCTTCCAGGACCCCATGGGCGCGCTCGACCCGCGCCTGACGGTCAAGGACGTCATCGCCGAACCGCTCAAGTCCTTCGGATACGAGGGCGACGTCAACGAGCGGGTCGGCGAGCTCATGGACCTCGTGGGCCTCAAGCCCGAGCAGAAGGACCGCTTCCCCGGCGCCTTCTCGGGCGGCCAGCGCCAGCGCATCGGCCTGGCTCGCGCCCTGGCGACGAATCCGGACATCATCGTGCTCGACGAGCCCGTCTCCGCCCTGGACGTGTCCATCCAGGCGGACGTCATCAACCTCCTCGAGGAGCTCAAGCTCAAACTCGGCCTGTCGTACCTCTTCGTCGCGCACGACCTGTCGGTCATCCGCCACACCTCCGACCGCGTCGCGGTCATGTACCTGGGCAAGTTCGTCGAGACGGGGGACGTCGAGCACGTCTTCGACAATCCGCAGCACCCCTACACGCAGGCGCTGCTGTCGGCCGTGCCGATACCCGACCCGGACGTGGAGAGGAACCGCAAGCGGGTGGTGCTCAAGGGCGACCTGCCCAGCCCGACGGACGACAGCCCGGGATGCGCCTTCCGCTCGCGCTGCCCCCTGTACCTGACCCTCTCGGACGAGCAGAGGCGGCGGTGCGACGGCGAGACCCCCATGCTCGTGGCCTCCGACCAGGGAGTCGACCATGCCAACGCCTGCCATTACCGGTGAGACCCGCTCCATCCGCCGCAGACCCGCGGACGCGCGGAGGGTGGGCGTATCGACGTGCAAACGTCTCAGAATCCGGATTCCCCATTCCGCGATCGATCGGGGGATTCCTATGATGAAAACACTCAGTGCGCTCACCGAGCGTCTGATTCCGATGAAGGGATAGTCATGAGAAAGACTGGAATCATTGCCGCGGCCGCGGCGGTGGCGCTCGCGCTGTCCGCGTGCGGCGGCTCCCAGAACAGCGGCAAACACACGAAGCTGGTTGCGGCCGACTACAAGCGAGCCTCCTACGACGAGCTCAAGAAGGGCGGCACCCTGACGACCGCCATTCAGAGTATAACTGAACAGCAGAATCCTTTCCACCAGGATTCCACGGCGGACACGACCGACATGTGGTATTGGTACAATCCGCAGCTCGCCCTCTTCGACGAGAAGGGCAATTACAAGGCTAACCCGGATTACTTCACCGACGTGAGCGCTTCGCAGGTGAACGGCAACACCGTCGTCACCTACAAGATCCGCGAGGAGGCGAAGTTCAACGACGGCACCCCGATCGACTACAAGGCCTTCGAGAACACCTGGAAGGCGAACAACGGCCAGGACCCCGCCTACCAGGCGAACTCCACCGACGGTTACGTTCAGATCAAATCGGTGAAGGCCGGCGCGTCCGCCAAGGAAGCGGTCGTCACCTTCGACGGCGTCTACTCCTGGTGGCAGGGCCTGTTCAACTTGCTCCTGCACCCCGCCGTCGACACGCCTGAGAAGTACAACACCCTCTACAAGGGGCAGGTCCACCCCGAGTGGGGCGCCGGACCGTACAAGGTCGAGAACGTGGCGATAGGCACGTCCGCTCCCCAGGCCACCTTCGTCCCCAACGAGAAGTGGTGGGGCAAGCCCGGCAAGCTCACCAAGCGCGTCATGAAGCAGATGGAGGACCAGGCCTCCCTCAACGCCTTCCTCAACGGAGAGATCGATGCGACCGGCGTCGGCACGGGCGAGCGCCTCGCGGCGGTCAAGGGCAAGGAGGGGACGAAGGTCTACACGTCCTTCCGCCCCCAGAACGTCCTGCTCACCGCCAACTCCGCCTCGCAGGGGCTGTCGGATCCGAAGGTCCGCGAGGCCGTCTTCAAGACCGTCGATCGCAAGCTCATCGCCAACATAGTCTTCAAGGGACTCGACTACTCCGAGCCGTTCCCCGGTTCCCTGGTCCAGTTCTCCATCCAGGACGGATACCGCGACAACCTCTCCAAGGCCGTTACCCTCGATGTGAAGGGGGCTAAGAAGCTGCTCGACGAAGCGGGGTGGAAGGAAGGCAAGGACGGCGTCCGAGTCAAGGACGGCAAGAAGCTGGAGCTGCGCTACCCCGTCTTCAGCGACGACCCGAACATCAAGAACATCGCGGTCTCGATCCAGTCGGACCTCAAGAACGTGGGCATCAGCCTCAAGATCGAGGACCACCCCTCGTCCGACTTCGCGCCGATCATGTCCAAGAAGCAGTTCGATCTGGTCATGAGCTCCTTCGTCTCCACCGATCCGTACGGCGTCGCCTACTTCAGGCAGACCTACGCCTCGGATTCCACGCTCAACAAGTCGGGCACGGGATCCAAGGAGTTCGACGCCAAGATCGCCGAGATGGAGAAGATCGCCGATCCCAAGAAGCAGATCGCCAAGGCCAACGAGCTGGAGGCCGAGGCCCTCAAGTTCTACGGGGTCATGCCCGTCTACAACGGCGCCACTAAGAGGGCCGTCAAGGAGAAGGTCGCCAACTACGGAGCCATGGGCTTCGTCAAGCTGCCCATCCAGAACATCGGCTTCGTCAAGTGACGTGAAGTCCAGAGCGCCGGGATCCTCGGCGCCGATCCAGGCGGCCTCGGAGGGCGACCTCCGGGGCCGCCTCCGTCGAGCCGGACGCACGCGCCGGCCGCACCGACGGCGCCCGACCCTGCACCGCCAGCCGCGGGGGGCCGCCTCCGGCGAGCCGGCTCCAGCTGGCCCGCCGGAGCCGCGCGCCCAGCATCATGGCGTCACACCCCCTTGACATGACGTCGTATAGGCGTCACAATGGTGTCATGAAGATGTCGAACCATGCGGACGCTCTGCGCGAGGCCCTCGTCCGCTCGGCGGGCCTGGGCGACGAGCGCGCACGCAGGATCGCCGGCGACCTCGCCGACGCGGCCGGGCCGGCCCTGCAGTTGCAGACGCTCGCCATCGCCGCCGACCTCGCCGCCGAGGTCAACCGCCTCACCGACGCCGTCCACGTCGACGTCATCGTGACCGAATCGGGGGCCGACCTTCGCGTCACGCCGCTGGAAGCGGAGGCCCCCGGGCCGGCCGAACCTCCGCCGCTCGAACCCTCCCCGCCCCAGGCCGGAGGGGAGGAGACAGCGCGGGTCACCCTGCGCATTCCCGAAGGTTTGAAGAAGCGGATCGACGGGCGTGCGCGCGCGGCCGGCGTCTCCCTCAACTCCTGGATCCTGCGGGCCATCCTCTTGGCCAGCCAGGACGGCCCGCCGCGCGGCGGGCCGGCGCGGCGGGCCGGCTCCACGGGCCTCGGCGATTCGCTGCGCGGCTGGGCGAGCTGAGCCAGGCCCGCGCCTTAAGCCACACCACCTAGAAGGAGAACAGCATGTCACGGCAATGGCGGAACGCATTTCCCAGCTCCGGCGTCAAGCGGAGCCGCAGCGGCTCCTATCCGCTCGGCGAGGGGCCCCTCGCCCTCCACATCGAGAACGCCCTGGGCGACGCGACGATCGTCGTCGATCCGCGAGCCGACGGAATCCAGTGGATGGTGGAGGGAAAGGCCGAGGCCGTCGACCGCACCGACGTCAGCTGCGTGGACGGCGTCCTCCAAGTGATCCACGGCGGCAGGCGCTCCCTGTTCGGCGAGCGCATGACCGCCTCGATCGTCAGGAACGACGACGTGGACGTCTACCTGACCGTCCCCCGCCGGCCCACCAACGCGTACGTCAACCTCGCGTTGGGCGACCTGGAGGTGCGAGGCGCCGAATTCGGGCCCGCGACGGTCCGCATCGGAAAGGGCGACGCCGAATTCGAGGCGCTCGGCCCCGGCCCGGCGGCTCTGGCCGACGCCGATCCGCATACGCCCGGCGCCCCCGCGGGCGCCGAGGCGGCGACGGAGAGCGTCGTCGACGTCAAAATGGGCGATATCGAGGTCGGAACCGGCGGCCGCCTGCGCCTGAGCACGAAGGCCGGGGATGTCGACGTCCACGACATGACGGGGGACGTCACCGTCAAAGTGGGAGCCGGTGACACCGCCGTCGGCTCGATACGCCGGGGAGACCTCGTCGCCGAGAGCGGCCTGGGCGACATCCACGTGGGCGTGCCCCGGGGAACCGCGGTCCTCCTGGACTGCCACAGCAGCGTGGGCGACGTCGACTCGCGTCTGACCGCGGGCGAGCCCGACCCCCAGGCGCCCCGCGTCTCCATCGCCGCCAAGACGAGACTGGGAGACGTCAAGATCGGCTACGCCTGACCGCGTCCCCGCCCGCGCCGCAGGCCCTATCCCAGGGAGAGGAAGGTCCCCAGGAGGAGGCAGGCGAACCCGGCGGCCCCGACGGCGATGCCTTCGACGTTCCACTCGCTCGTGTGGGCGAGCGAGCGCGGATTGCGACGCGGCGGGAACTCCTCTTGCATGTCCTCGATGAGGTTGTAGGCCGCCCGCGTCGAGCAGGTCGTCTTGTGGACGCCCGAACGGATGAACGCGACGGAGCGGGACGCCGCCCGATGGCCGCGGGAGGCGCCCGAGCCTCCGAAGGACCGGACGGCGATCGGCCTGCCCTTGGCGGGGGTGAGCTTGAGGCCCCACCGCGTCTCGGTGGCGGCCAGCTGCCCGAAGGGGATGAATACGCGTCGCAGGGTGTTGTGAATCCCCACACCGTCGGCATTGACCTCGAGATGGGGCATGAGGTAGAAGGCCCAGGCGATCAGGCACAGCCCCACCGAGAAAAGCCCGGTATGCCCGAGATCTTTCAGGCCCGTCTGCGTCAGCTGGACGACGAACAGCGTGGCCCCCAGGGCCGCCAGGCCGACCGCGGTGACGTACTGGGATGACGTGCGCAACAGGTATCGGGGTTCCATGGTGCTCATCTTCGCCCATGAGCGCGTAGAATCGAAAACCGGCGTATCGCGCGCCAGCGTTGAAGGCGCCCCACGGGCCCAAGCTTGCACGGGGCAGGGTAGAGCAAAGGACCCTTATTTGAGCATCCGGACGGATCTGCGAAACGTGGCCATCGTGGCACACGTCGACCACGGCAAGACCACACTCGTGGACGCCATGCTATGGCAGTCCGGCGCATTCGGAGAGCGCGCGACGGTGGAGAAGACCGGCGAGCGGGTCCTGGACTCCGGGGATCTCGAACGCGAAAAGGGCATCACGATCCTCGCCAAGAACACCTCCGTCCGCTACACGGGCCCCTCGGCCGCCCGGTTCGGCGCCCCCGGAGGCGTGACCGTCAACGTCGTCGACACCCCCGGGCACGCCGACTTCGGCGGCGAGGTCGAACGCGGCCTGTCGATGGTCGACGGCGTCGTCCTGCTCGTCGACGCCTCGGAGGGGCCGCTGCCGCAGACCCGGTTCGTCCTGCGCAAGGCCCTGGAGGCCGGGCTGCCCGTCATCACGATCGTCAACAAGGTCGACCGCCCGGACGCGCGCATCGACGCCGTCGTCAACGAAACCCAGGACCTCCTCCTGTCCCTGTGCTCCGACCTGGAAGACCAGGACGGGCAGGCCCTCGACCGCCTCCTGGAGGTCCCCGTCGTCTACTGCTCGGCCAAAGCCGGCCGGGCCGACACCCGCCGGCCCGAGGACGGGACGCTCCCCGCCAGCCCCGACCTCGAACCGCTCTTCGAGGCGATCCTCCACTACATCCCCGCGCCCGTCTACGACGAGGCCGCGCCGCTGGTCGCCCAGGTGACCAACCTCGACGCCTCGCCCTTCCTCGGGCGGCTCGCGCTCATCCGAGTCTACTCCGGCGAACTCCGCAAAGGCGCCTGGGCGGGGTGGGCCCGCAAGGACGGGACCCTGTCCAAGGTCCACGTCTCCGAACTGCTCGCGACCAACGGCCTGACCCGGGAGTCCGCCCGAGTCGCCCGGCCCGGCGACATCGCCGCCGTGGCGGGCATCGCCGACATCACCATCGGCGACAGCCTCGTCGACCCCGAGGATCCGCGGCCGCTGCCGCCCATCCGCATCGACGACCCCGCCATCTCCATGACCGTCGGCGTCAACACGTCCCCGCTGGCCGGCGAGGTCTCCGGCCACAAGCTCACCGCGCGCCAGGTCAAGGACCGCCTCGACGCCGAACTCGTCGGCAACGTCTCGATCCGAGTGCTCCCCACCGACAGACCGGACCAGTGGGAGGTCCGGGACCGGGGCGAGCTCGCGCTGGCGATCCTCGTCGAACAGATGCGGCGCGAGGGCTTCGAGCTGACGGTCGGCAAGCCGCGGGTGGTGACCAGGCACGTGGACGGCGCCGTCCACGAGCCGATGGAGCGCGCGACCGTCGACGTCCCCGAGGAGTTCCTGGGGGCCGTCACGCAGATCATGGCCGGGCGGCGAGGCCGGATGGAGACGATGTCGAACCACGGCTCGGGATGGGTCCGCATGGAGTTCACCGTGCCCGCACGCGGCATGATCGGCTTCCGCTCCCAGTTCCTCACCCAGACCCGCGGCACCGGGGTCGTCTCCTCCATCGCGGACGGGTACGCCCCCTGGCAGGGTGAGATCGTCTCCCGGACAACGGGCTCGCTCGTCGCCGACCGTGCGGGCCAGGTCACGGCCTACGCCCTCCAGAGGCTCGAAGACCGCGGCACCTTCTTCGTCGAGCCCGGGCAGGAGGTCTACGAGGGCCAGGTCGTCGGCGAGAGTCCGAGGGCCGACGACATGGACGTCAACGTCGTGCGCCCCAAGGAGATGACCAACATGCGCTCGTCTACGGCCGAGGTGTTCGAAACCCTCCAGGCACCGCGCAGGCTCACGCTCGAGGAGGCGATCGAGTTCGCCTCCGAGGACGAATGCGTCGAGGTCGTCCCGCAGGCCGTGCGCATCCGCAAGGTCGTCCTCGACGCGAGCGAGAGGTACAAGACCCATGCCCGGGCGAGGAGAGAGCGGAAGCGATGAGGAATCTCCTGGAGAGCCTGGCGGGCGCGCTCGCGGGCTTCGCCGTCGGACTCCTGGCGACGGTCGTCCACGCCGGACCCGTCGATCTGCCGATCGTCGGGCTCCTCCTGGCGTGCGGCATCGTGGCCAGCGGCTCTTGGTTCGTCATGGAGATGGGCTGGACGCGGGCGTGGTTCGCGGGGCTCGTCGGCATCGCGGGGGCGAGCGTGTGGTTGCTCATGTTTCCTCCCGCCAATGACGCCTTCGTTTCCACCGAGCAGTGGGTTTCCGTGGCCTGGCTGGCCCTGGCGCCGCTGTCGGCCGCGATTCCCGCGATCTGGACCACCCGTCGTCGTGACAGGTGAGCGTTACACTGTCGGAGACAGTTTCAGAAGAAAGGTTCAATTGTGGATCGAGAGGCTGAGAGCACCAAGGGTGCCGGCGACGCTCAGGAGGGGCAGTCCCTGAGCGATTCGGCGCAGAGTGCCCGCGCGCCCGGCGGGAGGCCAGGAGACAGGCCTAATCCCGGACCCGATGCCGAATCGGCCGACGGCGCCGACGCCCGCCATGACGGCGGGCGTGCGGCGACCGGCGAACCGGCAGCCGCCGAAACGGGCGATGCAGTCGAAAGCGGCGGCAGTGACGCGACCGGCGAAGCCGGCCGGACTGCGGATGACGAAGCCGTCGAGGATGAGGCGGCCGAGCCGGTCGCCGCCGATGAAGAAGACGTCGCAGACGAAGACGCTGCAGACCGCGGCGCGGCCGAATCCACCGCCCCGGTCCAGGACGCGGCGGCCTCCCCCGAGGCGACCGCGGCCCCGTCTTCGCAGGAACAGAAGTCCGAACCCCCCTCCGGGAGCCCCCCGGCGGCATCCGATTCGCCGACCGCCGCGAGCGAAGCCGAGGCGAGCGGGAACGGAACGGCCGGTTGGGCGTCCGAGGTCGGCGAACCCGCCGGAGACGCGCACGCCGCCCCCGACGCGGCTCCACGCGCCTCGACCGGGGGAGCGGACGACCCGATCGACACGGATCCGGCCGACGCGGAAGAGGTTTCGACTGGAGGGTCAGACGTAGGCGAGTTAGCCGATACGGCGCGCACCCCGCCCTCCGCTGCGGACGGCCCCGCCGAGCCTTTCGCGCGCGAAGGCGAGTCCTCGTCGGAAGGCGAGTTCGCGCCGGGCGCGGAAGACGCTCCGTCAGGAGCGGACGACCGACCCGACGAGCCGCACCGCTCCGCTGAGGCTGAGCCGACGGACGCCGGTGAGCCGGCGGACGCTTCCACCCCGGGCGCCGACGCCGCGCAGAAAGCGGACGCCGCGCAGGCCGCGGCAGGGGAGGACGTCGGGGCCGCCCCCGCCGGCCAGTGGGATCCGGGAATCGACGATGAGGCGACGTCCGACGTCGACGTGACGGCGACCATCCCCGTCGTCACCGGCGACATCGTCGAGGCAGGCCGCGCCGGCCGCTTCGACTCGGGCCGCGCCGACGATCACGGCGTCCTGGAAGACTCCGGCGGGTACGGCGCCGACGATCACGGCGCCCCGGAGGACCCCGGCGGGTACGGCCTGTCGGACCGCTCCGATCGCGCCGCCGGCGCAGAGGAGCTCGCCGCCCGAGCCGAAGGGGCGGAAGGCGCCGATGAGGCGGCGGACGGCGCGCAGGCCCTCTACGACTTCTCGCCCGAAACTGCTCCGGCCCCCGCCTCCGCTGAAACGGCCGCCGACGCGGCCGAGCCCTCCGCTCCGTCGGTCCGCACTCCCGCGTCGGAGGAGGGGGAGCCCGGCGCCCTGACCTCTCTGGAGGGCAACGACGACCACACGGCGCTCTTCGACGCCGTATTCTCACCGGCGCCGACGCCTTCGGAAGAGAAGCCTCCCGCCAAGGCCGGAGAGCCCTCCGCCGAGGTCGAAGCGAAGGCCGTCGAGGCGGAGGCCGGGCCGGCCGCGGCGGCTGAGGAACTCGGCGAGCTGTTCGACCAGGAGCCGCAGGAACACGGCGTCGAAGAGCCGCAGGACCACGGCCGGGAACCGCAGGAGCGCCGCCAGGAGACGCCGGCGTACGGCCAGCCCGTCGAGCCCGCGAAGTCCGGCCGACCCGGAGTCCAGGAGACCGAGGCCCTGAGCGCGGCCGCGGCGGCGCCCCCGGTCGTTGTGCGTCCGCAGAGCGGGCAGGGGCCGGATGCCGCCGTCGGCGCCATGCCGGCGCAGCCCGCGGCGAGCCCGCAAGCCGCGCTCGAACGCGACGGCGTGGCGGGCTCGGCGCCCCGCAGGCCTCGCCGGGCGCTGTGGACGACGGTGGCCGTGTTCGCCTTCCTCCTCATCGGATACGTGGGCGCCTGCTTCTTCTATTCGGACAGGATCCCGTCCGGGACCCAGGTGTCGGGCGTCGACGTGGGAGGCATGTCGCGCGCAGACGCCGAAGCCAAGCTCACCAGCCGTCTGGGGACGCGTACGAGCCGGCCGATCACCGTCAAAGTCGGCTCGCAGTCGAAGACCATCAACCCGGAGGAGTTCGACGCCGGCTTCAACGTCAAGGGGACGCTGAACTCGCTCACCGGATTCTCCCTCAACCCCGCGCGTCTGTGGCGCAGCATCGCGGGCGGCGGCGATGTCGCACCCAAGCTCGACGTGGACAGGTCGAAGCTGACGACGGTCCTGCGGATCTTCGCCAACGAAACCGACAAGCCCCCGATCAACGCGTCGCTGTCCTTCAACGGCACCACTCCCGTGATGAGCTCGTCGGCCAAGGGGCAGAAGATCGACATGGGCAAAGCCGTCAAGACGGTCGAGCGCAGGCTTCTGAGCGGCAAGCCGATCGCCCTGCCCACAGTGGAGTCCGATCCCGACATCACCGATTCGGAGGCGGACCAGGCTTACAGGAACGTCGCCGAACCGCTCGTCTCGGGACCGCTCAACGTCTCCCTCAACTCGGCCAAGACGACGATCAGCCCCGAGCAGCTCGCGGCTGCGGCCACGTTCTCCCCCAAGAACGGGAAGCTGGCCCTGGAACTGGACCCCAAGAAGCTCGGGGACGCGCTTCGCGCCAACGCCCGGGGAATACTCAAGCCCGGTAAGGACGCCCGCATCGAGATCGTCAACCACACGACTCCCACGGTCGTCCCCTCGGAGGACGGCGTCGGCGTCGACGACGACAAACTCGCCTCCGAAGCCGCTAAGGCGATCACCGGGAACAGGAACGTGGTCCTCACGCCCAAGCCCGTGACCCCGGCCATCACCACGGAGGCGGCCCAGAAGATGGGCGTGAAGGAAGTCGTCGCCCAGATCGAGACGCCTCTGACCGACGACGCCGTGCGCACGAAGAACCTCCAGATCGGAACCGCGAAGGTGGCGAACACGCTCGTCAAGCCGGGTGACACCTTCTCCCTCCTGAAGGCCCTCGGCCCCATCGACGAGGCGCACGGCTTCGTCTCTTCGGGAGTCGTAAGCAACGGCTTCAACTCGACCGCGCTGGGCGGCGGGCTCTCCCAGCTGTCCACCAACACCTACAACCTCGGCTTCCTCGCCGGGTACGAGGACATCCAGCACAAGCCGCACTCCAAGTACTTCTCGCGTTACCCCATCGGCCACGAGGCCACCCTGTGGGAGGGGAAGATCGACATGATCTGGAAGAACACGAGCAAGTACGGCGCGGTCATCGACACGTGGGTCGCCGACGGCAAGGTGTATTCGCGGCTCTGGTCCACCAAGTACTGGGATGTCGAAGTCAAGACGAGCGCCCCCTACAACAAGACCTCGCCGACGACCAGGCGCAATCCCGCAGCCGACTGCCAGCCGTCGAACGCCAGCGCGCCCGGGTTCACGGTCAACATCTGGCGCAAGATCTCGCTGAACGGGACCGTCCACAAGGAGGAGACGACGTCCTGGACCTACCAACCGGTCGACGCCGTCGTCTGCCACTAGCCGGGGCCCCGCCGACCGGCAATCCGACGCATCGCTGAGACGGCCGCGCAGTGGCGGACGTCTCAGCGATCGCCATGTGCGGACGCACTAATGTTGAGAGAAAGAAAGGATGGTCATGGCCTACATCATCGCCCTGCCGTGCGTCGACGTCAAAGACCGTGCGTGCGTCGACGAGTGCCCCGTCGACTGCATCTACGAGGGTGATCGTACGTTATACATCCATCCCGACGAATGCGTGGACTGCGGCGCATGCGAGCCGGTCTGCCCCGTCGAGGCGATCTACTACGAAGACGACCTGCCAGAGGAATGGACCGTCTTCCAGCGCGTCAACGAGGAGTTCTTCGACGACCTCGGCTCGCCCGGCGGCGCCCAGGGGATCGGCCCGACGGGGGCCGACCACCCGTACATCGACTCGGTTCCCCCGCAAAGCCGCGAAGACTACGAGTAAGCCCCGCCATGGCGCTGTACGGCGGGGCCCTCCCCGACTTCCCGTGGGATTCCCTCATCCCGATCCGCGAGCGCGCCGCACGGCACCCGGACGGCGCGGTGGACCTGACCATCGGCACACCGGTCGACCCCGTGCCCGGCGGCGTCCGCGACGCCCTGTGCGCGGCTTCGGACTCGCCGGGCTACCCGCCGACGATCGGCACGCCCGCCCTGCGCGAAGCGATATACGACTGGTGCGCCAGGCGCCGGGGCGCGGCCACCCGCGACGGCCTCGGCGTGCTCCCCACCATCGGCTCGAAGGAGACGGTGGCCCTCCTTCCCTCCCTCCTCGGGCTGGGCGAGGGCGACGTCGTCGCCTTCCCGCGGGTCGCCTACCCGACCTACGACGTCGGGGCCAGACTGGCCGGGGCAACGCCCCTTCCGCTCGACACGGCCTCGGATCCCGCCTCCTGGCCCGCAGACGTCTCGCTGATATGGCTGAATTCGCCCGGCAACCCCGACGGGCACGTCCTCGACCTCGCCCAACTGCGCAGGATCGTCGCCTGGGCGCGCGATCGCGGCGCGGTCCTGGCATCCGACGAATGCTACGCGGAGCTGACCTGGAGCGTTCCCGAGGCGCCCTCGCTCCTCGACGAGCGGGTCAACGGCGGCCGCTACGCGGGGCTGCTGAGCCTGTACTCCCTGTCGAAGCAGTCGAACCTGGCCGGATACCGAGCGGCCTTCATCGCGGGGGACGCCCGGCTGATCGCACCCCTGACCGAAGTGCGCAAGCATTCGGGCTTCCTCATGCCCGCTCCCGTCCAGGCCGCGATGACGTGGGCGCTGGGCGACGAGGCGCACGTGGCCGCCCAGAAGGGCCTCTACCGTTCCCGGCGCGAATGCCTGCTGGGCGTCCTCGACCGGGCGGGGCTCGTCGACGACCCGCTCTCGCAGGCCGGCCTGTACATATGGGCCGCCGACGCCCGCGGGGCCGCCAGCGGGTGGGACATCGTCAAGGCCTGCGCGGACTTGGGGATCGTCGTCGCCCCCGGCGACTTCTACGGGCCCGCGGGAGCCGACCGGGTCCGGATCTGCCTGACCGCCACCGACGAAGCCGTGGACGAAGCCGTCCGACGGCTTCCCCGACTGCCGGACTTGCTAGGCTGAGCGGGCTCGCCCCGGTCGCGAGCGTCCGCCTCGATCGGGGCGTCCCCGCCGCGAGGACGGCGGCGCCGGCGGTCGAATCGCACGGACCGTTGACACGGGTGCCAAACGGGCGATGCGGTGGAAATGAACAAAATGAAAATCGACGCACTCGTCGATCCCGCCCAGAGGAGGGGAAAGTGGCTGAGACGGTCGAAGGCAAGACCTATCTTCCGAACGATTTCGGGGATCGGTCCGGGGACATCGAGGGAGAGTCTGCGCGTATATGCGAGCGCCTCGCCGCGCATGCGCTGTCACAAGAGGACAGGCGTCCCCGTCTTGTGACAGGCGACGATTCGATTGAGCTTTCCGCCGGGATGGTCGATGTTCTGAGGCGGGTCGCGGAAGCGATGCGTCAGGGTATGGCGGTGAGCGTGGTCCCTCGGCATACGGTTCTGTCGACTCAACAAGCTGCTGACATGCTGGGGATTTCGCGTCCGACATTGGTGCGCATGCTCGAGGAGGGGGAGATTCCCTTCGTCCGGAGGCGTCGCCACCGTCGACTCTATCTGTCCGATGTCGTCGAATACCGGAAACGGCGGAGGCGTGTGGCGGACGAGGCCTTGAGCGATATCGTCGCCGACGCCCAGATGTTCGGTGAGTATGACGCCGACCCGGAGGAATACCGAGAGATATTGCGCGCCGTCCGCCATGACGGATAGCCTTCTCGGCCCGGGCGCCCCGTCCCGATACGGCGAGGGGGGAGCTCGCCTCATGTGCGGCCCCCAGGATGCGGAGGTGCTGGACGGGGCGTTCCGGGTCCGCCACGAGCGCGCCGCTCACCTGAGGTGGGAAGCCTCCGGGCAAGGTGGCCCACAGCTCGCAGGAGTCGCCGCGCGGGCGAAGGCTTCGCGGGCCCGGCCCCGGCCGCCGATGGTGGGCAAGTCGTCAGTTGGCGTGCAGGGAGGAGTTCAGCTCGATGCCGGCCGTGCCCGCGCGCGGCACGGCCTCGATGGCGCCCGTCAGGGAGTTGCGCCGGAAGAGAATGCCGTCCGCGCCCGACAGGTCGCGCGCCTTGACGGTGCGCGGCGCCTGGGGCGAGCCCTTGGCGGGCAGGAGGCTCACCTTCGTGCCCGCGGTGACGTACAGGCCCGCCTCGACCACGCAGTCGTCGCCGAGGGCGATGCCGATGCCCGCATTGGCGCCGATGAGCGATCTCCGCCCGACGCGCACCCGCTCCTTGCCGCCGCCCGAGAGCGTGCCCATCGTCGAGGCGCCGCCGCCGACGTCCGAGCCGTCCTCGATGACGACCCCCTGGGAGATGCGCCCCTCGATCATGGCGTCGCCGAGCGTGCCGGCGTTGAAGTTGACGAAGCCGGCGTGCATGACCGTCGTCCCCTCCGCCAGGTGGGCGCCCAGGCGGACGTTGTTCCCGTCGGCGATGCGCACGCCCGAAGGCACGACGTAATCGACCATGCGCGGAAACTTGTCGACTCCCGACACGTGCACCTGGCCTGCGGACGCCTGGCGCGCGCGCAGCCTGGTCGCCTCGAAGCCGTCCACCGCGCACGGGCCGAGGTTCGTCCACACGACGTTCTCCAAGACGCCGAACAGGCCGTCGAGGTTGATCGTGTTCGGCCTGACGAGCCTGTGGGACAGCAGGTGGAGGCGCAGATAGGCGTCGGCCGGATCGGCCGGGGCCGCGTCGAGGTCGACGACCGTCTTGACGACTCGCAGATCGACCCGGCGCACCTCGTCGCCGCCCTCCAGCCGGCGCAGACCGGCCGACGCGGCCTCGTCCTCTCCCGGAGCGCCGAGTCTGGGCGAGGGGTACCAGGTGTCCAGGGTGCGGCCGTCGGTGTGGATCGTCGCCAGGCCGTAGCCCCATGCCGTGTTGTCGCTCATGGGGAAAGCCTATCGGCTTCGCGGGCCGGCCAGATTGCGGATCTTCTCACGCAGGGCCGGAAGGGCGGCCGCGAAGCCGGGATGCAGGGGAGCGGAGGCCAGCCCGGAGCCTCCCGGAAGGCCATCCAGCGCCGTCCAGGTCAGCTGCGCCGACTCATAGTCCGGCACCGGCTCGGCGCCCTCGCATCGGGCGATGACGGTCGTGTACGCCCAGTCGCCGTGGTCGTCGGCGTGCGTGCCCAGGATCTCCAGATCCTCCGCGCCGATCTGCGTCTCCTCGGCGAATTCGCGCACCGCGCCGTCCACCGGCGACTCGCCCCACTCGACGGCGCCGCCGGGAACGGACCACGTGCCGCCCGTGTGCGTGCGCGCCGACCGCAGCTGCGTCAGTACCTCGACGCCGCCGCGTCCGCGGCGGAAGGCCAGGACTCCGCCTGCGCCGTTCAGGCCCCAGTGGCATCCGCGGCACGAGCAGGCGATGAAGGCGTCCGCCCCGTACCGGGGGACGTAGCGCGTCGTCGGCCGGGCGCTCCCACAGCTGCGTGACGGACATCCCCCAATGGGCGAGCATCCGCCTCAGAAGGGGGAGGGAGACGCCGACCACCCCGTGGTGGTCGCCGTCCACTCGGTCGACGAAGGGGCCGCCCAGTCCGTCGACCGTGAAGGACCCGGCCACGTGCAGGGGTTCGCCCGAGGCGACGTAGGCGTCGATCTCCTGCCGGCTCAGCTCGCCGATGTGGACGACGGCGTGCGAGACGGCTCCGAGCGTGGCGCCGCTGCGCGGATGGACGAGGCAGTGGCCGGTGTGCAGGACCCCGGACCGGCCCGACATGCGGGCGAGCCGCTCGCGGGCCACACCCGGATCGTGCGGCTTGCCGACGGCCTGCCCATCGAACTCGAACATCGAATCGCAGCCCAGGACGAGCGCCTCCCCCGGGGCGAGGCCATCGGCGTCCTCGCCGTCGCCGGCGGCCTGGACGCCAGAGGCCGTCCCGGAGGCCTGCGCGGCTGCCGCCCGGTCGGCGCCCGCCGGCTCCGCGTAGATCCGGCCGGCGACCGCCCGCGCCTTCGCCGTCGCCAGGGCCAGGACCCCCTGGGCGGGCCCGCCCCTGACCGCCTCCAGGACGGCGTCCTCGTCGACCCCGGAGACTTCGACGGCGGGGTCCGCCCCGGCCGCCCGCAGGGTCGCCAGCCGGGCCGGGGAGGCGCTCGCCAGGACGAGCCGCAGCTTCGGCAGGCTCATGCCAGCGCCTCGCGCAGAACGTCCAGCCCGACCGATCCGAGCGACAGAGCGCGCATGTGCCACTCCTTCAGGTCGAAGTCCCGCCCGGAGGCGACCGCGGCGGCCCGCGCCCGGTCTCGCAGCTCGCCCCAGATGCGCTGCCCGACCTTGTAGGACGGCGCCTGCCCCGGCCATCCGAGGTAGCGGTCGAGCTCGAAGGACAGGAAGGAGGGGTCCATCGCGACGTTCTCCCGGAGGAAGCGCCACGCCGCGTCCGCATCCCACGTGCCCTCGCCCCACCGGCCCGCCGGCTTGGACAGGTGCACCCCGATGTCCACGACGACGCGCGCCGCACGCAGCCGCATCGCGTCCAGGACGCCCATGCGCTCGCCCGGCTCCTCGACGAGGCCGAGTTCGACCATGAGCTGCTCGGCGTACAGCGCCCACCCCTCGCCGTGCCCGGGAACCCAGCATCCCTGACGCCGCCAGCCGTTGAGGGAGTCCCGCAGGCAGGCGGCCAGGCCGATCTGGAGATGGTGGCCGGGCACGCCCTCGTGGTGCACGGTCGTCTTCTCCTGCCACGTCGTGAACTCCGCGACGCCGTCGGGGACCGACCACCACATGCGCCCGGGCCGGGAGAAGTCCTCGCTCGGCCCGGTGTAGTAGATCGCTCCCGTCCCCGAGGGGGCTATGCGGCACTCCAGGGTGCGAATCGGCTCAGGGACGTCGAAGAAGGCGGAGGCCGCCTCCATCGCCGCCTCCGCGGTCTCCTGCATCCACTCCACGAGCGCGTCGGTTCCGCGGAGCCTGCGCGCCGGGTCGGCGTTCAAGCGCTCGACGGCTTCGGCGACTGTCACGCCGGGCCCGTAGAGCTCGCGGGCGACGGCCTCCTGCTCGGCGACGATCGAGGCGAGCAGGGCCTCGCCCCACTCGTAGGTCTCGTCCACGTCCACGGCGGCTCCGAGGAAATGGCGCGAGAAACGCGAATAGCGCTCGCGGCCCACGGCGTCCACCGTCGCCGCCCGGGGCGCGACCGTCTGCCGCAGGAAGGCCGCCAACTCGCCGTAGGCGGCACGGGCCGCGCCGACCGCGCCCTCCAGGCCCGGGCCGTCGTCGGCGAACCGGAGGAAGGGGGAGGCCTCGCCCGCGACGTCGTCGCACTGGTCGGCGCAGCGTTCGACCTGTCGCAGCGCGATCGGCGGGCCGGACTCCAGGCGAAGGGCGAGGGACCGGCGGTATCCGGCGATCGCCGCCGGGACCGCCGCCAGGCGGGCGCCGATCGCCGCCCGGTCCTCGTCCGTGTGGGCGGGCATGAGGTTGAAGACGTCGCGGATCGACTGGATGGGGGAGGAGAGGACGTTGAGCTCGCCGGTCGTCTCGCCCGCCTCGACCAGGTCGAGGTCCGAGCCGATCCTTTCGCGCATGGCGGACACCGTGACGGCGTCGACGCCGTCGGCCGGGACGAGGCCGTCCAGCTGCGACAGCGTGCCGGCGAGCAGGTCGCGCCAGGCCGCCGTCCCCTCGGGCGAGTAGTCCGACAGGGACGTCTGATCGGCGTCCGGCGTCCCGACCATCGTCGCGAATTCGGGGGAAAGCCTGAGCATGCCGGCGAGATGCCCGTCCGCGAGGCGGTCGACCGGAGTGGGGCGACGGCGCGGGGGCTGGTGAACGGTGGTCATGCACCCAGGGTAGCCGGCGTCGGCGGAGCATCGCGTGCCATTCCCGGGCACGTCGGCGCCCGACCGGCCGGCGGGAGGGGAGCCTGTGCGAATTCATGGGTGACGTGGCCCACGCTTGCGTCGTATTATTGGCGGTGATCGGGTGCACGCGAACGCAAATCGACTGACGACTGACTACGGAGGACACGTGTCGCAGGATGTGAAAGGCGGTCTGAGGGACAGCCGGAGCGCGGACGCCGGCCCGCCGGCGCCGCTTGCGGGACCCCGCCCCCCGCGCGACACCGTCGAACGCAACGTCGAGGCCCTGCTTCACGGGCCGGCCAAGTACACGCTCTGCGAGGCCGCGCGCAAAGCGGGGCTCGAGCCCGAGTCGGCGCGGAAGTTCTGGCTGTCGATGGGCTTCCCCAGCCTTCAGGACGAGAGCCTGCCCCGTTTCCGCGACTACGACGTCGAAGCGATGCGCGCGCACGCCAAGGCCCTGGCCTCGGGGGACTTCACCGACGAGACCCTGGCCTCCCTCAACCGCGCCCAGTCGCACATGTCGGACCGTCTCGTCCTGTGGCAGCACGAGGTGCTCGTCGAATACGCGCGGACCGAGCTCGGACTCGACGGCATCTCGGCCAGGTACTGGGTGCTTGACAATATCAAGGATTACCAGGACTACCTTCGCGCCCACATGGAATACTCGTGGCACCGCCACATGGCGGCCCTCCTGCGCCGCAGCGAGACCGAGGTGGCCCAGATGGAGCTCCTGGACGCCGAGAACGCGCAGTTGCTGCGCGCCTTCGGATTCATCGACATGGTCGCCTTCACCAACCGCTCCAACGAACTCGGATCCGCTGAGTTCATCCACCTGATCGAGGAGTTCGACTACACCTGCCGGGACATCATCTACGCGGCCGGAGCCCGGGTGGTCAAGACGATCGGCGACGCCTTCCTCTACATCGCCGACGACCTGGTCACCGGCGCGGAGGTCTCGACGGGGATCGTCCAGGCGCTGCGGAACATCGAGGGGATGCTGCCCGTGCGGGCTTCACTCGTATGGGGCGGCGTCGTCTCGCGTTTCGGCGACATCTTCGGCCCGAAGGTCAACCTCGCCTCCCGGCTGGTGGACGTCGCCGACTCGGGCGCCGTCCTGACGGACAAGGACACCGCCGGGATCCTGCGCAATCTCAGACTCGGCCGGTACACGCTCGTGCCCGCCGGCTCGCCGACTCTCCAGGGGTTCGGCAAGATCGACGCCGTCGAACTGCGCCGCATGCCGACGGCCTGACCGACCGGCAGGGGCAGGCGGCCGCGCCTCGGCGGTGACGTTGGCTCCGCTCCCGCGGCGCTACGGCGGGGTAGAGTGGCCCGTGGCGAAGCCACCGGAGGCTTCGTTCCGGGACGGTCGCAGAAGGTGAAAAGGGTTTCTTGGCGGACTGTCCTCAAAGCCGCGCGCCTGCATTAGGATTCAACCATGACGAAACTTCTGCTCGTTGAGGACGACACCGCCATTTCAGGTCCGCTCCTTCGCGCTCTGGGACGCGAGGGCTACGATGTCCAGCTCGCCGAAGCAGGCCGTGACGCCTTGGAGGCCATGCAGGGCGGGATCGACGTCGTCATACTCGACCTCGGCCTTCCCGACATAGACGGCCTCGACGTGGCCCGCCAGGCGCGCGCCAACGGGTGGGACTTTCCGATACTCATACTCACCGCCAGATCCGAGGAGGTCGACATGGTCGTCGGCCTCGACGCCGGTGCGGACGACTACGTGACCAAGCCGTTCCGGCTGGCCGAGCTGCTCGCCAGAGTGCGGGCCGTGCTCCGCCGCGCCGAAGCGGGCGAGGGGGACGTCATCAGGATCAAGGACCTGATCATCGACGTTCCGGGCCATCGCGTCCTGCGCGAAGGCGTCGAACTGGGGATCAGCGGCAAGGAATACGACCTCCTCGTGTTCCTCGTCCGCAATGCGGGCCAGGCCGTGTCCCGGACGGAGATCTCCCGTCACGTGTGGGGCGTCACCGGGGACGACGCCTCCAAGAAACTCGACATGCACGTCTCGTGGCTGCGCAGGAAACTCGGCGACGCCGTCGCCGAGCCCCGCTACATTTCCACGATCCGCGGCCTGGGGTTCCGCTTCGAGAAGGAGTAGCCGATGCGCAGACGCGCCACGACGATGACGGTCTCGGCCGTGACGGTGGCCGTCCTGCTCCTGGGGCTGCCGGGCATCGTCCTCGGATCCTTCTTCCTGTGGCGCGACGCCGTGGACGGCGTCCACCGCAGCGCCGTGACGATCATGAACGCCGTCGATCGGCGCACGACGGCGGCCCAGCCGGTCCAGCGGGACGTCGTGGACAACGCGGTCTCCTCGTCGAGCTACGCGGCCTACGTCTTCCTGAGGACGGAGGAGGGGGCGATCGAGGCCGGGAGGATGCCCGCCGGGGAGACGATCTCGCACACGGCCACCGGCGTGTCGGGGGCGCGGGTGACGGTGGCCATCAGCCGCTCGGACGTCGTGGCCCGCATCGGCTACCTCGCCGGCCTGGGGACCGTGGCCATCCTCGTGTCCTTCGGAGTCGGGGTGGTGGTCGCAAGATGGCAGTCCCGCAGGCTCTCGGCCCCGCTCATCTACCTAGCGGCCGCCGCCGAGCAGATCGGGGCCGGCCAGGCCCGGCCCCGGATGAAGAAGTCGGGCATCGAGGAGATCGACCTCGTCTACGAGGAGCTCGTTCGGACGGCCGACCGCATGGCCGGCCGCATCGCCGCCGAACGCCAGTTCGCCGCCGACGCCTCCCACCAGTTGAGGACCCCTTTGACGGCCCTGTCGATGCGGCTGGAGGAGATCGAGTACCTCTCGGACCGGGAGGACGTGCGCGAAGAGGCCGCATCGTGCCTGGAGCAGGTCGAACGCCTGGCCGGCGTGGTCGCCGAACTCCTGTCGACCTCGCAGTCCGCGGCCGTGGGAACCGAGGCCGTCCCGCTGCGCAAGCTCTTCGACCAGCAGCGCGACGAGTGGGAGCGTTCCTTCCAGACCGCCGGACGGGACCTGGTCTTCGACGACGAAGCCGGGCTCGCCGTCCTCGTCTCGCCCAGTTCGCTCGCCCAGATCATCGCTACGCTCATCGAGAACTCCCTCAAGTACGGCGCCGGAACCACCCGCGTGTCCGCGCGGAAGGTGGGCAAGGGGGTGGTCCTCGACGTCGCCGACGAAGGCGAGGGGATCCGCGACGACCTCACCGAGGCGATCTTCTCCAAGGGGGTGTCGACGGGGGGATCCACCGGGATTGGGCTCCCGCTGGCCAGGAGCTTGGCCGAGGCGGCGGGTGGCAGGCTCGAGCTCGCCAGCGCCCGCCCACCGGTCTTCCGGGTCGTTCTGTCGGCCGTCCCCCGGTCCCTCGATCCCGACAAGATCCTTCCGGCCGGTTCGATCATCTCCATGGGGTCGCGTCGGCGTCGGCGTTAGGGACCGGCCGGGGGAGCGACGGACTCCGCCGCGCGTTTCCGGGGCTCCTGCGACCGGGTTGCTGCGCGTGCCTCGGCCGCCTCCTCGCCCGCCGGCCGTTAGAGGGAGCCTGGAGAGAAGACGACGTACCGGTACATGACGTACCGGAAGGCCGTCCCCAGAATCAGCCCGACGACGTTCGCCGAGACGTTGTCGGCGAACTGACTCGTCAACCCCAGCGTGTAGCGCGAGAACGCCAGGCATCCCAGGGCGATGAGCATGCCCCCCAGGTTGACCAGCACGAACATCGCGAACTCGCGCGTCTTGTCCGCGCTCCGCTTCTCCTTGAAGGTCCACAGCCTGTTGGCCACCCAGGAGAAGATCACGGAGACGGTCACGGAGATGATCTTGGCGGTCATCGACTGGTCTCCGGGCAGGGTGATGAGCCCCGTGTGCGCAAGGAGGTTGAACAGGCCGACGTCGACGACGTATGCGCCCAGCCCCACCGTGCAGAACTGGAGGAATTCGACGAACCACTCGCGGAAGGTCTGGCCGCGCAGGAAGCGCCTGGCGAGTTGTGTGGGGGGCACCCGGCCAGTGTAGCCGGTGACGGGGGATAATGGGAGTCGAGACGAAAGGCAGGAGGATTCGTGACGGGTCACAGAGTCGTCGGCACCGGGGCGGCCGAAGCCGCCCCGCGCGTCGGAGTCGTCGGAGGCGGCCAGCTGGCGCGCATGATGCAGGAGGCGGCGATCCCCCTCGGGATCGATTTGCGCGCCTTGGTGGAGGCCGCCGACGGGTCGGCCGGCCAGGCCGTGCCGCACTCGCGGGTCGGGCAGGCTTCGGACGTCGGCGCCGTGGAGGACTTGGCGAGGCAGGTGGACGTCCTGACGGTCGAACACGAGCACGTCCCCGATGCGGTCCTCCGGGCGGCTGAGCGCATCGTCCCCGTCAGGCCAGGCGCCCACGCCCTCGCCTTCGCCCAGGACAAGCTGGGCATGCGGCGGAGGATGGACGAGCTCGGCGTCCCCTGCCCCCGCTGGAGGCGGGTGGAGGACGCCGCGCAGTGCGCGGCCGCCGTCCGGGAGTTCGGAGGTCAGGCCGTTTTGAAGACCCCGCGGGACGGGTATGACGGCAAAGGCGTCGCCGTGGTGGACCTCGACGGGCGGGGGAGGCTCCGGGGGGCCGGCGGCTTTCAGTCGTGGTTCGCCGACGCCCCCGACGGCCTGCTCCTGGAGGAGAGGGTCGGATTCTCCAGCGAGATCGCCCAGCTCGTGGCGCGCCGGCCCTCCGGGCAGATCGCGAGCTGGTGCGCCGTCGAGACGATCCAGCGGCGCGGCGTGTGCCTGGAGACCGTCGCCCCGGCCACCGTCGAGCCCGCGGTGGCGGACGAGGCCCGGCGGATCGCCGAGAGGGTGGCCGAGAGCCTGGACGTCGTCGGCGTCCTCGCGGTGGAGATGTTCGTCGCCGAGGACCGGGTGCTCGTCAACGAACTCGCGATGAGACCGCACAACTCGGGCCATTGGACCATCGACGGCGCCGTGACGAGCCAGTTCGAACAGCACCTGCGGGCCGTGCTCGACCTCCCCCTCGGATCGACTGCGCCGGTCGTCCCCCGGACGGTGATGGTCAACGTGCTCACCTCCCGGCTCCCCGACCCTCGGCGCGCCTACCCCGAGGCGATGGCCGCGTATCCCGACGTCAAGTTCCACGCATACGGCAAGGCGGTGGCTCCGCTCCGCAAGATCGGGCACGTGACCGCCGGGGGCGACGACGTGGAGGAGGTCCGCGCCCGCGCCGAGGCGGCCGCCGCGATCCTGAGCGGGGAAGGAGGCGGGTAGGGTGGTGCGGGAGCGGGCCTCATGGCCCGCCGAACGATCGCACGGGAGGAAAGCAAGGCATGGACGACACGAGCGGGGCCCGGCAGGCGGGCGGCGGCTGGGACGCAGACGGGCCCCGGCGGGCGAATCCGGTCCGGAAGCCGGGTGGGAGCCCGGATCCGAGCGTCGGCATAGTCATGGGGTCCGACTCGGACTGGCGGGTCATGGAGGGCGTGGCGGCGGCGCTCGACGAATTCGACGTGGCCTACGAGGTGGGCGTCGTCTCCGCCCACCGCATGCCCGAGCAGATGATCGCCTACGGACGGCAGGCCGCGGCCCGCGGCCTACGAGTCGTCGTCGCCGGCGCGGGAGGGGCAGCCCACCTGCCCGGCATGTTGGCGGCCGTCACGCCGCTCCCCGTCATCGGCGTTCCCGTGGCGCTGGCCCACCTGGACGGCATGGACTCGCTGCTGTCGATCGTGCAGATGCCGGCGGGCGTCCCCGTGGCGACGGTCTCGATCGGCGGCGCGCGCAACGCCGGGCTCCTGGCCGTGCGCATCCTGGCCAGCGCGCCGGGGTGCGAGCCGCTCCTGAAGCGGATGGAGGCCTTCCAAGAGCGGCTGCGCGACGCGGCCGCCGCCAAGGGCGAGGCTCTCACGGCACGGCTCGGCGAAACGCGATAGCCCGGTCCGTGAGCAGACCGCCGGCCCGGCCGATCGCTCTGCGGACGCCCTACCGACCGGGTCGCGCTTTGCCGACTGAGCCGCGCATGCGACGCCGTCCGCAGACGGCCCACGCGCAGCCGCGCGCTTCGAGCGAGCCGTGCGCCTACCGACCGGCTGCCCTACGCGCGCCTTCGGACCGCATCCGGCCGGACGACGCGCTTCGGGACCGGCGGGTTCGCACGCGCCCTGCGCCGCGCCCTATCCGACCGGGCCGCCGGGGCCCTGGTAGAAGTCCGCGGACGTCAAGGTGCCGTTCTTCATCTTCTCGAAGAAACCGTCGACCGCCTTCGTGTCCAGTGCGACGGCCGACTGCCCGCCGACCCGGTAGTTGAGGCTCGCGATGGGCGGTGCGCCCATCAGGCCGCCCTTCCCCATCACCTCGCGGAGCCCGAAGGCCGCCTCGCGCATGCCCATGATCCCCGTGTCCTTGTCGGTCGTCAGATTCTTCGCCACGCTGCCGACGAGTTTGCGCTGTTTGAACGGATTGACGAATGTGGAGACGGAGACCGCCTTGCCGACGACTTTGGAGACCACTTGGCGTTGGCGCATCGTCCGGCCGATGTCGCCGAGCGGGTCCGACTTGCGCATGCGAGAGAAGGCGAGGGCCGTCGTCCCGTCGGCGTCGTGGCATCCCGCCTTCCAGGTGAGCCGGGAGAAGACGTCGTCGACGTCGCGGTCGTAGCAGAGGTTGACTCCGCCGACGGCGTCGACGAGATCCTTCACGCCGCCCATGGAGACCTCGAGATAGTGGTCGATCGTCATGCCCGAGAGCTCCTCGACCGTGGCGACCAGCAGCTTGGCCCCGCCGGTCGAGTAGGCGGAGTTGATCTTGTTCGCCTTGTGCCCGGGGATCTTCACGTAGGCGTCGCGGGGAAGGGACACGAGGGAGGGCTTGCCGGAGTCGGGGATCTGCAGCAGCATGATCGTGTCCGCGCGCTCTCCCTCGGTGACGTCCTGGATCCCCCCGGCCTCGCGCTTATCGGAGCCGACGATCAGATACGTGGTTCCGGGGGTCCCGGAGTGTCCGGAGAGCGCGTCCACGTGGCTCAGCTTGGAATTGCCGTAGTGGACGAGGTAGAAGGGCCACGCGACGAGGAAGACGACGAGCACGAGAACCAGTATCAGCGTCCGACGCAGCCACCGACGCCTGCGGGGCTTCGCCGGAGGCGTCGTGGGGCCGGCGGGACGGGAGGGGCCGCCTGGCCCGCCCGGGCCTCCCGGACCGCCCGAGCCCGGCACACCGGATTGGCCCTGACCGGGTGAGGCGGTCGGGCGTGGAGCCACCTGCGTAGGGGGCACCGCCGCCTGCTGCGAGCGGGAGGGGAGGTCCGGTTTGCGCGGCGGAAAGGCCGGTGGCGCAGACTCGGATCCCGTCGAGGACCGCTCCGCCGGATCCCGCACGGGCTTGGCGCTGCCGCCGGGCCTGGCGCGGCTGGCCCCAGACGCCCTCCGCGCGGGCTCTTGGCCCCTGGAGGCGGCCTGGCCGCTCGCCTCGCCGGCCTCCATGCCCAATTCCTGCTCGAGCATCGAACGCCGGGCCGACCTGGCCGGTTTGGGGCCTGTGGCTGCCCATTCGTCCAGTTGCTCGGAGGTCGACCGGACGATCTTCGCGCCCTCCGCGTCCGGTCGGTCCCTCCTGCTGCCGGGTTCGAATGATGGCGGCTGGTTCGACATGTCTACCCTTCGGCGTTCTTCTTCGTGCAGTTCTGGGCGTCAGGCGCCATCGGCGTCAGCTTGCCGGCCGTCTTGACCGCGGCGTCCGCCTGCCCGTAGGCGCCCTGATCCGCCTCGGCTGCGCTCTTCTTGGCGCGCTTCGACGGCTTCCGGCTGTGTCCGTCCGGGTCCGAGAACTTATCGTCCTGCTGCCCGGCCGACGGCTTACGACTCTGCTTGCCCGAGGGCTTCTGCTGCTCGTTGGCCGCCGGCTGGCCCTTCGCACTGGGGCTGGCGGAGCTGGGGCTGGCGGATCCCGTCTTGTCGTCCACGATCTGCCCGTTCGCGTCGACCTTGAAGTCGATGGGGGTGTCATTGGCGAGGGCCTTCCACAGGCGCTCGGCCCCTTGGCGGACTTTGACGCGGGCGCCGGCGGACTCCCACGGCATGGTGATGAAGGTGGGGCTGTCGATGTCGCCCAACGAGCTGATCAGCTCGCCGACGTCGGTGATGCCGCCGATGCCCCCGTATCCGGACGATGTCTCGATGTTCTTCGTGACCGCGTTCAAAACTCTCATCAGGGATTTGAAGTTCGTGAACAGATTGAGGCTCTTGGCCTCTTTGACGATTGCCTTGACGAGGTCCTGCTGGCGGGATATGCGGCCGATGTCCGATCCGTCGCCGATGCTCTTGCGCGCCCGAGCGAGGGCGAGCGCCTGGTCGCCGCGCAGGAGCCGGCATCCGGCGGGCACGTTCAGCCCCGAGGCGCTGTCTTTTCGGGCTTCCGGGAAGTACATGGGGATGCCGCCCAGCTCGTCGACGATGCTCTTGAAGCTGGCGAAGTTGACCACGACGTATCCGCTGAGCCTGACCTTGGTGAGCGCTTCGACGGTCTTCATCGAGCAAGCGGCGGCCGTGGGGACGTAGCCTTCCTTGCCTCCGATGGCGAAGGCCGAGTTGAACTTCGTCTTCTCGACCGGCTCGGAGTTCTCCGTCTTCTTCTTGTCCGCTGACTGGACGACGCAACTGGGGATGTCGACGACCGTGTCACGGGGAATGGAGACGAAGTAGACGCGCTTGCGATCGGCCGAAATGTGCATGATCATCGTCGTGTCGGCCCGCATGCCGTCGACGTCGCCGCTGGCCCCCGCGCCGTCGACGTCGGACTTGCCGGTGCGGATGTCGGACCCCAGGATGAGGATGTTGAGCGCCTTCCCGGCCTTCCCCTTGGGGAGGGTCGGGCGATTCTTCAGGTATTTCCTGACATCCGTCTCCTTGACGTTGCCCACTATGCGAAGGTACGCGAAACCCGCGGTGGATACCCCCGTCATCACCAGAGCCAGGACGCACAGAAGAGCGATCCGCCCCAAATGGCGGGATCGTCTGCCCCTCGTCATATGGGAGGCGTCGCGCTCGGTGTCGCGTTTTGTCTTGATCACAGTCCAATAGTACGGGCAACGCTCAGACGGCGAAGGCACTCTCCGTGGATTTTCATCACAGCGAGGTCGGATCCCGGCCGGATCCTACGCTTGGGTAAACGGAACGCCGGGGCCATTCCCGGGCGGCTGTCCGGCGGCCCCGCCCGCCCGCCCTTCGCCGAGAGGATAATCTGGTCACATGAACCCTGAGCCTCTGCGGATCGTGACCGTCGCCTATAATCCGGGCGACGAGCTGGCCTTGTGCGTGGAGTCGGCCACCGCCGCCACATCGGCGCCCGTCGACTTCGTCATCGTCGACAACGGGCGGGAGCGCGAGACGGTCGACTCCGTCGCCCGGGCCTACGGCGCGACCGTCGTTCGCCCGGGGAGGAATCTCGGCTACGGAGTCGCCGCCAACCGCGGAGTCGCCGCCCCCGGTGCCCGGGGCGAATGGGTCGTGGTGGTCAACCCGGACGTCGTCTTCATGCCCGGATCGATAGACGACCTCGTCCGCGCGGCGCAGTCGTGGCCCCGGGGCGGAGCCTTCGGCCCGCTCATCAGGGACGCGGAGGGAGAGGTCTACCCCTCCGCGCGCCGCTTCCCCCGGCTGGTCTCGGGCGCGGGGCACGCCCTCCTCTCGGGGGTGTGGCCCGGCAATCCCTTCTCATCGGCCTACCGGGAGAACGCCGATCCCACCCGCGCGCATGCGGTCGACTGGCTGTCGGGGGCCTGCCTGCTTCTCCGGCGGGAGGCCTTCGACGACGTGGGCGGCTTCGACGCCAGCTACTTCATGTTCTTCGAGGACACCCAGCTCGGCGAGCAGCTGGCCGCCGCCGGCTGGCAGAGCGTGTACATCCCCCAGGCCGAGGTCGTCCACGAGCAGGGGGCGAGCTGGCGAGACCGCCCGGAGAGCATGCTCCGGGCCCACCACCGTTCCGCCGCCCACTACCTCGACGGAGTCTACGCGCGGCCCTACCAGGCGCCTCTGCGGTGGGCGCTGCGCTCCGGGCTCCGCATCCGCGAAGAGGTGCAGGTGCGGATCGCGCGCAGGCAGGTGCGGTGACCTGTCCGGGCACGGGTGGGCTGCGGCCAGGCGTCCGGTGGCGTCGGAAACCGGTGGCGGACCGATGCGGGTGCGGGGCGGCCAGGCTTGCGGCCCGGCGAATCGACCGGCCCGTGGGCAATGGCCTGTTCGGGCGGCGAGGCATTCAACCTCGTCCGCGACGACCGATCCGCGGGGCGCGGGTGAGCCTCGGCGACCCCGCTTCCGGCCGTTCTGCGGGGCACGGGTCGGCCCGTGAAGCGTATGCGAAGTCACAGAATGCGAGTGAACTCCTGAGGCGTATGCGGCCCGCGAAACTCATGTGAACCCATGAGGCGCGTGTGACAAAAGTGCGTATTGAGGTTTGTGTGACAGCTCCTCTACACTTGTAGCCTCACACACGGAGGTACACATATGAATACACGGCCGACAGCCGTCCTCGCCGTCGTCGCGGCGCTCGCGCTTCCGGGGTTCGCCTCCCCGGCGCTGGCATCCCACGCAGCGGGTCCGGCAACCGATTCGTCGAGCATGGCGCGGGGGAAACCGGGAGCCTCCTCCGACGGCGGCACCCGAGTCCTAGCCCTTACCGACGGTTCGGGGAATCTGACAGCCGGTGGCAGGAAGGCGGCTCTGACCGCCGCCACGCCCGGATCGGCCAGCGGCACCGGCGGCGAGTCCGGATCGGCCAGCGGCACGCCCGGCTCGGCGAGTGACAAGTCGAGCTCGGCGGGCGGCACCGCCGAGTCCGCCGCTCCCGCATCCCGGACGGAGTCGGCCCCGGCGGCCTCCCCGCAGGCGAGCCCCCAGCACGTCCCCGGCTATCTCTACGTTTCGAAGCCCCTGGCCGCCGGTTCGTTCCAGGTCGCCGGCGTCACCTGGAACCGGGGGAGCTCCCTTCCGGCCGGCGCGACCGTGGAGATGCGCACCCTCGACGGCGGCGCGTGGTCCAGCTGGTACGTCCTGGGGGCTGAAGACGAGGCCGGCAAGGGGCGTCCCGGGACCGAGGCCAATGTCTCGGGTTCCTCGACCGGCGTGCAGCTGCGCATCAAGGGGAGCGGGAAGCTCCCCGGCGGGCTGCGCTTGGACGTGGTCGACGGCCAGGGGGCCGAGCGCGCAATGGACCCCAAGCCCGCCGCCGTCCACCCCGCGGCCGGAACCGTCGCCGCGGAGGTCGCCAACGGCGACGAGAAGCGGGCGATCCTCACCGACCGGGCCGCGGGCGTCCAGTCCACCTCGCAGTACGGCGGCACGCCGTCGTCCGAGATCCCTGCGCCGGGACGCGGCTCGTCGGCCCCCGCGGGAGCGCCCGCCGCGCGGAGCCTGCGAACCGACCAGTCGGCCGCCGAGAGGCTGGCCGCCATCCAGCCGCGCTCGGCCTGGGGCGCGGACGAATCCAAGATGACCTGGCCGCGCGGCTACGCCGACTTCGAAGGCTCGATCGTCCACCACACGGCGGGGTCCAACTCCTACACCAAGGCCCAGGTCCCCGCGACGATCCGCGGCATCTACAGCTACCACGCCAACACCCGCGAATGGGGGGACATCGGCTACAACGTCCTCATCGACAAATACGGCGGACGCTGGGAGGGACGCTCGGGCACGCTGGCTTCGCCGCAGGGCAAGGTCGTCACCGGCGCGCACGCCGCGCCGCGCAACAGAGGCACCCTCGGCGTCTCCGTCCTCGGCACCTACGACAACTCCAACCTGCCCACCCCTCTCGTCCTGGAGACCTTCTCGGACGTGATCGCGGCGCGCTTCGCCATCGCGGGCGTCGACCCGTCCTCGCGCGGGACGATGTCCGTTCCCTCGGGCACCGGCGCCGCCCTGTCGGCAGGCAGCGTCCTGCCGCGCATCTCCGGTCACAAGGACGTCAAGGCCACGTCGTGCCCGGGGTCGATCTACGGATACCTCGACCAGATCCGCTCGCGTGTGGCGGCCAAGTACGCCCAGCTCGGCGGCTCGGGAGGCCCGGGCGCCGTCGTCTCCGCCGCGGTGACCTGGCAGTACGCCGCCGACGCGATCGACGTCGGCGCGTCCGTCACCTCGACCGGACTGAGCGACCTGCAGTACCGGTGGCTGAGCTACGACCTGACCCGCAAGAAGTGGACCCTCATCAGCGACTGGTCCGACGGAAACTGGGCGACGTGGCGGGCCGACGCCGGATCCTACTGGCTCCAACTGCAGGTGCGGTCCCGCTCGGACGGCCGGACGAAACACGTCTCGACCATCGCCTTCCAGTACGTGGCCGGGCGTTCGCGCATCACCGGCACCTACGCCGGCTGGCAGGAGACGGCGCCGGGCAGGAGGCATGTGCTCCTGGGCAACATCGCCCCCGAAGCGCACCGCGTCGTCACGAAGATCTACGACGTCGGGGCCAAGGCGTGGGTAGCGCAGTTCCACGGCCCGTGGGCCGTCTGGACGCCGAGGAAGGGCGTCTACTGGACGCGCTACGAGGCGTACACCGCCGACGGCCGGCTGGCCGACGAGCGCACGCACCCCTTCCGAGTCGACTGAGGGGCCGAAGGGTGGGGCAGTCGGTGGGATCCCACCGACTGCCCCACCCTTCGGGCTGCGGCGAAAGGCCGCCGCCGATCCGGGCCGTCACTGCCCGGTCGTGGCGTACTTCGCTTCGACGGCCTCCTTCTGCGGGCGCCACCAGGCTTCGTTGGCCTTGTACCACTCGACGGTGTCGTGCAGGCCGCTCGCGAAGTCGGCGAAGCTCGGACTCCAGCCGGTCTCGCGGACGAGCTTCGAGTTGTCGATGGCGTAGCGCTGGTCGTGTCCGGGCCGGTCGTTGACGTGATCGAAATCCTCGGGGTCGCGCCCGAACTCCGCCAGGATCAGCTTGGTCACCTCGAGGTTGTTCTTCTCGCCGTCGGCCCCGATGAGGTAGGTCTCGCCGATGCGGCCCTTCTCGATGATCTCCCAGACGGCGGTGTTGTGGTCCCGCACGTGGATCCAGTCGCGGACCTGCTCGCCGGTGCCGTAGACGCGGGGGCGCACGCCGTCGATGAGGTTGGTGATCGTGCGGGGGATGAACTTCTCGACGTGCTGGTACGGGCCGTAGTTGTTCGAGCAGTTCGAGATCGTCGCGGGGACGCCGAAGGACCGGACCCAGGCGCGGACCAGGAGGTCGGACGCCCCCTTGGAGGAGGAGTACGGGGAGGAGGGGTTGTAGGCGTCGCCCGCCTGGAAGCGCCTGGGCTCGCCGATCTCGAGGTCGCCGTAGACCTCGTCGGTGGAGATGTGGTGGAAGCGCGTCCCGTGGCGGCGCACCGCCTCCAGAAGCTGGAAGGTCCCCTCGATGTTCGTGCGGATGAACGGGCTCGGGTCGTTCAGCGAGTTGTCGTTGTGGGACTCGGCTGCGAAGTTGACCACGACGTCGGCGTCTGCGACGAGCGGGTCGACTGTGTCGGTGTCCGCGATGTCGCCCACCACCAGTTCGACGCGGTCCAGGCCCTCGATGGATTCGGGGTTGCCGGCGTAGGTGAGCTTGTCGAGGACGACGACGCGGGCGTCGGGCATCGACTCGACGGTGGAGTGGACGAAATTGGCGCCGATGAAGCCGGCACCGCCGGTGATGAGAACGCGCATGCGCTTCCTTTCTGTGGTTGGCGGACAAGCCGTGACGGGGGACAGCCTATCGCCCCGCGTCCGCCGCATGCGAGGGGGCCCGGCCGGACGGCTCGCCGCCCGTGGAACGCGGGCGCCGGCCCCCCGCCTCCAGCCGCACCTCGGGGAAAGCCTTGACGAAGCCGACGGTCGTGCCGTCCGAGCGGACTGCCATGAAGGCGGCGTGGCGGAGGTTGTCGATCTCGAAGCCGTCCTCGTTGAGGACGACGGCGTTGAAGCTGAAGTCCCCCTCTCCGAGGTAGAGGCGCGGAAGGGTGACGAGGATCCGCGCGGATCCCCGGAAACTCGGGAGTTCGAGGTCGAGCTTGCGGCTGTCCACCCCCAGGACGTGTTGCCCGCGGTCCGTCTCGACGTTCAGGAGGACAGCGTACGCGTCGAGCCGGTCGGGCGCCTGGAGGTCGATGCCCACCGTGAGCGAGGACCCCGGTTCGAAGATCTTGAATCCGTCCGGATGATCCGTCAGCCCGTCGAGGAGCTCGACGCCGTCGATCGTGCACGGCCGGGGCGGCGGCGCCCCGCCGGGAGCGGCCTTCGCGGCCTCCGAGGCGTCCAGGAGCTGCTGCTGGTACCACTGGTGGAGCATGCTCATAGCATCGGGGGCCTTGCCGGTGGCGATGATCGCGCCGCGGTCCAGGACCACGGCGCGGTCGCACACGTCGACGATCTGCTCGGCGGAGTGCGAGACGAGGATGATCGAGCGCCCTTCCTCCTGGAAGTCGCGGATCTTGTCGATGCACTTGCGCTGGAAGGGCTCGTCGCCCACCGCCAGGACCTCGTCGACGAGGAGGATGTCCGGGTCCGAGTGCACGGCCACGGCGAAGGCGAGGCGGACGTACATGCCCGAGGAGTAGAACTTCACCTGGGTGTCGAGGAAGTCCCCGATCCCCGAGAAGTCGACGATGGAGTCGAACTGCCGGTCGATCTCCCGCTCGGACAGGCCCAGGACCGATCCGTTCAGGTAGACGTTCTCCCGGCCGGTCAGGTCCGGGTGGAACCCGGCGCCCAGCTCCAGAAGCGCGGCGATGCGTCCCCGGATGTGGACCTTCCCCCGGTCGGGCGTGAGGATGCCGCCGATGATCTTCAGGAGGGTGGACTTGCCCGAGCCGTTGGCGCCGGCCAGCCCGATCGACTCGCCCGCGTCGATCGAGAACGAGACGTCCTGCAAGGCCCAGTACTCCTCCGCGTGGAGGCGGGAGCGGCCGGAGTTGACCACCCGCTCCTTGAGCGACTTGTCCTTGTGGACCGTGAATTTCTTGGAGACACCGTCGATTCGGATGACCTCGGGACGTGACATTAAAGCTCCTGGGCGAAGTTGCGCTGAAGACGGTCGAAGAATCGCTGGGCGATGAAGACGAGGACGATGCCGATGAGGAACATGATCCCGAGCTTGGTCAGCAGGTGGACGGGCCACTGGGCGTACTGCCCCTGAACCCAGAAGGCCTTCTGGAAGCCCATGACGGCCAGGGCCATCGGATTGTACAGGTAGACGTCCGTGATGAACTGGGGCGCCTGGCCGGCGAGCTGGGCGTACGAGTACACGCAAGGGGTCAGCCAGAAGCCTATGAGCACGCCGACTTCCACGAGGTACTGGACGTCCCTGAGGTAGACGTTGACGGCCGAGAGGATCAGCCCGATCGCGACCCCCCAGGCCAGGACGACGCACAGGGAGATGGGCGCGTAGAGGAACATCGCGGTGGTGTCGATGCCGCGGATCAGGAGGGCGCCGCAGAAGAGGATGACGAGCTGGGAGAGGAAGTCGATGACGGCCGACCCGGTTGCGGCCAGCGGGAAGATCTCGCGCGGCAGGTAGACCTTCTTGACGATTCCCGCGTTGGCGAGGATCGAGGAGGTGGCGCTCGTGATCGTCTGGGAGAAGAGCGTCCACGCCGTCAGCCCGGCGAACACGTAGACGGCGAAGTCCGGGATCGCGCGCTCGGCCGCGAGGACCTTGCCGATGGCCAGATAGTAGATGAGCAGATTGACGAGCGGGCGGATGAGCGTCCACACGTAGCCGAGCACAGAGTCCTTGTACCTGGCCTTCAGCTCGCGCCGCGTGAGCCTCCACCACAATTGGCGATGCGCCCAGATGTCCCTGATCGACGTCCAGGACCCCGAGAGGAACCCTCCGCTGGGCGTCACCTCCCGCATCGGCTGCTCGCCAAGCCACGCGAACCGCTCGTCCGCCGTCGCGAGGTCCGGTCGCTCGTCTGTCACGCTGGCCATGCTACCCCTCATGCTCATAGATGGTCCTGTGTCCGCCATAGATCTTAGCGCCTGGGGCGGCCTTCGCCGATACCCGTCAAACCGGGGATCCAGCCCATGGATCATGGATCGTGACGTCGCTAACCCCTCCCGGGCGGAGGAGGATGGCGACGACGCGGTGCGATTCTCGGGTACGCTTCTCGCGTAAGCCGAAGTGCGCCCGATGCGCCGCGCACAGTTGCGGACAGCCAACAGCCAAAGTCAATCGACGAGCTCTCGGCCGCCGGGCCGGGTGGGGAACGTGAGGAGCGCTCTTGTCCAAGAAGATGATCAGTGTCGTCATTCCCAGCTACAACGAGGAGAAGAGCGTGCGGGAAATGTACGATCGCCTGGTCGCGGTCTTCCGCGACAGCCTCCCCGCCTACGATTACGAGATCATCTTCGTCGACGACTATTCGACGGACCAGACCCGCCCCCTGATCCGGCAGCTGGCCTCCGAGGACCCCCGCGTCAAGGCGATCTTCAACGCCCGTAACTTCGGCTTCCACCGCAACGTGTTCTCCGCGCTGTCCTACGGCAGGGGCGACGCCACCTTCATGCTGTTCGGCGATCTGCAGGACCCGCCCGAGAACCTCCCCGAATTCGTGCGACGATGGGAGTCCGGGAGGAAAGTGGTCGTCGGCCAGCGACGGTCCAGCGACGAGGGCTGGCTGATGACCTTCTCCCGCTTCCTCTACTACAAGCTCATCGACTGGTTCGCCGACTCTTCGCAGATCGCCCGCTTCACCGGCTACGGGCTCTACGACCGCGAGTTCGTCGACATCCTCAAGGATATCGGCGACATCCAGCCCTTCTTCAAGGCGGTGGTCTCCGAATACGGGATCGACCTCGACATCGTCCAATACGACCAGGCCCAGAGCGTGCGCGGAAAGTCCAATTTCAATTTCCGCCGCAACTACGACTTCGCCATGCAGGGGATCACGTCGTCGACGAAGCTCCTCATGCGCCTGGCCACCTACATCGCGGCCCTCGTGGGCGTCGTCTGCCTGGGGATAGCGATCTTCGTCTTCGTCAACAAGATCGTCAACTGGAACAACTACGGCGTGGGCGAGGCCTCGACGGCGATCGGCATCTTCTTCCTGGGGTCCATCCAGCTCTTCTTCATCGGGATCCTGGGCGAGTACATCCTCAGCATCAACGGGAGGATCACCCGCAAGCCCCGGGTCGTCGTGGGGGAGCGGATCAACTTCGCCGACGAATCACACGGAAACGCGCAGCGCGGAGATGAACGTGAGTGAGCGGGCGGCGCCGGCGGGCATGCGCCCGCTCGTGGCCCAGTTCGCGAAGTTCCTGGTAGTCGGGGGCATCTCCTTCTCCTTGGACTACGGCCTCTTCGTATTCCTGTACAACGTCTTCGGGGTCTACTACATCCTCTCCAGCACGATCTCCTTCGCGACCTCGGTGGTCCTCAACTACGTCCTGAGCAGGAAATACGTGTTCGAGATCCAGGAGGACCGAAGCGTCGCCCGCGAATTCGCCTTCTACGCCGTCCTCAACGTCATCGCCCTCTTCCTCAACCAGGCCATCCTCTACGCGAGCGTGGACTATCTCTCGCTCAGCCCGCCCGTCGGCAAGATCATCGCCACGGCGGTGGTGCTGGTGTACAACTTCGTCTCGCGCAAACTACTCTTGGAGAGGCCCCCCTCCACGGGACGAGACGCCGCCCAGCCTCCCGACGGCCGACGATCAGAAAACGGCCAACGATCAGAAACAGGTGTGAACCCGATGTCCACAGAGCGCCCTCTCAGGTTCGGCAAGCGGCTTCTCGTCCGGGCGAAGGAAGCCTGGGACGCGGCCGTCGCCAAGGCGTGCGAGAGCAGGCTGGCGGCGTGGTGGACGGGCACGTCCAGGCCCGGGCGCGTCGACTGGGCCCTGCTTGCAGCGCTTCTGGCGGTTTCCTTCGTCACCTTCCTCTACGGCGACGTCCGGGCGACCTTCGAGCACTCCTTCAACTTCATGGACGCCCTGTTCTCGGGCAGGGTGGCCGACTTCTACACGATCGCCATCGAGCACACGAGCAGCGGACATCCGGCCGTCTACGACATCCCCCTCTACTTCCTGTTCGGGGTGTGGAACCTGCCGACCTACCTGTTCTACAAGTTCGCGGGCTACGACTACCTGAACGCCACCCCGGCCCAGCTCTGGCTGAAGACGATGATGCTCGTATTCGTCCTTTTGGCCGCGAGGATCCTCATGAGGATCGCCCGCACGATGGGGATGGACGCCGACCGGGCCAAATGGGTCGCCTTCTACTTCCTCTCGGCCATGAGCGTCGTCCTGCCCGTGTTCGTCATCGTCCAGTACGACATCGTCCTCGTGGCGGTCATGCTGCTGGGCCTGCACGCCTACATGAAGGGAAACCAGCGCGGCTTCCTCCTGTGGTTCATGCTGGCCAACACTCTCAAGCTGTTCGCGGTCTTCGTCTTCATACCCCTCGTCCTCCTCAAGGAGAAGAGGCTCCGCCGCGTCGCCGGGCAAGCCGTCGTCGGACTGGCCGGCCTGGCGTTCTGCCGCCTCCTCTATAGCGGGAGCGTCACGTACAAGGCGTCGACCGGCGGGTTCACCGACTCCATGCTCGAACGCCTCACGGCGACGGGCTTCCAATGGGAGACCCCCGGGCGGACGGTCGGCCTGTTCGTCGTCTGCATGGTCGGCCTGATGATCTTCTGCTACGCGAAGAGAGTCGAGACGGACAAGGAGATCCAGGCGTACTCCGTCTACGTCTGCCTGGCGGCGTTCCTGGCGTTCTGCGCACTCGTCCCCCTCAATCCGTACTGGATCGTCCTGCTGTCCCCCTTCGCTGTCCTCATAGTCTTCGCCAACCCCAGATACGCCGTCCTCAACAGTCTGCTCGAATTGAGCATCGGGTCCTCGCTGCTCGTCCTCGACGTCGTCCTGGGATACCCCATCTACAACCGCGGGATATTCACCAACCTCCTCGTCGGCCAGTTCTTCGACGGATCCAGCAATCCGCGTTTCGCCACCCTCGGCGAGATGTTCATGAAGACGGGCGTCAAGGACAATGCCAATTTCATCATCGCGTTCATGCTCGCCTGCGCCCTCGCCGTTCTCGTCCTCAACTATCCGAAGAGGGACTTCGTCGAGGGCATGCCGAACCGCGAGAGGATACCCCGGAGCATCGCATGGGTGCGGCTGGGCGCTCCCGTGTGCTTCGTGGCCGCGCTGTTCGCCATGTACCTGATGCCGGCGACCCGGGTCGTCTACTCCGCCCTGACGGACACACCGGCCCAGGGAAGCGCCAATCTCCTGGCACGAGGGGCGACCGTCCAGGAGAGGCTCACCTTCGACAGGAAGCTCACGGTGGACAAGCTCCGGATCGGTTTCTCGGCGAGCCAGGTGACATGGATCGACTCGGCCGTCGTCAACGTGAGCATCAAGGAGGCCTCGACCGGGAAGGTCGTCTGGCATGACAGAGTTCCGGCGAACGCGATCGGCGAAGGCGTGCACACCTTCGACGCCGACGGGACTGTCCTGGAGGCGAAGAAGCCCTACACGCTGACGATCGACAGCTCGTACACGGAGAACGAGCCCGCCCACGTTCAGATGAACCCGGCGGTCGATCAGTTCCCGACCACCGAGAACGGGAAGAAGGTCTCCGGGGACATCGTCATGAGCATCACCGGGAAGGCCGAGTAGAGGCTGCCGATCCCGGCGCTCCGCCCGTCTCCTTGGCCGATGCGCCGATTCTTGCCGACGCGCCGGCCCGGACCGCCGAGTCCCCGCGCCGCGACGGAGGAGCAGCGGCTGCGTTCTCCCCGTGTACCGGCGCACTGTGGCCGAGTCCCGCGCTGACGGGGAGCGAGCGGTCTGCAGCTCGTCAAACCCGTGCCGGCGCCGGGCAGCGGAGCAAGGTTCAGGCGAGGCGAACGAGTGCCGCCGCCCGCAATCCGCGCGATCGGCGTGCGGCGGGTTCGCAGATAGATCGGTGGACGACCACCCCGACGGTCAAGGACGACCCGAACGACTTCACAAGATCACCAGCGTCAAGCGCGCGATCGGGGCCGTCGGGATGAGCGCGTCGCGGATCCTAGCTGAGCGTCTGGTCCTTGGCCGGCGGCGTCTCCTCCGGTGCCTTTCGGCGGCGGGGCAGGAGCGTCACCCCGTCGAAGGCGCGGGTGAAGAAGGCGACGACGTTGGCGTTCAACCTGTGCAGTCCCACCGACAGGCCGAAGACGATGACGCTCATCGCCGCGAAGAGCATGTACAGCTGAAGGGTGGAGAACGCCCTCGTGTCGGTGGACTCGAAGATCTTGGAGATGACCACGTGGTGGACCAGGAAGATCGGATACGAGTACTTGGCTATCAGCGCGACCGGCTCGCGTACGGGCCCCGCGTCGAGGTATCGGGCGACCATCGCGAGGATGAAGAAACAGGCGACCCCGACGAAGGGCGTGGCGAAATCCTCGTTGAGCATGGGCCGCTTGGCCGACATGATGAGAATGCCCGCGCACGGGAGCACCCACGGAAGGACGGCCCAAGTGGGCATGCGGCGGACGTACCGGACGAAGTACATGCCGAAGGCCAGTTCGGGGAGCCTGAGCGGCAGGACGATCTGGTTGGGGAAGCTGTGGGGTATCTTGTTGAGGAGGACGAAGGTGACGGCGTAGATCGCGAAGATCGCCGCCGCCGTCGTCTTCGGGTACGTCATCACGGCCCAGCGCAGCAGCGGGAAGACGATGTAGAAGAGCACGATGAAGCCCAGGAACCACTCCCCGAGCAGGTACATGGTCTGGATGTGGAAATTGGCGACCATGCCGTCCATGCCGAAGAGCGTGAAGAGGAACGCCCGGGTGGGCGCGTGGTTCCTGGCGACCCCCTGATTGGCGAGGAAGAAGTAGAGGGTTCCGAGGATCCACGCGGTCCAGAACATCGGATAGATGCCCTTGAACCGCTTCCAGTAGAAGACCCGCAGGTCCAGGCGGGGCCCCCCGTAGGTCATCATCAGCGCCGCACCCGAGATGATCAGGAAGAGCGAGACGCCCAGGTTCCCGATGTAGATGCCGAAGGGCTCGTAGGCGAAGACATGCCGCTTCTGAGCCTGGTGGAGATACGGATTGTTGAAGTGGGTGATGACGACGAGGACGGCGGCCAGAGCCCGGACGAGATCCAGATAGAAGACCCGTTTGCGTGGTTTCGTCGACGGCGCTGCGGTCATTTCTTCACTATACGCCGGGTACGGTCGTAGAGGTGGCGCAGCGGCGAGTGCAGCCTGTCCGGGATCGTGTGGCGCAGGATCTCCTTGACGTGCCGCCTCAGCCCGTTGTCCTCCTTCAGGGTGTGCACCATCCGCATCTCGGTGTCGGCGGGCCAGTGGTAGCCGATTGCCCGAGTCAGCTCCTGGACGTAGAAGCTGAGGTTCGTCAGCTCGATGCGGGCGAACTTATCCGAGTAGAGCCATCCGGCGAAGTACCCGCTGCCCTGGGCCACATAGCCGTAGGCCCGCTCCACGGCGTGGAGGAGCGTGCCGTCGTTGTCGTTCGGCTCGCCGGGGAAGTCCTCGTACGTCCAGTCCATGTCGAACAGCGGCTTGAGGGCCGCGGGCCGGAACCAGAACATCGTTCCCAGAGGAGCGATGACGTCCTTCTCGGGGCTGAGGGGGACGTTGAGCTTCATCTCCCGCAGCAGCCTGCTGGTGCGCACGAAATTCTGGCTCCACCCGTAGGAGTAGATCGGGAAGTACTCGGCGTGGTTCGGAGGCGTGGGGGTCAGGAGGCCCAGGCGGGGCTCCTTCTCGAACTGCTCGATGACGTTCGCCACGAACTCGCGCGAGGCCAGGATGTTCTCGAAGCACTTGACGGCGAAGCCCTCGCCCTTGGAGTAGGGCTCGAGCTGCGTCACCTTCTTGTCGTGGGCGAAGCAGACGTAGTCGTAGTCGGCGATGACGTCCTTGACGCCCACCAGGAGGGCGCTGACGTCGCGGCCGCGGTTCTCGATCACCCGCACGTCGACCCGGTAGGGCAGGCCCTCGCAGGCCTCCCTCACGGCCTCGGCCTTCTCCTGCGAGCCGACCGTGACGATGATGTCGCACCCCTCGGGCATCGACCGGGCGTAGCCGAGCGTCTGCTCGAGCAGGTCGAGATAGTAGACGTGCAGGACGAGCGCGACCTTCGCCCCGGAGGGATCGCAGTCGGTGACGTCCGTGGGCAGCACGTAGGTCAGCTGGAGGTTCTTGACGAGGTCCGCCATGTGCATGCTGCGCAGGGCGTTGTTCCAGATGAGGTCCGTGTCGAAGTCCGTGTGGTCTCGCAGATAGGCGTAGAGGTCCGCCGTCGCGTTGCCCACCGACTGGTCGAGCACGTCGTCGTAGGGGTGGAAGAAGGAACGGCGCTTGAAGATCGGGCAGCGCTTCTCCTCGATTAGCTTCTTGGGGGCGAAGAGGATCGGCTGGTAGGTGAATCCCTCCATGTCCTCGGTGTTGACGTAGACGTCGGACGTGAACCCCAGCCTTTCGAAGCGCCGGGTGAACGGAGCTTCGTGGCGCCCGACCGAGTCGATGTAGCTGTGCATCTCCGGCAGGTTCTCCCAGTACTCCTGGAATTCTCTGCTCGACACTAGCGACTTGCGGTAGGCCATGAAGTGCGACTGGATGTGCCGGGGGATGAACCCCTCCTCGATCGTCCCGAAGGGGTCGACGGGGAACTCGTGGAACCAGGTGATCCCCCAGAAGTCGACGTCGCGCTCGCCCATCTCCGAGAACATCTCGGAGAAGGGGTAGACGGGGCCCATGATGGTTGCGTTGAACAGGACGACTTCGTCGAATTCGCAGAGCCGGGCCCATCCCACCCTCTCCAGCGCGGTCTTGTAGGCCCACGCGTCCAGGCCCACGTTGTCGCGCAGGATCACGGTGTCGGAGAAGGCGTGGAGCTTGGCGTAGCTCTTGGCCGCGAGGTCCCCGTTGACGACGATCACCAGCTCGGAGAGGTTCTCGACCATGCCGGCGAGCAGGGTCTCGACGTAGTCGTCCACGACTCCGTCGGCGTCGTAGAAGAAGAAGATTCCAAGGCGTTTCGAGATGTTCCCCTGATCGGGCATGGACGGGTCCTTCTGGTTCGATGTGCTGATCGCTGACTGGCTGTGCTGGGAGGCCGGGTGAGCCGCGGGCGTCATCGCGCGGCGGCCATGATCGCGCGGATCTTCGTCGCGTCCCCCCACACGCCGGGGGAGTCGTAGGGCCGATCGGGGAAGGCTCCGTATTCGAGTTCGAGGTCCAGTCCGTGTTCGCGGATGTAGGCTTCCACCCGGTCCGCCAGGGAGAGCGGCTCTCCCGAGCACGCGTTGACGATCCCCGCCACCTCGTCCTGGCAGACGATGGCGGCGATCTGGCGCGCCAGATCGGAGACCGAGATGAAATCGTACTTGTTCTTTCCGCTGGTGAAGGGGAATGTCCGGCGGCCCTCTTCCGCCGCCGCGAGGAGCTTGGAGAAGATCGAGTTGCCGAACTTGTCGTCCCCCACGATGTAGTAGGCGCGGATCCACTGCAGGAGGGCGTCGTGCTGGCCAGCCAGGAGGGCCGCCGTCTCGCGCAGGGCGTTCTTGGAGATCCCGTAGAGCGAGGCCGGGCGGCACGGGGAGGTCTCGTCGATGGGGCCCTCCCAGTAGCCGACCTCGTGCATGGTTCCCATGACCGCGAGATGCTTCAGGCCGCCGGCCAGGAGGTTCTCGATGAGGTGGAAGTGCGCGGGCAGGTCGTCCAGATGCGCGGGGGAATTGTGCTTGAACCCGTCTCGCCACGCCATGTGGAGGACGACGTCCGGCCGCCCGAGCCGGTCGTAGATCTCCGGGTCCGCCGAGAACAGGTCAGCCGCCACGCGTTCGGCGCGGGGGTCGACCCCGTCCAGGCGGAGGTCGAGGGCCTTGACGTGCACGCCCCTCTCGAGCAGCGCGAGAACCACGTGACGCCCGATGTAACCGCCAGCACCGGTGACGAGAACAGTCCCATTCATAGCCTCCGATACTAGCAGGAGAACCCGACTCGGGGCCGTTCGCCGCCCAAACCGAGATGAGCTCCACCTCCGGCCCGGAGGGGCGCGACGGCCGTCCTTCCGGGTGACTGTGACAGAATGAGGGAATCGGCACGAAAGGATCCGGATGCACCCCACCATTGCGGTCATAACCAGAACGCACAACCGCCCCATGTTCCTCGCGAGGGCCCTCGACGCCGTCTCCCGGCAGACGTACGCGGACATCGCGCACATCGTGGTCAACGACGCCGGGGACCCGGAGCCCGTGAGCAGGGCGATCGACGCCCTGCCGCAGGAGGCGCGCGCCAGGATCGTGCGGATCGACAACGAGACCTCGTCGGGGCGCGAGGCCGCCGTCAACCCCGGCTTCGCGAAGGCGCGCGAACTCGGGTGCCGGTACGCCGTCGTCCTCGACGACGACGACACCTGGGCCCCCGACTTCCTCGAGAAGGTCTCCGCGCGGCTGGACGGGCACCCCGAGGAGGTGGCGGCCGTCGGCGCGGCCGAAGTCGTCCACGAGCGGATCGAGGGGGACTCCATCGTCGAGGTCTCCCGCGAGCCCCTGGCCTCGCATCTGCGGCAGGTCGTGTTCAGCGAGCTGCTCGTGCGCAACTACATCCCGACCGTCTCCCTCCTGTTCCGCACGTCCGTCCTCGACGTGCTGGGCGGATGGCGAAGCGACCTGCCCGTCCTCGCCGACTGGGACTTCAACCTCCGCCTGTGCATGCTCGGACCGATCGGCTTCGTCGACGAGCCCCTGGCCCGGTGGCACCACCGGACCACGACGGACCCGGACCTCGGGAACTCGTTCGTCGTGGCCTCAGGAGACCATCGCCAATACGAAGGCCTCATCCGCGACGCGTACCTGCGCCGCGAAGCCGTGCGGTCCGCCGACCGAGAGCCCGGCGAGCAGGCGGAGGCCGTGGAGTCCTCCCTCGCCGTGCCGCTCCTGTTCGGCGGGTACGCGGCCAGACTGAACGCGGGCGTCGAATCCGTCCGCGACGCCCAGAGCAAGCACCTGGAAGTCGTCAAGTTGGAGCTGTACTCGGCCCTGGACCGCGCGAAGGAGTCCAGCGAAGCCCGGCTCGACGCCATCATTGAACGCCAGAACGACATCGACCGCCACCTGAGCGCGCTGGGGGAGCAGAACGCGCTCATCGTGGCGCAGAACGAACTCATCCTGGACCGGCTGGCGAGACTGCGCGAGGCCGTGGACTCCCTCCACCCCAGGGCCATGCTTCGGCGGCTGGGCAGGCGCGGGGGCGACCGGCCCTGACCCGGCCCGGCGGTCAGCGTCCCTAGCCCGGACTCGAGCCGCCTTGGCTTGGGCCGAGGCGCTTAGCCTGCCTTAGTCCGGGTCGGCTCGCCCCAGCCCGGACCGAGCCGGTCGCCGGCGGCCGGGGGCGCGAGGGGAGACGGCGCGCAGGCCGGCCGGATGCGCGTAGGTCGCGCCGCGCGCCGGCTTCGGCTGCCGGCGGAGCGGCTAGAGGCCGGGCTTCCCGCTCCTGCCGCGAAGGGCGTCCCACACGGCGCGGCGCCTGATCGAGGCCTGCGGCCCGAGCGCCGCGCGCACGAGGCTCTTGGCCCACGCCCGCGCACGCACGGGCAGCGGGAGCCGACGCGCCAGCAGAAGCCTGTTGCGCGTATTGCAGTAGGCGAAGAGCGGGCTCTCGATTCCCGACGAGCCGGAGTGCCCGTGCCACGCCAAGGCCGTCTCGACGTACCGGATGGTCCACCCGGCTTCGCGCAGCCGCAGCGAGAGCTCGGTGTCCTCGTAGTACATGAACAGGTCCTCGCGGAAGAGGCCGACTTCGTCGAGGGCGGCGCGGCGGAGCATGGCGGCCCCGCCGCCGAACCCCTCCACCTGCGGAGGGGCGCTCCAGGACCCGAGGGGACGCCGCCAGTCCCGGTCCATCCCGTTGCCCGAGGAGTCCAGGACGTTGCCCGTCGAATTGACGAGGATCTCGCCTCCGGGACCCCGCTCCTCCAAGAGCAGGAGGGCCGTCGCCGCACCCACGGACGGGTCGTCGAAGGCGCGGGCGAGCTCGGCGAGGAACGGTTCCTCGACGACGGCGTCCGAGTTGACCAGGGCGACGAGGTCCTCGTGGCCGAGGGCGACGCCCGCGTTGACGCCCGCGCCGAATCCCGGGTTGCCGCGTGTGGGGACCACCTCGCATCCGGGGCACAGCTCCGCGAGGTCGGCGGTGCGGCCGTCGTCCGAGTTGTCGACGACGGTCACCGTGGCCTTCCCGCAGGTGGTTTCTTCGTAGGCGCGCGCGGAGGCCAGGGCGCTCACCGCGGCGCGGGCTGTCAGCTCGGGGGTGCGGTAGTTGACGATGACGACCCGGACCGATCTCATCTCAGTCGCTCTCTTCTCATCCCAGTCGCTCTCTCGTGCTCATGCTTCTCATCCGTTCAGGCCCCATCCCGGTCCCTCTTCCCTCATTTCCCTGCATTTCGGTTCCCGGAAGGCGGACTTTCACGCCAGCCCCTCGAAGACGGCGGCGTGTGCGGCGGCGGAGGCCTCCCACGTGTAGCGGGGGGCCAGCCGGAGAGCGCGGGCGGCATAGGCGTCGCGATGCGCGGCGACCTCCGCCACGCCCGCGGCGATCTGCGCTGGGGACGTCCCCGTGAAGGCGCCCGCGCCTGCCGCGACCTCCTCCATCGGGGAGCCCGCGGTCGACACGACCGGCGTCCCGTAGGCCATGGCCTCCAACACGGGCAGGCCGAAGCCCTCCCGATGCGAGGGGAAGAGGAAAGCGTACGCCCCCGCGTAGGCGGCGGCGAGGTCCGCGTCGGACAGACGCCCGGCCATATGCACGCGTTCGCGCGCCTGACCGGGGAGGGCGTCGAGGGCCGCCAGGCCAGCGTCGCCCCAGCCCGTCGGGCCCGCCAGGACGAGGTGGAAGTCACGGTCCACGCGGCCGAATGCGCCGATGACGCCCGCGAGGTTCTTGCGCGGCTCGAATGTGCCGCACCACAGGAGGTAGGGGGCCTCGCCCAGCCCGTGGCGCGCGCGGAATTCCGCCACAGCGCCGTCGGCCAGGGGGAGCCTGGCGACGCCGTGCGGGATGACGTGCAGGACGCCGGGCCGGATCCCCTCCCGGACGCAGGCTTCGGCCGTGGCCGTCGAGGGCACGACCACGGCGTCGGCGCGGGCCTTCACGCGCGCGAGGGCGCGGCGGAAGAACCGATTGCCCCGCGGAGTGAATTGGCCGGGGTCGTCGAGGAAGGCGAGGTCGTGGACCGTGACCGCCAGGGGGAGCCCGGTCGGCGGCACGGCCCACGTCGTGGCGTGGACGACCTGGGCTCCCGGAGCGACGGCCTCGGGGCGCGGCCCCAGCCCCGCATTCCACAGGGGGTAGAGCAGGCGGCGCGGAACGCGGGCCGGACGCAGCGGCAGGCCGGGCAACGCGCCGGACGCCGTCGCCGTGATCCCGACCGCGTGGACCCGCGGAGGCAGAGCCGGGGCGAGCCCCTCGATGTAGCGTCCCGAACCTCCCGGCACCGGTTGGAAGAGCTGCTCGGCGACCATCGCCACGCGTATAGCCATGCGGCAAGCCTAGCGCAAGAGGTTTAGCGTGGTGCCGGGCCTTGCGGAGGGGTGTGGGGCTGGCGGAACGCGTGGGGCTGGCGTAGCGATCCGCGTCGGGTTTGGGCGGTGAAACTTCGGTTGGCATCGACTCGGCCGGTGAGACCTCGGTGACGCAGTGGGTCTGTCCGGTGAAACCCAGGTCGTCGACGGATTTCACCGGCGAATCGACCGGAGAAGCCTCAAAAACCGAAGTTCCACCGGGATGGAATGGTCGCCACCCGAAGTCTCACCGCAGCTTGGACAAGCACGGCAAGAGAACGGCGGGGGTGGCTGAGAAGGCGACGGGGGATGGTCAGCAGAAGTCCGGCGGGAACCATGGAAACGGTTCAACGGTAGACTTCCTCCATGCACGTGCTTGTGGACGCCACCGCGATACCCGCCAACCTCGCCGGGGTCGGACGCTACGTCGACGATCTCCTGCCCGCCCTCGCGGACGAGGGAGTGAGACTGAGCGTCGTCGCCCGCGCCGACCACGCCGCGCACTTCGCCGCGACCGTCCCCGGGGCCCGCGTCCTGGACGTCGGCACGTCCATCGACCGTCGCGCTGCCCGCATGGCCTGGGAGCAGATCCGACTGCCCGCGATCGCCAGGGCCAGCGGCTGCGACGTCCAGCTCTCCCCTCATTACACGATGCCCGTCAGCCACCCGCTGCCCACGGCCGTCACCCTCCACGACGCCACGTTCTTCACCATGCCGGAGGTCCACGAGCCCGCCAAGAGGCATTTCTTCCGCGCCGCCACGCGTTACGCCGTCCGCCACGCGGAGGCGCTCGTCGTCCCCTCCGTCGCCACCCGGAACGAGGTCCTCGCCCACGCGGGAGGGGAGGCGGACCGCTTCGTCGTCGCCTACCACGGCGTGGACACCCGGCGCTTCCACCGGGTCGGCCAGTCCGAAGCCCGGCGGGTCGCCGAGAGCCTGGACGTGCCCGCAGGCGGGTACATCGCCTTCCTCGGCACGCTCGAACCGCGTAAGAACGTGCCCGCGCTCGTACGCGGGTGGATTCAGGCCTTCGGCGACAGCCCCGACGCCCCGCCGCTCGTACTGGCCGGAATGAAGGGATGGGACGAGACGATCGAGGCGATCGTCGCCTCCGCTCCGGGCCACATGCGCGTCGTGGCCCCCGGATACCTGCCGTTGGAGGACCTCCCGGGATTCCTCTCGGGGGCGATGGTCCTGGCCTATCCGAGCTTGGGAGAGGGGTTCGGCCTGCCCGTGCTGGAAGCCATGGCCTGCGGCGCCTGCGCGCTGACCACTCCGGTCCTCTCGCTGCCGGAGGTGGGCGGGGACGCAGTCGCCTACTGCGGCACCTCGCCCGGGCAGATCGCGCAGGCTCTGCGGAACCTCGCAGCGGACCCGGAACGACGCGGCGAGCTCGGAGCCGCCGCCGCCGAACGAGCCTCGCGTTTCACATGGCGGCGTTCGGCCGCCGCGCACGTCCAAGCCTTCGAGGACGCCCTGCGACGCCGAAGGGGATGAGCGGAGGGGACGGGCGGCCTCGTGCGTCGATGGCCGGCTGCCTGCCGGCGGTTTGCTGCGTTCGTCCAGCGGCCTGCCGCGGTCAGTCGGGCATTCGGTCAGTCTGGCGTCTGGCCGTCGATCCAGGCCGCCAGGCGGGGCAGGCCAACCTCGGGCGGGACCTCGGCGGTGAAGCCGAGCTGCCGGAGGGCGGGCTCGGGGTCCGCCCATGCGTGCCGGACGTCGCCGTGACGCCACCGTCCCGTCACCACGGGCTCGGGGGCGCCGTAGACGTCGGCGATGATCTGGGCGGCCTCGGCGATGGTCGTGTACCGTCCCGATCCGATGTCGACGGGGGTCGGCGGCACGTTCGCTGCGCCGACGACGGCGAGGATCGCCTCGGCGACGTCGTCGATGATGACGAAGTCCCTGCGGACCTGCCCGTCCTCGTAGAGGGGGATCGCCTGGCCGGCCCTCGCCAGGCGGCAGAAGAGCGACATGATCCCCGTGTAGGGGTTCGACGGCGTCTGCCCCGGCCCGTAGACGTTCTGCAGGCGCAGGATCGCGACGTCCGCCCCGAAGGCGTCGCCCCACAGGCGCAGCAGGTCCTCCTGAGCGGATTTGGTGACGCCGTAGACCGAGGCCGGGTGCCGCTCGAGCGTCGCGCCGTTCATCGCCACCGGCTCGGCGCCGGGGAAGTCCCACTGGCCGGCTTCGAACATCCGCGCCGGGCGCATCCCGGGGTAGAAGAGCTCGCCGGCGCCTTCGCCCGACGTGCGGCGCCACGCGCCCTCGCCGTAGACGGCGCGCGACGAGGCCAGGACGATGCGCCCGGGGATCGCGTCGTTGCGGTGCAGGGCGTCGAGCATGGTCGAGGTGCCCACCACGTTGACCGTCGTGTGGCGGGTCGACTCCGTCAGGGACTGGCCCGTGCCCGTCTCCGCCGCCAGATGGACGACGACGTCCGGCCCTCCCCCGGCGAGGAGGCGATCCCACGCCGCGGGGTCGGTCACGTCGGCCTCGAACAGTTCGACGCGGGGGTCGAAGCCCTCGGATGGCGTGTGGTCCGGGTGGATCTGGGGGTGCAGGTTGTCGAAGGCGACGACCCGGCCGAACGCGTCGGCCAGGCGAGAGGAGATCGCCGCACCGATGAAGCCCGCGCCGCCGGTGACGATCGCGAGACGCCTGGAGGGCAGTGAGCGCTTGTCGATTGGTGGAGCCACACGGGAATTCTATGACGCGGCCGGTGCGGTGCGCGAAATCCGCGGCGGCCCGCCCTCCAGCGCCTCCCTCTTTCCCCGCCGTCTCTTTCCGCCGGCACTTTCAGATCTTCCCCCGCCGGCCCTCCGGGCCTTCCGCCGCCGGTCTCTCAGCGCCTGCCGACCGCCCACAACGCCTCTCTGCGCCCGCCATCCTCCTGCCTACGCCGGTCTCTCCGGGCTTTTCCGCTACCTGCCGCCTACTCCCGATGCCCAGCGCTTCTCGTCGCACGCGCCTCAGCGCCTGCCGACGCCGCGATACGTCCACCCCGCCGCCTTCCACCTGGCCGGGTCGAGGGCGTTGCGGCCGTCGAAGACCACCCGTCGGCGGACGAGCCCGGCCAGCCGGGCCGGATCGAGCCGCCGGTACTCCTCCCACTCGGTCGCCAGCAGAACGGCGTCCGCGCCGACGACGGCGTCCTGAACGCCGGCGACGAACTCGCCCGCGTGCCCGCCGTGCGCCTTGAGCGCCGGCCCCGCGGCCGGGTCGGTGACCGCGACCGACGCCCCGCCCGCCTCGAGCTCTGCGGCGATCAGCAGCCCGGGGGAGGTGCGCACGTCGTCGGAGTCCGGTTTGAAGGCTGCGCCGAGGACCGCTATCCGCCTGCCGGCGAGCCCGCCGAGGAGGTCCCGCACGGTGCGGACCGCCCGCGTGCGCTGGGAGTCGTTGACGGCGTCGACGTCGGCCAGGAAGTCGAGCGCCTCGCCGACCCCGAGGTCAGCGGCCCGGTCGCGGAACGCCCGGATGTCCTTGGGCAGGCATCCGCCGCCGAAGCCGACGCCGGCGCGCAGGAAGCGCCGCCCGATCCTCTCATCCAGGCCGATCGCCTCGGCCAGGAGCGTCACGTCGGCGCCGGCCGCGTCGCAGACCTGGGACACGGCGTTGATGAAGCTGATCTTGGTGGCGAGGAAGGCGTTCGCCGCGACCTTGATGAGCTCGGCGGTGGCGAAGTCCATGATCAGGCGCGGGCATGCGGACAGCATCGGGGCGTAGCACTCGTCCAAGCGGGCGAGCGCTACGCCGGCCCGCCCGGCGTCCGCCGACAGTCCGTAGACGATGCGGTCCGGCTTCAGCGTGTCGCGGACGGCGAAGCCCTCCCGCAGGAATTCGGGATTCCAGGCCAGCACCCCGCCCGCCCCGACGACCCTCCCCTCCAGATCCGAGGCCGTGCCGACCGGGACCGTCGACTTGCCCGCCACGACGGCGCCCGGCCGGATGTGCGGCAGAAGGGAGCCGACGGCCGCGTAGACGTGGGTGAGGTCCGCGGCGTGGGAGTCCGGGCGCTGAGGGGTACCCACCGCGATGAAGTGGAGGCCGGCTTCGGCGACGTCCCGATAGTCGGCGGTGAAGTGCAGCCGTCCCGAGTCGAGGGTTTGCCGGAGGAGGCCGTCGAAGCCCGGCTCGACGAAGGGCGCCGTGCCGGAGGCCAGCGCCGCGACCCTCCCTTCGTCGCTGTCCACCGCCACGACGTCGTGCCCGACGGATGCCATCGTGGCGGCGTGGACCGCGCCGAGGTACCCCACGCCGATAACGCTCAGCTTCATAGGGTGTACTGTAGCGTCTTCCCCGCGGGGCGCCCGGCGCTCGCGGGGGTGTCCGTACGGAGCGTCCGGCTCCCGCGGGGCGCCGTCCCGGGGCCGGAAGCTGGCCGGAAGCCGGGCCGCCGGCGGGCGGCCTGCGTGTAGGATGAGGCGGGCCGCATTCCGAATCATTCGAGGTTGCCATGCTCGTGTTCGTCCAAATCCCCTGTCTGAACGAGGAAGAGACTCTGCCGCTCGTCCTCGAGTCGATCCCGCGGAGCGTCCCGGGGGCGGACCGGGTCGAGGTCCTCGTGATCGACGACGGCTCCACGGACCGCACCGCCGAGGTCGCTCGCGGCATGGGCGTCCGGCACATCGTCCGCCACAGCCGCACCCAGGGGCTCGCCCGCTCCTTCCGCGACGGCGTCGACTACGCCCTCGCCCACGGCGCCGACGTGGTCGTCAACACCGACGGAGACAACCAGTACCCCCAAGAGCGCATCCCGGACCTCGTGGCGCCCCTCCTCGCCGGGGAGGCCGACGTCGTCATCGCCGACCGGCAGACCTCCACGATCGAGCACTTCTCGTGGTTCAAGAAGCGCATGCAGGGATTCGGCTCGCGCATCGTCAACGCCGCGGCCGGCACCCGGCTGCCCGACGCGGCCTCCGGCTTCCGCGCCTACTCCAAGCGGGCGCTCCTCCGCCTGAACGTCGTGACCCAGTTCTCCTACTGCATGGAGACGATCATCCAGGCCGGCAACAAGCGCCTGCGCGTCGCCTCCGTGCCGGTCGAGACCAACCCGAAGACCCGAGAGTCGCGCCTGTTCTCCAACGTCTTCCAGCACATGGCCAAGTCGGGCATGGCGATCGTCCGCTCCTTCCTCATGTTCAAGCCCCACGTGCCGCTGGGCTGGCTCGCCGCGGTCACCGGGGTGCTCGGGCTCATCCCCTTCGTGCGCTTCCTCGTCTTCGAACTCCGGGGCGACGGAGGCGGCCACGTCCAGTCGCTCGTCTTCGGTTCGGCGATGATCGTCGCCAGCCTGCTCGCCGTCGCCCTGCTCGTCATCGCCGACCTCCAGCGCACGAACCGCGTGCTCGTCGAGGAGACGCTCGAACGCGTCAAGGCCCTCCAGTACGCGGCCCCGCGCGCCCCGGCGGACGCCGCCGGATCCGGGGCGCGCGAACCGGAGGCGCCGGCGGGAGGCCGCATGCCGTCCGCAGACCGGACGGGCCCTCAGACTCTCACGGGCCCTCAGGCGCCCGCGGAGGGGGAGGGCGAGCCGTGAGGGTCCTGGGCCTGGGAACCTACGACGTGCGCGTCCATCCGCGCCCGGGAGTGATCCTCTCGGGGCTGAGGAGACGGGGGCACGCCGTGCGAGAGCTGAACGAACCGCTCGGCGTCGGCACCGCCGACCGCGTCAGGGCGCTGAAGGACCCCCGGGCCGCGGCGCGATTCGCGGGCAGGCTCGCGGCCGCGTGGGGGCGCATCGCCGCGGGGAGCCGGGCCTATCGCGGCGAGCGCTCGCCAGACGCGATCCTCGTCGGCTACCTCGGGCACTTCGACGTGCTCCTGGCCCGCGCGCTCTACCCCCGTGCGCGCATCCTCCTCGACCACCTCGTCTTCGCCTCCGACACCGCCGCCGACCGCGGCCTCGCGGGCGGCGGGCCGACGGGGCGCGTCAAGGGCCTCCTCCTGCGCGGGCTCGACGCGTCGGCCCTGGCCGCGGCCGACGTCGTCATCGTCGACACCCCCGAGCATCTTGCGATGATCCCCGACCGGCACCGGGGCAAGGGAATCGTGGTCCCCGTGGGGGCGCCGCCGGCCTGGCCAGCCGCCGCGGCACGGCGGCGCGCCGCAGACGCGCAGGAGGCGTCCGGACGGTCGGTCGGACAGGCGGCGTTCGAATGGTCGGACGCGCAGGCGGACGGGCGCGGCCCGACCCGCACCGACGGCCCCCGCGAGGCCGGATCGGCCGGTCGGGCCCGCTCGGACGGCCGCATCAGCGTGGTGTTCTTCGGACTCTTCACCCCGCTGCAGGGCGCTCCGGTCATCGCACGCGCCCTGGCCGAATGCGAGCGCAGGGGAGTGGGCCTCGACGTCACGCTCGTCGGCGACGGGCAGGACGCGGGCGACGTCCGCCGGCTCCTGCCGCGCGGCGGCGGCGTGTCCGTGACGTGGCTCGACTGGGTGGACTGCGCGGACCTGCCCGGGCTCGTGGCCCGCCACGACGTCTGCCTGGGGATCTTCGGCACGTCGGACAAGGCGCGCCGGGTCGTTCCCAACAAGGCGTACCAGGGGATCGCGGCCGGCTGCGCGCTCGTCACCTCGGACACCCCGCCTCAGCGCGCCGTCCTCGGCGACGCCGCGGTCTTCGTCCCCCCGGGCGACCCGTCGGCCCTGGCCTGCGCGCTCGCCTCGCTCGCCGACCCGGCTTCCCTCGCCCAGGCGCGGGCCCGCTCGTCCGCCGCCGCCGAACGGTTCCGCCCCGAGACCGTCGTGGCGGGCCTGGCCGAGGTTCTCGCGTGAGGTCCCCCTGGGTCCGCGGGGCGTTCCTCGCCCTCGCCCTCGCCGCCGCCGTGTGGGCAGTGGCGGCCAACCGGAGCGAGGCGGCGCGGGCGGTGCGCGTTCTGCCCGCCTGGGTCCTGGCCGTCTCGCTGGCCGCCAGCTTCGCCTACGTCGCGGCGACGATGCTCTCCTGGCGGGCGATCATCACCGCCGCCGGCCCGCTCCCCCCGCGCGCGGCCCGCAGGATCTTCTACTCCTCCCAGATCGCCAAATACCTGCCGGGGGGAGTGTGGAACGTCCTCGCCGCCGCCGAGATGGGCCGCGACTACGCCGTCTCCAGACGCCGGTCGGTCGCCTCCCTCCTCGTCTCGGCGGGCGTCTCCGCAGTCACGGGCCTCCTCCTCGCGGCGGGAGCCCTGCTCTTCGGCCCCGGCGGCCTGTGGCGGAGCTACTGGTGGGTGGCGCCCGCCGTTCCCGCGGGGATCCTCGCCCTCACGCCGCCCGTCCTCAACCGCATCGTCGGCGCCGTCCTCAAGCTCGCCCGCCGCGACGGGCTCGAAGCGCCCCTGACCTGGACGGCGACCCTCCGGGCGAGCGGATGGGCGCTCGCGGCCTGGATCCTGGCGGGCGGCCAGGTGTGGCTCCTCCTCGTCTCGCTGGGCGCCGCGGCGAACGCGGCGACCTTCCTCCTGGCCGTCGCAGGCTACGCGCTCGGATGGACGGCCGGCTTCCTCGCGGTCGTAGCGCCCGCGGGAGCGGGCGTTCGGGAGGTCGCCCTGGGCGCCGTGCTGGCGGGCGCGGTCGGCCCGGGCGCGCTCGTCGTCGTCGTGCTCGCGGTCCGGTTGACGACGACGATCGCCGACGTCGTCCTCGGCGTGGGAGCCTCGCTGGCGATGAGGAAGCGGCCCGGACCTCCGAGGTCCTGACGGAGGAGCGCAAGGCCCCGATGGCCGGGCAGTACACGGCCCGGATCCCCGAGGGCGTGACCCGGTGCGCGTGACCCGATTGTCGGGAAGGCGGAACGATCCGCCGCCGGTTTGGGTACAATGGCGACTCGGCGGTCCGACCCGGTTGACCGTGATCCGGACCCGTACGAGAATCCACACGAGATTGGCAGGAAGATGCGCTGGTTGATTGCAGGTGCGAGGGGCATGCTCGGTCAGGACCTCGTGACTCGCGTTCTCAGGGACGGACACGATCTCGTGGCCGTCGACCGGGACGCGATCGACATCACGGATCCGGCCAGCGTCGCCCAGATCGTCAGGGACGTCGACGTGGTCGTCAACACCGCCGCATTCACGGCCGTGGACGCCGCCGAGACGAAGGAGGACGTCGCCTTCACGGTCAACGCCACCGGCCCGGAGATCCTGGCCCGGCGCTGCGCGGCGATCGGCGCGCGTTTCGTCCACGTCTCCACCGACTACGTGTTCGGCGGGGAGGCGACGAGCCCCTACGCGGAGGACGGGCTGCTCGATCCGAAGGGCGCGTACGGCCGCACCAAGGCCGCCGGCGAATGGGCCGTCCGCTGCAACACCGACGACTATCTCATCGTCCGCACCGCCTGGCTGTACGGCGCCCACGGGAAGTGCTTCCCCAGGACCATGCGCGACCTGTCCGAAGAGCGCGAGACGCTGCGCGGTGTGACCGACGAAGTCGGCCAGCCGACGTGGGCCGTCGACGTGGCCGATCTCATCGTGCGGCTCATCGACGAGAAGGCGCCGACGGGGGTCTACCACGGCACGTCCTCGGGGCAGACCAGTTGGCACGCGTTCGCCCGCGAGATCATGGCCTCGATCGGCAAGGACCCGGGCATCGTCGAGGAGACCACGGCGGCTTCCTTCAACCAGCCCGCTCCGCGCCCTCACTACTCCGTGCTCGGCCACGACGCCTTGGAACGGATCGGCGTCACGCCCATCGGCAATTGGAAGGAACGCTGGGCCGTGGCCTGCGAGACCGTCCTGGGGCGCCGGCAGGCCCCCGCCGCCGAGTAGGGCGGAGAGCCCCCGGCGGCGGAGGCGCCGCCCCTGTCACAGCGTCGCGAGGTATGCCTGCACGGCCTCCCAGGTGGGCAGAAGCCCGGCTTCGCGCGCCTCGGCCAGGTTCGGGGCGGCGGTGTCCTTCTCCGACAGCAGGAGCTCCAGCGGGGAGCCGTCGCGGCCCGTCTTCGGGAACTCCAGGGCGATCTCGGGGCAGACGGGGGAGACGCCGTGTTCGCGGCCCGGCGCGTACTCGGCCGAGCACATGTACATGACGGTCGAATCGTCCTCCAAGGCGATGAAGGCGTGGCCGAGCCCCTCGGAGAGGTAGATGGCCCGCCGGTCGACGTCGTCCAGGAGAACCGAATCCCACTGGCCGAAGGTCGGCGAGCCGACCCGGATGTCGATGGCGAAGTCGAGGACGGCGCCGCGCAGGCAGGCCACGTATTTGGCCTGCGAGGGCGGGACGTCGGCGAAGTGGATGCCGCGCACGGTTCCCGCCTTCGACACGGAGGTGTTCGCCTGGCGCAGGTCGAGCCTGTGGCCCACGGCCTCCTCGAAGGCGCTCGACTTGTAGGCTTCCAGGAACACCCCGCGGTCGTCGGGGAACTGCCGGGGTGTGACCTCCCAGGCGCCGGGAATCGTCAGCTCGCGGATCTCCATGTCGGTCCTTTCGTCTCCTTCGTTCTTGGAATCCGGGAGCCGAGCGCGGGACGTCTGTGCCCGGGCCGCTCGGCGCGCGGACGGGAACCATTCTAAGCGCCCGGGCCCGGAGCCTGCGGGTCTCGCGGGGGCTCCGGAGGGCGCCTGTTCCAGCGCTGCCGGAACTGCGGGTCTCGCGGGGGCGAGTGCGCGGCCGATGCCGGGGCGTGCGCCAGTCCGGCCGGGCTCACCGGAGACGACATGAATGCGGCCCTCGTGCGGCCATTGCCGAAAGCGCCGCCGCCGGCGAGCCGGTGCGGCCCGCCGGACGCGGGGGTGTGCCGCGCCGGGAGCGGATCGCCCACCTGCGGGGCTTCCGAACGCCGGGATGCGCGGCGATCGGTCTGGCGCGGAGGCGGTTGGACGGGGGAGGATTCCGCTCTGGCGCCGCACAAGCCGCGGCTGTATAGTCAGGGGAACCTAACCGTCAATGGCGCCTCTGTTGCGCGAATGCCGTTTCAATCACGCGAACGCCGCGTCCGCCGCGCGGATGCGCGCTAGGAAGGATCATCGTGTCGGTGTCGATCGGCGAGCTCATTGCGCCCGCGAGGAAATCCATGGCCGTCACGGCGGGGCTGACGGGAGTCGGCGCAGTCCTCTCGATAGTCCCGTACGTCGCGCTCACGGAGATCGCCGCGGCCTGGTCGCGCCACGCCCCCTCCTCCGTCGTGTGGGGGTGGCTCGCCGCCGGAGTCGCCGGGCTCTTCCTGGGGCACGCCCTCTACAGCGCGGGTCTGGGACTGACGCACGTCGCCGAGGCGAGGCTGCGGCACCGGCTCCGACGCGACATCGTCGCGACCCTCGCCCGCATCCCCCTGGGAACCGTCGATCAGACGTCCTCGGGGGCGATCCGGAAGATCGTGTGCGACGACACGACGTCCATCCACACCCTCGTGGCCCACTTGACGGGGGATGCGACCAACTCGGCCGTCACCATCGCCGCGGGCGTGGCATACCTCCTGTGGGTCGACTGGAGGCTGACCCTCGTCATCGTCGCGCTGTGGGTGCTGCTCGTCGGCGTCGTCGCCGGCGTGGCCGTGTCCGGCTTCGGGGACATCACCGAACGCTTCGGAGCCGCCCAGACCCGGCTGGCGGCGGCGACCGTCGAAATGGTCGAGGGCATCAAGGAGATCAAGAACTTCCAGGCCTCCGAGTCCGCACGCACCCGTTTCACCGAGGCCCGCGAAGGGTTCTCGGGGCTGTCCTACGAGTGGACGATGGCCTCGGGGCGGGCCTTCGCCATCGCCGGAGCCTTCCTCCAGCCGGCCGTCGTCTTCGCGACCGTCGCCCCGGTGGCCGCCCTCTTCGTCGCCCAGGACTGGATCGAGCCCGCCTACGCCCTGCCCTTCTTCTTCCTCAGCCTGGGGATCCCCGCGGGCCTCATGACCCTTATGCAGCTGGGACGCCATCTCTACGAGGCCCGCCAGGCCGCTCGGACGACGGCCGAGCTCCTGTCGATCCCGGCTATGCCGGAGGGCGAGGACGTCGAGGGCGACGGTCCGGCGCCCGGCGCCGTCGAGCTCAGCGGGGTCACCTTCGGATACGACCCGGAGGAACCCGTCGTCCGCGACGTGTCGCTGTCGATCCCGCCCGGCAGCGTCACGGCCCTCGTGGGGCCCTCCGGAGGGGGAAAGACCACCCTCGCGCGGCTCATCGCCCGCTTCTACGACGTCGACTCCGGCCGCGTCGAAGTCGGAAGGCTCGACGTGCGCGACGTCAGCTTCGCCTGGCTGCTCTCCCGCGTCGCCGTCGTCTTCCAGGATGTCACGCTCGCCCACGGCACCGTCGCGGAGAACATAGCCCTCGGGCATCCCGAGGCCGCTCGGGAGGAGATCGAGCGCGCGGCGACGGCCGCATGCATCCACGATCGGATCCTCCGCCTGCCCCGCGGCTACGACACGGTGATCGGCGAGGAGGGCGGCTTCCTCTCCGGCGGCGAGAGGCAGAGGCTGACGATCGCCCGCGCCTACCTTCAGGACGCGCCGATCCTCATCCTCGACGAGGCCACCGCCCAGGCCGACCCGCAGTCCGAGCGCGAGATACACCGAGCCCTGACGCGCCTGGCGGACGGCCGCACCGTCGTCATCATCGCCCACCGGCTGGCCACCATCGTGGGAGCCGACCAGATCGCGGTCGTCGACCGGGGGCGGATCGCCGAGCGGGGACGCCACGAGGAGCTCCTGGCGGCCGACGGCCTGTACGCCAGGCTCTGGCGCTCCCAGCAGTCAAAGGGCCGGGCCGGCGCCGAGCGGGACCCCCAGACCGGCGCCGGGCGGGAACCCGGCGCGGACGGGTCTCGCAAGCCGGGCGGTCGCCGTGGAACCGAGCGCGCAGGCGACTGTGGCGAGCGTGAAGGCCATGGCGGGGCCGAGCGGGCGAACCACCGCGGAACGGAGGAGAACTGACATGTGGACGCTCATGGGAAAGCTCGTCGGAATCCGCGAGCTGCGACGCCTGACCGTCGTCTTCGGCCTGTCCTCGGCGGTCCAGGGGGTCGCGCTCGCGCTCATGATCCCCTTCCTCCGCTCCTTCCTGGGGGACCGGCGCGATCTGGCGCTCTGGCTGACCGCCGTCGTCGTCCTGGGAGTCGCCTCCCTGGTCCTGGGATCCTACGCGACGATGGCCTCCTACCGGATCAGCGTGTACGACGTCTGCGACGCCCTCATCAGGAGAATCGGCGACCACGTCCTGGCCCTGCCCCTGGGATGGTTCGACGCCAGGAGCGAGGCCGCCGTCGCCTCCGGCGTCTCCCGCGAGGTCAACACGATCTCCCACGTCGCCTCGATCGTCATGCCCACGCTGTGCGACGCCTTCATCATCCCGGGCGTCATGGCGGCCGCCGTCGTCTTCGTCGACTGGCGGCTGGCGCTCATCATGCTGTTGGCGGTCGGGCCGATGGCGTGGGCGTGGGCCCTCATGCGCCGGCGGACCCGCGCCGCCGACGCCGTCGAGACGCAGGCCGCCGCCCGCACGGCCGGACGCCTCATCGAATACGCACGGCTTCAGAGCGTCCTGCGGTCCACCGGAGCGGCCTCCACCGGTTGGCCTCCTCTGGAGGAAGCCTTGGACGACGAGAGCCGCGCCACCCTTCAGACGCTGCGGGTCAAGGGCCGGCCGGCCGGATACTTCACACTGTCCATCCAGATCGCGTTCGCCCTCGTCATGGCCGCCGGCCTGTCGGCGGTCATGAACGCCTCCCTCGACGAAGCGGCATACCTGGCGATCATGGCCGTCACGGCCCGGATGGTCCCCCCGCTGTCCCAGTCCGTCCTCTACGCGGCCGAGATGCACAACTCCGAGATCGCCCTGCGGGCGATCGACGCCATCGTCTCGGCCGAGCCGCTGCCCGAACCCGAGCCGGGCCGGGCTGCCGCGCCCGTCGGCACGCAGATCGAGTTCGCCGGCGTCACCTTCGGCTACGACCCCGCCGCGCCCGTCGTGGTCGGCATCGACCTGAAGGCGGAGGAAGGGGCGGTCACGGCGCTCGTCGGCCCGTCCGGCGCCGGCAAGTCGACGCTTCTGCGGCTCGCGGCGCGCTTCTGGGACGTCGACCGGGGCGGCGTCACGATCGGCGGCGCCGACGTCCGCCGCATCCCGACCAGGACGCTGATGGACATGACGTCCATGGTCTTCCAGGACGTCTTCCTGTTCGACACGACGATCCGCGAGAACGTGCGGATGGCCCGCCCCGAGGCCACCGATGCGGAGCTCGAGGAGGCCGCGCGCAACGCCCGGCTCGACACCGTCGTCGCCTCCCTCCCCGGAGGCTGGGACACGGTGGTCGGCCAAGGAGGCCTCAAGCTCTCCGGAGGGGAGCGCCAGCGGGTCTCGATCGCCCGCGCCTTCCTCAAGGACGCCCCGATCCTCCTGCTCGACGAGATCACCTCCGCCCTCGACGGCGAAAGCGAGGCGGCCATCACCGAGGTCATGGGCGAGCTGGCGCGCGGGAGGACCGTCGTCGTCGTGGCCCACAGGCTCTCGACCGTCCGCGACGCCGACCGGGTGATCTTCCTCCAGCCGGGGCCCGACGGCGGGCCGGCCCGCATCGCCCAGTGCGGGGACCCGCGGGATCTGGCCGCGACGGACGGCCCGTTCAAGGACTTCGTCGACGCCAGCTCCAGCCTGTGGCGCCTGACGGGCAGGCCTCGATGACCGTCCGTCCGGAAGGCTGGGACGGTCGTTCCTGAACCTCGCCGCGCTCTCCGTGTGCGGGGGCCGCGGCCCCCGCGGCGGTCACTCCTTGTCCAGCAGGCCCAGCAGGTAGGCTCCGTAGCCGGACTTGACGAGGGGCTCGGCGCGCTCGCGCAGCTCGTCGTCGGTCAGGAATCCCATCCTCCAGGCGACTTCCTCCGGGGCGCCGATCTTCAGGCCCTGGCGCGCCTCGACGGTGCGCACGAAGCCGGTGGCGTCGGCGAGGGAGTCGAAGGTGCCGGTGTCGAGCCAGGCCGTCCCGCGAGGCAAAACTTCCACCTGCAGCTTGCCCGCCTCGAGGTAGACGCGGTTGACGTCAGTGATTTCGTACTCGCCGCGGGCGGAAGGCTTGAGCTCCTTGGCGATGCGGACGACGTCGTTGTCGTAGAAGTACAGGCCCGGAACCGCGAAGTTCGACTTCGGCTCGGCGGGCTTCTCCTCGATGGAGACGGCGGTGAAGTTTTCGTCGAACTCGACGACGCCGTACGAGCGCGGATCCGAGACGTGGTAGGCGAAGACGGCTCCGCCGTCGGGGTCGACGTGGCGGCGCAGCCGCGTCCCCATGCCCGGGCCGTAGAAGATGTTGTCGCCCAGCACCAGGCCGGCCGGGGCGTCGCCGATGAAGTCGGCGCCGACCACGAAGGCCTGCGCCAGGCCGTTCGGCTTGTGCTGGACGGCGAACTCGAGGTCGAGGCCGTAGCGCGACCCGTCCCCCAGCAGGCGGTGGAAGGCCGGGGCGTCCTCGGGGGTCGTGATGACAAGGATGTCCTGGATGCCCGCGAGCATGAGGGTGGACATCGGATAGTAGATCATCGGCTTGTCGTAGACGGGCACCATCTGCTTGGACGTGCCGAGGGTGATGGGGTTGAGTCGTGTGCCGGACCCGCCGGCCAGAATGATTCCACGCATGGATGTAGTTTCTCACTTCCTAGAGGTTTTCTGCGATTCGGATCCCCTCGGCGTCCACCGCCCCCTCGGCGACGACGAGCCGTTCGGCCCCCATCGTCGCGACCGCCGCCGCCAGCGCGGCGCCGGGCGACGGCGAGACCAGGAGCGGCGGCCGGCCGGCGCGCGAGGCGGACGCCTGCCACCGGGCCGCGTTCGAGGTCTCGTGGGCCGTCTCGTCGGCGAGGTCGTCGGGGCTGCCCATCACCTCGGCCGCCGCGTCGTGGACGCCCGCGGGCAGGGCCGGCCCCGACCAGGCCATCGCCAGGGGGCCCAGGTCGAGCGCGAGGACGTCTTGCGCCGCCTGCGCCGCCCGCGAATCGGGCCCGTCGGTGACGAGCACGCACGCCGGAGCCTGCCCGCCCGCCGAATCTCCGTCCGCCGAACCCCGTCGGGCATCGATGCCACTTGCGCAACCGGCCCCCTCCGTGGCATAGCCCGACGCGGAGGGGGCTGCATCGCCCCGGCAGGTGACCGTAGCGCCCGCCAGCAAGCCGCCGAGCCCCCACAGAACCTGCTTCCAGTGGGCGGGGAGGTCCAGGTGCAGGGCCTGGCCGGGCGTCAGCCATATCTCGTCCAGGAGGTACCCGCAGATCTTGGCGAGGTGATTGGCCGCGACCCTCCCCGACAGCTCGATCCGGCCGTCGCCGCCGTACCACGTCAGAGCGGGCGCGGCCCCGCGTGCGACGAGGGACCGGTAGACGGACAGGGCGTCACGCATCCCACACTCCGGCCGCTAGGGCCTTCGCGTCCGCGCGGCCCACGGCCGACAGGGCGAGGAGGGCGGCCTGCCGGCTCCCCGTCGCCACGAAATTGGGGGCGTTCTGCGGGTCGCGGCGGTAGACCGAGGCGTCGTCGAAGCCGAGGTAGCGCCCGCCCGCGCGTTCGACCAGCAGGGCCCCCGCGGCGACGTCCCAGGGATGGGTCCCAACGTTGAAGGCGGCCAGGAAATGCCCGGCGGCGACTTCGGCCAGGGCGAGCGCGGTCGACCCCGTGCGCCGCACCGACCGCGCCGCGGCGACTACTCGCGTGAACCCGCGGGCGGCCTCCTCTGGGTCGGGGACCCGGGCCGAGGGGAACTCCGTGGCGATCATCCCGTCCTCGACCGGGGCGTCGAGGACGCGCATCGGCTGGCCGTTCCGGAGCGCTCCGGCGTCGTCGGCGAGGTAGAGCGTGTTCGTCGTCGGCTGATAGACGACGCCGGCCGTCAGGGCGCCGCCGCGTGCGGCGGCGATGGAGACGCACCAGTGGTCGAAGCCTGAGGCGAAGTTCGACGTGCCGTCGATCGGGTCGACGTACCAGACGACGTCGCCTTCGCCGGGGGTTCCGGGCCGGCCGTCGCAGGTGAGCATGCGGGAGGACTCTTCGCCGACGATGAACGACTCCGGCGTCTCGGCGAAGAGGAAGTCGGCGATGCGGCGCTGGGACTCCTTGTCGTGGACGGTCACGACGTCGTGGAAGTCCGCCTTTAGTTCAACCGTCCGAGGGCGGGAGAATGCTTCGATTAAGTAGGGGCCGACCTGGCGGGCGGCATCCGCGGCGATCCGTGCGAGTTCGTGGGATGTGTACATGGGGACATGGTCCCACGAATTCTCAATGGGGAGTAAAACATGGGTAGTAAACCACCAGATCGGGCGGGGGGCGTGGCTTATAGGCTTGACTCTGGCGGATCACACATGTGTAATTTACTGATATAAAAGCACTGAGGAGGACAGCGTGCTTAAATCAATTTCTGCTATGGGTTCACACACGCAGGCAGACTACAGCGCCGAGGAAGCGCAGGCGTTGATGGAAGGGATCTTCGACCTGGGCTACGCCAAGGCTTCCATCGAAGAATTGAGGTGGCAGGATTTCGCGCTCTGCGCGCAGACCGATCCTGACATCTTCTTCCCCGAGAAGGGCGGGTCGACCGCTCCTGCGACCAGTGTGTGCGCCTCGTGCCCCGTCCAGGCCGAGTGCCTCGAGTACGCCATCGCGAATGACATCCGACATGGCATATGGGGTGGTATGTCCGACAATGACCGTCGAAAGATCTCAAGGGAACGCCGCCGGGCACGTGCGCAAGGTGCCTGAGGATGCGACCCTGAACGACGACGAGGGCGTCCTGGCCGTCCTCGTCGTGCGCGGCCCGGAGGCCCGCCTGCAGCGAGTGCTCCGCGCCGTCGCGGCGGGAGGGCGCAGGCCCTCCCGCCTCCTCGTCGCCGTGGCTTCGGCCGAGGCCGACAGCGTCAAGGCGGTCGTCGACGCGCATGCCGCCGGCGTGCCGACGACCGTCCGCGCTGTCGGCGGGCGACCCACCTTCGCCGCCGCCGTGTCCGCCGCCCTGTCCCAGGACGAGGGCGGCGAGCCGTGGGTGTGGCTTCTCCACGACGACGCCGCTCCCGCGCCGGGATGCCTGGAGGCCCTCGTGCACACCGGCCAGTCCAGCGCGAAGATCGGCGTGGTCGGCCCGAAGCAGGTGGACTGGGACGATCCGGAGCGGCTCCTGGAAGCGGGCGTCCGCGCCACTCGCCGCGCCCGCAGGGTGCCTGAGATCGGCGACGACGAGCGCGACCAGGGGCAGTACGACCTGCGCAGCGACGTCCTGGGGGTCGGCACCGCGGGGATGCTCGTCCGGCGCACGGCCGCCGACGCGGTCGGCTGGCTGGACCCGGCCCTCGGCCCCTTCGGCGACGGCCTCGAATTCTCGCGTCGCATGTGGCTGGGGGAGTGGCGCGTGGTCCTCGAGCCGGGCGCCTCCGTCGCCCACGCGCGGATCGGCCTGGGGGAGGACGAGCGCCTGTCCTACGGCGCCCGCCGTGCCGCCCAGGCCTACAACGGGGTGCTCGCTTCGTCCCGGCTCTCCTACCTCTTCGTCTTCCTGGCCTACGTCGTCGGCGGGCCCGTGCGCGGCTTCCTCCGGCTCCTGGTCAAGGAACCCCGCCTGGCCGTCGGAGAGCTGAAGGCCAGCGGGCGCCTCGTCCGCATGTTCGGGGCGATCCACGCGGGCAGGCGGAGGATCGCCAGAGCCCGCAAGGCCCCCGAATCCGTCCTCCGCTCCCTGGAGGACCGCCCCGGCGACGTGCGACGAGCCCGCCGGGACCTCAAGCGCGCCCGCATCGAGGCCGTCGAACTCGCCGAGGACCCGGGACCCCTCGTCCAGGCGGAACTGCGCCGGTGGCGCGCCTCGACCCGGCGGTGCGCGGCCGTCGCCCTCGCGGCCGGGGCCGTCGTGACCCTCGTCGCCCACCTGCCCGTGCTCGGCCGGGTGCTCACGGGAGGCGCCCTGCTCCCCGACGCCTGGAGGGCCTCGGACCTGGCGGGCTCGGCCTCCCGCATGTGGCTCGCGTCCGGCGACGGATTCGCCGCCCCGGTCGACGCCCTGTGGGTGCTCCTGGCCCCCTTCGCCGCGATCGCGAGATCCGATCTCGGGGCGGTCGCCACGGCGATCGCGATCGCCGGCGTCCCGCTCGCCGCGCTCACCGGATTCCTGGGAGCCCGGGCGCTGACGAACTCGCCGCACATCAGGGCCGCGGGCGCGGTCGGGTGGGCGGCGGCGCCTCCGCTGCTCGGCGCCGTCTCGCAGGGACACGTCGCGGGGGTGGTCTGGCACGTCCTGGCCCCCCTCGCCCTTGTGTGCGTCGTCGTCGCCTGGAGGCGGGCCAGCGTTCCCGCGCTCGGCGCGGCGGCCATCGTCTTCGCGTACATGTCGGCGGCCTCGCCCGCCACGTCCGCCCTCGCCCTGCTGGTCTCCGCGGCGGGCGCGGTCGGGTGCGCGGGCCACCGGTGGAGGTGGCTGTGGCTGCCCGTCCCCGCCTTCGCCGTTCTCCTCCCCACCTTCCAGGCGGCCCTCCACGCTCCCGCGCCTTGGAAGATCCTCCTGTCCACACCCGGCCAGGCGAGCCTCGCCGCACCGTCGCGGTTGGGCCTGCTGAGCTTCTCCCCGACCTCCACCGTGGACTCCTCGAACCTCGGAGCCGTCGAACTGGCCTCGCTGGCCGTTCCCGGATTCCTCGTCCTGCTGGCCGTCGCCTGCCTCCTTCGCCGGCGCAACTCCGGCAGAATCCGCGCCGGCTTCGTCCTGCTGGGCGCCGGCTGGCTCTGGGCGGCCGGCGCCGCCGCCACGACCGTGGGCGACGCTGTGGCCGGCGCCTCCCTCCTCCCCGCCCGCGGATGGGCGGGGATCGGCCTCTCCCTGGCCTTCTTCGGGCTTTTCACCGTCCTCGTGAGCGCGGGCGACGGGCTGCGGACCGACTTGAGCGAGCGATCCTTCGGGCTCAAACACGTCAGCCTGCTGTCCGCCACGGCAGCCGCCTGCCTCGCCCCGCTGGCGCTGGCCGGCCTGTGGAGCGAGGCGAGCCTGAGCGACCGCGGCAACGCGTACGCCAGCCGCGCGCTCACGCCGGCGCCGGAGTCCCCGATCCCCGCGGTGGCCAGAACCGATCAGACGGGCCCGGACCGCTCCAGAGTCCTCGTCCTTCGCCCCGCCGACGACGGAATCCGCGCGACCCTCCTCAGAGGGCCCGGCTCCCAGCTCCACGAGACGTCCATGGCCGCCTCCCTCTCCTCCCGCTCCGACGACCGCGCCGCCGCCGCCCTGGCCTCGGCCGTCGCCTCGCTGGGCGGGAACTCCGAGTCCTTCGCGCGCAACGCCGCGGCGCACGCGGTCTCGGTGGTCCTCGTCCCCCAGGGGCGCGGCGACGCCACCGCCGCCGCCCGCACGCTCATGTCCCAGCTCGGCGCCGCCCCGGGGCTCGAATACGTCACGTCGAACGCGAGCGGCACCTTCTGGCGCGTCCGGCCTGCCAAGCAAGCGACGTCCCGCCTGCGGGTGGAGGCGGGAGGCGCGTCCACGCCGCTCGCCTCGGGGGTCACCTCCGCCCAGGCCGACGTGCCCCAGTCCGAGACCGCACGGCTCCTGGTCCTGGCCGAGCGCGCCGACCCGGGATGGACGGCCACCCTCAACGGCCGCGGACTGCCGCGGACCGGCCGCGGATGGCAGCAGGCGTGGCGCCTGCCCGAGGACGGCGGGACCGTCGCCGTCTCCTTCGAAGGGGCCTGGGGCGCGATGACCGCCTTGGGCCAGGCGGCCATCCTGTTCGCGGCGCTCGTCGTCGCGCTGCCCCTGCGTCGTAGGAAGCCGGTGAGGAAATGAAACGCCTTCTCAGCACGGTCGCGGTCGTCGCCATCGCCTGCGCGGGCGGAACGGGAGCCTTCTTCCTGGGGGCCAAGCCGCGCCCCGCGCCGCAGCCCGCCCCCGCCGTCGCCGCGCCCCCCGCGCCCTTGACGCTGGCCTGCGGCGGCGAGCTCCAGCGGACCGTCGACGTGGGCGTCAACGTCTCGAACGTGAACGAGTCGATCTCCGAGCGCACGTGGGTCGTGGCGGCCGCGGCCTCCGGGACCGCGCCCAAGGTCGAGATCGCGGGCAAAGGGGAGGTCCCCCGAGTCGGCGACATCGGCTTCTACTCCTCCGGCCAGGGCCTGGCCGGAGTCGTCAGATCGGAGACGGTCACATCCGGGTCCCTCGAATTGGCCGGAGCGACCGTCCACACCGCCTCGGCCGGCGACTTGCGCGGAGTGGCCGCCAACCCCTGCCGCAGGGCCCGCTCCGACCAGTGGATCGTCGGATCGCGCTCCCAGGTGGGCGTGTCCAACCAGCTCATCCTGACCAACCCCGGATCGAACCCCGTCACCGTCAAAGTGGAGGCCCTCACCGCCGCCGGGAAGGCGGAGTTGGGCGGCACCGGGACGGTCGTCGTCGACTCCGGCCAGTCCAAGAGGGTCTCGATCGACGGAGCCCTCCGGGACCAGCCCCGCTTCGCCCTCCACGTGACGACCGAGTCGGGGAGCGTGGCGGCCAGCCTCCAGCAGACGAGCCTCGACGGATACACCCCGGCCGGGGTCTCCTTCGTCACGTCGAGCGTCGCCGCGCGCAACGTCACGGTGCCCGGAGTGCGCATCGACGGCGGCGGCAGCGCCGCCCTGCGCATCGCCAACCCGAACGCTTCGCCCGCGACGGTGAGCGTCACCGCCCTCACCGACAAGGGGGCGAGCACCCTCCCCGGCGGAGGCAAGGTGACGGTGGAGGCCCGCTCGGTCCTCGACCTCTCGCTCGCCGGGCTGCCCGCGGGCAACGTCTCCTTCCGCATCGCCGGATCGGCGGACATCGTGGCGGGCGCCGAGTTCACCGTGAAGGACGGCGGCCAGGCCGACAACGCGTGGGCGGCCGCGGGGTCCGCCCGCACCGCGGGGTCGGCGGTGTTCGGCCCGACGTCGGCCACGCTCGTCGCCGTGTCCAAGGCGGGCCTGCCCGGATCCGTCACCGCCACGCCCATCGACGCGAACGGGAAGGACATGCCCGCGGTCAAGGCGGACGTCAACGGCCAGGCCAGCCTGCCCATGCCCGAGGGGGCGGTCGCCGTGCGCTACACGTCCACCTCGCCGATGTACGCGGGCATCGCCTCCACCGCGCAGGTGGAGGGAGGCAAGGGCGTCGACTGGGTTCCGCTCGGCTCCTCCGACGTCGAGGAGACGTCCAAGCACGTCGCCGTCGGCTAGCGGGGGAGGCCGCCCGGCCCTACTGCAGGTAGTCGATGTCCTCAGGCCCGACCCCCAGGGCGCTGGCGAGCTGCTGGGTGACGACGTCGTGGATGAACCACTGGGGCGTGTCCGTGCGGTTCGCCGCCATGAGGATCGGCAGCCTGTAGAAGACGATGCGGCCGGCGATCCTGCCGGGGCGGTCGATCGGCAGGAAGCGGGCGAGCGGAACCCCCGCCTCCCAGGGCGCCGGCTCCGAATCGGGGACGTCGAGCACGCCGTAGTCCAGGTGGGCCATGCGCTCGCCGAGGCGGCGCTTGAACTCGGCCAGGTCGGTGGCCAGCAGGTCGTCGAAGACGTCCGCCCGCGTCCTCCACGCGGGCACCGTGAAGGGGACGACCGGGCCGCGCAGGCCCCGCCCGTGGCGGTCGCGGCGCCGGGCGTTGGTGCGCAGGGGGATGAGCGAACGCGACATGCCTCCAGCCTACTCGGAGAGGCGCGGGGGCTCGCGAGGCGAGCGGTGGTAGCGTTAAGGCCGTGAGTCACGTTCGGCAATGCTCCCGTCAGTCGTGCCGCGAACCGGCTGTTGCGACCATGACCTACGGGTACGAGGATGCCACCGCGGTGATAGGGCCGCTTTCGCCCACGGCCGCCCCGGGGGCCTTCGACCTGTGCGCGAAGCACGTGCAGAGCGTGACCGTGCCGCGCGGCTGGCAGATGGTTCGCCTCCAAACGGATTTCGAGCCGGCGCCCCCCTCCACCGACGATCTCATGGCGCTCGCGGACGCCATCCGCGAGGCGTCCAAACGTGAGCCTCCCGCGCCCGAACCGGCCCGCCGCGAAGTGCGCCGCCCGGCGGACATCGCCGCCGACCCCGCTCCGCGCGTGCGCTTGAGCCTCGTGCCCGAACCCCAGGACGAAGCCCGGGAGGGGAACGGATGAGCCTCGACCTTCCGGAGTGGGCGCGCCGAGCCCTGCGCTGCCCGGCGACGGGCGCCCCCCTCGAGAGCGCGGAGGGCTCGCACGGCCAGGAGCTCGTGGCGCGCACACAGGCCGCGCCCCGCCTGGCATACCCGGTTCGCGACGGGGTCCCGGTGCTCCTCGTCTCCGAGGCGCGCGAGATCCGCGAGTGAGGCCCGCCGGCTCCGCCTCCGGGTCGGAACGCATCGCCTCTGAGCCTGACAGCCCGCCCGGTCGCAGCCGCCCGGACGTGACATTATAGGATCATGAGCACACGCATTCTGGTAGTGGACGACGATCCGGGCATTTCCGAGATGGTGTCGATCCTCCTCGAATCCGAGGGGTACGACGTGGGCGTCTGCGCGACGGGCACCGCCGCTCTCCCGGCGTTCCGATCGCAGCGTCCCGATCTCATCCTCCTCGACGTCATGCTGCCCGGGCTCGACGGCGTGTCCGTATGCGAGCAGATCCGGGAGGAATCCGACGACGTCCCCATCATCATGATGAGCGCGCGCACCGATTCGGTGGACGTCATCGCCGGGCTCGAGGCGGGGGCCGACGACTACGTGACCAAGCCGTTCGAGAACACGGTGCTGCTCGCGCGGGTCAAGGCGCGGCTGCGCAGGCAAGAGCCCGAGGTGGAGGTTCTGCGGGTCGCCGACATCGCCATCGACCTCAAGGCCCACCAGGCCACCCGCGACGGCAAACCCCTCCACCTGACCCCCTTGGAGTTCGAGCTGCTCAGCGTGCTCGCGCGCAAGCCCTCCCAGGTCTTCTCCCGCGAGGAGCTCCTCGACCAGGTGTGGGGATACCGCCAGTCGTCGCACGACCCCCGCGTCGTCAACGTCCACATCCAGAGGCTGCGCGCCAAGGTCGAGATCGACCCGGACAACCCCGAGGTCATCCTCACCGTCCGCGGCGTCGGCTACAGGGCTGGGGCTGTCCAGGAGTGAGCTCGTGGGAGGCCCGGACGTTCCGGCCGAGGGGGCGCAGGAGCTTGGCCGACCGTCTGCGGGAAAGGTACGCCTCGGTGCGCGCCTGGATCAGGATGTCCCTGACCGTCAGGGTCGTCGCGCTCATCGTGCTCGTGGGCATCGTCTTCATCGGCCTCGTGGGGGCGTTCATCCTCTCGCAGGTCCGCACCCAGCTCTTCGACAGGGCCGTCACCTCCGGCGTCGACCAGTTCAGCTCGACGCGTCTGAAAACCCAGAGGACCATCAACTCCCTCGCCTCTCCCACCGCCGGGCAGCTCCAGCAGCTGGCCAACGAGCTCGTGCTCTCGCAGTACGACCCCGTCCAGTCGATCATGGGCGGGGCGCTCCTGCGCTCCCGCGCGCACACATCCGCGTCGTCGTTCAGCATCGCCGAGCCCTCCACGCAGTCGTCCACCCGGATCCGCACGCTCATATCCGCGGAGATGCGCGATTCGGTGCGCGGCTCGTCCGCCGTGCACTGGCAGTCCGTGGCCCTGTCGAACGAGAAGGGCAGGACGGTCCCGGGCATCGTCGTCGGCGGGGAGCTCAACCTTCCCGGCGCGGGGACCTACGAGTTCTACGTCGCCTACTCCCTGGAGAGCGAGATGTACGCCATCCAGCTGATGACGAACGTGCTGACGGTCGGAGCGATCGTGCTCCTGCTCTTCATCGCGATCGCCACGGGGTTCGTCGTGCGCATGGTGCTCCAGCCGGTCAGGGAGGCCTCGAAGAACGCCCGTCTGCTCTCCGAAGGCGGCTTCGACGCCCGGATGGCGATCAAGGGCGAGGACGAACTCGCCCAGCTGGCCAGGTCCTTCAACCAGATGGCCTCCTCGCTGTCCGACCAGTTCGAGCAGCTCGACCGCATGTCGAAGGTCCAGCAGGAATTCGTCTCGGCGGTCTCCCACGAGCTGCGCTCGCCCGTGACGACGATACGCATGGCCGGGGAGCTGATCTACGACAAGCGCGGCGACCTGCCGCCGGCCCTGCGTCGCAGCACCGAACTCCAGCACGACCAGCTCATCAACCTGGACATGATGCTCTCGGACCTGCTCGAGATCTCCCGGTTCGACGCCGGCGCCATGAGCCTGGCCACCGAACCGGCGGATCTTCTCGACATCGCGCGGCAGGTGGTCGCCTCGCAGCAGCCCCTCGCCGAGGCCAACGAGGTGGAAGTCGTCATCGAGAGCCGGGGTGAGACCACCGCGAAGGTCGAGCCCCGGCGCATCGAGCGGATCATCAGGAACCTCGTGGTCAACGCCCTCGAGCATGCCGAGGCCAGGCCGGTGCGCATCCTGGTCGTCGGCGGGGAGACGGCCGTGGCCGTGGAGGTGTCCGACCGGGGGATAGGACTGACCGAGGAACAGGCGGCCCACGTCTTCGATCGCTTCTGGAGGGCCGACACCGCGCGCGTCCGCAAATCGGGGGGAACGGGCCTGGGGCTGACGATCGCCCGCGAGGACGCCCTCCTGCACGGCGGGCGCCTGCAATGCGTCGGCCGGGAGGGCGTGGGGGCGACTTTCCTTTTGACCATTCCCCGGGACGCCGGCGAGACGTGGACGAGCCCGATCCAGCTGAGAGTCGCGGCAGCCGTCGAGGAATGGGGCGGCGAACCAGAGGGCGACGGCGGCCGGGGCGAACCGGACGCGCGCAGCGACGGGGAGGGGCCGGGCGGCCGAGGCGCGACCGCAGGCCCCGGCGAATCTCGGGGCGAAAGCCGCGCGCCGGATCCCCCGGCATCCGCTAGTGTCGAGGGAGAGGACGACGTCGAGACGCCGAAGGGGAGCGCATCGTGAAGCCGAATCGCCTGTGGGCCGTGTGCCTGGCCGCCCTGGTCGTCCTGGCCGGCTGCGTGGGCCTGCCCAGGTCCGGCCGCGTCAACTCGGTCTCGCCGTCGAAGACCAGCTCCGGCGCCATCGGCTTCGCCGTCCAGCCTCCCGCGAGGAACGCCACGCCGCAGCAGATCGTCGAGGGCTTCCTGCTGGCGAGCAGGGCCGGGCTCGACGACGACTTCGCCGTGGCGCGCCAATACCTCTACGGCGACGCCGCCGCCAACTGGAAGCCCCTCGCCCGGGTGAGGGTCTACCCGGATTCGCAGGACGTCTCCACCACCGTCACCGAGTCCGGCGCCGTGCGCGCGAGCGTCGCCTCCAGGGGGACCCTCTCCTCGCACGGCACCTACACGGAGACGGCCAACAGCGCGGTGCTGACCACCGAGTTCTCGCTGGCGAAGAACGCGGACGGCCAATGGCGGATCGTCTCCCTCGACGACGGCGTCTTCCTCTCGGAGAACGCCTTCAGCCAGCAGTTCATAGAGACGCCCCTGTACTTCCTCGCCCCCGATTCGAACGCCCTCGTCGCCGACCTGCGCTACTATCCCCGGCGGACCTTCGCCACGAGCGCCATGAACGGCCTTCTGGCCGGGCCCTCCGAATGGCTGGCCAGCGGCGTGCACACCGCGGTCCCCACCGGCACGAAGCTCCTGAAGTCGGTGGACGTGGTCGACGGCGAGGCCACCGTCGACCTGTCGAGCGTCGTGCTCGCGGCCTCCGCGAAGGAACGGGCCGCCCTACTCGAGCAGATCACCCGGACCCTCAAGGCCTCCAGCAGCGTCAGGAGCGTGGTCCTCAAGGTCGAAGGCGCCGACCTGAACGTCGGATCGATACAGAGCTTGCCGACCTACCCCTACGGTTCGTACCCCGTGTCCGTCATATCGGGCGGTCTGCCGGCCAACGTGTCCGACAACCGGATCACCCCGCTCATGGGGGACGCGGGTTTGAAGGCTCACGGCCTGAGCAACCTGGCCATCAGCTATCAGGCGTCGCGAGGGCGGCTGGCCGCGCTGGGACGGGGCGGGACCGAGCTGATAGGCATGGATTCGGGCTCCGGCTCCTGGCAGGTCCTCCACTCCGGGAAGAGTCTCGTGCAGCCCTCCTATGACAGATACGGGTGGGTGTGGAGCGCCGAACGCGACAACGCGGGGAAGATCCTCGTCTTCAAGCCCGGGGAGAACGCCAGCGCGCACCTGGACGTCTCCTGGCTGAACGGGGCGAAGATCCGCGACGTCTCGGTCTCGCGCGACGGCTCGCGCATGGTGGTGGTTTGCGAAATCGGCGGGGAGGTGACCATCCGGGTGGCGGCGATCGCCAGAGACGGCGCGGGGCGTCCGACGCAGATCGGAGACTCCATCATCATCGGCCAGCATCTGTCCGACGTCACCGCGGCGGAGTGGATAGGCCCCAGCACCGTCGCGGTTCTGGGGAAGACGGCCCTGGGGGGAGAGCGCGCCATGTTCTCGGTGAAGATCTCGGGGCCGACCGAGCGACTGGCGGCGCCCTACGAGGGGACGGTGTCCATCACCGCCGGACACGACGAGGACTCGATCGTCGCTCTGACGGACAAGAAGACCGCCTACGCGCGTGACGGAGGAGCCTGGCGCGCCATCGTCAGCGACGTGACCTCGGTGGCCTATCCGGGCTGACGCCCGGCCCGTCGGGCGAGGGGCCGGCTCCGGAACGCTCCGGTTGCGCGTATATGCGACCTGGACCCGGCGGAACCCTCTGATGCCCGCCCCTCCTCGTCGAGAGGCGTACTCCCCGGGGACCGGTCCACAGTGGACGGCGGAGCCGCAGCGGTCCGCGCGGGCGGCAGACTGGCGGCGTGAACGCTGCGACGGTGCTCGGCAACCTCGTCTTCCCCACGTGGTGCGCGGGCTGTGGAAGATGGGACGACGTCCTATGCGACCCCTGCCTGAGGGATCTGTTCTCCCTCCCGTGGCGCAACGCGGCCCCGAAGGCGCCGTATCTCACCGCGGTGCGGACCGTCGCGCAGGGTCTGGCCCGTCCCGGGGACGCGGAGCCGGTCGTCGCGGTGTGGAGCCTCGGCGCCTACGAGGGGCGCAGGCGGGCGGCGATCCTGACCTGGAAGAACACGGTCGACGAACGCCTCACGCGCGTCGTCCGCGAAGCCGTCCGCCTGCGGGTGCGCATGGCGTGCCAGGCCCTCCCCGCCTCCGGGTGCGCAGAGAGCCGCACGGCCGCCGGCGCCTGGGACGAACGCGATTGCGCGCTGTGGCACGAGGGCCTGGGGGAGCGCGGCCCCGTGGCGGTCGTTCCGGCTCCGTCGCGGTGGAGGCGGCGCCACGACGGCCGGTTCGTCGCTGGCCATCTCGCGACGGCGGTGGCCCGCGGATTCGCGGATGCGGGCGTGCCCGCCGCCGTTCGCGACGTCCTGCGCTACCGGCGCGTCCGCGGGTCCTCCTCGCTCAGGGGGCGCGAGGCGAAGTCCCGGCGGATCAGGGCCGTCGCGTCCGTGCGGGAGGGGGCCTGCGTCCTCGTCGACGACGTGGTCACCACGGGCGCCACGCTCGCGGCGTGCGTCCGCTGCCTCGAAGCCGCCGGCGCGTCGGTCCTCGGCGCCTATGCCCTCGCGGCGGCCGAGGATCCCCGCAAACTCGGCGCCACTCGTGTGACATCCATCTCGCCCGGCGGAGGACCATGCCTTACAATGGAAGACAAGGATGCCACGTGTCTCTCGGGAACGGCGCGGCACTGAACGCAAGGAGGTGATCTTCTCTGGGTTTGCGTGAGATGCAGCGTCTTTAACCCTGAACACACCTCAAGGAGGGCATTGTGGAAATCATCGTCAAGGGTCGGAACGCCGAGGTTTCAGACCGTTTCCGCAAACACGTCGGAGACAAACTCCGCAAGATCGAACAGTTCGCACCGCGGGCGCAGCGCGTCGACGTAGAAGTCACGCACGAGCCCAACCCTTCGCAGGCCGAGACGTCGGAGCGCATCGAGATCACCGTCGTCGACAAGGGGCCGGTCATCCGCGCTGAGGCTGCGGCGTCCGACCGGTACGGCGCGCTCGATCTGGCTCTTGCCAAACTCTTCGAACGTCTCAGACGCGCGCGCGATCGCCGTAAGGACCACCGGCGCTCCGAGCCCGTGCGCCAGCCGCTCAACCTGACGCCCGAAGACGTCAACGTGCCGGTTGAGAAGGCGGCGAAGGCCCTCTCCGACGAACCGAAGATTCCGACGTCGCCCGGCCAGGAGGTGGAGAACCAGTTGGGCGACTCACCCGTCGTGGTCCGCCAGAAGCTCTACGAGGCCGTTCCCATGTCCGTGGATCAGGCCCTCTACGAGATGGAGCTCGTGGGCCATCCCTTCTATCTCTTCATCGACGAGGAGACCGGCCAGCCCTGCGCCGTCTACCACCGGCACGGATGGACGTACGGGGTCATCAGACTCGACGTGACCACACGCTGACTGCGCGGCGGCGCGGGGGCGGCGGAGAGACCCGGACTCCGCCGCCCCCGCGTGCCCGATGCCGTCTGTCACCATGGTCGACGACCAAGGGGACGTGTGCCGCCGCCCCCGCGTGCCCGATGCCGTCCCGACGCCGGCCTGCGCGCCGTCCCGGCCCCGCCCGCTCCCGGCCGGATTCCGCGCTCCTGAAGGCGCGCTCCCCATCCCTTCGGCCCGCCGCGTGGCGAGTGCCACGCTTGAATCTGCCGGTTGTGCGCGCGGGATAGGATAACCGTCGGCATGTCGGTTCGATAGAAGGGACACACGTGACAGACCGCCATTACAACGTCGCGGTTATCGGCGCCGGGCCAGCTGGAATCTACGCGTCGGACATCCTCTCCAAGTCCGACCTCGACGTCTCGATCGACCTCTTCGAGCGGCTTCCCGCCCCCTACGGGCTGGTCCGCTACGGCGTCGCCCCCGACCATCCGCGGATCAAGGCGATCATCAAGGCGCTGTTCAACGTGCTCCAGCGCGGCGACATCCGGTTCCTCGGCAACATCGACATCGGCCGGGACGTGACGGTGGCCGAGCTGCGCGAATACTACGACGCGGTCGTCGTGGCCACCGGCGCGAACGCGGACGCCCCCCTCGACATCCCCGGCGTCGGCCTTCCCGGCTGCTACGGCGCGGCCGACTTCGTCTCCTGGTATGACGGACACCCCGACTACCCCCGCACCTGGCCGCTTGAGGCCAGCCAGGTGGCGGTGCTCGGCGTCGGCAACGTCGCCCTGGACGTCTCCCGGATCCTGGCCAAGCATCCTGAGGACCTGCACCCCACCGAGATCCCGGAGAACGTCGAGGAGGGGCTGAAGGCCTCGCCGGTCACGGACGTGCACGTCTTCGGGCGCCGCGGCCCGGCGCAGGTCAAGTTCACACCGATGGAGCTTCGCGAGCTCGGGCAGGTCAGGGACGTCGACGTCGTCGTCTACCCCGAGGACTTCGAGTACGACGACGGCTCCCGCCGCGCCATCGAAGAGTCGAAGATGACCAAGCAAGTGGTCGACCAACTGACCAACTGGGTGTTCCAGGAGCCCGAGGAGCTGACGGCCAGCCGGCGCATCCACATCCATCTGCTCCAGCAGCCCGTCGAGATCCTCGGCGACGAGCGGGTGGAGGGCATCCGCATGGAGCGCACGGCCTTGCAGGGCGACGGCTCGGTCGAGGGGACCGGGGAGTACGTCGACTACCCCGTCCAAGCCGTCTACCGTGCGGTCGGTTACGCCTCGAGTCCGCTCGACGGCGTCCCCTTCGACGACGTCCGCAAGGTCGTGCCCAACGCGGGCGGCCGCGTCACGCGCGACGGCGAGACGATCGACGGCCTGTACGCGACCGGGTGGATCAAGCGCGGCCCCGTCGGACTCATCGGATCGACCAAGTCGGACGCGCAGGAGACCGTCGCGAATCTCGTCGAGGACGCCCGGGCCGGGCGCCTGCGGCCCACCGGCGACGGAACCGGCTCGGGCGGCCTCGTCCGCCTGCTCGACGGGCGCGGCGTGCGGTACACGACCTGGCACGGGTGGGAGCTCCTGGAAGCCTTCGAGAAGGAGCTCGGCCGGGCCGACGGCCGCGAACGCATCAAGGTCGTCGAACGCGAGACGATGACGGCCGTCTCCCGCGGGGAACCTCACGACGGGAAGCTGTACTGAGCCGCGGGCGCCGGGCTGCCGGCGGCCGATTCACCGGTAGTTCTGGAACTGGAGGGCGCAGTCCACGTCGGCGCCCTTGAGCAGGGCGATCGTCTCCTGGAGTGCGTCGCGGGACTTCGATGTCACCCGCAGGCTCTCGCCCTGGATCTGGACCTTGACGCCCTTGGGCCCCTCCTCGCGCACGAGTTTGGAGAGCCTCTTCGCGTTGTCCTGGCTCAGCCCCTTCCGCAGCGTCCCGACGAGGCGGTACTCCTTGCCGGACTGCTTGGGCTCGCCGTCGCCGACGTCGAGCGACTTCAGGGATACTCCGCGGCGGACGAGCTTCGTCTGCAGGACGTCGTAGACGGCCAGGACGCGCTCGGGGGCGTTCGCCGCCATCGTGATGGTCTCGCCCGCGAGGACGACCGAAGCGCCGACTCCCTTGAAGTCGTACCGCTGGGAGATCTCCTTGGCCGTCTGATTGACGGCGTTGTCCACCTCCTGGCGGTCGTACTCGGAGACGACGTCGAAGGACGAATCTGCCATGTTCCCTTTCCCTTCTCTCGGCGTGCGGCGGCCTTCGCGACTGCACTGTTCCGCCTGCCTTTCGGCGGTCTCCGGCGTGCCGGCGGCGACCGCGGCACGCGGAGGGCGTCCGCGGTCCGGCCTGCCCGAGTCGTCTCCACGGGGCGCGGCCGAGCCGATCGCCTGAGACGCGGCGAACGGCCGCCACCACTGCATTCTACGGAGATTTGACAGGCACGGGGAGACCCCTGGTAATCTCATCGCGCGGCGTTCCGGGCGGCCCGAGACGTAGCACGGCGGGTTTCCCGAGCGGCCAAAGGGATCTGACTGTAAATCAGACGCGTAAGCTTCGGGGGTTCGAATCCCTCACCCGCCACGCGCATCATCGCGCAATGCGTGATTGGCTTCACCAGCGAGGCTGCGATCCTGCATGGATGGCAGCCCCCTTCGTTGATAGGCTGATCTGCGCTGCCCCGATAGCTCAGTCGGCAGAGCGTCTCCATGGTAAGGAGAAGGTCAAGGGTTCGATTCCCTTTCGGGGCTCTCGCAGCGGGGGCCACTGGCCCCCATTGTGGTCATATGGCGAGGTAGCTCAGCTGGTTAGAGCGCACGACTCATAATCGTGAGGTCGAGGGTTCGAGTCCCTCCCCCGCTACGCAAGGTTCGAGCAAGGCGCCCACCGGCTCGAGGATCAATCAGAGGAGAGCCACGTGGCTAGCAAAACCGGCGACGTTCGCCCCAAGATCACTCTGGCCTGCTCGGAGTGCAAGGAGCGCAACTACATCACCAAGAAGAACCGTCGCAACACCCCGGACCGCCTGACGATTCGGAAGTTCTGCTCGCGCTGCGGTCGTCACACCGAGCACCGCGAGACTCGCTGAAGCCCGTTCCCGCCGCAACCGGTACGACCAGCTCGTGAGTACCCTCGGCCTCGTCGATAAGCAGTCGGCGGGGCCGTCTCATGCTCTCGAACAGGTGCTGGAGGCCGTTCTCGCCGCATCCGCCGCCGTCCCGGGCGGCGCGTCGGCAGCCGCCCGCCGGGGGAGTCGGGCGATCCTGCCCGCCGTCGTCTCCCTGCGCGAGCTGCAGCGGACGCCGCAGCTCGGGCACTGGCACGGTCTGCTTCACCGGCGCTGCCGCCTCGCACCCGCACGGGCTGGCTTCGACGAGCCCCGCGCGGAGGCGGACGAACGCGCCGGATGGCGGCTCGTGCGCGCCCGCGTCCGGGTGGGGGCGGATGACGCCGGCTCCGCCTGGCCCCGCGGCGCCGACGTCGTCCACGACCTGACCCGGCGCCTGGGAGAAGCTCACCGGGCCGACGCACACGCATCGGCCCGGCCGACCGGTCGACGCGTCCGGCCGGCGACGCCGCGCCCACCCGCAGCTGCCTCCCTGACGCGGGGATCGGCGCAGGGGCGCCCGCGGGCGCGGTCGACCCGGACCGGCCGCACGGTGCTCGTGCGCGCCCGTGACATCGCCGCATGGGCCGACGCCGGCGGCGACTCCAACCGCGTGCATCTCGTCCCCGGCGCCGCTCGCGATGCGGGACTGCGGGCCGGACCGGACGACGTCGTCGCGCACGGCCTTCTCCTGGCCGCCGTGAGCCTCGCCCTGGTTCCGCCGACCGGGGACGCCATCGACCTGCGCATGCCCGCCCCCCTGCTCGTACCGGCGCGCATCGGCCCGCCCGGCGAAGGCCCGCCCGCCGGCGACCGGGCGGCGGCGCTGCTCGCAGTCTCAGACGGCGGCGACCTCATCGCGGGGGGCCGCCGAGTGCTGCGACGCGGATGGGCGCCCGCGGGCGCTGAGGAGGACGAGCCCGGCCTGCGTCCTGACATTCCGGAGATGGGGCCCGGCGGGCTTTCCTCGCGGCGTCGACGTCGGTGACCGCCCGTCTCAACCACCAGCTCGAGACGGGCGCCGTCTGACCGGACCGGTCCGCCCGCGCTCCTCCCGGTCCGCGGCCCCTCGCGGCGCACGAGCGGCCGATTCTCGGGCCGGGGCGGGCAGCAGAGACGCCAGCTCGTCCCATGCGGCATCGAGCGGAGCGAGCAGGGGCGCCCCGGCCCCGGCGTCGGACGCGCCCACCCCGCCCGGCTCGGGGCGGGCCCAGCGGCCGTCCGCCGTCGGCGAGAGCCGCACCCACCGCAGGGCCGTGGACTCGCCGTCCGTCGGGGCCAGCGCGTCCCATCTCCCGTCGGACGGGGCCTGCGCCGTGAAGGTCGTGTACGACCAGTCGGGGTGGGTCCGAGTGCACCCGGGTCCCAGGGACAGCACCCGGGCGGGCAGGCCGGTCTCCTCCTCGCACTCGCGCAGCGCCCCTTGGGCCGGGCTCTCCCCATCGCTCACCGCCCCGCCGGGCAGGCCCCAGGTCCCGCCCTGATGAGTCCACTCGGCGCGCAGTTGCAGCAGCACCTCGAGGCCCGGCCCGCCCCGCCGCGCGCGCCGCCACACGAGCAGACCGGCCGCGCCGTTGAGACCCCAGTGCCGCTGACCGCATCCGCACTCGACCCATCCGTCCCCGGGGCGTCTGATACTGCGCGCCCGACCGCGTTCGTGATCGGAGGCCCTCCGGTCCCGGGCCGTCACGGGCGACCCGCCGAGGCCGCCCACAGGTCGGTCCACCGCACCCCCAGCTCGGCCAGCAGGCGCCGCAGCAGCGGCAGCGAGATGCCGACCACCCCATGGGGATCGCCGTCGATCCCGTCGATGAAGGCGCCCCCGAGCCCGTCGATGGTGAACGCCCCCGCGCACTCCAGAGGCTCACCGGTCGCCACGTAGGCGTCGATCTCCGCGTCCGTGGGGGAGCCGAAGCGCACGACCGTCGAGGACACGCCTCGAGCCGTCCTCCCGTCGCGCACGCGCACCAGCGCGTGGCCCGAATGCAGCAACCCCGTGCGCCCGCGCATTGCCCGCCAGCGCTCGCGGGCGGCCCGCGGCGTCCCTGGCTTGCCGACGAGGCGCCCATCGATCTCCAGCATGGAGTCGCAGCCGACGACCACCGCGGCCGGGTCCTCCTCGCACCCGGTTCCCGCCGGTCCGCGTCCGCTTCCTGCGAGGGCGGCCGGGCCTGCCGTGACAGCGGCCGCAACATCGGTCGCCTTGGCGGTCGCGAGCGCCTGCACCTGCTCGGCGGGGGTGGGTGCAGGACGGCGATCGGCGGCGAGCGCGCGCAGGACGGCGGGCTCGTCGACGTCGGAGACCCGTACGAGCGGCTCGACGCCCGCGGCGCGCAGGGTGGCCAGACGGCCGGAGGACTGCGAGGCCAGGATGATCACGGTCGCCACCCTAGATGATCGCCCCGCGCGCAGGACGCGGCTGCGCGGCGCGGCCGGTAGGCTGTCGCAGTGTCCTCCTCGTCCTCCTCCGCCTTCTCCCGCCTCGTAACGGTTCCGACGACCGGTTCGACCAACGACGACCTGCGCGTCGCGCTGAGCGCTCCCGACGGGCGCGCGGACCCGCTCGCCGCTCGCGACTGGCCGCACCTGTCGGCCCTGCGCGCTCGGTCCCAGACGGCGGGACGCGGCCGTGCCGGGCACGTATGGACGACGCCGCCCGACGGCGCTCTGACGGTCTCGGTGGTCCTGCGGCCGCTGGTGCCCGTCGAGCGCCTGGAATGGCTGCCGCTGCTGGCGGGCCTGGCGGTGCAGCGCACGCTCGAGCCCCGACTGGAGGGCGCGGGCTGGCGGGTGTGGACGAAGTGGCCTAACGACGTCGTGGCCCTGCCCGAGGATCCAGGGGCGGTGGCGGACCTGCCCGGGTGGGGGCGGAACCGCAAGGTGGCCGGCGTGCTGTGCGAGCTGGTGCCCGCCCCCGCCCGGGACGGGGCCGGCGGGCGGGACCCGCGGGCCGGTGCGGCCGCGGTCGTCGTCGGCATCGGCGTGAACCTGACGCAGAGCGCCGCGGACCTGCCTGTGCCCTGGGCGGCGTCGCTGACCGGACTGGGCGCGGAGCCCGCTCGCGCGGACGCCGAGGAGGTCCTGGAGGATCTCGGGCGGCACCTCGCCGATCTGGTCTCCCGCTGGGAGAGCCGGGACGGCGATCCCGACGGCGGCGACGGTGAGCTGGGCCGGCGCCTGAGGGGTGCCTGCTCGACGTTGGGACGCGATCTCGTCGTGACGACGCCGGCGGGTCGCGTGCGCGGCAGGGCCGTGGACCTGCGGCCGGGTCTCGTGCTGCGCGGGGCCGCCGGCGGACCCGCGGGGGAGGGGGCCGAGGAGTTCGTCGTCTCAACGGGGGAGGCCCTCCTGGCGAGGCTGGACTCTCCTGCGTGAACCCCCTTGCGTAGGCTCCTCTGGCGCGCGCCGAATGAGCGTTGACGTGTGACGTGCGCTACTGTTGCCGATGTGACTGACCAGACGCCCCCCGCACAGGTGCAGGATCGCACGCCGATGCCCGACGTGAGCGGCTTCGCGCAGGACGGCACCGCTGCGCTCTGCGACACCCGCTGGGCCACACTCGCCGGTCATGAGCGCCTGCTCCTCGGAGGCCCGCCCGCGCTGAGCATGCGCGAGATGGCCGAGCGCGCGGGTACCAGCCTCGAGCTCGCCCGCCGCTTCTGGCGCTCGATGGGCTTCGCCGACGTCGACCCCGAGGAGACGCGCTTCACCGAGAACGATGTCGATGCGCTGCGCAACGTCGCGGACCTCATCGACGATACTGACGATGGCCTCCCCTCTCCGGCTGCGCCCGGCGGCGGGCTGGCCGCCAGCAGCGTCCTGGAGATGATGCGCGCCCAGTCCTTCACGATGGATCGCCTCGTGCTGTGGCAGCTCGAGACCCTCGTGACCGACATCGGGCAGCGCCTCCACCTGGACGACACCTCCGCCAGGCTCGTGGCCCTGGACCACGTCGACGAGATGGTCGAGTCCCTGTCCGCCCAGCTCGGATACGTCTGGCGGCGTCACCTGGCCGCGCTCATCAGCCGCACCGACGCCGAGATCGCGCGCCGCGGACGCGAGGACGCCGGGCCGGACCTGTACCCGCTGACCCGTTCGCTGGGCTTCGTCGACATCGTCTCCTTCACCCAGCGCGCCCAGACCATGGGCCGCAAGGAGCTGTCCGCCATGCTAGAGGACTTCGAGTCCACCGCTCGGGATGTCGTGACCTCCCGCGGGGCCCGCGTGGTCAAGACCATCGGGGACGCCGTCATGTACATCGCCGACGACCTCCTGGTGGCCGCCGAGGTCGTCACCGCTCTGGTCGATGAGCTCCAGGCCGGTCCGGATATGATCCTGGTGCGCGCCAGCCTGGTCCAGGGCCGGGTCGTTTCCCGCTCCGGCGACGTCTTCGGCCCGCCGGTCAACCTCGCCTCCCGGCTGGTGGGCACCGCCGAACCCGGCGGGATCCGGATGGACGAGGCGACCGCCATGGCGATCGCCTCGGGGCCCGGCGCCGATCGCTACCGGGTGCAGTCGTGCCACGAGGTGGTCGCCAAGGGGCTGGGCAACATCACCCCCTGGTCGCTATCGCACGTGTGAGCGGGCGTCCGGCCATCGCTTCTCCTGCTTCTCCACCTCGCGGACGATGGCGGCGAGGCCGCCGGTCGCCTACGATCCGACCATGACGACAGTGCTTCTCGTTGAGGACGACCCCGCCATCTCCGAGCCTCTCGCCCGCGCCTTCGGCCGTGAGGGCTACGAGGTGCGCGCCCATGGCACCGGCAAGGGTGCTCTCGAGGAGGTCTCCGGCGCCGATATCATCGTGCTGGACCTCGGCCTGCCCGACATCGACGGCCTTGATGTCGCCCGCCAGGTGCGCGCCCAGGGACTGACCACCCCCATCCTCATGCTTACCGCTCGCAGTGAGGATACCGACCTCGTCGTTGGCCTGGATGCGGGCGCCGACGATTACGTCACCAAGCCCTTCCGCTTGGCCGAGCTGCTGGCGCGCGTGCGCGCCCAGGTGCGCCGCGCCTCCGGCGAGGCCATTGAGGACGAGCTCGCCGCCGGCGAGATTCGCGTGGACGTCGCCGCCCATCGCGCCTTCGTCGCTTCGCGCGAGCTGCAGCTGACCACCCGCGAGTTCGAGCTGCTGCGGGTGCTCGTGCGCGGCGGGGGCCAGGTCGTCTCGATCGACGACGTCCTCAAGGAGGTCTGGGGGGAGGACCCGACGGGCACCGAGCAGACTCTGGAGATGCACGTCACCTGGCTGCGTCGCAAGCTGGGCGATGATACCGATGCCCCTAGGCTTCTCCTGCGCGACGGCGTCGGCTACCGACTGGTCGTGTGAGCGGTCCTGCGCCCGCAGGTGCCGATCGAGCACGAGCACGCCCTGCCCCGCTCCGCGCGGGCTGGGCGCCTTAACGTGGCGCCGGGTACACGAAGGGAGCTGGCATGCGCCGTCGGGCGATGACGATGACGATGACGGCGGTCTCCGTCGCCGTCGTTCTGCTGGGGATTCCGCTGGGCGGCGCCTGGATCGCGCTGGCCTTCCGCACTACGCCGGACCCGAATGACCGCGCTCGGGTGGTGATCACCGTGGCGGTGACCGCGCTGGTTCTGGCGGCGGTCGCGCTGCTGGCCGCCTACGTGGTGGCCGCCAAGGCCTCGCGACGGATCAGCGCCCCGATGATCTTCCTGGCCGCCGAGGCCGAGCAGCTCGGTGCGGGGCAGGTGCGTCCGCGATTGCGCAGCTCCGGCATCGAGGAGATTGACCTGGTCCAGGCCGAGCTGGTGCGTTCGGCCGAGCGCGTGGCGGGTCGGCTGGCCGCGGAGCGGCAGTTCGCCTCCGACGCCTCCCACCAGCTGCGCACCCCTTTGACGAGTCTGAGTCTGCGGTTGGAGGAGATCGAGCTCCTCTCCGGCGAGGAGGAGGTGCGCGCCGAGGCGCGCGCCTGCATCGAGCAGGTCGACCGGCTCACCGGCGTGGTGGACGACCTGCTCAAGGTCTCCCGGCGCACTGGTGGCGGCACCACCGAAGCCCTGCACCTGGCTGACGTCTTCGCCCAGCAGCGCGAGGAATGGGAACCGTCCTTCCGCGAGGCGGGCCGAGAGATTACCTTCACCGACGACGTCAAGCTGCCGGTCCTGGCGAGTCCGGGCTCCCTGGCCCAGGTTCTGGCGACGATCATCGAGAACTCGCTGCGCTACGGGGCGGGGGCGACGAGCGTCAAGGTGCGCAGCGCCAACGGCGGTCACGGCGTGTTCATCGACGTCGCCGACGAGGGCGAGGGAGTCGAGGAGGACATCGCCCCCCACGTGTTCGACAGGCATGTCTCCGGGCACGGTTCGACGGGCGTGGGGCTGGCCCTGGCCAAGGATCTGGTGGAGGCCGATGGCGGGAAGATCGAACTCTCGCAGCGCAGTCCGGCGGTGTTCTCCGTGCTGCTCAACGCCGTACCGAGATCGTTGGACCCGAACAATGTGCTGCCGCAGGGAGCGCTGGTGAGCGTGGGGCGCAGACGCCGCTTCTGAAGACGGCGCGAGCCTCGCCGGTGTCAGGTCCGCTTGCGGTGGGACGACCACTTGCGCACCGCCGAGATGAGCATCGGCAGGGCGGAGACGAAGACGATCGCCAGGATCATGACGTCGATGTTCTTCTGAATCCAGGTGATGTTTCCCAGGAAGTAGCCGAGCCAGGTGATGGCGAAGGCCCACAGCGTCGCCCCGATCGCGTTGAAGACGAAGAAGTGTCGGTAGTGCATTGTGCCGACACCGGCCATGACGGGGGTGAAGGTGCGCACGATCGGGACGAACTGCGCCAGAGTGACGGCCTTGCCGCCGTGACGCTCGAAGAACGATGCCGTACGGTCGACGTACTCCTTCTTGAACAACCGCGAATCCGGTTTTTTGAAGATCGTCGGACCTGCCTTGCGTCCAATGAAATAACCGGTCTGGTTACCGATGATGGCCGCCAGCCACATGAGTGGGGCGGCGATCCAGATGTGCACGTCGATGCTGCCCGCCCCCACGAACATGCCGAGTGTGAAGAGCAGGGAGTCGCCGGGCAGGAAGAAACCCACGAGCAGACCCGTTTCGGCGAAGACGACGAGCATGACGCCCACGATGGCCCAGGGGCCGAACCACTTGACGATCTGGGTGATGATGCTGGCGGCGTCCAGCCACTCGGGTCCGAGTGCGGGCGCCGGCACGGCCGGCTGGACTTGGGCGGAGGGCGGGGCTGCGGTGAGTCCGGCCGTCACGGCCGTAGTCAGTGTCGTCACGGGCTCAGATATTATGGAGGTCGCGGTGCCGGTTGCCACGCGCGCACTCACAGCGGGGGTGTGGAATCAGGCACGCCAGTCCGGGCCGCGTCTTCGGCCGTCCTCCGATCGGCGTCCCGGGTCGTGGGCACGCCGCCGATGACGGCGCCCATCGCGGCGCGTTCGGAGGCGGGTTCGTCCACGGTTCCGGTGAAGACGATGTAGTGGTAGAAGATGAATCGGAAGGCGGTTCCCAGGCCGAAGCCGACGATGTAGGCGGCGATGTTGTCCGCCAGGGCGCTGCGCAGGCCGAGCACCTCATGGGTGAACAGCAGGCAGAACTGGGTGATGAGGAGGCCGCCGATGTTGCCGACGGCGAAGAGCAGCGCCTCCCGGGCGGCGTTGTCCTGAGTGCGGCCCCGGTAGGTCCACAGGCGGTTCATCACCCATGAGAAGATGGTCGCCACCGTCGCCGAGATGACGTTGGCGGCGTTCGAGTGCCCGTGAAGCACTCCCAGGGGGCCGTGCTGGAGCAGATTGAAGGTTCCGAAGTCGACGATGAAGGCCAGAGCGCCGACCAGGCCGAACTGAATGAATTCCGTCACCCAGGCGATAATGCGGCCCTTGAGGGTCGTGGTGGCGGGCCCGGGGCCGGTGAGCGAGACGAGGGGCGGTTCGGATGTGTCAGGGATATGCGAACGGGACTGAGTCACACTATTGATAATAGGCTACGAGGACCTGCGGTCCGGTGACCCGGGATAGCGGGCGCGCCACGCGACCGAGTGGGCCGACCGGTCGCGCTCCCCGAGATCGGCGACCGGTCGGGGCCCGGTTACGGCACCCACCGTACGGCGATGGAGGCGTCCCACACCCAGCTGATCCAGAACAGCTGCCCGATGACGCCGGCGGCCAGCAGCACGAGTCGACGTCGGGGCGAGGAGGAGAGGGCCAGCGCCCAGGCCGCCGGCGCGAGCGGCAGCAGAATGCGGAAGATCGACGCCGTCGGGTCGAAGAACATCAGCAGGTAGACCACGTACCCCGCGCACCAGAACCAGGCCGCCGGCCCCAGGCGCCGCAGCGACGGCGCACTCAGCCCCGCGATCGCCGCCACCAGGATTCCCGCCAGCAGCAACCAGCCCAGGTGCACTCCCACCCACCACTCGCTGCGGTCCCACCAGGGGGCGAAGGGCATGAGCGAGCCGTCGCGCCACGCCGTTTCGGTGGCCGTGTAGGCGTCGGGTCTCCCGGTCACCAGCCAGGCGAGCATCGGCCAGGCCAGAGTGCATGCCGCCGAGAAGACGGTCAACCCCAGCAGCCCCTCCCGCTCGCGACGGTCGAGCGGGTGGGAGCCGGGCAGTAGGCGTCCGTTCCGTGCGGCGGGCAGCCGATCGCGGGCGACCTCCCACAGCCACCAGGCGCCCAGCGCCATGGTCAGCGGGAGTCCGATCGGACGCGAGAAGGCGGCCAGGGCGATGGCCGGCACCGCCAGCGCGAAGCGGCCGCGTCCGGCCAGGGCCAGTGCCGCCGCGGTCAGCAGCAGGCTCAGGGACTCGGCGTAGGGCATCTGGAGCACGGCGGCGCACGGCGAACTCCATGCCAGGGCGACAGCCCACAGCGAGGCCCGCTCGCCCACCGTCGGGGCCAGCCACCGGTCCATGACGACGGCTGCCCCCGCGGAGGCCGCCGTCGCCACCAGGGCCGCGCAGACGTAGAAGGACCATCCGGTCCATCCCAGCACTCGGGCGAGGGCGGGCAGCAGCGGCATGAACGCCCAGGAGTTCTGGGCCACCCGACCGTTCGCGTCCACGGGCAGATCGGTGGGGTAGCCCTCGGAACTGATGCGGTTGTACCAGCCGGAGTCCCAGAAGGAGATGTGGTCGGTCCAGGTGGGGGAGGCCGGTGCCCACACGGTCTCCGGCGTGTCCCGGGCGCCCAGCCGCAGAATGAGGAGGGACACCGCTGCGGCGCCCGCCCACACCCCCAGGACGCGCAACCAGTGGGGAGGAGCGCCGCGGCCGTCGGGCCGCGGGCCGCGGCGGTCCTGTCCGCTGTCGGGGCGCGACTGCGCGCCGTTGCAGGGCGACGCGGTCGGCTGGGGGGTCTTCGAAGAGCTCGGCACGACGCCCAGGGTACGGCGGACGGCCCGTCGCCGGGCGGCACCCCCTCCGACCGCCGGTCCGCCGGTAGCCTGGGGGCGTGAGCGCACCGATCCTTGCCGTTGTCGGAGGCGGGCAGCTGGCCCGCATGATGCAGGAGGAGGCTTCTGCCCTGGGGGTTCACCTGCGAGCCCTGGTGGAGGCCCCCGACGGCTCGACGGCGCAGGTCGTCGTGGACGGCCCCGTCGGGGCGGCCGACGACGCCGCGGCCGTGCGCGCTCTGGTGGAGGGGCGCTCGGCTCCCGCGGGCGGCGGCGCCGATCCTGGTGCGGCCGGTCTCCAGGGAGTCGGACGGGCCGACGTCCTGACCTTCGAGCATGAGCACCAGGACTCCGCCCTCCTGGAGCGTCTGGCGGCGGAGGGCGTATCCGTCCAGCCCGGCCCGCGGGCGCTGACGCTGGCGCGAGACAAGCTCGCCATGCGTCGCGCCATGGACTCGGTCGGGCTGCCTCAGCCGGCGTGGGTCGAGGTCGGCGGCGATGAGCGCGCCATCGCGGGGGGGATCGAGGACTTCGCGGCCGGGCACGGCTGGCCGGTGGTGCTCAAGACGCCGCGCGGCGGCTACGACGGGCACGGCGTTCTGATGCTGGAGGGTCCCCGGGATCTGGTCGACGGCGAGGCCGCTGCCTGGGTCGCCGACGTCGCCGCGGCCCGGGCCGGCCGGGCCTCCTCCGCCGCCGGGGGCGGGGGGAGCCTGGGCGGCGGCGTGGTGGGAAGCCTGCTGGTCGAGCAGGCGGTGCCCTTCACCCGTGAGCTCGCCGTCCTGCTCGCCCGCAGCCCCAGCGGGCGAGTGCGCGCCTGGCCGGTGGCGCAGACCGTGCAGGAGGCCGGCATCTGCTCGGAGGTCCTCGCCCCGGCTCCGGGGCTCGAGGAGGCGGACGCGGCACGGGCCGAACTGATCGGGCGCACGGTGGCCGAGCGCTTCGACGTCACCGGCGTTCTCGCCGTCGAGCTGTTCGCCGTGGAGGAAGCGGGCCGCCCCACCGCCCTGTATGTCAACGAGCTGGCGATGCGTCCGCACAACTCGGGCCACTGGACCCAGGACGGCGCTGTCACCAGCCAGTTCGCCCAGCACGTGCGCGCGGTCCTCGACCTGCCGCTCGGCTCGCCCGAGCCCACCGCCCCGGCCACGGTCATGGTCAACGTCCTGGGCGGCGCCGCCGAACCCGACGACGGCGCTCTGGCGCGCGCCCTGGCCCTGGATCCGCGGGCGTGCGTCCACATGTACGGCAAGACCTGGAGGCCCGGCCGCAAGCTCGGCCACGTCAACCTCACCGTTCCCGGGGACCCCGCTGCGGCGGGATTCGGGGAAGCGGTCGCCGCGGCGCTGGCGCGCGCCCGCGCCGTCGCCGCTGTTCTGCGCGGCGGTGCGTAGGGAACGCCTTCGCCGGGCCGGGCGCGAGACGGATTCGCACCTTCGCACCGCACCCGCAGGAGTGCCGGGGTCGAGCACCGGCGCGCCAGGGGCGCGCCGGGCGATAATCGCATCGAGGGCGGGCGCGCCCGCTCCCGCCACCCGCCGAGGAAAGGCCCGTTCATGAGCAGCAGCCAGCAGCCGATGGTCGGCATCGTCATGGGATCCGACTCCGACTGGCCCACCATGAAGGCGGCGGCCGCCGCCCTGGAGGAGTTCTCCGTCCCCTACGAGGCGGACGTCGTCTCCGCCCACCGCATGCCCGCCGAGATGATCGACTACGGGCGCGCCGCCGCCGGGCGCGGCCTGCGGGTCATCATCGCGGGCGCCGGGGGAGCCGCCCATCTGCCGGGCATGCTGGCCGCCGTCACCGAACTGCCGGTCATCGGCGTGCCCGTGCCGCTCAAGCACCTCGATGGCATGGACTCGCTGCTGTCGATCGTCCAGATGCCCGCGGGGGTACCGGTGGCGACCGTGTCGATCGGCGGGGCGCGTAACGCCGGGCTGCTCGCCGTGCGCGTCCTGGGGGCCGGCGACGGCGCGCAGGCCGCCCGGCTGAGGCGAGCCATGCACGCCTTCCAGGGCGAGCTGGCCGAGGTCGCCCGTGCCAAGGGCGCGGCTCTGCGCGAGCGCCGCGAGCGAGCCTGAGGAGCGCGAGCTTTGCGGGGCGGCCTCCGCACCGGAGAGTTCGGCCCGCGGGCTGCGAAGCCCTGAGGCGGGAATGTCTTTATCTGTAGCATGCTCCCCATGAGCATTCTCGTTGCCGGTGGCGCCGGCTACATTGGCGCCCACGTCGTCCGTCTACTCCTTGAGCGCGGGGATCGGGTGATCGTCGTCGACGACCTGTCCTACGGCACCCCCGACCGCGTGGAGGGCGCCGAATTGGTTCAGCTGGATGTGGCCTCGGGCGAGGCGGTGGATGTGCTCACCGACGTCATGGAGCAGCGCGGCGTCACGGCAGTCATCCACTTCGCGGCCCGCAAGCAGGTGGGGGAGTCGGTGGCGCGGCCCGGCTGGTACTACCAGCAGAACGTCGGCGGGCTGGCGAACATGCTACTGGCCATGGAGCGTGCCCGGGTCGAGCAGATGATCTTCTCCTCCTCAGCCTCCGTCTACGGCATGCCGCCGGTGGAGGTCGTACCCGAGGACATCGACTGCCGGCCCATCAACCCCTACGGCGAGACCAAGCTCATCGGCGAGTGGATGATGGCCGACTGCGAGCGGGCCTGGGGCCTGCGCTGGGCGGGGCTGCGCTACTTCAACGTCGCCGGCGCCGGCTGGGACGACCTGGGCGACATGGCCACCCTCAACCTCATCCCCATGGTGCTCGACCGCCTCTCCCGCGGGCAGGCCCCCAAGATCTTCGGCACCGACTACCCGACGCCGGACGGCACCTGCATCCGCGACTACATCCATGTGCGCGATCTGGCGGTGGCGCATATCGCCGCCCTGGACTACTTGGCCGGGGGCGGGACGATGGCCGAGCACGTCTTCAACGTGGGCACGGGGAGGGGCTCCTCGGTGCGGGAGGTCGTCTCGAAGGTCATCGCCTCCACCGGCCTGAACATCGAACCCGAGGAGCTGGACCGCCGCGCCGGCGACCCGCCCCAGCTCATCGGCGACGCCGAGCGCATCGGGAGGGTTCTGGGGTGGAAGGCGGACCACGACCTGGACGACATCGTCACTTCCGCCTTCACCTCCTGGCAGGCCGACCCCAACCGCAAGAGCTTCGACTGACAGCGCTGACAGCGCTGTCAGCGGGGGCCGTCGTTCAGGGCGGCTTGATGCTCTGACCGGGAACGAGCGCTCTGCCGGCCCGTCGCGCACCGTTGACCGTTATCAGGCGCGGTGCGCGACGGGCCGTTTAATTACTGTGTTGTTAAGCGCTCTTTCGCATGGTCCGGCTCAGGTCGGCGGTATTGCGCTCGCGTCGGGGCGGGTTGTAGGGTGACGTACGTCGATCGGCTGGACGAGGACATCCCTGTGGCTCGACTTCTGCGTTGTCTGCGGGGTGGCGTCGACAGTTGTGCGGTGACGTGCTATGCGTCGCTTTCGATTCTTCCCGCGGTAGTATTGAGGTTTTTTAATGAAGGTTGACTTATGCGACCATGGATCTGGCGCGTCAGTTAATGGAGCGTCAGGCCGATGGGCATCTGCCTGCGATGAGGGGGATGATCTCCTCGTGGGGGACATTATCAGATTCTGATCTCGGCTTGATTCTTCAGAGGCTGAAGCCGATTAATGACGCTATAGTTCTTGAGGGTGACAAAATTCTCGGAAAGATCGAAGAGGTTTATTCCCTCGGCTCCAGCAACATGAAGGCGACGCTTGAGGCGCACCTCAAAGAAGATGAGGCTGCTTACTGCGAGGTCCAGAAGGTCGCCTCTGAGATGGGGGTTCAGCTTCCGACGTACAAGGATCCGAGGGATTCCTTCTCCTCCCTGGGAGCGGCTGAGCAGACGGCGCCGCCGTTCTACGGCGGAGGGGATCCGGACCTTCCTGTTCAGGCTTTTCAGGATGGTTATCGATCTGGAACATTCGTACGAGAGCAGCTCAACCAGATCCTCGACCGCATTGGCGAGACGTTTTCAGCGGACCGCGGGCTGCGGGAGACTGTTGATCCCCAGACCTTCCTTGTTACGCCGACGGGATCATTATCGGAGATTGAGAACCTTCGTTGGAGTGCCGGTATAGTTCTGGGGTCAGTGGACTGGGTGTTCGAGCAGATCTTCGGATTCTCCCTGCTCGATGAGGTGGTGTACAAGCCGTTTGCCGGGGACTGGAACCGGGTTCAGCAGGCCTCTGAGGCGTGGACCCATGTCGGCGGTGCCCTGGGAGCGGTGTCGCAGAATACAACCGGCATGCTGCCGGCCATGGCCGAGTGGACGGGCAGAGGGTCTGAGGCGTTCTTGCGCGCTGCTACAGTCATCGCCGATGCTGACAGCAGCCTGGCCTCCAGCGCTGCGGGTGCCGTGTCTGTCCTCATCTCCGGCCTGGCGATACTCGTCAAAGAAATTTCGAAGGCGATAGGGAGGACTCTCGAGACGATTGCGAATTTTCTTATCACGAAGGCGGCTGAGGCTGCCACTCCTGTCGCCGGCTGGGCGGTCGCATGATGCTGACATAAAGGACGATGCGCAGTGGCGGGATGAGCATGCTCGTGCGGCCCGCGCCGGCGAACTCGGTTCCGACTGGCAAGCCGTCCAGCGCCGCATAGATTCCGGGCGGTCATCACTCGCCGACGTTTTCGCCGGTCGTGATGAATCGCCCGAGGCACGCCGCCTGCGTCATCTCTCTCGACGCAACCTGGCCGAGCTCGGTCGTGTCCTGCGGCAACGTGGTGCGGTGGACGACGTAGAAGACGTGTGAGCGGCTGACGATAACGAAAGGCGGTGTCTCCATGCTCGATAGAAATGGGCGCTTCGACCTGTGGGGGCCCTTCTCGTCGATGTGCGCCCGCATGATCGTCGCCGGGATACCACTCGACACCATCCTCGCTGTTGCGCAGGAGTCTCTCAGGAAACGCCGGTACACCTACTCCAAGCGCCAGATCGACCCCGCCCTGCGACAACGATCCTCCGCCTGGAGCGCCCTCGTCATGGAACGAGGGGCCAAGGGTGGGTTCCTTGCCGACGTCCTGTTCCGTGACACGTTGTCCGAAATACCTTTCAGCTCGGCGATCCCCGGTCTAAGGGATCTGGCGACCCATCACTCCATTATTCTCGCCTCGCGAGACCTGGCCACAGGATCCAATGAGGTGCTGTTCCGTCTTGAAGACAGTGCTGCATATACAGTGAACCCTCGGTATTTTGCGAGCAAGGCCCTCGAGGCCATCGTGACCGGCCTGGAGGCCCACGGTGCCGCCGTCGTCAATCTGGAGGCTGTCAGTCACAGGAAGATCCCCAGTGACTACCCCATAAGCCTGCGTTCCCTCTTCGGCCTGCAGGAAGAGGCTCGCGCCATACGCTGGCGTAAGTGGTTTTCACGCTGACGCACCATCGTCGTCGACAACAGTGAAGTAATGAAGTGAAGTAATGAGGAGCATGATTGTGGCTGATCTTGACGTGTCCGAGGACACTCTGCCGTCCCTGTCGTCGGTTCTGCGCTCGGGAGCGTCGGGACTCGACTCCGACGTCTCCGGCCTGTCCGGGTCCCTGGCCGCTACCCGCACCCAGTGGACCGGCCTGGCCTCCGATGCCGCCGCCGTCGCCCACGCCGGCTGGGCGGCCCGCATACGCACCCAGACCGACTACGCCGAGCAGCTCGCCGCTGCCGTCGACCGGGCCGTCACCCTCTACCAGGAGGCAGAGACCACGGTCTTCCGCCTCTGGAGCCTCTAGAGGACGCCCCGGCCGGCACCACCGCCTTATGAGCAGACGCACCGATCCGTGGAACCCGTGGGCGCGGGGGCACTACACGGCCGCCCCCTGCGCCCGCGTCTGGGTCACCGGCCTGCGTCCCGACGACATCCTGAGCACCGTCCAGAACCTGCTTCCCGGGCTCGGGTACGCCACAGCCCGTGACCAGATCGACCCCGTCCTGCGGGCGCAGGGATCTCCGTGGCGGGCCCTCAGCGGCGAACGCGGCGGGCACGGGCCCATCGCTGACATCGCCCGTCAGGCGCTGACCGACGGACTCCTCTTCCTGGTGGCGGACGCCCCCGGAATCCGCGGACTGCTCACGCACCACAGGCTCGCCCTCGTCGTGCGCGAGAGCGTCCCCGCCACCTGCGAGACGCTACTGCTCCTGAACAGCGTGGCTGTCAGCGGCGTCAACCTGCGGCCCTTCGCGGCCAAGGCCCTCGCCCGGATCCTCGCCGACCTGACGAACCGGGGCGCCGCAGTCGCCGATATCATCGCCGTCAACAACCAGGACCTGCCGGGTGACTGCCCCGTCAGCGCCCGCACGTTTGCCGCACTCCAGGAGGAGGCCCGTCGTCTGCGTCGCAGCACCGCCCCCTGGGCCTCATGGCGCTGGCCCGGGCGGGGCCGCGGTTAGGACGAGGGCTGATCGAAGTCGGACGTCGACAGCTTGCCGGAGCGCACCTTGGAGAAGAAGTCCGGCGCGGTCGTGTCCTCCAGGAGGACCGACGCCCCGATCCCGCCCGGCTCGTAGTCCAGGCTGTCGATGGGCGGCGCCCCGGTGAGCCCGTCGTTCGACGCCGACCGGAAGGCCAGCACCATCTGCGCCAGATCGAGCATGGAGGCGTCCTCATCAACGGTCAGCGCCTTCGTCCCGGAATCCACGAGCTTGTCCTGCCGGAAAGGATTGATGAGCGTGGGAATCGACATGGTCTTGGAGACCACGGCCGAGACCACCGTGCGCTGACGTTGGGCACGGCCGATATCACCGGTCGGGTCCGATTTACGCATGCGCGAATAGGCCAGGGCCTTGTCTCCGTCCACCTTCTGACACGTGCCCTTGGAGGTGTCCCACACCAGAGAGGAATCGGGGTCGTCGACATCATAATCAAGACACACCTCGATCCCGCCGACGGCGTCCACCATGTGCGTCACCCCGCCCATGCCGACCTCGACGTAGTGATCCATGGTCAGTCCCGTGAGCTTCTCCACGGTCTCCACCAGCAGCGGGGCCTGCCCGTAGGAGTAGGCGGAATTGATCTTGTCACCGCCGTAGCCGGGAACCTCGGCGTACGTATCACGCGGCAGCGAGGTCAGTGAGGCCTGACCGTTGGACGCCTTGTGCAGCACCATGATCGAATCCGCGCGGGCGCCCTCGGTGCCGTCCTGGGGCACGCCGCCGTCGGCCCGCGAGTCCGAGCCGACGATGAGCCAGGTCTCCCCGGAGGTGTCCTTGGCCCCGGAGAGCGCGTCGACGCGCTGGAGTTTGGAGTCGACGTCGTGCCACAGCCAGGCCGCGCGCCCCCCCACGAGGACGAGCAGCAGGACCAGGATCGCCGCCACCCATCGCAGCGGGCGGCGCCCGCGGCGCGGTCGGAGTGGTGCGCGTTCGGGCTGCACCTCGGGGTGGGAGGGCCCCTCGAGGATCGGGTGCGTCCCGACCGGGAAGACCCCTCGGGAGGGGGCTCCGGATGATCCGCTGGACCCCGCGGGCATGACCCGGGTGGGTCCCGGGCCCCCGGCCGACTCCCCCCCGAGCGGCATGGCCGAGGAGCCCGGACGCACATGACTCGCTCCTCGCGCCGACGAGCCGGGAGCCTGCGCGCCGCGGGCCGGGCGTCGCCCCTCCCCCTCCGGTGCTGGGCGCGCCGAATCCGCACCGCCGTCCGCGGACGGGCCCGTCCGCAGGGATCGGCGCTGCGGCGCCGGTCCTCGCCGTGCTCCGCCGCTCGGCGGGGAGGACGGCGGAGCATCAGCGCGGGCGGGCCGGCGGCCCGAGGGATCGGAGGGATCGGGCGTGAAGGACGGCGGCAGGTCCGACGGAGGAGTCACAGGGTCGACCTCTTCGTGTCAGTGTGGGTGTCCGTGGTCATCAATGGCTCATTAATGGCTCATTAGTGGCACTGCGTGGCGGGGTCGACCGTCGCCCCGGGGCTGCTCTGCTCGGTGGCGGCGTCCGCGGGGGCGGCGGGCGTGTTCCCGACGGCGGTCGGGTTCCCCGTCCCGCCGGCTCCGTCGGTGGGCGTCGCCCCCTGACTGGGGGAGGTGCCGTCGGCGGCCAGGGACACGGACTCCTCGGGGATGGGCTTGTCCTCCCGCAGTGCATTCCAGACGTCGTCGGCCTGGTCGCTGGGAGCCAGGCGGTTGGGGTCGTAGAGGTCCTGCTCGACCGGCATGGTGACGAAGTTGATGTTGTCCATCCCGATGTTGGCGGCGCTGTGGGCGATCTGCCCGAGCCTGCTGAGATCGCCCAGGTCGGAGCTGACGGTGAGCGTGCTCAGCGCCGAATTGGCGAAGTCGTAGAGCGAGTTCGTGTCGGTCAGGAGGTTCTTCGACTGGGCGGTGCGCATGATCGCCGCGACCAGCTGCTGCTGACGCCCGATGCGCGAGACGTCCGAGCCGTCGCCCAGGGAGTAGCGGGCGCGCGCGTAGCCCAGAGCCTGACCGCCGTTGAGCGTGGTGCAGCCCTTGGTCAGGTGCAGGTCAGCCTTGTCGTCGTCGACGTCCTCGTCGATGTACATCGGCACACCGCCCAGCGAGTTGACCATGTTTTCGAAGCCGGTGAAGTCGACCACCATGAACTCGTCCATGCGGACGTTCGTAAGCTTCTCGACCGTCTTGATCGTGCAGCCGGCGGCGTACTTGACGTCCTTGGAGTCGGTCGAGCCATCGGCCCCGGTGGAGAACGCCGAATTGAAGATGGCGTAGGAGGAGGCATCGCTCTGCGAGCCGTCGGGAAGCGGGCACGCGGGGACCTCGACCATCGTGTCGCGGGGGATCGAGACGACGTCCATGCGGGTGCGGTCCGCCGACAGGTGGACGATCATGGCCGTGTCCGAGCGCATGCCCTCCGTGCCGTCGTCGACGACCTCGCCGCTGCGCGAGTCCGATCCCATGACGAGGATGTTCAGAGCCCGTCCGTCGAAGTCGCTTCCCTCGGGAGCCGAGGGCCGGTCGGCGCCCAGGATGTCGTCAACGCTCACCGTCGTCAGCCGCGACTGGAGGTCGTGGTAGACGGCGAAGGCCGCCGTGCTCACGAAAAGCGCGATCGTCAGCAGGCTCAGCGTGACATTGCGTAGCAGACGGTGGCGCATCTCGCGCGCGGCATGGCGTACGGGTGACGTAGACACAATAGGCACGATACGTGGTTGATCCTTGTCATCATATGACCCTAGTCTCGGGTGCGGCGTGACGCGGGCCCTCATCGAGGTCCATCCTCGCCCTGCTCGTGCGCCGCATCCGGTATGACGCCGGCGTGCCGGGCGCGTGATCCGCCCCTCATGACCCGCATGCCCGACTCGCACTCGCCATGCCCCGCCCGGCGCCGCGGCGGGGATGAGGACGGGAGCCGGACCCCGGTGACGGGCGGTCCCGGGCCGGACGCCGGTGACGGAGCGTCACTGCGACACTCCGCCCGCAGGACCTCCGCAGGATGCGCCGGGCTTAGACTTCTTCTCTCGTTTCGGACGAGCTCGATCCGAGAGCCCCGCGGGCCGCGATGAGCCGCCCTTCGCCGTCGCGGACGAGCGCCGCACGAGGAGAACAGGACAACACGATTCAAGAGGTGGATGCCTGATGCCGCACGAGTTCATCCCCGTGGCCAAGCCGATGATCGGACCGCGGGAGCGGTCCGCCGTTGATGCCGTCCTCGCCTCGGGGATGGTGGTTCAGGGTCCGCAGGTCGCGGCGTTCGAGGAGGAGTTCTCCGAGCAGGTCGTCGGCGGAGTTCACACCGTCGCGGTCAACTCCGGGACCTCGGCCCAGCACCTGGCGACCCTGGCGTGCGGCTTCCCGCCGGGCGCCGAGGTGATCATGCCGTCCTTCACCTTCTCGGCCACGGGCAACTCCGTGGTCATCTCGGGGGCCCGCCCCGTATTCGTCGACATCGACCCGGTGACCTTCACCCTGGACCCCGCCGGCGTCGAGGCCGCGATCACGGCGCGCACCGTGGCGATCGAGGTGGTGCACCTGTACGGTCTGCCGGCCAATATCCCCGAGATCCTGAGGATAGCCCGAGCTCATGGCCTGGCCGTGCTCGAGGACTGCGCCCAGGCGCATGCCGCCGCCGTCGACGGCCGGCCGGTGGGCACTTTCGGGACATGGGGATCCTTCTCCTTCTACGCGACCAAGAACATGACCTCCTTGGAGGGGGGCATGGTCACCACTCGCGACGCCGGACTGGCGCGCCGGGTGCGACTGCTCCGCAATCACGGCATGGAGCGGCAGTACGCCAACGAACTGGTGGGTCTGAACAACCGCATGACCGACTCGTCCGCGGCCGTCGGCCGGGTCCAGCTGAGCAGGCTGGCCGAGTGGACGGCCCGGCGCCGGGGCAACGCGGCCTTCCTGGACGAGGGTCTGGCCGGCGCGGCCGGCGTCGTCACCCCCACCGCGCCCCCGGGCTACACCCACGTCTACCACCAGTACACCGTCCGCTTCGAAGGGGCCACGGGCGCCGAGCGCACCCGCATCCAGACCGCCCTGAAGGACGAGTGGCAGATCGGCACCGGCGTGTACTACCCGATCCCCTGCCACCGGCTGGAATCCCTGGCCCCCTACGCGCCGGGCCTGGAGCTGCCCGGCACCGAGAAGGCGGCCCGCGAATGCCTGTCCCTGCCCGTCCACCCCTCCCTGTCCAGGGCGGACCTGGCGCGCATCGTCGAGGCCGTCACCGCGGTCGTGGGCGCGGGAGCCTGATCGTCGACGGGCCTCGGTCCGCCCGCCGAACTGGGCGCTCGGGATCGGCCGCGGCACCTCGGGCGGCCCGCTCGCCGAACTGGGCGCTCGGGAGCGCGGGCGAGCGCCGGCGTCTGCCGGTGAGTGTGACGAATCGGTCTCGCCGAGTATGGTGAGGCCCGGCGGGCGCCATGCGCTCGCGTTCCTCCTGGTCCGTGCCTCTCACGGCCCCTCACGGCGGGAGCGGACGCTGGTGCGTCCGGGCCGCGTCATGGTGCGTCATGCCGCATCATGTCGTCGACCCTGTCGTTCGTCGTGGTCGCACGCATAATCGGGTGATCACGCCCCGCCTGCACGATCGGTGCCCGCCCTGTCGCGTCCGGGCCCGACCGCACAGTCCCCTGCGACGCGCATGACACCGTCCGTAAAGCCCCAGATACCCCGACACGAGGACGAATGATGAGCGCTGCCACCGTCTGGCCCCGCGCTGAGGTCTCCCTAAGCCAGGAGGGGCGCGTGCGCATCAACATCGGCGGCGTCACCAGCACGCCCGAGACCGAGAATCTGGAGGGCGCCCGCGCCGTCGTCGTCGACTTCATCGCCCGGCGCGCCGCCGCTCTCGGCAGGGCGATCCCCACCTCCATCCAGGAGCCCACCGGAACCTGGCAGGTCGACATTCATCCGGACGGCACCGTCAGCAGCGACGATGCGGATCCGGACGAGGAATCGGAGTCGGATGCGGGCGTCGACGCCGGACCTCGAGCGGGCAGGGGAGCGGCGACCGCGTCGGGGGTTTCGGAGCTCGAACGGATCTTCGCCGACTCCGATCCTCCCTCCCGGCTTCCTCCTCCGCCTCCCCCGCCGGCCGTGCCGTCATCCGCATCGTCGCCGGTTCCAGTCGCTGCGGGACCGGCGGCTCCGGCGTCGCCTCCGGCCGTCTCGACCCCGATCGGGCCGGCTGAGCCGGCGGGACTGGCTGAGCCGACCGGGCCGATCATGTACGTGCCGGACCCGGTCCCCGCCGCGACCGCTCGGACCGCATCCGCCTCCGCGGAGATCGAGCCGAGCAGCCGCGGACGGCGACGCAGGGAGCGCCGCGACCGGGGTGGACGGGAGGCCTCCGCTCCGACCGCGTTCGGCGGCCCCGCGCGCCCGCTCGCGGATGGCGCAGGGCCGCCGGAGGAGCGGAGAATTGCGAGGGGGATGCGACCGCCCGCCGCATCGGCCGATGCTCCAGCCCCGCCGCCCGAAACCGCTAGGCAGTCGCCGGCGTCCACGGGCTGGCGCGGGGCGGTCAACCACGTGGGGCTGCACCTGTCGCCCTCGTCGACTGAACTGCTGCACCGGGCGGAGGCGGCCGCCGTGTCCGCCCACTGGCGGGGGCCGCGCACCGTCGCAGTGGTCAACGGCAAGGGCGGTGCCGGCAAAACGCCCACGACGATCCTGCTGAGCGCGGTATTCGCCCGCTACGGCGGGGCGGGGGTCGTCGCCTTCGACAACAGCCCCACGCGCGGCACCCTGAGCTGGCGCACCGAGCCGGGCCCCCACGCCTCCACCGTGATCGACCTCCTGGCCTGCGCCGACCGTCTGCTGGCCCTGCGGGCCCGGCCGGCCCACATCGCCGGTCTCGTCCACCACCAGCAGCAGGACTGCTATGACGTGCTGCGCTCGCGCTCCGAGGTCCTGACCGATGCCACCGTCCTGGACGCCTCGACCTTCCAGCGGGCGCACGATGTGCTGTCCAGGTACTACCGGCTGATCGTCATCGATTCCAGCAACGATGAGAGTTCGCCCCTGTGGCGCGCCGCGATCGCCCGCGCCGACGCCCTCGTGGTGCCCACCATCACCCGGCCCGAGCACGCCGAGTCGGCGCGCCTCCTGCTCGACGAGCTCTCCCGCGCCGATGCTCGTGCGGCCCGGTTGGCCCGCCGGGCGCTGGTGATCGTCTCCCGCAGTTCCAGAACCGAGCCCGAGCCCCGGGAATTCGTCGAGGCGTTCTCCCGGATCTCCCGCAGCGCTGTCGCCATTCCCTACGACGCGGCCATGTCCGATCGGCCCCTGCGCCTGGACTCCCTGGCGCCGGCCACGCGCCAGGCCTGGATCTCGGCGTCGGCGGCCCTGGCCACCACGTTGAGCACGACGGCGGGAGAAACCCTATGAACCGGACCACCGGCATACTCATCGCCGCGGGACTCGCCCTGATGTCGATCCTCCTGCTCCCGGTCTCCGTGCTCCTGCTCGTGGATACGGGGGATTCCGGCGGCGAGGGCGGAGGCGGCAACAAGTCGGTCGCGAATGTGCCGAGTGAGTATGTTGATGTCATTACTCGGGCGGGGTCGGTGTGCGAGGCGATCACTCCCGCCCTGCTGGCTGCGCAGATCGAGCAGGAGTCGGGGTGGCAGCCGCAGGTCGGGTCGAGTGCGGGGGCGCAGGGGATCGCTCAGTTCATGCCGGCGACCTGGGCGTCGTCGGGCATGGACGGTGATGGTGACGGCGTGGCGGACATCAACAATCCCATTGACGCGATCTGGTCGCAGGGGAACTACATGTGCGGCCTAGCCGGGCAGGTGCAGGGGTACATCGACCAGGGCGCGGCCAGCGGTGACGTGGTGAGCCTGACCCTGGCGGCCTACAACGCGGGCGCCGGGGCGGTCGAGCAGTACGGGGGAGTGCCTCCGTACGGGGAGACCACGCACTACGTCGAGGTCATCACGGCCAACGCCAGCAAATACGAGGGATCGACCGGTGGTGGTGGGGGTGACCGCGGGCAGCAGGTCCTTGCCTCGGCGCGTGCCAGGATCGGCATGCCCTACGTGTGGGGAGCCGCATCGGATTCGGTGGGCTACGACTGCTCGGGCCTGGTCATGGTCGCCTACTCGGAGGCCGGGGTCGAGCTGCAGCACTCCTCGGGCAGTCAGTGCTCGTCGGGCACGCAGGTCAGCAAGGAGGAGGCCCAGCCCGGAGATCTGGTGTGCTGGAGCGGTCACGTCGCCATCTGGGCCGGCAACGACACGATCGTCGAAGCGCCCACCGAGGGCGTGCCGGTCAGGGAGACCGCCGTCTACACGATGGATGGCGGCCCGTACTTCGTCCATCTCGACTAACCGGTCCGACAGCTGCTGAGCGGCCCTTCGGGGCGGGCTCCCGAGCAGTCTTCGACCGGCTTCCGACTTCGCGGGGGACACATATCATGCGTTCGACTGCCATTCTCGCCGCCGTCCTGGTGCTGACGGCCGGTTTGACCGCCTGCGCGGGGCACGGCCGCCCCCAGTCCGCGTCCACGGCGTCCGCCGACGGCTCGCCCGCCGCGGACGCGCAGAGCTCGAGCCCGTCGGTCAGCCCGTGGCCGGCCGCTCTCGATCTCGACCCCGACGCCGTCGACCTGACGGATCCGGACGCCGTGGCCGACGCCGTCGCCCTGACCCGCACGGTCCAGGACGCCCGCACGGACCTGACCTCCGTGGCCGTCGACGTCCGCGGCGGGCGCTGGGACGATCCTCATCTGCCTCGCGCGACCGCCGAGTCCGAGGTCGCCCGACCCGGCTCCCACTGGCAGGACCTGGTGGCCCACAACGCCTACGACGCCGTCCTGGATCTCAATCGGGACATCGACGACCCTCCGCCGGACACCAGCACCCGTGTGGCCCGGGCGCGCGCCGTCACCTGCCAGGCGATGAATGACGCGGGCTGGACGGGGCAGATCCGGACGAGCCGCTACTGGATCACGCTGACCAAGGATGACGCCGGGCAATGGCGGGTCTCCGAGTTGAGGTCCGACTCGCAGTAAGGACACTCCTGCGACATACGAGCTCTCGATCACCTTATAGGACGTTCCCATATTTGTCGGGGTCGTGTTGAGAACGCATCGATCCGTCTGCTCGAGCAGAAGCCTTTACCTCTCGTCCCGATGGCTGATAACGTCGGTATTACGACGCCCCCCAGATGTCGAGACGGAGCCCCTCCCTAGTGTCCACCACCAATCCTTGGGTGACGCGGTCGACCCGTGCCCCTCGTGACGAGCCGCAGGAACAGACCCCCGATCCATTGCCTGCGCTGACGGGACCGGCCACCCCGCAGCACGGGGTGGCCACCCCCGATGAGAACGCCATGCTGCCGATTGCGGCGCGGCCCGTCCCCGGCGTCCCGTTGTGGGTGCTCGGAGCGCACGGCGGATCCGGTGAGTCGACTCTGGCCGACCTCGACGATCGGTGGCGGGCGGCCGGGCACTGGTGGCCCGCCCCCTGTCCGCAGGCGTCGCCCACCGTACTCGTGACGCGCACGAGTTCGCAGGGGCTCATGCGTGCTCGTGCGGTCCTCACGCAATGGGCGAGTCGGACGGTTCCGCATATCGAGTTGCTGGGGCTTGTTCTGATGGCGGATGCGCCCGGACGGCTTCCGCGTCCCTTGCGGGATCTGTCCAAGCTGGTCGCCGGAGGCGCTCCGCGCACATGGTCGCTGCCGTGGGTGGAGGCGTGGCGCCTGGGCCAGGCGCCCGCACTCGATGACCTTCCGCGTCAGGTTCGGCGCCTGGTGAAAGACCTTGTTTCATTAACAGCACCCCGGTGACGACCGTCGCCGACACGAAAGGAGTATGTCAATGAGTGCTGCAGCGTCCCTGATCAATGGGGCATCCCATTTGTCCGCGTTCGCCGCGGATCTGCCGGACCCCGATCCGGTCCAGCCACCCGGCACCTCGAATGTCACGACCGTGCTCGGCTGGGCCAAATGGGTCTGCCTAGCCGTGTGCATTCTAGCGATCTTCGCCGCCGGAGCGATGATGGCCGTGCAGTCGCGTCGCGGTGAAGGCGGTGAGAACGTCGCCAGGCTCGGCTGGATCATGGGCGGCGTGATCATTATCTCAGGCGGCGCCTCGCTGATCAGCTTCCTGGCCACGTGAGACGGGCGGCCGTGGCCGCCTCCCGCGGCATCGGAGCGGCGCTGAAGCAGGACTGGCGGGCTGCGGGGCGGCGCCGCGTCGGTCGGCGGCCCCGCCGCGGCCGCCGACCGACGCGTCGGCGTTCGTCGTCTTCCGGCGGCGGCCCCCCTCGGCGCCTTTCCGACGGCCGACGACGTTCACCCGATGCCGGTCGACGTTCATTGATGATGCTGCCCGCAACGACGGGTCCCGCAGGGAAGAAGGTTCTCGATGAGTGAGGAAGAAGAGGGGGCGGCCTCGCCGTTCACACGGCCGGGATTCATCGCGTCGGCGCTGGTGGTGGCGCTCGTGGTGATCCTCGGAATCGTCGTGGTCGTGACGCACAAAGGGGGAGGGAGGACGCCTGCGACCAGCGCCACAGCGTCCTCCGGCGGCTCCGACGCCGCTTCGGCGGACTCCTCAGGGAGCGCGCCGCCCCAGGAGGCCGAGTCGGACAGTGTGTGCGGCCTGACGGGGGTGGTCATGAACGGGACCGTGTCGCAGGCTCCTCAGGCGCAGTGGGATTACATCGGGGTCTTCCCGTACCCGACTTCCGACCAGTACGGCCCGGCCGCCACGGCCGATGAGGGATACAGGTACTGCTTCCAGCACTCCCCGCAGGGGGCTGTCTTCGCCGCTGCGACCGCTGCGGCGCAGGCGAACAATCCGGTATCCATCAAGGAATGGTTCGCGTACGTCACTGCCGACGGTACGTATCACGATCAGATTCTAGAGGAGAACACCGATGCTGATACGACCACCGGCGCCAGAGTCAACTCGATCGGTTTCAAGGTGCTCAGCTACAGCGGGGACTCGGCGACGATAGACATCGGGTTCTCCGGTCTTATAAACGGGAATCCGTATGTCGCGTCGGCGGTGGAGTACCTGGTGTGGCAGAACGGCGATTGGAAGCTGAGTTCCGAGACTCAGAGCCCGCTCAACCTCGCTATGATTCCCACTTTGGACAACTACATCGTCTGGAGGTCCTGACCGATGGCGGATGAGTGCACCGGTAATTTTGCCAGCATCAGTCTGTGCTATGTCGAGAAAGGTATGGACAAGGTGGGGGATGCTGTCTCCAACGCATGGGGCAAGGCGGCTGAAGCCACCGGCGAAGTCGTGGGGGCCGGCGTGGGGAAGGTAGCCGATAGCGCCATCGAGAAGCTGTCCTCCTCCATCTCCGAGGCCCTGGGCAAGGCGGTCTCGAGCCTGGGCACGTTCTGGGTCAATATCAAGACCCCCTCGCTGACCGACGGAGAGGCCCAGGACGCGGCGGGAGGCGCGGGAACGGATTCCTCCGGCATCGACACGGTCCTGGGATACGTGACATGGATAGCCCTGGCCGTCGCGCTTCTGGCGCTGTTCATGCTCGGGGCCAGGATCGCCCTGGGGCTTCGACGGGGCGAGGGAATCGTCTCGGCGGGCAGGATCGGAATAGTCCTGGGCGCCGTCGTCATGATATCCGGAGCCACCTCCATCGTGGCCGCCATGGTTCCCGACGCGCAGGGCGGGGGAACCGTCTTCTTCCTGCAGTCGAGCCTGTGGTGGTACACAGGGGCCGCCGCGATCGTGTCCGTCATTATCGGCGGGGTGCGCATGGCATGGGAGCAGCGCGCGGAACCGGGGTTGGAGACGGTCAAGAGCATGCTCACCCTCATCGTCGTCGGAGGCGCGGGCGTCACTATTGTCAGTCTGCTGGTCACCGCGGCGGACGGCTTCTCCTCATGGGTCATCGATCGGTCTCTGGACGGAGGCGGATTCGCCGAGAACATCAGTGCACTGCTGTCTCTGTCCTCCTCCTCGCCGACGCCGCTGCCCGCCATGACGATCATCGTCCTGGGGCTGATCGCCCTCATCGCCTCGTGCATTCAGATCGCGCTCATGATCGTCCGCAGTGGAATGCTCGTGATCCTGTGCGGCGTCCTGCCGCTGACCGCCTCGTTCACCAACACCCAGACCGGCAAGTCCTGGTTCACCAAGTGCATCGGCTGGCTGACCGCCTTCATCATGTACAAGCCGGCGGCTGCGATCGTCTACGCCGCCGCCTTCAGGCTTGCTGGAGCGGACGCCTTCAGCGATGACGGAACCGGGCTCATCAGCGCCATCACCGGCATCATCCTCATGGTCCTGGCCCTGTTCGCCATGCCCGCCCTCATGCGGTTCGTGACGCCCATGGTCGCCGCGACGGCCGGCGGGGCCGCCGGGATGTCCATGTCGGGCGGCCAGCTCGGCCAGATCCCCACCGGGTCCATCAGGGGCAGCCAGCTCAGCGGTCCCGGCGGGGGCGCTTCGGGCGGGGGCGGTTCCGGAGCGGGCGCCTCGGCCGCCTCCAAGGGCGCCGGAGCGGGCGCCGGCGGCGCGGGGGCCGGCGCCGCCGGGGCCGGCGGTGCCGGAGCGGGAGCGGGTGCCGCGGGGGCCGGTGCGGCCGCGGGTCCGATCGGTCTCGCCGCGGTAGCGGGCATTAAAGCGGGCAAGGCCGTCGCCTCCGGCGCACGTCACGTGGCCGAGGCCGCCACCGGAGAGTCCGCGCAGGGCGCCGGCGGCTCGCAGTCGGGATCGAGCCCCTCCCTGCCCTCCGGCTCCGGTCCCTCCGGCGGGGCCGCCGCAGGAGGATCTGGGTCCGGCGCCGCCGGAGGGGGAGGCGGTTCGCCCTCGCACAGGCAGGAGCCGAGGGTTCCCAGCGGGGCCCATCCCGGCGGCGCCAGGGCTCCCATGACCCAGGGGGGTGGTCCCAGTGGCGGCAACTGAGATCCAGGAGCCCCGGACCTATGGGAACTGGCGCAAGCCGACCTCGGCGGGCATCCTCGGACTGGGCACCATCGGCACCGCCCTGCTCCTCGTGGGGCTGGTCGTGGTGGTTCTCACCGCTCTCATCGGCGGCCTGCTCAAGGCGGTCGTCCTCGCCGCTGTGCTCGCCGTGCTCATGGTCGCGGTCCTCTCCAAGGATCGGCACGGCAGGAATGTGGTCAGCCGGGCCAGTGCCCGAGGCGCATGGTGGTGGGCGCGCTCGCAGCGCACCAACGTCTACCGCTCCGGGCCGCTCGGCCGCTCGCTGTGGGGCACCTTCCAACTCCCCGGACTGGCGGCGTCCACCCGGTTGAGCGAGCACGAGGACTCCTACGGGCGCCTATTCGGCATGCTGTACACCCCGGCGACCAGCTCCTACTCGGTGGTCATCGGGACGGAGCCCGACGGCGCCGCACTGGTGGATGAGGAACAGATCGACGCCTGGGTGGCCGACTGGGGGCACTGGTTGGCCAACCTCGGGGACGAGCCCGGTATCGAATCCGCCTCGGTCACCATCGAGACGGCGCCCGACACCGGTACCCGACTGCACCGCGAGGTGATGCACAACCTGGATCCGGACGCGCCCGCGTTCGCCCAGGCCATGCTCGAACAGGTCGTCGACGCCTACCCGTCCGGCTCCTCGACGGTCAAGGCCTATGTGGCCATCACCTTCGGTGCGGCCAACCGCAAGGGCTCCAAGAAGCGTCAGGCCGAGGAGATGGGGCACGAGCTGGCCACTCGCCTGCCCGGTCTGACGGCCGCGCTCCAGGCCACCGGCGCCGGGGCCGCCCACCCGCTGACCGCCCAGGACCTGTGCGAGGTCGTGCGCGTGGCCTACGACCCCGCCTCCGCCGTGCTCATCGACGAGGCCCACTCGCTCGGGCAGCACGTGGAGCTGACGTGGCCCGATGTGGGCCCCGTGTCCGCGGAGGCCGCCTGGGACAGCTACCGGCACGACTCGGGCTACTCGGTCACCTGGGAGATGACCGAGGCCCCGCGCGGCACCGTCCAGTCCGGGATCCTGGCCCGCCTGCTGACCCCGCACCAGGAGATCGCCCGTAAGCGCGTCTCCCTGCTGTACCGGCCCATCGACGCCGCCCGTGCCGCGGCCATCGTCGAGGCGGACTTGCGCGCCGCCGAATTCCGCATGACCTCCTCCAACAAGCCCGCCGCTCGCGACACCCTGGCCGTGCGCGCCGCCTCGGCGACCGCCAACGAGGAGGCCACCGGAGCGGGCCTGGTGCAGTTCGGGATGCTGGTGACGGCCACGGTCATGGATCCGGCTCAGGCCGCGGACGCGCGCGCCGCCGTCGACAACCTGGCGGCCACGGCCCGCTTGCGGCTGCGCACCGTTTACGGCTCCCAGGACAGCGCCTTCGCCGCGGCGCTGCCCCTGGGCCTCAACATGTCCAAGCACCTGCGCGTGCCCTCCGAATTCAGGGAGAAGTTCTGATGCTGCTGCGCAACAAGCGCGTATCGGGCGGACGGGACGGGACGCGGGAGGATACGAGCCACTCCCCGTCGTCGGCCCCCCGCCCCTCCCTCCCCGACTCGCCCTCGACGCGCGGAGGCGCGAAGAAGAACGCGAAGAAGAAGGGGAGAGCCCGGCGCTCACGCGCCCGGGGGAGCGGCGGGCGCGAGGAACGGGACGAGTCCCAGCCCATCCGTCCCAGGCGGCCGCCCGCACGGGGCTGGCTGGGGCCCGGGCGGGGCTCGTCCACCTACATCCAGGCCCCGGGGGAATGGCGCGGCACGACCGTCCAGGTGTGCGGGCTGTGGCCTTTCGCGGTCGGCACCGGCACCCCCATGGTCGGGGTGCCGCTGGGCCGGCACATTCAGACCAGCGCCACCCTGTGCTGCGACCCGATCAGCTGGTTCCAGCGGGCCAAGCTGATCTCCAACCCCTCCTGCTTCGTCCTGGGCAAACCGGGCCTGGGCAAGTCCACCTGCGTGCGGCGCATGGCCCTGGGCCTGACCGGCTACGGAGTGATGCCGCTGGTGCTCGGCGACCTCAAGCCGGACTACGTCGATCTCATCGAAGCGCTCGGGGGACAGGTCATCACTCTGGGGCGCGGTCGCGGCTACCTCAACATCCTCGACCCGGGCGAGGCCGTCATGGCGGCCGAGAAGCTGCGCCGGGCGGGCGATGACCGCAGGGCCGTGGAGGTCCTCGCCGACGCCCACGGGCGCAGACTCACCATGGTCTCGGCCCTCCTGACGATCCTGCGCTCGTCGCCGCCCACCGACCGCGAGGAGACCATCCTCGACCGCGCCCTGAAGGTGCTCGACGAGCGCTTCACCCCTCAGGGGAAGGTACCCGTCCTGGGAGACCTGCTGGCCATCATCCACGAGGGTCCGGCGCAGGTGCGCGCCGTCGCCCTGGACCGCGGGAACGCAGAGCGCTACCGGGTCATCACCGAGGAGCTGGAGGCCTCGCTCATCGGACTGACTCAAGGCGGTCGGCTCGGGGAGACCTTCTCCCGGCCGACGACCAACCCGATGCGCCGCGACGCCCCCGTGGTCTACGACGTCTCCTCCATCGATGACTCCGAGATGGACCTTCAGGCGGCGGTTCTGCTGGCCTGCTGGTCCAATGGATTCGGGACCATCAACGTCGCCAACGCGCTGGCCGACGCCGGCCTGGAGGCGCGCCGGCACTACTTCGTCGTCCTCGACGAGCTCTGGCGCGCTCTGCGCGCGGGCCACGGCATGGTGGACAGGATCGACGCGCTCACCCGCCTCAACCGTCAGCGCGGCACCGGCATGGCGATGATCTCGCACACCATGAGCGACCTGCTCGCCCTGGCCGGCGAGGAGGACCGGATGAAGGCCCGCGGCTTCGTGGAGCGCTCGGGCATGGTGATCTGCGGAGGCCTGCCCAGCGCCGAGATGCCCCAGCTGACCTCCGCCGTCCCCCTCTCCCGCGCCGAGCAGCAGCTCCTCATCGGGTGGCAGGACCCGCCGGCCTGGGACCCGGCGACCGGGCGCGAGGCGGAGCCGCCCGGACGCGGCAAGTTCCTGGTCAAGGTCGGGGGGCGGCCGGGCATCCCCGTCTCCGTCCAGCTGACCGAGGCCGAGCTCGCCGTCAACGACACCAACCGCCTGTGGCATCAGAGGTCCCGCATCGGCGGGGCGTCGGAGGAGGAGAGCAGATGAGCACGTCGGCCAGCAACCGTCGTCGCGATCCGGGGGGCGTCAGCGAGGAGCTGATCCTCCTGTGGCTGGTCATCGGGCTGGTGATCGTCGTGGGCGCGCCCGTCTACGTCGCCATGCACGTGGGCCACGCGATCGCCGACGACGGCGTGAGCGTTCCGGCCAACCCCTTCGCGGTGCTGTTCGGTCTCATAAGTGGGAGCCTGCCCTGGCCGGGCGCTCCCGGCTGGGTGGGGCTGGGTCTCGCCGTGGCGCTCATGGCGGCATTGATCGGGCTGGTCGTCATGGCCGTGCGATGGCGCCGGGCGCGGCGCTCGCGCGTCGACGTCAGGGCCTCCTACCTGGGCCGCGGCGGCGAGGTCGTCGACCTCGGCCGCACAGCGGCCTCCGCCAAGGCCCAGCGGATGGGCGTGGACTCGCCCGGCGTGCCGATCGGGCGCACCGTCGCCGGCGACCAGCCGCTGTACGGGTCGTGGGAGGACATGCACACCGACATCTGGGGGCCGCGGACCGGGAAGACCACGAGCCGGGCGATTCCCGCCGTCCTGGACGCTCCCGGATCGGTTCTGGTCACCTCCAACAAGCGCGACATCGTCGACGCCACCCGCGACCCGCGCGCCCGAGCCGGTCAGGTATGGGTCTTCGACCCTCAGGGCATCGCCATGGAGAGGGCGAGCTGGTGGTGGAACCCGCTGTCCTACGTCACCGACGAGGTCAGGGCCGCCAAGCTCGCCGAGCACTTCGCCTCCGGCTCGCGCGATCCGGGCGCCCGTACCGACGCCTACTTCGACCCCGCCGGCCAGGACCTGCTGGCCGGGTTACTGCTGGCCGCCGCCGTGGACCGCCGGCCGATCACGGACGTCTACACCTGGCTGACCCGACCCACCGACGAGACCGCGGTCGATATTCTGCGCGACGGCGGCTTCCCCCTGATCGCCGACCAGGTGGCCGGCGTCGTCTCCGCCCCCGATAAGCAGCGCGGCGGCGTGTTCGGCACGGCCCAGCAGATGGCCTCGTGCCTGATCAACCGTCAGATCGTCGACTGGGTGACGCCCCAGGGCGCCGCGGACCCCCGCCCCCAGCTGCGTCCGGAGGCCTTCGTCCAGGTGCCCGGGGGCACCCTCTACAGTCTGTCCAAGGAGGGGCGGGGCACTGCCGGCCCGCTGGTGACCGCCCTGACGGTCGCCGTCGTCGAAGCCGCCGAGGATCTCGCCGCGCGCTCCCCCGGAGGCCGCCTGCCGACGCCTCTGCTCGGGGTGCTCGACGAGGCGGCCAATGTGTGCCGGTGGCGCGAGCTGCCCAACCTCTACAGCCACTACGGCTCGCGGGGGATCGTGCTGATGACCATTCTCCAGTCCTGGTCTCAGGGCGTCGAGGTGTGGGGGGAATCCGGCATGAAGAAGCTGTGGAGCGCCTCCAATGTGCGCGTCTACGGCGGGGGCGTCTCCGAGGCGGCGTTCCTGGAGGACATATCCCGCATGATCGGCGACTACGACCGGCTGTCCTCGTCCACCTCCCGTGACGGGCGCGGTCACCGGTCCGTCTCCAGGCAGCTTCAGCGCGAGCGCATCCTCGATGTCGCCGACCTGGCGGCTCTACCCCGGGGCCGCGCCGTGGTCATGGGATCCGGGTCGCGGCCCACTCTGATCCGAACCGTTCCGTGGATGAGCGGGCCGCACGCCACCGAGGTGGAGGCCTCCATCAAGGCGCACGACCCGGGCGCCGCGGAGACGATCCGCGGTGCGCACGACGATCTGGTCGTCGCGCAGGCGGCTCTGAGTGAGAGGAAGAGATGAGCAACGGACTCATGGATGACAAGGGCATGGGCGAGAGGGCCGCGGATGACAGCAGCGGCTCCGTCCACGATGCGGATGGGATCGTAGGAGGCTCGAGCGGTTCGGCCGGATTCGGCGGCCCGGAGGACTTCAGCAGCACCGAGGTCGCCGGCGGCGGGCTCGACGAGGCCGAGGCACGGGAGGGCGCTGGCGGTGTCAGGCTCGTCGGACCGCATTTCGCCAATGTCAATGAGTTCCTGCGCGACTACCTGCGTTTCGCCTACCGGCGTCGTATTGATGGGCGGAACCGGGTGTGGGCGGGGCGGTGGTGGCTGTATGACGAGGCCGTGCTGCGTCTGGACAGCATATGGCGGGCGTGGGAGAGCCTGCGGCTCGACCCGGATACCGGTATGAGTGTGTGGTTCCGTGATCATGCCGACCCGCACATGGCCGTTCTCATGGACCCGGACGGCCCCTTCGCCGGTGCCACGAGCGAGGAGGACGTCAATCGGCGGGGGGATCCGCTTCCGTACATGGAACCGCCGGAGGATATGTTCTTCGACTGGTCCGCCGGATGACCGGGTAGCCGGATAGGACGTCGGCGGGCCGGCCGGGGCGCCGACGTCCCGTGCGGCGCCCGCTCCGAGTGCGACAATATCCACGAACGGGGTGACGCGCCCCGTCCTGCACTAGTGACGACGTCGGGAGCCACCCATGCACATCCTCTTCCTTTCGTCCGGCTGGCCCGAACCCTCCATCGGCGGCTCTGGCCGTCCCCTTCCCGAGCTCGCCGCCATGCTGCGGCACGCCGGCCACGAGGTCGGTGCCATCATCCTGCGGCCGGTGCCCTTCACCACGCGCCGTGACAGGCTCTCCACCCGTCAGGAGGACGGCGTTACGGTCGTGGAGGGCAACGCCCCGACCTTCCGCGTGGGCGGCATGCCCGGTTCGCGCGCCCTCATCCGCCGTCGCACTCAGGCGGCCCTGCGCTCCTATCTGCGCGCTACGGGCAGACGGCCCGACGTCGTCCACGTCCACGGGGCCTTCCCCGGCCTGCATATGGGCGGGTACGCGACCGGATTCTTCGACTGCGGCTTCGTCTACACCGTCCACGACACCTCCGCCCTCCTCGGGGAGGTCGCCGGGTTCCGCAACTCCGAGCTGCGCGCGGACATGTACAAAGTCTCCGTGCGCAGCGCCATCGATGAGCCGTTGCGCGACCGCCTGTCCCGCTACTGGCGCGTGGGCGTGTGGTACCTGCTGCCGCTCGACGACGAGGAGATGTTCGTCAAGACGGCCGTGCGCTACTACGACCTCGCCAACGGGGCCGTGCAGACCAAGAAGATCCAGACCGACCTCATCGACTGCTGAGGCCCGGCGTGCGGCCCGCCCGACGCACCGGTGACATACGATGACCTCCTGAGTCGGCCGTGGCGGAAGGAGTCTGCATGCGCATGGAGGCCGTCGCCGTGCGAGCCGACCCCGATCCTCATGCGCCGGCCCCGACGGACCGGTCCGGCACCGGGGCGCTCCCCGACGGACGCCGAGCCGCCGGCCGGGTCCCACGAGTCGGGGCGCCGCACCATGTCGTCCGCGAGGTCCGGTGATTCACATCGTCGCCGACCTCCTCCTCGCCGCCGCCCTCCTGTTCGCCCCCGGGCTGCTTCTGGCCCGAGTGGGGGGCGTGCGCGGCTGGGGCGCGGTGAGCGCCGCGGTGCCGCTGAGCTGCGCCGTCATCGGCACCGCGGAGCTCATTGCCGCGGCCGTCGGGCGGGCCTGGGTCCCCTGGGGATGGGCCGTTGCCGCGACCTCGACCGCCGCGGCCGCCTGCGTGCTCGCCGTCGCCCGCAGTCTGCGCCGCGGGGATCGGCCCGGCGTCAGGCAGCGGCCCGGCACCAGGCGCATCGACCTGCGCGTGCTCGCCGGGGCGGCGACGGCCTGCCTCCTCCTGGCTGCCGGGATGCTGGCCGGCACGGGCTCGATGTCCGCCCCGGCCCAGGCCTTCGACATCGTCTTCCACCTCAACGCCGTCCAGGCCATTCGCCAGGGGGGGAACGCCTCCAGCCTCGGGGGCGTGGCGGCGCTCTATCAGGGGACGCCGGTCTACTACCCCACCGTGTGGCACGGGACGGTTGCGCTGCTGCCCGCCGGAGCGGCCCTCGCCTCGAACTCGATGGTGCTGGTCGTCGGCGCTCTGGCCTGGCCGCTCGGCGTCGCCGGCCTGCTCGTCGAGACCCTCGACGGCGGTGAGCCCTCCCGCCCCGACCCCCGCCGCCGTACCGCGGCCGCCCTGGGAACGGTTCTCAGCGCCGCCACGGTCGGCGTTCCGACAGTGCTGCTGGGCACGCTGGCCGTGTGGCCCTACGCCCTGAGCGTGACCTGCCTCCCCGGCGTCCTCGTCCTGGCCCTGCGTCTGCTTCGGGCCCTGCCCGCCGGCGCCACTGACGCCACTGACACCGCCGACGACGGCGAACGGGAACGGACGGCCTCGGCCCCCGGCCCGCTCGCCGGAACCCTGCTGCTCGTCGGCGCCGCGGGCGGGGCTGTTCTGGCCCACGGGGCGGAGGCCTTCAACCTCATGGTGCTCCTCGTGCCGCTGGCCGCCGTCCTTATCGCGCGTGCGGTGCGCGCGGGGGGGCGACGTCGGAGGACTGCGCTCGCCTCTCTGACAGCGGTCGCCGTCGTCGTCCTGGCCGGGGCGTGGATCATGCGCGAGGCCCTGGCCGGAGTTCTCGGCTACGGCCGTCCCGGTGGGAGCCTTCCGGGAACCTTGGGGCAGGCGCTGCTCGACCTGCCGCAGTACGGGCCGCTCGCCTCTCACGGGCTGCCCGTCGGCGTCGTGGTGTGCGCGCTGGCCGTGGTGGCGGCGGCGCGCGTTCCGCGGGCCCGCCCGTGGCTGGCGGCGGCGGCGCTGGCCCTGTGCCTCGTCGTGGTCGTCGGCGGGCCGCAGTGGTGGGGGCGTCAGCTCGGCGGCCCGTGGTACCTGCAGAAGGCGCGCGTGCAGCCGCTCCTGATCGTCCCCGCCCTCGTGCTGGCCGCCACGGGGCTCGATCATCTGCTGCGTGTGCGGCCCGGGCGCAGGACGCTCGCCGTTCTCACCGCGCTCGTGTGCGCTGCCGCCGTCGGGCGCCTGCCGTTGCAAGCGGATCTGGTGAGATCGGTCCACGACGCCGACCGGATCGCCTACGGCACGCTCGTCACCCCCGAGGAGGCTGATTTCTACGCGAGCCTGGGCGATCGGCTCCCCGAGGACGCGGTGGTCGTGGGAGCCCCCTCCCGGGGCGCGAGCTACCTGCTCTCGCTCGGGGGCGTCGACGTCGTCTACCCGCTGCGATCGGACCCGACGACCGGGTCGGCCGCCGACCTGCTCGCCGAGCGGGCACCCGATCTGCGTCCGGGCTCGACGACCTGCGAACTGCTGGACGAGGTCGGAGCCGAGTACTACCTGCGGGTCGACCGCGCTGGAACCGTGTGGGAGGAGCGGCAGGCGCCCGTGCGTTGGGATCGGCTCGTGGCCGACTGGCCCACTGACGGCATGGAGCCGGTGGCCTCCACGGGCACGGCCTCCCTGTGGCGGATCACCGCGTGCGGGAGCTGACGCGGCTCGGCCACCGGCGGTCCGCGCCCCCGATGGGGCACACTTGGGCTCAGTCCACGGAAGGATCCCAGTGAGCCGTACGAACGTCGTCGCCGTCGTCGTCGCCTACAACCGCCAGGAACTGCTGCGCCGATGCCTGGACGGCCTGGCCGGGCAGACCGCCCCGCCGGCCGGCACGGTGGTGGTCGACAACGCATCCACCGACGCCTCCGCCCGAGTCGCCGCGGGTCATCCGCTGGGGGCCCACGTCGTCTCCCTGCCGGTCAACACCGGTGGCGCCGGCGGATTCGCCGCCGGCATCGCCCGCGCCCTGACCCGCTTCCCTCAGGCGGAGTGGATCTGGCTCATGGACGACGACACCATCCCCACCGCCACCGCCCTGGAAGCGCTCGTCGGGGCCGCAGCGGCCTACCCGGGCAGCCCGGCGCTGCTCGCCTCCCGGGCCGTGTGGGCCGATGGCACCGAGCATCCCATGAACCGTCCGCGCACCCGGCCCGGACTGCCGGCGCTGCTGCACCGGCATGCGGCGCTGGCCGGTGCCCGTCAGATCCGCACCGCCTCCTTCGTGTCGATCCTGATCGACGCGCGCGCCGTACGCGAGGTCGGTCTGCCGCGCGCCTCCTACTTCCTGTGGAACGACGACTTCGAGTACACCTCCCGGATCCTGCGGGGCCGCATCGGCCTGTACGTACCGGACTCGGTGGTCCGCCACCTCACCAGGGCGCTGGGCTCCTCGGACGCCGACCCGGGGGAGCGGTTCCGCTTCGAGGTGCGCAACAAGATCTGGACCTTCCGCGACTGCGAGGGGCTCGGGCCCATCGAGCGGGCCGCCTACGAGGCGGCCACGGCCCGCCGATGGCTGCGCGCGGCCGCGAGCTCGGCGGACCGCGCCACCCTGTGGCGGGCGGGCCGGGAGGGCCTGCGCGAGGGTCTGGCGCGTCCGGCCGACAATATGACGATCTTCCTGGGCACGCCCGTCCAGGACGACGTCGCCGCTGTCGAGGCGGCCGCGAGAGCCTCGGCGGGACCGACGTCGCCGTCGCCGGGTTCGCCCTCGCCGGCGACAGCGGACCCGGCGGGGACGCCCGCGCCGCCGTTCAGCGTGCTGCTGCCCGTCTACCGGGGTGATCGCGCCGACTTCCTGCGCCGCTCCCTGGCCTCGGTCACCGTCGAGCAGACTCTGCCCCCCGACGAGGTCCTCATCGTGCGGGACGGGCCCGTGCCCGGTGAACTGGATGATGTCCTCGCCGCGGCCCGCCGGGGCGAGCTGAGCGGGGGAGTGCCCGTGCGGGTGCTCGAGCTGGCCGAGAACGCCGGGCTGGCCCTCGCCCTGGATGCCGGGTTGGAGCACGTGGCCCACGAGGTGGTCGCCCGCCAGGACGCGGACGACATCTCCGTGCCCGAGCGCTTCGCCACCCAGCTGCCGCTCCTCGCGGCCGGGTACGATCTGATCGGTTCGGCCATCCGGGAATTCTCCGAGGAGACCGACACCGGCGGCGTCGTGCGCCGTCAGCCGGCCGACCCCGAGCGGATCCGCCGTGCCATGACCCTGCGCGACCCGTTCAACCACCCGTCGGTCGTCTACCGGGCGTCGGCCGTTCGAGCGGCCGGCGGGTACGAGCCCCTCGACCTCATGGAGGACTACTGGCTGTTCGCCCGTATGATTCGCGACGGCGTGCGCGCCACCAATGTGCCGGACGTCCTTGTGCGCTACCGGGTGGGCGCCGGGGCGTACGCCAGACGCGGGGGCGGACGCCTGCTGCACAGTGAACTGGAGCTGCAGGCCAGGATGCACCGCGCCGGCATCACCACGACCGCCCAGTACGTGCGCAACATCGCGGTGCGGGCCGGCTACCGCCTGGTGCCGACCGGCGTCCGGCGGACCGCCTACCGCACCGCCCAGAGAGCCCTGCTTAAGCGCACGCGCTGAGGCCGACGTCCGATAGGCCGGTGCCCGCTCGGCCTCGGGCCGGGGGACCTACCCGCAGGCGGTGATGCGGTAGAGGGCCGCCCGCCCCTGGTTGGCGACGAGCTCGAAGCCGGGGGCGGTGTTCAGGGAGGCGAATCCGGGATAGGGCCTCACATCGGAGATCGATTTGCCCGGGAAGTAGAGCGCGTAGTCGGCGCCGAGGTCGGCCAGCGCCGGGCAGACCGCCGGGTCCGTCTCCGCCCGGTTGAGCTTGGCCTGGACGATGTCGAGGTCGGTGTCGTCGCGATGGAAGAGGTGCTTGATGGTCGTGTCGGTGCCGGAGAGCGCGTAGGCGAGCGCCGCACCGGATGCGGGGTCGACGGCCACTACCGCGTCGTCGCCGATCAGGGACGGCAGCTCGTCGATCAGGGCGCGCTCGTCGGGCGTGAGCGACGGGGAGTCGGCGGCGATCAGATAGGCCCGCTCCATGGGTTTGACGCAGGCCGACATCGCTCCTGACAGCGGTCCGGTCAGGGCCAGGATGAGGACGATGACGGGGTAGGCGGCCCACCGCGCCCACGGCTGCTGCGAGGAGGCGCGGAGACGATTGATCGAAGTGAGGCGCTCGCGCCCCCATCGGGCGATCGCCTCCGCGCCGAGCACGGCCAGCGGCACCCCCGTCAGCGGGAGCAGGGCGGCCAGGCGGCTGGCGTCGGTGTACCAGATACCGGTCAGGAAGTGACGCAGGTCGCCCGTCGGGGTGGACCGGGCCACGACGTAGAGGGCGCACGTGCTCAGATGAAGCACCGCCAACCATCTGTACCGGGCGACGCGCAGGGCGACGACGAAGCCGAGGAGGGCCAGGAGGGCCGGCACCCAGATGACGGAGAATTGCACGGGCGTGCTGGTCACGGCCTCGCCGACGGCGCCGCTGGTCGCATAGCTCGGGCCCCAGGTGGCGGCTCCGCGGGGCGGCCGCATGGCGAACCACGTGATGACGAAGACGAGGAGCATCCCGCCCGTGGTGAGACCGCATCGGCGGACGGCGTTTACGGGGCGCTCGTCGGGCGGAGTGCGCACGGTTGCGATGAGTCTTCCCGCGCTCAGGATGACGAGGGCGATCAGCAGGGTGACGACGGCGTTCGGCTGGGCCAGCCCGGCACCTCCCGCGGCGATGATTCCGGCGGGCAGGAGCAGACCGGTCCGCCGGCCGCCGGCGCCGGACGGCACCAGTTCGCGGGCTGCGGCCAGCAGTGAGGGGAGCAGGCAGATGGCGAGGTAGTTGGAGTAGAGGACGCCCCAGGACAGGAGGTTGAAGGGGAAGGCGACGAAGCCGCCGGCCAGGGCGGCGGCCGTCAGCAGGGCGAGGGGGCGGGCACGGAACAGGACATGGGCCAGCGTCAGGCAGCCGGAGGTCCATACGAGACCGCCTGCGGCGAACACCGTCGCATTGACGGCCGCGGGCACGTCGCTCGCCCCGCACACCCTCATGACCAGGGCGACCAGTGTGTGCCACCCGACCGGGTAGACGCTTCCGCTCGGGGCCTCCAGGAGGAAGTGCAGGGAGGAGGCGTTGCCCGTCCGCAGGATCCATTCGACGGCGTTGAGGTGGAAGACCGCGTCGAAGGTCTGCGAGATCGCGTCGGGCGTGTTCAGGATGCGTCCGATGGTCAGCGCGGTCAGGACGGCGGACAGGGGCCATGAGATGCACCAGGCGGCGATGGCAGCGGGCTGGAGCCGGGGTCGTGCCCACGGTCCGCCGTCCTCGGGGTGCCGTCTGGCGGCCAGGAGTCTGGCCGCCAGGGCCGCGCCGGCCAGGAGCACGACCGCCGCTGCGATCGGGACGGGGCCCCAGGAGATTCCGAGCATGGGCGCGACGACCCCGGTCCCGGCGATGACGGCCACGGAGAGCGCTGGCGCCAGCCCGACGATGAGGGGCACCCGCAGCCCTGCGGCGGCGGCGAGGAGAGCGCCCGGGATGAACAGCAGCGCTGTCGCCGCGAGGAGGACCGGGATGAGAGAGGACCACACGGGGGCAGAGCCTACCCGCGCGTGCGGTGCGGACGGCCCAGCCTCGCGGCGGGGCGCCGCTCGAGCGCTCCGCCGCTCGCATCACCCGCAGGCAGTGACGCGGTAGAGGGCCGCCCGCCCGTACTGGGCGACGAGTTCGAAGCCCCCGGCGGTGGGCAGGTTCACGAACCCGCTGAACGGACGCCTGTTGTGCAGGGTCCGCCCCGGGAAGTAAAGGACGTAGCGGATGCCGAGATTGTTGACGGCCTCGCACACCTGCGGGTCCTTCCCGGCCAGACGGAGCTTCTTGTCGACGACCTCCAGGTCCGGCGTGTCGTGGTAGAAGATGTGCTTGATCGTGGTGCTGGTTCCCCCCAGGGAGTAGGCCAGGGCGGCGCCGGTGGACGGGTCGACGGCGACGGTGTCGTCCTCGCCCACCAGCCCCGGGAGCATCCTGATCAGTCCCAGCTCGTCGGGCGTGAGCAGCTCAGAGCCGGCGTTCATCGTGTACGGCGCCTCGAGCTTGTGCAGGGCCTGGGAGGTCGCCGTACTCGCGGGACCCAGGAGGACGAGGTTCGCCACGAGGACGGCGTAGGCGATCCGTCTGCGCGCGCCGGGCTCGTGCAGCCGCAGGGTCGTCAGGCGCTGCGCGGCCCGATCCGCGATGACGCAGGTGCCCAGCGCCGCCAGCGGTATCGCTCCCAGGGGGATGAGGGCCGCGAGCCGGTTGGTGTCGGAGTACCAGGTGCCCACCACGTAGTAGCGCAGATCCCCCATGGGCATCGTCTTGGACGCGAGGTAGAGGAGGCAGCCGACGGCGTGGAAGATGACGAGCCACCGCAGCCGTCGCCGCCTCCAGGCGGCGACGGCGCCGACGATCGCGGGGACGGCCACCACCCAGGCGATGGGCAGCCCTTGGGGAGTGGAGGTGAGGATCTCGCCGATAACCGCGCTCATGACGTTGTTGGGCCCCCACGTGGCCGAACGCTGCGGGGGCCGCACCCCGATCCACACCCCGACCGTCGCGAGCGTCGTGATGGCGCAGACGATGATGCGCGTGCGGATCTGACGGGCGGGTCCGCCGCGTTTGGCGCCGTTGACGGCGCGCATGATCCACGCGCCCATGAGGATGATCAGGGCGATGAGGAAGGTGACGATGGCGTTGGGCTGGGCCAGTCCCAGACCCGCGACGGCCAGGACCAGCGCCGGGATGAGCAGCGGCGGCGCGGACGGCTCGTCGTGGGCGGGGAAGAGGTCCAGCAGGCTCGCGATCATCCCCGGCAGCAGGGCCAGGGCCAGGAAGTTGGGGTAGAGCACGCCGAAGCTGATCACCAGCAGGGGGAAGGACGCCGTCGCCGTGCACAGGAGGGCCGTGGCGATCATGGCGAGCCGGCGCCCGTTGAAGAGCCGACTGGCCAGGGCCAGGCATCCGCCCGGCCACACGAGAGCCGATACGGCGATCGTGGTGGCGTTGGTCGCCAGCGGGATGCTGGTCGAGTGCGCGACCTTCATAGTCAGCGCCACTAGCGTGTGCCAGCCCATGGGGTAGACGCCCCCCTCGGGGGACTCCAGGTGGCACTTGATGGAGGATGCGTTGCCGGTCCGCAGGATCCACTCGACGGCGTTGAGATGGAACACGGCGTCGAAGGTCTGGGAGATGGCGTCGGGGGTGTTGAGCTCGCGCGCCACCAGCCATGTCATGATCAGGGCCGAGAATCCCAGCAGCACCAGGCCGGTCAGGACGTCGGCGCGCGATGGGCGAGAGGTCGGCGCCCGCGTCGCGGCACCGTCCGCCGACCCCGCGCGACGGGCGCGGACGCGGGAGACGATCAGACGCGCGAGAGCGGCGGCGAGCGTGAGGATCGCGGTGAGGGCCGCCACGAGGGGGACACCCCAGGGCACGCGGACCAGTGGCGCCACCACGCCCGCGCCGGCGATGATCGCGACGGATGCGGCGGGCGCTAGCGGCGCGGCCGTGCGCAGCGGCAGGCCCGACGCCGCGGTGGTCAGCAGACCCGGCAGGATGAGGAGCCCGCAGACCGTCACGATCAGGGGAACGAGTGATATCCACACGAATCGCCACATTATCAGGTGATGAGGCGGGCGCCGCGGGGACGCGGGAGTATGGTGCGCCCGCCCGTCGCCGATCCGCGGTCGCGCCGTCCGGCAGGCCCTGGAGCGGGAGGCGAGCAGGATGGGACGGACCGGCCGCGCAGGGCCGGCGCGCGATCGGTTACGATCGAGCTACTGCCTACGGAGGGACAATACGGTGAACCACGACCTCGTCATCGTCGGCTCGGGCTTCTTCGGCCTGACGATCGCGGAGCGCTGTGCGAACGAGCTCGGACTCGAGGTGCTCGTCATCGACAAGCGCGACCACATCGGCGGAAACGCCTACTCCGAGCCGGACCCGCGCACCGGCATCGAGATCCACAAGTACGGCGCTCACCTGTTCCACACCTCGAACGAACGGGTGTGGAGGTATGTTAACCGCTTCACGTCCTTCACACCCTACGTGCACCACGTCTACACCACCCATGACGGTGTGGTGTATCCCATGCCGATCAACCTGGGTACGATCAACCAGTTCTTCTCCGCGGCCTACAGCCCCGACGAGGCCCGTGCCCTCATCGCCGAGCAGGCCGGCGAGCTCGCCGGCAAGGACCCGGCCAACCTCAACGACAAGGGCATCAGCCTCATCGGGCGCCCGCTGTACGAGGCCTTCATCAAGGACTACACCGGCAAGCAATGGCAGACCGACCCCAAGGACCTGCCCGCCTCGATCATCTCGCGCCTGCCCGTGCGCTACACCTACGACAATCGCTACTTCAACGACACGTACGAGGGTCTGCCGACGGACGGCTACACCGCCTGGTTGGAGAGGATGGTCGAGAGCCCCGCCATCGAGGTCGTCCTCGGCACCGACTTCTTCGACCAGTCCCAGCCGTACAACAAGGCGGCGCTGCGGGGCCGGGTTCCGATCGTCTACACCGGCCCGCTGGACCGTTACTTCGATTACTCGGCCGGGGCGCTGAGCTGGCGCACCCTCGATTTCACCACCGAGTACCCCGCCACCGGCGACTTCCAGGGCACGAGCGTCATGAACTACCCCGACGTCGATCGCGACTACACCCGCATCATCGAGCCGCGCCACTTCCACCCCGAGCGCGACTATCCCGAGGACAAGACCGTCATCATGAAGGAGTACTCGCGCTTCGCCGATGAGGGCGATGAGCCGTACTACCCGGTCAACACCCCGGAGGACCGGTCCAGACTGCTCGCCTACCGCGAGCTCGCCGCCAGCGAGGACGGCGTCGTCTTCGGCGGCCGCCTGGGCACCTACAAGTACTTGGACATGCACATGGCCATCGGCTCGGCCCTGTCCGTGTTCGACAACACGATCGCCCCCCACTTCCGCGACGGGGCGGCCCTGAACGGAGAGGGGATCGAGGCATGAGCACTTCCACGCGGGTCCTGCAGCGCTTCGTCATGCCGGCGGACGGCGATGCCGACATCCTGCAGCTGTACGCCGAGGGGGAGATCATCTCCGTGTCCTCCGCACCCGTCAACGCGCGGGACGACGTCCCTGAAACCGGCATCGCGGAGACCGCCCGGCAGAGCGGCGGTCAGATCGTCTCGCGCTACAGCTATCGCATCCCGGCCCAGTCCCGTTCCTCCTTCGGCACCTACTTCAACGCCTTTCCGGCCGCCTACTGGCGGCGCTGGACGATCGTGGAGGAGGTGACCCTGCGGGTCACGGTGTCGGGCTCGGGGTCGGTCATCGTCTACAAGTCCAACGCCCGCGGCGCCTCGCACAGGGTCGACTCGGCGCGCATCGCCCCGCAGGCCGCCGAAATGGTCTTCAAGCTCCCGCTGAACACCTTCGGCGACGGCGGCTGGTACTGGTTCGACATCGCCGCCGACTCCCAGGACGCGACCGTCGAGGCCGCCCGATGGGAGGCCGAGGTCCCCGCCGAGACCCGCGAGGGCCGGGTGACGATCGGTGTCACCACCTTCAACCGTCCCACCGACTGCGCCACCATGCTCGGCCAGCTGGGGGCCTCCGACACGCTGCCCGGCGTACTCAACGAGGTTGTCGTCGCCGACCAGGGCGACAAGAAGGTCGTCGACGACGACCGCTTCCCCGCCGCCCGGGAGTCGTTGGGCGAGCGGTTGCGCGTGATCGACCAGCCCAATCTGGGTGGGTCCGGCGGTTTCTCGCGCGGCATGTACGAGGCCCTGCAGGACGGCGTCGATTACGTCCTCCTGCTCGATGACGACGTGCGCGTCGACCCCGAGGGCATCGTGCGGGCCGTCACCTTCGCGGACTTGACCCGCGTGCCCACGATCGTGGGCGGGCACATGTTCTCCATGTACGAGCGCACCATGCTGCACGCCTACGCCGAGCACATCCAGCCCTGGCGCTTTTGGTGGGAGGCCTCCAAGGGCACCGAGCACGACCACGACCTGGCCAAGGCGCCGCTGCGCACCACCCCCTGGCTGCACCAGCGCGCCGATGCCGACTACAACGGCTGGTGGATGTGCCTCATCCCGACCTCGGTGGTCCGTCGGATCGGTCTGAGCCTGCCCTTCTTCATCAAGTGGGACGACTCGGAGTACGGTCTGCGCGCCCAGGGCGCCGGCGTGCCGACCGTCTCCTTCCCCGGAGCCGCCGTGTGGCACGTGCCGTGGACGGACAAGGACGACTCGCTGGACTGGCAGGCCTACTTCCACGAGCGCAATCGCCTGGTGGCGGCTCTCATCCACTCCCAGTACAAGCGCGGAGGGCACTTCGTCGCCGAGTCCATGCAGGGGCAGGTCAAGCATCTGCTGTCCTCCCAGTACTCGGTGGTCGAGCTGCGGCTGAAGGCCCTCGAGGACGTCTTCACCGGTCCCGGCCACCTCCAGGCCGGCATCGCCTCCATCGTGCCGCGGGTGAGGGCACTGCGCACGGGCTTCGACGACGCCGTCGTGGAGACAGACCCCGACGCCTTCCCGATGGTCTACCGCGAGAAGCTGCCCCGTAAGGGCGAGGACCTCGGCTACCCCAAGACCATCGTGGGACGCATCGCCATGGCCGCCAAGGGATCGATCAAGCAGGTCCTGCCGGTCAAGGCGGCCTCCCGAGCGAATCCCGAGGCGCGCGTGCCGTGGACCGAGGCCCGCTGGTGGATGCTCTCCCAGTTCGATTCCGCCATCGTGTCCAACTCCGACGGCTCGGGCGCATCCTGGTACCACCGCGACCCCGCCCGTTTCCGCGATCTGCTGGCCCGCTCGATCGTTCTCCACAAGCGCCTGTACCAGGAGTGGGACGCTCTCCAGGCTGATTACCGGGCGCACGTGTCCGAGGTCGTCGGCCCCGAGGCGTGGGCCCGGACCTTCGGCATCGCCGACGCCGCCCGGTCCCAGGAGCGGCCCGATGCGGCGTCCGCCACGAAGGAGCCCCGGTGACTCAGGCCATCACGGCCGGGAGCGACGAGCTGATCGTCCCCGGCCACTCCAAGGGGCTGTTCGACGTCTTCCGGCAGCGCTTCCTGCTGTCGCTGATCGTCAAGAAGGAGCTCCGGGTCCGCTATCACGGGTCCGTGCTGGGCATGGCCTGGTCCTACATCAAGCCGGCCGTCCAATTCATCGTCTACTTCCTGGCGATGGGCGTCTTCCTCAGACTCAATAAGACGCTGCCGGCCTATCCGATCTACCTGTTCTCCGGGATGGTCGTCATCACCTACTTCTCGGAGGTGATGGGCAATGCGACGCGCACTCTCATCTGGAACGCGGCCCTGATCAAGAAGATCTTCCTGCCGCGCGAGATGTTCCCCGTGGCCAGCGTTTACGTGGCCATCGTGCATTTCTTCCCCCAGCTGCTCGTGCTCCTCGTGGGCTCCCTCTACTACGGTTGGAGGCCGACTCCGGAGGGTCTGGCGGCCATCGCGGCAGGGTTCATCATCGTGACCGTGGCGGCCCTGGGACTGGGGCTCATCTTCGGGTGCCTCAACGTCTTCTTCCGGGACGCGGAGAACCTGGTCGACCTCATCCTCATGGTGGCCACATGGGTCTCGCCCGTGCTCTACCCGGCGGCCGCCGTCGAGGAGGTCGTCCCGCGCTGGGCGTGGCACCTTTACCAGACCAATCCGGTGACCGTGGCCGTCGAGCTGTTCCACTACGGCTTCTGGTCCACCGCCTCCGGTCAGTACGTCCAGGTCCTGGGCTCCCTGCCCGTGCTCACCCTCATCGGCCTGGTCGGGGCGCTGGTCGTCCTGGCCCTGGGACAGATCGCCTTCAAACGCACCGAGGGCAAGTTCGCGCAGGAGCTGTGATGGACCCACGCATCGAGATCGCCGGGGTGACCAAGCAGTTCACTCTGCGCCACCGCCGCTCGCTCAAGGAGCTCGCCGTCGCCGCCGTGCGCCGGCAGGACCTGGGCATCAACACCTTCAAGGCCCTGGACGACGTCACTTTCGACGTTCACCAGGGCGAGACCATCGCCCTGCTGGGCTTCAACGGCTCGGGTAAGTCCACCCTGCTCAAGCTCATCTCCGGGGTGCTGCGCCCCGACGGCGGCCGGGTCCGCACCCGCGGTCGGGTCGCGGGTCTCATCGAGGTCGGGGCCGGCTTCCATCCGGACCTGACCGGCCGGGAGAACGTCTTCCTCAACGGCGCCATCCTGGGAATGACCGAGAAGCAGATCGAGGACGCCTACGATTCGATCGTCGACTTCGCGGAAATCCCGGACTTCATGGAGACCGAGGTCAAGTTCTACTCCTCGGGTATGTTCCTGCGTCTGGCCTTCGCTGTGGCCGTGCACTCCGACCCGGAGGTCTTCCTCATCGACGAGATTCTCGCCGTGGGGGACGAGCCCTTCCAGCGCAAGTGCCTGGGGGAGATCCGGGGCCTGTCGGACCAGGGCAAGACCCTGGTCATCGTCAGCCACGACCTCGACATGGTCTCAGACCTGTGCGAGCGCGGCGTGCTCCTGGAGAAGGGCGTCAAGGTCGCTGACGGCCCCTCGAAGGACGTCGTGCACCGTATGCGCGGGGAGTGAGCGACTCGTGCTCACCGTCGATCCCGCGGGGCGTCCGTCCGTGATCCCGACCGGGCTGCGCAGGAACCGTGCGATCCGGATGCTTCCGCCCCGTCTTTCGCCCCTGGCGGCCGAGGCCGCCCGGTCGCAGGGCTCGCCGTCCGTCGCTGCGCGTGAGGATCATCATGTCCGTCACGACTGAGCGTCCGCAGGTCGGCGAGAAGCAGGTCTCTCCTCGCCCGCGGGGGATCTCGCATCCGCGGAGGGCCGCCGCGGGCGAGGGACGCGCGGCGGGTCCGCGCGGACTGACCAGGACCTGGCGGGAGGCCGCCCGTCGGCCGCGCCCGTCGGGGCGTCGTCGGCGCCTGGACATTCAGGGTCTGCGCGCCGTCTGCATGATCCAGGTGCTGGGCTTCCATGCCTGGAAGATCGGTTCGCCGATCGGCGTGGACGCGTTCATCATGATCTCGGCCTATCTCATGACGGGGGCCTTCGTGCGCCGGGCCGAGGCCGGGCGCACGCCCTGGTTCGTCGAGCGCTGGCTGCACACCTTCAAGCGCCTCATGCCGCCGCTGGTGGTCACCGTCGTGATCACGGTGACCGCCTCGCTGCTCATCCTGCCCCGCAACCAGTGGATCGAGGTGCTCGTCCAGGGCGCCGCCTCGGTGACTTACTGGCAGAACTGGCGTCTGGCGGCGGTCAGCGCCGACTACTTCGCGGACAACCACGCGGCCTCCTCACCGCTGCAGCACCTGTGGTCCATGTCGATGCAGGGGCAGATCTTCCTGCTGTGGCCGGTCCTCATGGCGGTGTGCGCGGTGATCGCCTCGCGTACCCGCCGGTCGGTGCGTCGCGTGGTGACGATGGCCTTCGCGGTTCTGGCGGTGGCCTCGCTGACCTGGTTGGTCACTTCGGCGCCGACCGATGGCTCGGTCTACTTCGATACCCGCGCCCGGATCTGGGAGTTCGCTCTCGGATCGGCGATCGCCGCGGCTGCACCGCGTCTGCGGCCGCGCAACGTCTACGTGCGATGGTTGGGGTCGTGCCTGGGCCTGGGCGTCCTCGTGCTCTTCTGCCTGGTGAGCATCGGCGCCTACCCGGGTCCCGTGGCCGCGGTGCCCATGCTGGCGGTGGCGGCGATCCTCCTGTGCGACACCCCGCCGCGACTCGGCACCGTCTCGCGTCTGCTGTCCCGACGCCCCCTGGTCGCGCTCGGCGATCGCTCCTACGCCGTCTACCTGGTGCACTGGCCGCTACTCGTCCTGTACCTGGCCGCGACGCACCGGGACCGGCTCGACCTGGAGTCCGGGGTCGCCGCCATCGCCGTCGCCCTGGCGGTGGCCGCGGTGATGACGCGGTGCGTGGACCGGCCGGCCCAGGTGCTCCCGCGCTCGGGCCGCGGTCTGCGCGCGCAGGCGGTGATGGTGATCGTGAGCCTCGTGGCCGGGGCTCTCCCGTTGGGCGTGGCCGGAGCCGCCATCGCCTACCAGCGTCGTGCGGAGATCTCGCAGGCGGTCCAAGTGGGTGTCGATCCCGAGCATCCGGGCGCGCTCGCCCTGACCAACGGGCAGGCCTCCGACTGGACGTCGCCCCCGGTGCCGGGGCCGTTGACGGTGGACACCGAGTGGGCGGACCTGTCGGATATCAGGTGCGATGCCGCCGTGGCCGCGCTCGTCGAGTCGGAGAATTCCACATGCCGACGTCTTCCGTCCGCCTCCGGCCAGGGAGTGCGGGCCGTCGTCGTGGGGGACTCCCACATCGCTCAGAACGCCGTCCCGACGCTGCGCCTGCTCAACGAGGAGGACTGGGATGTCACGGCCTACCTCAAAGGGGCCTGCCCCTTCGCCCCGGACGGCTACTACAAGAACGACTGCCAGAAGCGCAACCGCGCTGCTCTGGCGCAGATCGAGGCGAACCCGCCGGACGTCGTCCTGCTCCAGACGACGGTCACGGCGGAGGACTCCCCGGCCGAGGTGCTGCGTCCCGGAATCACCGAGCTCGTGGAGCGGCTCACCAATGAGGGCATCACGGTTATCGGCCTGCGCGACAATCCGCGTTCGAACCAGAGCCTGTATGAGTGCGCCAGCGCCGTCGGTCCCCAGACCCTGGTCGGCGGGTGCCTGTTCCCCAAGAACGGGGCCATGGCCGACAATGATCCCGCGGAGTCCCTGGGGACGATCCCCAACTTCCATGAGATCGACGTCAGCGACATGCTGTGCCCCGACGGCACATGCGGAACGATCATCGGCGACGTATTCGTCTACATCGACGACAACCACGTCTCGGCCACCTATTCGCGCACGATGGGGCCTGAGATCGCCTCCCGCATCAAGAGGGCCATGAGCATCGGGCAGTGAGATCGCCGATATCCACGGGTGAGGGATGAGACGGGGTGTGGGCGTGGGAGCGCACCGGGTAATCTCATCCATGGGATTCTGCTCGTCTACGCCTACCGGTACCAGATGCCCCGGTGCGTCGCCACACGCTGAAAGGACCGCATGCCGCCCCTCCGTTACGCAGGCCTCGGCGCCGTGACGGCGCTCGCCGCCGCGGCCCTCACCCCCGCCACCGTCGCCGCAGCCGGGCCGGATCCCGCCCAGGCGGCGTCGCCCGTTCAGATCCTCCAGCTCACGGACTCCGCCGGTCGGGCCACTGAGGCGGCCGAGGCCGGTGTGGACGGCGCCGAGCCGATGCAGTCGGCTTCGCCGGCCGCGTCGCCGGCGTCCTCCTCGGCCTCGCAGGACACGGCGAACGGGGCGGGTACGTCCAACGGTCCTACGATCCTGCGGCCCGACGTCGTGCACGCCGACGACGTCGCCGCGGAGGGCGATCTCGATCCTCAGACGGACGCCACCGTGCTCACCGACCCGCTCGACGTCGATCCCTTCCTGGTCGCCGGCTTCAGCTGGCAGGGTTCGAGCGAACTGCCCGAGGGCGTGGCGATCTACGTGCGCGTCCGCGAGGACGGCGTCTGGTCCGACTGGTACCGCGATGAGCCCAGTGCCGCCGGTCGTGATGACGGCGCTGGCGTCCCCGGCACCGAGGAGTTCATCACCGGCGGCGCCGATGCGGTCCAGGCCAGCGTCACCGGCAGTGACTCCGCGCTGCCCGCCGACCTCAGGCTCATTCTCGTTCCAGGCGAGCCGACCGGTGAGGAGGTCCTCGACGTCGCCGATCTCGAGACGGCTCCGGCCGGTCCCACCGCCGTGGCCCCCGACGTCGACACCGGTGCGGGACACACCCCGGCTCCCGCCGGCGGCGTGCAGGCGGACGACGCATCCTACAGTCCGAGGACCGAGGGACCGGCCTTCGTGCCGACGCGGGGACGGGCCGGAACGGTCCCGGCCGCTGCGACTGCGGAGGGCCCGCCGGTGGCGATCACGAGCCGTTCCGAGTGGGGCGCGGATCCTGCGTACATGAGTTGGGATCCCCAGGATGCGGAGGCCCGCCACGTCATCGTGCACCACACCGTGGGGACCAACGACTACGACGCCGACCAGTCCGCTTCGATCGTGCGCGGCATCTACTACTACCACGCCGTCACACTCGGTTGGGGGGACATCGGCTACAACTTCCTGGTGGACAAGTACGGCACTGTCTTCGAGGGCCGTGACGGCACTCTCAGCGCCTCGCCGGGGACAATGACCGTCGGCGCCCACGCCTACGGCGCCAACACAGGAACCATGGGCATCTCCATGATGGGGACGTACACCTCCGTGAGCCCCTCGGACGCCCAGCTGACCAGTGTCGGCGCGGTCGCCGGATGGTTCCTGGACCGCGCCGGCGTGGACAGCGCCGTCGGCTCATCCCCCTTCACCTTCCATTCCACTCAGAAGTACTCGGCGGGGCAGACAGTCGATCTCGCTACGATCTCCGGCCACCGCGACGTCGGCCGTACCCTGTGCCCCGGTGATGTCGGCTACGCGAAGCTGGAGCAGATCCGTTCCATCGCGCAGGCGCAGCTCGGACATGCGAGTCGCTGGGTTCAGGAGGATGGCGTTTGGTACTACCGAGGCGCTGATGGCACGGCGGTCACCGGCTGGCTCTTCGACGGCGGGAGGTGGTACTGGCTCGATCCGGCCGACGGCGCCATGGCTACCGGCTGGGTCAGGGATGGCGGCTCTTGGTACTACCTGGGCACCGACGGCGCCATGGTTACCGGCGTCGTTCTCATCGACGGGCGCTGGTCCGGGTTCACCGACGCCGGCGTGTGGACCGGCTACACGACCGCGCCTCAACAGGGTCTGCGCGAGATCCTCGTGGGCCCCACGGCCGAGCGGGAGAGCCTGATCGAGACGATGACGTCGGTTTATGAGGACTCCGGCCGCACCTACCCGACTCAGGCGCTCGCGGCCGGCGGCGCGCCCACGCCCAGGGACTTCTTCACCATCCTGTACGACGAGGCGGTCGCGGAGGGGGTGAGTCCCGAACTGCTCTACGTCCAGGTGCTCAAGGAGACGGGCTGGCTGCAGTTCACCGGAGACGTGAAGGCGGATCAGTTCAACTTCGGCGGTCTGGGGACCACCGGGGACGCGATCGCGGGTGCGAGCTTCCCCGACGTGCGCACGGGGCTGCGCGCCCAGGTGCAGCACATGCGGGCCTACGCCGATCCGGACGTCTCCGCGGCTTCCCTCGCCAACCCGTTGGTGGATCCCCGGTTCGACTACGTGCGCAAAGGGTCGGCCCGCTACGTCCAGTACCTGGGGGCCCAGGAGAACCCGGACCGCACAGGTTGGGCGACGGCCCCCGGCTACGGGGACGACCTCGTGTCCATGATGGACCGGTACTTCGGCTGAGCTCGGCGACCGTATCCGCCCGATATTCGCGGCGCGAAGCCCGTTGATGATGGGGAGATGACGGCGGGGGGCGAGGAGCTCCGGGCCCGGGCCGGCCTTGACCCGCGATGATGCTGGGAGTGCTCGAGCGAGTCGGGATGTGTTCGTCCGGGGACAGCCGATCGCCGCCGGCCGCCTACTGCCCCTGAGCGGCGTACTTCGCCTCGACCTCCGCCTTGAGCGGACGCCACCAGGCCTCGTTGTTCCGGTACCAGTCGATCGTCGCCCGGAGCCCCGAGCGGAAATCGGTGTACTGCGGGGTCCAGCCGAGTTCAGTGACGAGCCTCCTGCTGTCGATGGCGTAACGCATATCGTGACCGGGCCGGTCGGCGACATGGTCGTAGTCGTGCGGGTCGCGGCCCATGAGGGACAGAATGAGTTCGACGACCTCCTTGTTGCTCTTCTCGCCGTCGGCGCCGATGAGGTAGGTTTCGCCGATGCGGCCCCGCTCGATGATGTCCCACACGGCGTTGTTGTGGTCGCGCACGTGGATCCAGTCGCGCACATTGCGCCCGGCGCCGTAGAGCCTGGGGCGCACGCCGTCGATGAGGTTGGTGATCTGGCGGGGGATGAACTTCTCGACGTGCTGGTAGGGACCGTAGTTGTTCGAGCAGTTCGAGATCGTGGCTTCCACGCCGAAGGAACGTACCCAGGCTCGTACGAGCAGGTCGGAGCCGGCCTTGGAGGAGGAGTAGGGCGAGGAAGGGTTGTACGGCGTCGTCGGGGTGAACTTGGCCGGATCGTCCAGGGCGAGATCGCCGTAGACCTCGTCGGTGGAGATGTGGTGGAGGCGGACCCTGTGGCGGCGCACCGCCTCCAGCAGGGTGAAGGTCCCCACGAGGTTGGTGCGGATGAAGGGGGACGGGTCCCGCAGCGAGTTGTCGTTGTGGGACTCGGCGGCGAAGTGGACGACGATGTCGGAGCGCGCCACGAGCGGGTCCACGACGTCGCCGTCGGCCACGTCCCCGACGACGAGCCGGATGCGCTCGTTCAGATCCGCCAGGGAGTCGGGGTTGCCCGCGTAGGTGAGTTTGTCGAGCACGGTCACATTCGCGTCCGGATGACGCAGGAGGCTCTCGTGAACGAAGTTGGCGCCGATGAAGCCGGCGCCGCCGGTGACGAGGATGTTCATGGACATGACGGCTCCGTGGTGCGTGAGGTGAGGGGCGCTGGTTCGCGTCGACCCGCGTGCATCATGCCACGCCCCGAATCCCGGGGAGGGCAGGCCCGCTCTTGATTCAGCCGGTAGAATCCTGACGATTCATCGCCCTTGTGAAGGAGAGTCATGGCGCCGCCAACGCATGACACGCTGGTCATCATCCCCGCCTGGAATGAGGCGGATGTGCTGAGCGGCGTTCTCCAGGAGGTGCTGGAGACGGTCGGCTCCTTCGCCGATGTAGTGGTCGTCTCGGACGGGTCGACCGATGGGACCGCAGACATCGCCCGATCCGTCGGGGTTCCGGTGCTGGACCTGTCGATCAACCTCGGCGTCGGCGGTGCGATGCGGGCGGGCTACTTGTACGCCCAGCGTCAAGGATACACGTACACCGTCCAGCTCGACGCCGACGGCCAGCATGCGCCTGAGGAGATCACGAGTCTTCTCCACGAGGCCGAGGAGGCCGGGGCGGATGTCGTCATCGGCGCGCGCTTCGCCGGCAAGGGGGACTACTCGGTCCGCGGCCCGCGCTGGTGGGCGATGCGGCTGTTGTCCTTCATTCTGTCCAGGGTGTGCGGGACCCGGCTGACCGACACGACTTCCGGTTTCAAACTCTCGGGGCGGCGGGCTATCGAACTTTTCGCCAGAGAGTATCCGGCCGAGTACCTCGGCGACACCATTGAGGCCCTCGTCGTCGCAGCGAGATCCAACCTGGTGGTGAGACAGGTTCCAGTGGCGATGAGACCCCGAGCGGGCGGGACCCCGTCGCAGAATCCGCTCAAGGCCGCGAAGTTCCTGGGACGGGCATTCGTGGCGCTCGGCATCTCCCTGACCCGTCCTACGCAGAGGAAGTGACCTCATGGAACGCACGTACTGGATCGGCCTCCTCTTCGCACTGATCGTCCTGCTCGCGGTGTTCTTCCGGATGCGGAATGCGGGCATGAAGGAGCGCTACGCGACGTGGTGGGTGGTCATCGTGGTGGGCACGACCATCGTGTCGCTGTTCCCCGGGCTGCTCAGTCTTCTGGCGGGCGCGCTGGGTGTCAGGGTCCCGTTGAACCTGGCATTCTTCGTGGCGGGCATCGTGATGATGCTCGTTTCGTTGCAGCTGAGCGTCGACGCTTCGCGGGCGGACGAGGAGCGGCGCAGGCTTGTCGAGGAGATCTCCATCCTCAATCTGCGTATCGAGGAGCTCGAGGCCGAGTCGCGCTCACACCGGCCGTGAGGGCTCCGGAGCCCCCGAGCAGTCGGGGCGCGCTCTCCGAGCGGTGCATCCGGTGCCGGTCGCCGCTGACGGGGCGGCCGCCCCGCTGCGCGCGTCATCCGACGAGGCGATGCCGTAGGCCCGCTCGACATATGCGCGGTAGAGGAACCGGTAGAGCCGGTGGTTCATCTTGAACAGGAGGGCCGCGGCCCCGACGGTCGGCCTGGCCCGCAGTGCTCGTGCGACATCGCTCCAGGAGATCCTCCTCCTGTACGCCTCGAGGTCCGACGTCGTCCCGAAGCCGTTCGACGCCATGACCTGCTGCGCATTGTTGAGGTAGGTCAGAGTCGTCGAGGTCGCCAGCGCGCGGCGCACCCGCGCGCCGTCGCGCATTCTGCGTGACGCCAGCGTCATCGCCGAGACCAGCCGGTCGGACTCGTCAACGGGTGTGATGTGCCCCCAGGTCAGGCCTCCGGCGTCCACCGTGTAGTCGTACAGAGGGTCCGTGATGACGATGAGGGTCCGCGCCCGGGTCAGCGTCTCCAGGACGACCAGCGCATCCTCGGCCCGCTTAATGTCCACGGCGAAGCGGACGTCGTCGAACAGGGACGCCCGGAACAGCTTGTCCCACACGTAGGGGGTCAGCGTGTCGGCGAGCAGCCGCAGCGCCGCCTCGTAGCCCGTCATGCGTCCCGGGCCGACGCGGATGCGCTCGCGCGGGGCGTCCCCGAGAGCGGTGATCCGGTGGGCGCACAGCGCTATGTCGGCATTCGCGTCCGACACCGCCCGGTGCATGGAGGTGAGGAAGTCGGGACGATAGGCGTCGTCGGAGTCGATGAATGAGATCCACTCGCCGCGGGCGGCTGCGAGCCCCTGATTGCGCACGGCCGACACGCCTCTGTTGACGGTGTTGTCGAACACCCGCACGCGGGCGTCGGGGTTGTCGGACAGGAACTGGGCGATGCGTTCGGAGGAGTCGTCGGGGGAGGCGTCGATCAGAATGAGGAGTTCGAAGTCCTCGTCGGTCTGAGCGAGGACGGAGCGGATCGCGTCGACGACCCGGCCGCCGGTGTTGTAGACGGGCATGATGATGGATGTTCGGGGCGTGTGCGTCATGGATCCTCCCGAGTGCGGTGCCGATACGATGGTGTGACGTCATGGTTTTCCCGTGCTGGCGCGGACGATCGCGCACAGGTGGATGCAGATTCCGATCAGGGGGGCCAGTCCCAGCGCGAGCACTGCGCGGGGGCTGACGCCCAGTGGCGGTAACCGTAGAAGGAGAACGGCCGCGACCGCCGTCAGGATCCACCCGAGCGTGTAGGCCCGGTGGTTGTTGAGCGCGATCGTCGAGGCTCCCGTGAGAACCAGGGACGCCATGCTCACGGCGGCGAGGGTGAGGAGACCGAGCAGCAGCGGCGACGGGTCGTACTGGGGTCCGTAGATCGTCCGGATCAGCCACGGGCCGGCGCCCGCCACGGCGAGAGCGAGGACGAGGCCGACCCCTAGGAGGATGCCGAGGATCCTGGCCACGGTGGCCAGGCGGCGGGACGCCCGGGCGTCGGCGATGGTCGTGATGAGCACGCCCTGGAAGGCCTGGAGAGGGATCATGATCGGCGAGCGCGTGATGCTGACCGCCAGAATGACAATCGCCAGCTCGGCGGCATCCGCCCCGGGGGAGGTGATCTCCAGCAGGGTGGGGAATCCGGTGACGAGCACGGCCCAGGAGGCCGAGCTGACCATGGCCTGGAGGCTGAAGGACGTCAGCCGGGGCGGGCCGACGTCGGCGCGGGATCCGGCGAGCGTTCGGACCGTGGGGATCAGGAGGAGCAGGATCCACACCGCGGCGGGCGCGGCGGCGGCGGCCTCCAGTCCGATGAGGCTGGCGGTCAGGACGGCGATGACGAGCGTGAGCAGGAGTCGGAGCAGCGCCTCGGCCGCCATGAGGGTCGAGTAGAGGTTCCAGTGCCGGGTTCCGGCGAGCACCCCCGACAGCGACGCCTGGCCGGCGTACCCCCACACGCCGGCCGCGATGAGAACGATGGTCGGCGCACCGGTCGACGGGGTCAGCCGCGGTGCCCACGCCGGGGCCGCGGTCAGCGTGAGCAGACCGATAACCAGACCGATGAGCAGGGAGGTGGCGAGGATGCGGGCGCGGCGGGTCGGCTCATCGGCCGGGGCGAGGCGGCGGCCGGCCAGGGCGGCCCGGGTGGACTCGGTCTGAATGCCTGAGATCACGCCGAAGATGCCGAACATGAATCCCCAGAAGACCAGGAACTCCTTGTTCTGCTCGACGGTGAGAGTCCGGGCGGAGATCACGGTGATGAGCAGGCTCGATACCGCGGCGGTGATCGACGCCGCCATGATTCCCGCGGCGCGTCCCGCGGTGACGTCACCGCGGGACGCGCCGCCCTCAACACCGGCGTCGCCCTCCACGTCATCACTCGCGTCGTCCCCGGCGAGGGTCGACGGTCTGCTTTCTTCCAGCACCCCGCCAGAGTAGGCGGAGGAAGGACGGATTTGACGAACGCGAGCTGTGGCGAAGCTGTGAATGAGGGCGTGATGCCGGTGGGCGTCCCGCTCCGACGGCGGACCGGCACCCGGGTTGCCGGAGTGGGACGGCCGGCGATGCTACCCTGGCCTGCGACGCACTGCTTCGCGGAAGGCCCTTTCATGACTGTTGACATCCTCTTCCCCTTCTACGGCGATGTGGCCATGATGAAGGAGGCTGTCAGGTCCGTCCTGCGTCAGACGAATCCCAACTGGCGGCTGATCGTCGTCGACGACGGCTACCCGGACGAGTCGATCCCCGGCTGGTTCGACTCTCTGAAGGACTCCCGCGTCACCTACATGCGCAACGAGACCAACCTCGGAGCCAACGGCAATTACCGCAAGTGCCTGACCTTCGTGGAGAATCCGCTCGTGCAGGTCATGGGGGCCGACGACGTCATGCTTCCCAACTACGTCGACTGGCTCGTCGGGGCGGGCGCGCGTCACCCGGACGCGACCATCTTCCAACCGGGCGTCTTCGTGATCGACGAGCACGGTGCGCCGTCCCACACTCTGGTCGAGAGGATCAAGGGCTTCTACATGCCCTCCAAGAAGGTCCCTCAGGTTCTGCGCGGCGAGACGCTCGCGATCTCGATCCTGCGCGGCGACTGGCTCTACTTCCCATCGCTGGCCTGGCGGGCGGAGACGATCCTCGGCATCGGCTTCCGGGAGGGCTACGACGTGGTCCAGGACATGGCGCTCGTATGCGACGTCGCCATGAAGGGCGGCGGCCTGCTCTACGATCCGATCGCCGCCTTCCTCTACCGCCGCCATTCGGGCTCCGATTCCTCCTGGCGCGCCCTGGAGGGCACCAGGTTCGATGAGGAGCGCCGGTTCTTCCTCCAGATGGCCGCCGAGATGGACCGACTCGGCTGGAAGCGCGCCGCGCGCGTCGCCCGTCTTCACGTCTCCTCGCGCCTGCATGCGGGGTCCCTCCTCCCCAAGGCCGCCCTGACCGGGAACTGGGCCGGGGTGAAGAACCTGGGGCGCCACGTCGTCGCATGATCGCCGCATCCGCTTCCCCGGGGCCGGGGCCCTTGGCCGTCCGGTCGACGCCGATCCCCGGCTTCCTGCGCCTGGACCTGACCGTTCACGGGGACAACCGCGGGTGGTTCAAGGAGAACTGGCAGCGCGAGAAGATGATGGCCCTCGGCCTGCCGGATTTCGGCCCCGTTCAGAACAACATCTCCTTCAATGATGAGGTCGGCGTGACCCGCGGTATTCACGCCGAGCCGTGGGACAAGTTCATCTCGGTGGCCACCGGCCGCGTCTTCGGCGCCTGGGTCGACCTGCGCGAGGGTTCTTCCTTCGGGACGGTCTACACCACGGTGATCGACCCGTCAGTGGCCGTCTACGTGCCGGCGGGCGTGGGCAACGCCTATCAGACGCTCGAACCGGCTACGGCCTACACCTACCTCGTCAACGATCATTGGTCGCCCGACGGCGACTACACCTTCCTCAACCTCGCCGATGAGACTGCGGCCATCCCGTGGCCGATTCCGCTGGATGACGCGATCGTGTCCGACAAGGACCGGACCCACCCCCGCCTGAGGGATGTGACGCCCGTTTCCGCGACCTCCCGGTTCGGGGGCGGGGGGCAGGGACGACGCGTGCTGGTCACCGGTGCGAACGGCCAGCTGGGCCGGGAGCTCCTGGCCCGCCTGCCGAGGGCGGGATTCACCGCTACCGGCGTCGATCTGCCCGACGTCGACATCTCGGAGGCGGCCGCCGTGGCCGCCATCGACTGGTCGGCTCACGACGTCGTCGTCAACGCCGCCGCGTGGACCGATGTCGACGGCGCCGAAACGCCCGAAGGGCGTCGCCTGGCCTGGCGGGCCAACGCCACGGGGCCCGCCAATCTCGCCCGCGAGGCGGTCCGCCACGATCTGACTCTCGTGCACATTTCCAGCGAGTACACCTTCGACGGCACCATCGAACCTCATACCGAGGACGAGGCCCCCAGCCCCCTGGGCGTTTACGGCCAGTCCAAGGCCGGCGGCGACGCCGCCGTCGAGGCCGTCCCCGAGCACTACCTTGTGCGCACCAGCTGGGTGGTCGGTGACGGGGGGAACTTCGTGCGCACCATGGCCTCGCTCGCCGGGCGCGGCGCCGCCCCGAGCGTCGTGGCGGATCAGACCGGTCGTCTGACTTTCACGGTCGACCTGGCCGCCGGCATCATCCACCTGCTGTCCGCGGGCGCCGAGTACGGCACCTACAACATTTCCGGTCGGGGCCCGGTCGTCTCCTGGTGCGATGTGGCCGGGCGCGTCTACGAGCTCCTCGGACACCGCCCCGACGAGGTGTCCCCGGTCACCACCGCCGAGTATTTCGCCGGCCGGGAGGGCGTCGCGCCCCGGCCCCTGCACTCCGCTCTGGACTTGTCCAAGATCGAGGCGGCCGGGTTCACCCCCGGCGACTCCATGGAGCGGCTGGAATCCTACGTGCGCGCGCTGTAATACGCCCTTTCCCGCCCCGGGGTGATCCGTATCGCCGGGCAGCGCTCAGGCGTCGGAGGCCTCGGGGAGCTTGGAGCTTCTGGGAGCGCTCGACGACGGCCCGCGGCGCCGCAGCGCCACGTACATCTCCAGCATGAAGACGGCGACGAGACTCGTCATCGCCCCCGTGTACGCGAGGGAGGCCCCCAGCAGGGCGTAGGCGGGGACGAGCAGGAAGCACAGGAGGGTGATCGCGGCAGCCGCGATCATGTACCCGACGAAGACGAGTCTCTGGAGCCGCATGGTCGTCAGCGCGTAGTAGAGAATGACGCTGGCCGCGTTCATCGCCCCTCCGGTGACCAGCACGATGAGTTCGAGCATGGAGCCGGAGACGTCCGTGCCGTAGACGAAGCGGAGGATCGGGGCGCCGACCGTGTAAGTGACCAGTGCGACCGCCGCGAAGGCGGCGATCGTGCCCAGCAGGCCGCGTCTGACGATCGCCGTGAACCCCGACCGGTCCGCACCGACCCACCGGTCGGCCATCTGCGTCAGCAGCGGGCGGAAGATGACGAAGGAGAGCAGATTGATGGTGAAGGCCGGCATGAAGATGATCGCGAAGTAGCCCTGTCGCGCATTGTCGAGATAGCGGTCGATGGCGAACCGCGGCGCATTGGCGAGGTACAGCGCGATGAATGAGGCGAGGGCCAGCGGCAGGCACTCCGTCAGGACCTTCCCGACCGAACGCGGGTCCCACAGGGGACGCAGGGAGAATCTGCGTCCGGCGGGCGGGAGGTAGGCGCCCAGCAATGCGATTGTCGAGGCGATCAGGGTGATGACCGCGGCCATGAGCATGCTTCCGCCGAGCGCGAGCACCCCGGAGAAGACGCAGATGGTGACCAGGGTGCGCAGGAAGCAGGCCTTCCCGGCGATGTCCAGCCGGCCCACCCTCTGGAGTTCGCAGTAGAAGACGTCCTCCGAGGCGTCGAATACGCGCAGGCAGGCGATCATGGCGATGAGCACTGCGGCCATGAGATCGTCCGCGGAGAATGCTGCGTACACGATGATGCCGATGATCATTGCGGCCACGGTCACGATCCGGGCGGCCAGGTAGGTGCCGAAGGAGAATCGGTGGCGGGTGTCGGTGACATGGTACGTGCGCACCTCGTACATGCCCAGGGCCTGGAATTGCTGGCCGACGGTGTTGGCGATGGTGAACACTCCGGCGGCTTCGAGCCCGGCCGTGCGCTTGACGACCAGGAGCAGGACCGCCGTCGTCAGGGACAGCATGAGGGAGGCGGTGGTGTTCCAGAAGTAGTCGCGGGCCTGCGACGTCTCCGGTGCGGACATGCTCGTGTCTCCTGAGGGCGGGGGGCCGGGGCGGGGCCTGTGGCGATGGCGCGGGCCGCCGTGACTCGCGGACGCCGCGGGGCGTCGTCGCGGCGAACTCCCTCAGGGGAGGGTACTCGCGTAGGGTCCGAAGTCGATAACGTGCGGCTTGTGGTTCCTGCGCTGGTCCGGCGGTGGCAGCTCCATGTAGTCGCCGTAGCCGCGGCGCAGCAGGACGTCGTACTTGTGCGGCAGCATGACGGTGATGTCCTCGAAGGGCGCCTCGATGAGGGGGAAGAGCTCGTCCTTCGTCAGCGCCCAGTTCTCCGGGTCGCGCATGGAGAAGTCCGCCATGCGGTCGGTGTCCGCGTGCTCGTAGCGGCGGGCCGCCTTCTCCCAGCGGGACTGGAGGAGGCGGGGGGTGATCCCCAGGCCGCGCATGATCCAGTGGATGGTCGAGGTGGCGGCGTAGATCGCCGTTCGTCGCGGTCCCGTGATTCCGATGAGGTAGGGCCGGGGCGTGCCGCGCAGGAACAGCAGGCGCCCCCACAGCCAGGTGCTTCGGCTCATGGCGCGGAAGGCGCGCGGAGAGGCGGGGACGTTGTCGACCGGGAGGATGTCGAGGGAGATCGGCATGCGGTAGGTCGAGTCCTTGGCGAACTCGGGGATCAGCAGCGTGTCCTTGAGGACCAGCTTGGAGAACATGAAGGGGTAGTCGCGGATCGTGCGGGTGTTGTCCACCCGGAATCGCTCGCCGAGCAGGTCGGGCGCCTGGCTGAGGAATCGCTCGTAGTCGCGCCGCGGCATCAGGACGTCGACATCGTCGTCCCAGGGTATGAAGCCCTTGTGCCTGACCGCGCCGATGGCCGTTCCGCCGTATGCGGCGTAGGAGACCTCGAGCCTCCTGCAGACGCGATCGAGCTCTGCGAGCATTTTCGTCAGCAGCACGTGGATCCTGCGCAGCATCTGCGGGTCGGCGCTGTCATCAGGCGTCATCCGTGCGGCTCCCATCGATGTCGATCGGCCCCGACTTCGAGGGGCACCGGCGACTATCCTCTCACAGGATCCTCACAGCGGCCTAACCGGGGCGGCCCACGCCGACTGACGAGGGCCGCCCCGGTCCGGATCCGGTGCGCGGTCAGGACCGCACGGGCGAGGAGGATGCCGCGCTGGGGTCGGTCTGTTGCGATCCGGTCTCGTCCGGCGGACGGCGGGTGATCAGCTCCTTCCAGTCGGGGGTGGCGGCGAGCACAGTACCGACGAGGATGACGATGCAGCAGACTATCTGGAGGATGGAGGGCACCGACCCCTGGAGCACGAGCTCGAAGACGACGGCCCATGCGGAATAGGAGATGTTCAGAGCCATCCCGCGTGAGGCGCCGATGACATCGATGGCCTTGTAGTAGAAAAGGTAGGACACCGCTCCGCACAGCGCCGCGAGGACGACGACGGCGGTGGCCGGTGTGGGGATGGCTCCCACGGCGAACCGGAACGCGCCTGCCAGGGGGAGCACGACGAACAGGTAGGTCAGGCCCGAGGTGGTCTGGCGGATGTGGAGCGCTGTCTCATTGTCGACGGTCTCGTCCCTCATCCCCCAGGCCAGGAGGACCGCCTCCGAGCCCCAGCCGATCACGCACGCCAGTGCCGCGAGCACGCCGATGATCGGCGACCCCGGGGTCTCGGCGCTGGAGGACGACCAGCCGATGAGGATCACAGCGGCCAGCGCTGTCATGAGCGCGACGATCTGACGCGACCGCATGCGCTCCCCCAGCAGGAGGAAGGCGAACAGCGTACCGACCGCCGGGTAGAACGAGGAGATGATCGCCGTGTAGCCCGGTCCGATGTTGTTGATGGCGATGAGGTATCCGGTCATGCCGACCGGCCCGCCCAGCAGGGCCGCCAGCATGACGGCCTTGCCGCTGCGCGTTCTGACCGCCGCCGCCGTGTCCCGCAGCCGGCCGCGCACCCCCATGTAGGTCAGGAGGATGAGCGCGCTGGAGGCGTCGTGGAGGCATGCGCTCGCCAGTGAGGCCTGATCCGAGCCGAGGAACGGCGCGAGCAGGATGGCCATGCTGAGGACGACCGTGTCCAGGCCCCACAGCATGCCGCTGAAGACTCCGTACTTCATGATGCGCTCCTCACTCCGACGGCGCAGCGGGCTCGGCGGCCTGCGCGTAGGCGGACAGGAGGCGATCGATATGATCGACGGCGTGGCGGTAGTAGATCAGAAGCCACTCGCCGACGTCGTCGCCTTCGGCCTCCTTGGCTAGAGCCCACACGTACCAGCACCAGCCGGCGAAGACTACGTAGGACCAGAAGTGGCGGTTCTCGAGCTCGGTGGGCGTACGGCCGAAGTAGAACCCGAGCGCCTGGTCGGCCTTTTCACGGGGGAGCTGGGCGCACACCACCATGGTGCCGAAGTCGGCGGCGACGTCGGACATGCCGGCGTATTCCCAGTCGATGAGATCGAGATGGCCGGTGGAGTCGACGAGGAAGTTCAAGGGGAAGAAGTCGTTGTGACTCGGCGCCTTGGCGAACCCATCGGCGTCGGCGAGCTCCTTCAAGCGCAGGACCTTCTCGCGCAGTTCGTCGTAGCCGGGCACGTCGATGGGGCCGTACTGCTTGAGGATCCGCTCGTACTTGATGCCTTCGGTGATGAAGTCGAAGTTCCGGGACAGCGCGGTGCCGGATTCGTGCAGGCTCCTGTCCATGCGCATGGCCTGCTCGAGCTCGTCGGGACGGGATGCGTCCAGGTTCCGCGAGTCGGAGATGAAACGGGAGATCTTCCAGCCCTTGTCGGGGTCCCCGGTGACGAAGGTGCGGTCGATGCCGAGGTCCCGGGCCAGGCTCAGAGCTTCGAGCTCGGCGCGGCGGTCGACGATCTTGTCTGTTCCGATGCCCGGGTGCCGGTAGACGTACTCGGCCGCGTCCTCGGCGTCGCCCACGGTGAAGTGGCATGAGAGGTTCGTGATGCCCTGCTTGAGCGGGTAGAAGTCGTGCACGTCGCTCTTGCGGCAGCCCAGGACCGCGGAGATGTTCTCGAAGATCTCCGAGTCGAGGTTCTCCATGAACATGGGGTCGAAGCCACGGACTTCATCGAGGGAGTCGAACTCGTTGATTACCCCCGACGGGTAGCGGCGGATGACCATGTCGAGCTCCTTGATGTGGTCGATGTAGATCGATTCCCACAGCTTCGGCTCGGTCTCGGGCAGCGCATAGACGTCCTCGAGGATGCGTCGGAAGGAGGTTGAGAACGCCCGGTCGAAGTAGACGTGGCCCAGCATCGTCCAGGCGTCGGCGCCGCCGACCGTCACCCCGGTGATCCGTCCGCCGGGGCCGGTGGTCAGGCACCACTCCTGGGTGGGACCCTCGACGTACTGGGCCGAGTAGTAGGCCTGGTAGACGTGGGAGTCGAAGGGATTGGTTGTGAAGTAGTCGTCGGAGGAGCACACGTAGGTGTTGCCCAGCTTCTCGCGCACCGCCCACAGCGAGCCGTTGTTGTTGCGGTTCACGTAGTCGTCGTTGACGGCGATGGCGACCCCGAATCGGTCGGCTAGATGGAAGAAGTACTCCTTCTTGTAGCCGACGATGACGGTGATGTCCGTGATCCCGGCGGCGTGCAGCTGCTCGATCTGCCGCTCGACGAGGACCTCCCCGCGCACGCGCAGCATGCCCTTGGGACGCTCGTAGGAGATGGGGGCGAAGCGCTGGGACAGGCCGGCGGCCATGATGACCGCGTTGTTGACCCGATAGGGTTCCAGAGCCTCGATGCCGGCCGGTGTGATGCGCCGATCGGCGATGTACCCGGCCGCCTCGCAGGTGCGCACGGCGGTGTTGACGCCGCCCAGGGACATCCCGGTCGATTCCTGGATCTGTCGCTGCGTCAGCGGGGCGTCCGCCCGGTGGAGGGCGTACAGGACGTCGAACTGCGGCTGTGAGAGCGTGTCGATGGCCGATTCCACCATTGTTCACTTTCTTGTCGAGGATCGATGCGTTCGATCATAACAAGATGATCAAGAATCATGAACTCAGGGGGAGGTGGGCTCCTGAGGCACTGGTCACTGCCGAGCGCGGTCCAGCAGTCCTAGAAGGTAGCGGCCGTAGCCCGACCTGGCCAGCGGTTCGGCTCGGGAGCGCAGGCCGTCGTCGTCGATGAAGCCCATGCGCCAGGCGACCTCCTCGGGGCAGCCGATGTTGAGGCCCTGCCGGTGCTCGACGGTGCGCACGAAGCCGGTCGCATCGGCCAACGAGTCGAAGGTGCCCGTGTCCAGCCAGGCGGTGCCGCGGGGGAGGACCTCGACCGCCAGGCGGCCCGCTCTCAGGTAGGCGCGGTTGACATCGGTGATTTCGTACTCGCCGCGCTCCGACGGCTCGAGGGCCGCAGCGATCCCGACGACGTCGTTGTCGTAGAAGTACAGGCCGGGAATCGCGTAGTCGGAGCGCGGGCGGACCGGCTTCTCCTCGATGGAGACCACCCGGGAATCGGCGTCGAACTCCACGACGCCGTAGGCCGTCGGGTCGGCCACCTGGTAGGCGTACACGATGCCGCCCTCGGGACGGGTGTGGCGGCGCAGCCGGGTCCCCATACCGGGGCCGTAGAAGATGTTGTCGCCCAGGACCAGGGCGACCGGCTCGGAGCCGATGAACTCCGCACCGACCACGAAGGCCCGGGCCAGGCCGTCGGGGACCTTCTGGACGGCGTAGGAGATGGACACCCCCAGGCGCTCCCCATCGCCGAGCAGACGATGGAAGGCGGGAGCATCGTGCGGCGTCGTGATGACCAGGACGTCCCGGATGCCTGCGAGCATGAGCGTGCTCAGCGGGTAGTAGATCATCGGCTTGTCATAGACCGGCAGGAGCTGCTTGGAGGTTCCCAGGGTGATCGGGTTGAGTCGTGAGCCGGAGCCTCCGGCCAGGATAATGCCTCGCATGGACACAGTGTGACTCATACGGGGCGCGCCACGCCGCGTCGAGCCCCTCGCCCCGCGTCGGTCTCGCCGGGCGGGGCTATGGGTTAGCGTGCGCGTTATGGAACGACTCATCGGTGCACGCCAGTCATACGACTGGGGCTCGACGACAGCCATCCCTGAGCTGCTCGGCGAGCGCCCTGACAACCACCCGTGGGCGGAGCAGTGGTACGGCTCCCACCCATGCGGACCGACCCGGCTCGCGGTTGGTCCGCGTACGCTGGCCGATCTCATCGATGCGGACCCGCAGCGGCTGCTGGGCGAGGACGTCGTCCGTCGGTTCGGTCCCCAGCTGCCCTTCCTCCTCAAGCTCATCGCCCCCGACCAGGCGCTGTCGCTGCAGGTCCACCCCTCCCTGGAGCAGGCGACCGAGGGCTTCCAGCTCGAGAACGAGGCCGGCCTGGCCCTGGACGATCCCGCCCGTTCCTACAAGGACGCCAATCACAAGCCGGAGATGGTCCTGGCGCTCAGTCGCTACGAGGCCGTCGCCGGCTTCCGCGCCCCGCGCCGCGCCGCCGAGGTCCTGGCGGGACTCGACTCCGCCCTCGCTCACCGCATGCGGCGCACCCTGCGCCTGAATCCCACCCGCTTCGGCATCCGTCAGGTCTTCACCGACCTGGTATCCGAGGACGCCCGTCCCACGACTGTGGAGATCGATGAGCTCGTCGCCGAGATCGCCGCGCGCATCAGCCAGGGGGCGTCCCCGTCGCCGCGCGTGGACGCCAACGCCGTCGTCATGGCCCGTGCCTTCCCGGGAGACCCCGGGGTCGCCGCAGCGCTGCTGCTCAACCCGGTCACGCTGCAGCCGGGGGAGGCCCTCTTCGTGCCCGCGGGCAGCGTGCACGCCTACATCAGCGGGCTCGGAGTCGAGATCATGGCCTCCTCCGACAACGTGCTGCGCGCGGGGCTGACCAGCAAGCACGTCGACGTGCCCGAGATGCTCGCCTGCGTCGACTACGTCGCCGCCCCGCCGGTGCGCCCGGCGCCGGAGTACCTCTCGCACGCCACCCGCGCCTACTACGCGCCCGTGGACGATTTCGAGCTGCTCGTGACCACGGTCGTCCCGGCGGACGGCCGGGTGCAGGTGCCCGGGCGGGGACCCAGGATCCTGTTGGCGACCCAGGGGAGGACGACGGTGACGAGTCCCGCGGGTCGACAGACGCTCGCGTGCGGCCAGGCGCTGTTCGTCGGCGCCGACGAGCGCGTGCTCACCATCGAGGGGGAGGGCGTGGTCGCTCAGGCCGACGTCCCCTGACCTTGGGGCGGTGGTGGCGCCGAGCTCCTCAGGGCTCTCTCAGGCGCCCGCCGCGCCCTCCTGCCGCACCGCCGCGGCGATCAGGGAGGCATCGGCGTCGGGAGATGCGAGCAGGGCCGTCAGCCCCGTCTGCCATGCAGCCAGAACCCCGAGCATCGCCCGCTCAGTGGTCTCCTCCCGGACCAGGAGGGCCCGTGCGCCCGCCGCTCGCGCTGCCTCGGCCGCGGCGCGTGGCGTGCTGGCCGCCAGGGCGTCCCTGCTGACCGTGCGCAGCTCGCCGTCGTGAACGACCAGCAGCGCGGGTTCGTCCCCCTCGGCGGGGAGGGGGTCGAAGCGGTCGGCGTAGGACATGGCCTCGGCGATTCCATCGAGCGCGAGGGGCGGGAGGGCTGTCGGCCAGCACGTCGCGAAGGACTCCTTTGACACAAGAACCTGAACGTCTGCTGGGGGGAACAACCAATGATTCCTGAATGTCACCGACAGGTTGGGAGTCGTCGTTGGTAGCTTTTCTACAAGCGCTCCGTCGGTGGGAGGCAGAAGGATGGCACCCCGCGTCAGCCAGACGCCTGCGCACCACGTCACCGTCCGCCAGTGCGGCGTCATCTCCAGATGCACCGTCGCATCCGGTCCGACCTCCGCGGCGACCAGGCCCGCGCACTTGGCCTGCCACATGCTCACGACGTGCCCGGTCAACTCGATGCGCTCGTCGGGGGAGTACCACGTCAACCACGGGCGATCCGAGTCAGTGGTGGAGGGCAGAGCCTGGGCGAGGGCGTCGATCATGGGGTGATTCAAGCAGAAACGGGTCGTTGTTCAAGCGTCCGTGCGGGCCGCCTCGCTCCGGTGCGAGCGGGGCGAGGCGGCCTCGCCCGAGGGGGCGCAGGAGGCCTGCGGAACGAGTGCGGTGACCCCCGTGCGATCCACGCCGAGCCCTGTGCGAGAGGTTCTCCTCGGGGCGTGTAGAGGAACCCTCAAAATCCTGTCTCGAGAGGCGTCGTTATCGTTCCGTTACATGGGTTTTTCCTTGGAATCACGCCGAAGATCACGATTGGGTGACATATCCCTCCCCGGCTTGACTCTCTTCGCTCACACCCGTGTAATTCATGCGTAGTTACCTGCCCCTGACCTGAAGGGAAACCATCGTGTGGAACATCCTCGGAGAGGGTCCGCTTGCGCAGACGGACGAAGCCGACGACCAGACTCTACTGTTTCTCTTCGGTGGTGATGAAGGAGACAAGGGTCCACTCGCCTGGCAGGAGCGCGCCCTGTGCGCGCAGACCGACCCCGAGGCGTTCTTCCCCGAGAAGGGCGGCTCCACGCGCGAAGCCAAGCGCGTGTGCGCCTCCTGCGAAGTTCGGGAGGAGTGCCTTGAGTACGCGCTCGCCCACGATGAGCGGTTCGGCATCTGGGGCGGCCTGTCCGAGCGGGAGCGTCGCAAGCTCAAGCGTCGCGCTGTATGAGCCCGGCCGACGCCGACCTGCTTCCCTCGAGCCCTCCCGGAGCGGATGCGCTCGCGGTCGTCGTCACCGCCGGGGTCACGCCTTATCTGCGTCGCACTCTGCGGGCGGTCGCCCGGCAGACGCGGGCGCCTGGGGTCGTCCTCCTCATCGACGTCGCTTCGCGTGGCAACGGCCTGGGCGACGGAACCCCCGTCGAAGAAGCCGTCTCCGGTTCGGGACTCGATGCGCGCTCGCGGGCGCGCATCGTGCGCGTTCCGGAGGCTGAGGGGTTCGGGGACGCGGTCGTCCGGGGGCTGGACCGGTACGCCGACCTCGTGGAGACGGGCGTGCGCCGGAACTCGCCTGCGGCCGATCGCTCATCGCAGGACGTCGGCGGCTCGGAGGACTCGCGCGCACCCGAGGACATCGAGGCGCCGGCCGCCGGGGAGACCGGCTCTCGGGGTGCGGTCGACGGCGGGCACCGCTGCGACTGGCTCTGGCTGCTTCACGACGACGCCGCGCCCGCACCGACCTGTCTGGAGGCTCTGCTGACGGCGGTCGCCGAGGCCCGTTCCGCTGCGCTGGTCGGCCCCAAGCAGGTCGACTGGAACCGCCCCGAGCGCCTGCTCGAAGTCGGGCTTCGCACCACTGTCTCGGCGCGCCGGGCCAACGATGTCGTGCCCGGCGAGATCGATCAGGGTCAGCATGACGACCGCTCCGACGTCCTGGCGGTCGGGACCGCCGGAGCCCTCATCGACCGTGCCGTCTGGGAGGAGCTGGGCGGTACCTCGCCAGCCTTCCCCGTCTTCGATGACGGCCTCGAGCTGTCGCGGGCGGTCCGCCTGGCCGGGCATCGCGTCGTTGTCGTCCCCCGGGCCGTGATCCGGCATCGGCGTGCCAGCTACCTGGGTCTGCGCCCCTCCCAGAACGACGGACGCGGGCGCTCCGACGTGCGCACACGCCTCTCGGCTCCGCGAGTTCGCGCTCCCGACCCGGATCCCGAGCGCTCCTTCCGGGCGCGCCGCACCGCCCAGCTCACCGCCTGGGCGACATTCTCCACTCGCCCCATCGGCCTGCTGCTGATCTGGTTCCTCGTCCTGGGAGTCGTCCGGGCCGGATGGCGTCTGCTGACCAAGTCCCCCGCCCTGGCCCGTGATGAGCTCAGAGCCGCCCTGACGGTCTCCCGTCGCGCCGGTGCCGTCAGACGGGGCCGCAGACGCCTGGCGGCCCACGCCACTGTGCGCCGTTCGGTTCTGACCCGGTTGTATGTCGACCCCGTCGAGATCCGCTCGGTGCGTCGAGACCGCGCACGCCAGGAGCGCGAACGCTCCACCCGCGCCACCGCTCCCAGCGAACTCGAGGTGCGCGAGCTGGCGGCGCTGGCCCGTCGCCGCCGACTCGTACTGGCCGGCACGCTCGCCGTGGCCGTTCTGGCGGCGGGAGTCGGCCTGAGCCGAGTGCTCATGACCCGCACCGTCACCGGCGGCGCCAGCGCCGGTCTCGACTTGACGGCGCGCGCTCTGTGGAACGCGGCCTGGGCGACCTGGGCCGCTTCGGGCGACGGTTACACGGCGGCCGCCGACCCTCTGCTGGCGATGCTCGCAGCACCCGTGGCCGTCGCCGGCCGCCTCGGACTCGACGGTAACGGTCTGGTCCACCTGCTGTTTCTGGCGGCCGTGCCTCTGGCCGCCCTGGGCGCCTGGTTCGCCGCCGGGACCGTTACCCGGCGCACGAGCCTGCGCGCCTGGGCGGCGCTGGCCTGGGCGCTGGCCCCTGCGCTCCTGCTAGCCGTGGGGCAGGGGCGTCTGACGGCCGTGCTGGTCCATCTCGCCCTGCCGTGGACGCTGACCGCTCTGGCGCGGGCGGTCGGGGCCGACCGGCGCGACGTGGTCCTGTCGGGTCTGGTCGGGGCCCACCACGCCACCGCCCAGGAGAAGGCGGACCTCGACCGCTTCGCCTCCGAACGCATCGAAGACCTCGCCGAACTCGCCGATGACCCGCAGGACGAAATGAGTCCGAGTGCGCGGACCGACGACGATGACGGGGCGCCTGCTGTCGACATCCCTGGCGCCGTCGGGGGCGGGGCCGCCGCATCAGGCGATGCGGCGGCCCCGCGTGGACGCGCTGCCGCCCTCGCCCGGATCGTCGAGGAGAATGATGCCGAGTTCGGCGCGCCCGAGCCGACGACCGGGACCGTGGCGCGGCGCTTCGAGGAGCGGGACGGGTCCGACGAGGCCGGGGATGGCGGGGAGGCTGCCCCGCCGACCATGTTCGAGGAGCTCGAGAGGCTCGCGGAGGGCGGATGGTCGGGGGTCTCCGGGCCCGTCGCGAGCCGCGACGACGAGGGGCTGACCTCGCCGACGACCGGCGTCCCCGACGACGACGCCGCCTCACCGGCGATCGCCCGCGGTGCGGCCATTGAGGAGTACGGGCCCGGTTCGGCGACGGCCGCCGCCGTCGCCGGACTCCTCCTGGCCCTTCTCGTCGCGGCCGCCCCGGTCACCGCCGCCGTGGTGGTCCCCTGCCTGCTGGTCCTCATGGTCGTGGTGCGCCGCTCCGCGGTGCGGCTCGTACTCACCGTACTGCCCGTCGTCGCCACCGCGGCGCCCGCGTGGTGGAGGGCCGCGAGCACCGCCTCGGCCGACAGCGTCACTGCCGGCCTGCGCTACCTGCTCACGGACACCGGCGTCCCCGTGTCCGTCCCCCCTCCCTCCGCCGTCGATACGCTCCTGGGCGTGCCCGTGGACATCGATGCACTGACGGCCAGCCCGACGCTCGCGCTGGTGGTCAGAGCGCTCCTGGCGATTATGCCCGCGCTCGCGCTGTGCGGCCTGGTGACGACAGGGCGGCGTGGCCACCGCGCCCGAGCGGGCGTGCTCGCCGCCCTCGGCGGCCTGGGCCTCGCCCTCCTGGCCGTGCGTGCGACCACCGCGATGGGCGTTCTGCCCGACGGGACCGGCTCCGTGACGGTCACCGGGTGGGCGGGCACCGGCATCTCCCTCGCGACGGCGGGACTGCTCACGGCGGCCCTGGCCGGCATCGACGCCGCTGGCGCCGGTCGTACGCGTCGCGGCCTCGGGGCTCGTCGCCTCGTGCTGGTCGCGGTAACGGTTCTCGTCCTGGTCATCCCGCTCGCCGTCGGCACCGCCTGGGCACTGGCCGCCCGGACCTCCACCGCGGTCGGCTCCGACGCCATCGTTATGGCCCTGCGGGCCGGCGGGCAGCGGATTCCCGTGATCGCCGAGGAGACCCAGCGCTCGGCGTCCGCCGGGCGCGTCGTCGTCCTCACCTCGACCCCCGAGGGGCTCGTCGTGCGCACCTGGCGCGGCGCCGGCACCCAGCTGACCGACGTCGTCCCCGACGTCCTGGCCGCCCAGTTGCGCAGCCGCCTGACGGCCGCCGCCGGCAGCGCCGACCTGCCGGCGGCGACCACCCGGCCCGCGGCCGGTGCGACGCTGAGTCTGGAACCGACCGACCCGGCCGACGCCGAACTGGCCGACATCGTCACCCGCGCCGCTGCGGGGCAGGACGCGAGCGCCGCCGACGGCCTCGCCGCTCACGGCGTGGCCGTCGTTGTGCTGGCCGACGTCCCCGACGACGAAACCACCGCGCTGGCGCGCGCGGGCCTGGACTCCACGCCCGGTCTCGATGAGCTCGCGCAGACCTCCGCAGGCGCCTCCTGGCGCGTCGCCCCGAGCCGAGCCTCCGAGTCCGCCCGCGCCAGTCTCGTGGCCGGCGACGGCACTGCCACGCCCCTGCCCACTCCTCCGGGCGCCGCCACCGAAGTCGTCGCCGACCTTCCCGACGATGGGTCGGAGCGCACTCTCGTCCTGGCTGAGCGGGCGGATGCGGGTTGGTACGCGACCCTCGACGGCGAGCCCCTGGAAGCGGTCGGCCTCCTTCAGGACACCGCCGGTGCATGGCGGCAGGCCTTCACCGTGCCGCCGGGCGGAGGCGAACTGGTCGTGGCTCACGGATCCGTCGCGGACACCGTCGTCACCCGTCTGATATGGGTGGCCTGGGGTGTCACGGCACTGGCCGCGCTGCCCCTGAGACGCAGGAGGGCATCCGTATGACCGATGAGGGCGAGGGGACGAACACCGTTTCCCGGCACCCGGGCTGGCCCGGCGTCGTCGGACGCACCGCGTCTCTGACAGCCTCGGCTCTTCTCGCGGCGGGGGCGGTCGGGCTGACCTGGCTGGGCGTCCGCGCCCCCGCCAACCAGAGCGCCGACGTCGCCGCGATGGACGTCCCCATGCCTGCCGACGACGTCGTCTACGCCTGCCACGGCGCTCCGGGAAACACGCTGGGCGCCGTCGACGTCGGCAGGACGACTGCGACCACGACGCTGAGCAGTCTCGACGGGGATTCCACCCTGACCTACGGGGGCAAGACTTTGACTGAGCCCGTCACCACGCTCGCCGAGGCCTCCGACGGGCTGCTGAGCGTCGCCCGGGCCGACCGCGCGCCCACCGGCGCCGTCGGCGTGACCACCACGCTGAGCACCGACGGCGATCTGCGCGGACTCACCGCAGCGCCCTGCACGCCCCCGACCGCCATCTCCTGGATCGTGGGCGGATCGACCCAGCTCGGCTCTTCGGCCGAGCTGCGCTTGACCAATCCCGGCACCACGTCGGTGACGGCCGCCATCCGCCTCTACGGGTCCGTCGGCGAGCTTCTCGCGCCCTCGGGTGGCCGGGTGGTCGTGCCCCCGGGCAAGACCATGGGCTTCCTGCTGGAGGCGGCCGGCACCGACTCGCGTCTGGCTTTGAGCGTTGAGGCCACCGGTGGCACCCTCGTGCCCGCGCTGGTCACCGAGGCCCTCGATGGCGAGACGGCGGCGGGTACCGAGGTCACGACGGCGGGCGCGGCCCCCTCGACGGACCTGACCGTGCCCGGAGTCGTCCTGACCGACGCGGCCGAGCAGGGGGAGAAGGCCTCCGACGCCGCCGAGGGCGCCCCGGTCTCCTCGGACGCGCCGGTGGTACGCGTGGTCAACCCGGGCGACGAGCCCGCCACCGTGGCGGTGTCGATGGTCGGGCCGGACGGTACCCAGCCCCTGCCGGGGGCGGGCTCCCTGGTCGTGGACCCGGGAGCCGTCTTCGATGTCTCGCTCGGCGGCGTGCCCGCGGGGGCCTACGGCGTGCACGTGGGCTCCGACGCGCCGGTGACCGCGGGCGTTCGACTCGTGCGCAGCGCGGGGGAGTACCCCGAGCGCTCGGGTGCGCTGCTGCACGACGTCGCCTGGTCGCAGGCGACCGCATCCGACGCCGGCGAGGCCGGCTCCATCGCCCTGCCCCGCGGCGGAGAGATGTCCTCGGACCTGGTGCTGACCAACTCGGGACGCTCGCCCGCCGCAGTGAGTCTGACTTCGGCGGACGGGACGTGGAGTCGGGATGTGGAGGTGCCGGCCGGCACCACCGTGACGCCGGAGGTTCCCGACGAGATCGCGGCGCTGATGATCGCGGGGTCGGGGTCCCAGGAGGTCGCGGCGGCGGCCGTGGTGACGACACGGGTGACGGGGAGCGCCGCCGGGACCCTCATCGCGGTCGTCCCCGCGGTGGCCGACTCCACGGCTCTGTCCGAGACCCGCCTGCTCCTGCGCTGACGCGCCAGGGGAACGTCCGGCGCTGGACCCCGTTCGGCCGAGCCCGACGAGTCGCGCACCCCGCCCCTCAGGGCGAGACGGACTCGCCCGGCACGCGGCCGACACGATCCGCAGGAACCGGTCGTTTAGAGTGCGCTCGTGCCCGATCCGTCCCGCCGCGCCCCGGCCCCCGCGCCCGCCTCCGCCCACCGGCGGGATCGGCACGGGCGCGGCCTGCGGGGCCCGCTCGTGCCTCCCCACCTGCCGGCGTGGCGCACGCGCGCCGAACGCTTCGACGAGCTCGTCGTGGCGGCCGCCGACGACCTTGCCCGCCACTGCCCCCAGGTCGGCTCTATCCAATTCGCCGTCGAGGAGGTACCGCCCTCGGATCCGGCCCCGTGGGAGCACGGCGTCGTCCTCGGCCGGGGATTCGCCGCCCAGCCGCGCGCCGGGCTTCCCTCGCGCATCGTCGTCTACCGTCGACCCGTCGCCTCCCGCGCCCGAGAGGACGCCGAACTCGCCGGGCTCGTGCGTCGTGTCGTCGTCGAGCAGGTGGCGCTCGTGCTGGGACGAGGCCCCGACGAGATCGACCCGCAGGCGTAAGACCGCGTCCCTCACGAACGCGCCCGACGCGATCGGATCCGTCGGGCGCCTCGGCCACGGGCCCCGAGCGCGATAGCCTGCGCACGTGAAAAGAGTCCGACGCTGCCGCAGGCCCGGCTGCGAGAACCCTGCCGTCGCCACCCTGACGAGCGTCTACGCCGACTCCACCATCGTGCTGGGTCCGCTGGCCACCGAGGCGCAGCCCGAGGCCTACGATCTGTGCGCCAGGCATGTGGAGTCCTTCACCGCGCCGCGCGGCTGGCAGGTGATCCGCCTGGCCACCGACTTCACACCCGCCCCGCCGTCGGACGACGATCTGACCGCCCTGGCCGACGCAGTACGCGAGGCCTCGCGCGCTCCACGGCCCAAGCCTCAGCCCGCCGAGCGCACCGGACGCCCCGGCGGCATCATGCCCGGTCCGTTCACCCATGACGCCCCCGACACCCTGCCCGACCATCTCACCGGCCTGGGCGACGGCGAGATCGCGCGTCGCGGCCACCTGCGCGTCCTGCGCGGCGAGAAGGAGGACTGAGCTCGTGTCCGAGACCGCCCCCGCCGGCATCGAGTTCTGGTTGCGCCGGGCCCTGCGCTGCCCTGTCACCGGCGGTGAGCTCGTCGACGGCATCGGGCCCGACGGCGCCCAGCGGCTGGAGTCCCCCTCCGCCGGCCTGGCCTATCCGGTGCGTGAGGGCGTGCCCGTCCTCCTGGCCCACGAGGCGACCCGCCTCTGACGCTCCACCACCGCTCCACCGCGCGGGACGATGCGACCCTGGATACGGCTCTACTCCTCCTGATCGGCCCGCCTGCTGCGCAGCTCGAGAATGAACTCGCGGTCCCTGCGCTCGGCGAGGACCGCCGCTAAGAAGCGCTCCGGGTGCGTTCCCGCCGGCGCCGGCGGCGCCACATGGGGTTCGACCGCGGCCGCCAGCTGCACCGCCAGACGCGTTCGCGGCGCGGGCTGCATTGTCGAGGCCCGTTGCAGGAAGGTCCGCGCGACCAGCGCGAGAGACCCCGGTAGCGCGCGTATATCCGCTTGCGACGCCCACGCGGCCAATTCCGGAGGCATGAGCACCGGGGGCGCCCCCCGCGTTACCGAGCGGACGTGCACCACGTAGGTGCCCGCCAGCAGGTCGCCCAGCCGTTTGCCGCGGGGCGTGGCCGCACAGGTCAGGCTGGCCAGGGTGCCGGCCGTCGCCCAGATCTCGATCAATGCCAGCAGGGTGCGCACAAGGCTGTGCCGCAGCCGTATCGCGCCGCCGTCGTCGCGCACCACCCTGGTGCCGGTGATGAGCCTGCCCGCCGACAGCCCGCGGGAGAGGACCTCGATCGTCAAAGGGAGCACCAGGGTCCACAGCAGCAGGATCAGCGAGAGCTCGACCATCGCCATCGGTCCGGACAGGGTGATGTCCGCGGGGGCGATCGCCAGCCACGTGTTGAGGGTCATCACGAGCCCACCCGTGTACAGGGTGTAGTCGACCAGGCCCGACAGGATGCGCATGCCGGCCGACGCCGCTCGCACCTCGAGGGCGACGGCCTCGCCGGTGACCACCACATCCGGTGTCATCATCCGCTCGGACGAGGCGGGCGGCTCGGTCACCATGTCAGACTCCTTGCGTGGACATCGATGCGTATGCGGCCGCGCACCGCGACCAGTGGGACCGGTTGGATCAGCTCACGCGTCGGCGCCGGCTGGACGGTGCGGAGGCCGACGAGCTCGTGAGCCTCTACCGCGCCGCCGCGAGGCACCTCTCGCGCATTCGCGCGGGCGCCCCGGATCCCGAGCTCATCGCCGAGGTCTCGACTCTCGTGGCCGCGGCCCGCGGCCGGATCACCGGAACCAGGGAGGCCCGTCTGAGCGATCTGCGCCGTTTCTGGCTGCGGTCGGCTCCAGCCGCGCTCTACCGGGTGCGCTGGTGGACGGCGGGCGTGATGACCGTGGAGATCGTCATCGCCGTAATCGTGGCCGTGTGGACACTGCGCAGTCCCGAGGCGATGAACGCCGTGGGCACACCTGAAGAGCGCGACGCCTACGCCGGCTCCATGTTCGAGTCCTACTACTCCCAGTACGAGCCCAGCGAGTTCGCCGCTCAGGTGTGGACGAACAATGCGCGCCTCGCCGCCATCTGCGTGGCCAGCGGCATCACGGGGGCCCTGCCCGCATGGGTGCTGTTCGCCAACGCCCTGAACATCGGCAGAGCCGCGGCCGTCATGGCCGACCACGGCGTGCTGAGCCTGTTCTTCGCACTCATCACGCCCCACGGCCTGCTCGAGCTGACCTGCGTGTTCGTCGCCGGAGGCGCGGGGCTGCGCCTGTTCTGGACGCTGCTCGTACCGGGTCCCAGGTCTCGCGGGGTCGCGCTGGCGGCGGAGGGCCGGGCCCTGATCACGGTGGCGGTCACACTGACGGCGGCCCTGGCCGTCGCCGGCCTCATCGAGGCTTTCGTAACGCCGTCCCAGATGCCGTGGGCGGTCAAATTCGTTGTCGGGGTGCTCGCAGTGACGGCGCTGTGGGCCTACACCCTCGTGCTCGGGCGCCGCGCCGCCGATGCCGGGCAGACGGGGGACCTGGACGAGGAGGAGGCGGGCGTCGCGCTGCCTGAGGCGGGCTGATCCGATCGAATCCGCCGGCCTCACCGGTCCCACGACGCGGGGCGGAGCGCACGCACCGGTCATCACAAGCGCCCCGCGGCCTTGAGCATCAGGTAGGCGTCGGCCAGCGCCGGAGCGATGGCGGCCGGCTCAGCCTCGACCACCTCGATCCCGCGGCGGCGCAGCCTGTTGCGCATCCGGACGAGTTCGACGGTGTCGCGCTCGACGGCCGCCGCCGTGTACACGGCCTCGCTGCTCGCATGATCGGCACGCAGCTCGGCCAGGTCCGGGTCAGTGGGAGAGGCGAGGAGCACCGCGTGGTCGCGCGCCACCGCCCCCAGAGCATGCACCATCGGCGATTCGCCGTCCGCCCCGTCCAGCGCGGTGAGAACGATGACGAGCGCGCGTTGCGAGAGCGTGGAGCGCACCGTGGATGCCAGAAGCGTCCAGTCGGTCTCCACGAGTTCGGCGTCCAGCGGGGTGAGAGTGTCCGCCAGAGCGCTCATGAGCGCAGGACCCGACTGCCCTCGCACCTGTGCGCGCACGGCGACGTCGAGGGCGACGACTTCGACCCTGTCCCCGGCTCGCGAGGCCAGGGCCGCCATGAGCAGGCAGGACTCGATATGGGCGTCCAAACGCGGACCGTCGCCCAGGCGCGCGGCCGACAGGCGCCCGGTATCGATTATGATGAGCACGCGCCGGTCCCGCTCGGGCCGCCAGGTGCGCACGACGATCTCGCCTCGGCGCGCCGTCGACCTCCAGTCGATTGAGCGCACGTCATCGCCGACCACGTACTCGCGCAGAGAGTCGAATTCGGTTCCCGACCCGCGGACCATGACGGCGCTGCGGCCGTCCATCTCCCGCAGGCGCGCCAGGCGCGAGGGCAGGTGGCGGCGTGAGGTGAACGCCGGAAGGACCCGTAGCCGCGCCGGCGCGATCAGCGACGCCTGACGTCCCGCGAGTCCGAGAGGGCCCGATATCCGCACGGTGACGAAGTCGGCCGGGCGGATGCCGCGACGCGTCGGCATCAGGACCGTACGGGTCCGACGGCGCTCACCCGGAGGGATCGTCAGTCGGGCTCGCTCGTGGCTCGCCCCGGCCGACGGCGGCCATGCGTCGCGCACCTGCACCGTTACTCTCCGGCGGCCGGTGTAGGTGACCGTGAGCGTTGAGGTGGTGGTCTCCCCCAGGCGGACGGCGCGTGCGGTGGAGCGCTGAATGCGCAGGCTGCGCGGCGAGGGCGCGGCGATCACGTCGAAGCAGACGAGGACCGCCACGACAGCCGTCCATCCGATCGCCGTCGCGGGCCGGGGCTCGGCGATCGCGAGCAGGCAGCCGACGCTCAGCAGCCAGACGGTGCGCATCGTGAGGTACACGCCTCCTCCTCCCCGGGTTGTTCCTCAGCTTGAGCTTGTGTCCTGGTCCGCATCCGGGCGTTCGCACGGGCAGGTGCGCTCGACGGACGACTCGGGGCGGTCAGCGGGGCACGGGCACCGACCGCAGGACGCCGTTGATGACGGACTCGGTCGTCACCCCCTCCATCTCTGCTTCGGCGCGCAGCTGGACGCGGTGGCGCAGCGCGGGCGTGGCGAGCGCCTTGACGTCGTCGGGCGTCACGAAGCTCCGTCCCGACAACCAGGCCCATCCGCGGGCGGCCGCCAGCAGTGCGGTAGCGCCACGGGGCGAGACACCTAGGGTCACCGACGGCGAGACGCGCGTGGCCCGCACCAGGTCCACGATGTAGCCCAGTACCTCGGGGGAGGCCCCGATGGTGCGCACCTGGTCCCGAGCGGCGGCCAAGTCATTCGGAGCGGCCACGGCCCGCACCCCCGCACTCCTCAGATCACGAGGGTCGAAGCCCGAGGCGTGCCGTGAAAGCACCTCCACCTCCTGGGCCCGCTCGGGCAGGGGCAGGATCAGCTTGAGCAGGAAACGGTCGAGCTGGGCCTCCGGCAGCGGATAGGTGCCCTCGTACTCGACGGGGTTCTGGGTGGCGATGACCATGAAGGGGTCGGGCAACGCGCGCGGCTGTCCGTCGGCCGAGACCTGGCGCTCCTCCATGGCCTCCAGCAACGCCGCCTGGGTCTTGGGGGGCGTTCGGTTGATCTCATCCGCTAGAAGCAGGTTGGTGAACACCGGCCCCTGTCGGAAGGAGAAAGCGGCGCTGCGCGCGTCGTAGACGAGGGAGCCCGTCACGTCGCCCGGCATGAGGTCGGGGGTGAACTGCACGCGTTTGGTGTCCACGTCCAATGCCTGGGCCAGTGAGCGCACGAGCAGCGTCTTGGCGACGCCCGGCACTCCCTCGAGCAGGACGTGGCCTCCGGTGAGCATGGCGATGACGAGCCCCGTCACCGCGGGGTCCTGGCCGACGATTGCCTTGGCGACCTCGGAGCGCACGGCCGTCAGCAGTGTGCGCGGGTCGCCGGTTCCGACCGGTGCCGGTTCGCGGGCGGCCTCGGGTCCGGTGGACGTGGTGGGGGTGCTCATCTCGCAAGGACCTCGCTCTCGAGTCGGTCGAGCTGGACGGCCAGGTCAGCGAGGACCCGGTCGCTGGATGGGACGGGACCGCACAAGAGCTCGTGAACGAGCCGGGGCGGGTACCCGGTGGCCTGGGCGGCGGCGTCGGCGACATCGGCGGGGCGGGCCTGCGAGGGCAGGCCGAGCCTGGGGGCCAGACGCAGCGCGGTGGCGGTGCGCAGGGCCCGGGCCGCGCGGTCGCGGGCTCCCGCGCGACGATACAGGCGGCCCCGTCCGCGCGTCGTCTCGGTCGCCCGGACGACAACGGGCAGGTTCTCGACGACGATCGGTCCGAAGCGCCGTCCTCGGACCGCGGCCAGCGCGCAGACGATGATGGCGCCCTGGAGAATCAGAACCGGCATCCAGCGCGGCACCGAGTCGGTATCCCACACCGCCCGGGGCTGCTGCTGGGAGGCGTCGAACCACACCACGTGATCGTGGTGCCCGAGCGCGCGCACCGCCAGGGACGCATGGCCCGCGTCGGTCAGGCGCGAATTGGTCGCCATGCCGGCGTCGGCGATGACGCGCAGCGCGCCGCCGCCTCCGGTGGCGGCGGTCGCGTAGGCGTAGCCGCCCTCGTCGACGGGGAAGCAGCCGATGGCGCCGGAGGAGCCCGGCCGCACTGAGCCGTGCGGGCTGAGCACGGAGACGGCCGCCGTGGCGTCGGCGTCTGCGCACTGGGCCGTCAAAAGGACGTCGGTGGGAGCCGACTGCTCAGAGGCGGTCAGCCCGGCCGGTTCGCTCAGCCCCGTCAGGTCCTGGTGGAGCGCACCGAGGACGACGATGTCGGCGCCGGCGCCCGACAGCTCCTCCCGCTCGTGGTTGTCCAGGTCCCCGGCGTTGAGCAGGACTACCGTCGTATTCGGCCCGGCCGAGCGCACGGCCGCATCGGTGGAGCGGACGGTTTCGACCGACACCCCCTCATCGCGCAGAAGCCGGGCGAGAGCCTGCGCCCCGTTCCGCCCCGGGTTGTCGATCGCGAGCGGGCGATCGGAGTGCTGGGGTTTCAGCAGGTTCACGACGACGGTGACGATCAGGAGCAGTCCCACGGCCAGGATGAAGGGGCGCCACCGACGCACTCTGGCGGCCGGGGGCTCGCCGGCCACCTGGTCGCCGGCTCCCGGGGGGTCCGTTGGGCGCCTCGTGCGGGGCTCGGTCGGCTCGGGGCGCGAGGACACGGAGGTCGTCATGGCAGGCCCCCGTCCCCCCAGGCGGGGATGCCCATGGGCGCGGTCTGGGGCGCCAGGTGTGCATGCGCGACGGCGTCGGCCAGGGTACGCATCCAGGAGTCCTGCGCCGGGGTGGAGACGACCTCCCCGTAGCGCACGGCGTCGAAGAGCGTTCCCGCGTGCAGGAGGTCATCGGCGTGATCGACGACGGCGGCGGACGCGGCCGCCGCCGCCTCGTGAGCGGTCATCCCGGGATAATCGTCGATGGCGCCGCGTTCGTCGAGGGAGCGGATGATCGCCCGGAAGCGTTCGACAATGGCGGTGGTCCAGTCCCCGCGGACGGCGGCGCCGTCGGCGGCCACGTTCAGAGCGGCGGAATCGCGGTCGTCGTCCTCGAACAGGTCGTGGCCGGTGCGGATGCGCTGCACTCGGGTGATGCGCGTGAGCAGGAGGATCAGGACCGTGACAAGGGCGAGTGCGATGACGACGACGATGAGGATGGATAGCCAATCGGGGCCTGCGGGGACGACGCCGCGCAGGTTGAGATGCTCCGACAGCCATCGCCAGAGCCTCCCCAGCAGGCTCTCGTCCCGGTATTCCGGGCGGGCGAGTTCTCGCTCGGCGGCCCGGCGGGCCTCGTCGGCGTCCGGAGTGGCGGGCGCGTCGGCTCCCCGGGCGCCCGCGTGCGCGGGCGACGCGGATGCCCGGGCCGCGCTCATGATGCTCGCGGTGCTCATGATGCTCACCGCGCTCACAGCGCGCGCATGGGGAAGGGCCGGAAGGGTTGCGGACATGACGGAGCTCGATCAGGTCGGCGTCACACCTTGGCGGCTTGACGCAACTCCACGTCCAGGCCCTCGGTGCGCATACGCAGGTCGATGTAGGTCAGCGCGTTGACCGCCGAGGAGAACGGCAGGATCGCTGCTTGAAGGAGCGAGGTGGCGAAGGCCGTCACAGCTGAGACCGTGGCGTACATGCCCGCCCCGGCCGACATGGCCAACTGGCTGGCGATGCTCATGGCCGACATGATGGCCCCGAGAAGGACGAGAGTGATGAGCGTGGTCAGTACCAGGATGCCGAGCACCCTCCAGAAGCTGCCCTTAGTCAGGTGCCACGAGCGGCGTATGCCCTCCCACACGCTCACGTTCTCCAGGATGAGGGCGGCGGCCGCCAGGTAGAGGCGAACCGCGAAGAAGCAGCTGGCGATCATGATGATCGCGACCAGGATGAGGACGGCGAGGAGACCGAAGATGATGGTCGCGAGGCTTGGATTGTTGCTGCTCGAGCTGAACAAGGCGAAGAGGATGACGAACCCGATGGCCAGTGAGGCCAGGCTCATCACGGCGGTGATCAGTTCGATGAGCAGAGACTGGCCGATGAGCGGCCAGATGCGCGAGCGCACTCTCTGCCAGACTGCGCCCGGAGTGGCGATGCGTCCGAGCACGGAGCGGGAAACCGCCACGATGAGCAGACCGGTCAGGATTGTGGTGGCCAGGGCCAGAAGCAGAAAGTCGATGAGCTGAGCCGCGCCGGCGGAGCCGGTGAGCTGGAGGGCGGAGAAGATCTCATCCGGTGACGGATCCTGCGAGGCCGACAGAGCCTGCATGGTGTCGTACTGAGTGTGTGAGCTCATGTACGTCAGGGCCCCCGAGATGAGGCCGATGGCGCTCATGATCACGAGGGAGGGCAGGAACATGGCGCGCGGGTTGGCGCGCAGCGCCTCAAAGGCGCCGCCGATGATCTCGGTGATGCTCAGCGGGCGCAGGGGCACGATGCCCGGCTTGGGGGCGAGGAAGAACGCCCCCCGCTGGCCGGGACCGGTCGCCCCGAAGGCGCCGTAGGCCGCCGCCCGGCCAGCGTACTGGCCCGCGGCGCCCGGGTCCGGCTCCTGCGGCGCGGAGCCGGACCCAGGCGGCTGCGCGCGAGCTTCGCCGTAGGCGCCGTAGCGCGGAGGCTGCTGGGGCTCCTGGGATTCCTCGGAGGGCGGCTGCCACGGCTGGTTCGGGGTCCCACTGGTCTGGCTGGTCATGGGCACACTGTGACATGCCGGTCCGGAGGCGCTCCTCCGCCCCGAGGAGGAGATGAGACGGCATGAGACGGCTCGGGTCCTCTTGCGCGAAGATCGGTTCGGGGTGGTAAGGTCACGGATCAGACACGGTGCCGGCGCGTGCTGCACAATGCCACGCCGCGGGCTTCTTCGTGCCAAGATACGTTCCATGAGCACCCGCATCCTGGTCGTTGACGACGACACGGCCCTGTCAGAGATGATCGGCATCATGCTCACGGCCGAGGGTTATGAGCCCTCGTACTGTGCTGACGGGGCCTCCGCTGTCAACGTCTTCCACGATTCCGACCCCGACCTCGTCCTTCTGGACCTCATGCTTCCCGGTGTCGACGGGGTCGAGATATGCCGGCATATTCGAGAGGAGTCGGACGTTCCCGTCATCATGCTCACCGCTCGTACGGATACCCAGGATGTCGTCTCCGGTCTGGAGGCGGGGGCCGACGATTACGTCACCAAGCCCTTCAAGTCCAAGGAGCTGCTGGCCCGTGTGCGCACCCGCCTGCGCCGCACCTCCGACGGCGGCAACGCGGAGCACGTGCGTGCCGGCGACCTCGACATCGACGTCGCCGGCCATCAGGTTCGCCGCGGGGAGACCAAGATCAGCCTGACGCCCCTCGAGTTCGATCTGCTGGTCACACTGGCGCGCACTCCCTGGAAGGTGTTCACTCGCGAGGAGCTCCTCGAACAGGTGTGGGGCTACCAGCACGCCGCCGATACCCGGCTGGTCAACGTGCACGTCCAGCGGCTGCGCGCCAAGATCGAGCACGACCCCGAGCATCCGGCGATCGTCGTGACCGTCCGCGGCGTCGGTTACCGCGCCGGCGACGCGGCCTGATCCGCGGGCGGCACCCGGCTCGTGGCCTTCTCCCACCGATCCGCTCGCGCGAGCTCACCCGCAGCCTCGCGCAGGACGCCCGAGGACGAGCCGGCGCCCGTGAGCAGTCCCGGACTGCGCCGGCGCGATGGCGTCATGCCGTCCCTGTCGGCCATCCGGCGGAGCCTGGCCACGCGGATGGCGCTGTTCGCCATGGCCGCCGGCATCGTCCTGATCGTCATCCTGCTGGTCGTCGTTACGGCCCGCATCCGCGACGACGTCTTCGAGGACCGTCGTGAGGTCATCCTGGCGGACGCCCGCCTGAGGGCGGCCACCGCTCAGGCGGCTTTCGACACCTCCGGCGCGACGACGGCGGACCAGGTGGCCGCGGCCGCCCAGGCGCAGGTCTCGTCCATCGGGGAGTCCTGCGCCGGGGCGGGCTGCGTCGGCGTCATCCTGAAACGGAGCGGCACCGAGACGACGACCAATGTCATCAACGATCTGACCACCGATGCCAGGCTCACGGATCTGGTCTCCGACAGGCTCACCGAGTCCATCGCCCAGGGCGCCAACGAGCACCGGCCGTACTTCCAGTCCGTCTCCGTGGACTCCGACAACGGGACCAGTCCGGGCATCATCGTCGGGCAGAGGGTGTCACTGCCGCTGGCCGGCGACTACGACCTCTTCCTGGTCTACACCCTGGCCCCCGAGCAGAACGTCATCGACCTGGCCTCCCGGGCCGTCGTCATTGCCGGCTCGGGATTCCTCCTCATGCTCATCCTGGGCATCTGGGCCATGACCTGGCGCGTGCTCATCCCCATTCGGCGAACCTCGCTGGCCTCCCAGCGCCTGGCCGGCGGACGCCTGAGCGAGCGTCTGCCCGTTCACGGGGAGGATGAGATCGCCACCCTGTCGCGCTCCTTCAACGAGATGGCGGCCTCCCTGGAGGCGCAGATCGAGGCCTGGGAGAAGCTGTCGAAGATCGAGAGGCTGTTCGTCTCCGACGTCTCCCACGAGCTGCGCACGCCGTTGGCCTCGATCCGCCTGGCCAGCGAGCAGATCTGGGAGGCGCGCGAGGAGATCGAGGATCCTTTCGCCGCACGCAGTCTCGAGATCCTCATGCGGGAGATCGACCGTTTCGAGTCCATGCTCACCGACCTGCTGGAGATTTCGCGCATCGACTCCGGGCGCGTCCAGCTGCGCGCCGAGGAGGCCGACATCGTCGCGCTGACCCTGGGTGTGCTCGACCTGGTCGCCGTGCACATCGAGGCCAAGGGTTCGCAGGTGGTCCTCGACGCGCCTGCGACTCCGGTCGTCGCCGAGGTCGATTCCACGCGCGTCGAGCGCATTCTGCGCAACCTCATCGTTAACGCCCTCGAGCACGCCGAGGGCTCCCGCATCGACATCGCCATCGCCGAATCCGACGACGCCGTGGCCGTCCGGGTGCGCGACCACGGCGTCGGCATGAGCCCCGACGTCGTCAAGCAGGTCTTCGACCGGTTCTACCGGGCGGACCCCTCCCGCAAGCGGACCCTGGGCGGGACGGGGCTGGGTCTGTCCATCTCGCTGGAGGACGCCACCTTGCACGGGGGCACCCTCGTCGCCTGGGGATGGCCGCAGGAAGGGGCTTCCTTCCTGCTGACTCTGCCGCGCCGCCTGGGCCCGGACGCCACCCCGGGGACCTTCACCCGTCCCGGTCCCCTCGGTGTTGTCCCCGAGGACGCCCCCGCCGTCGCCCGCGTGGCCGTGCGCCGCGGGCCGGAGCCGAAGGCGACGACGGCGCCGGGCGGGGTCGTCGTCCCGGCGCCTGCCTCCCGCCGCGCCGCCGACCGGGCGCGGGGGGACGCCCCGCCGCCGGCGCAGATCGTGCCGCCCCGCCCCACCGCTAGTACCCCGACCGGGGCCCGCACGCCCGAGGAGGATGCCGGGCGTGCCGATGCGGACGGGCAGCGATGAGTCGCGGTCGAGTCGGCCGGACGGCGACCCGTGACATCGTGCCCCGGCGCACCGTGCTGGCGGCCCTGGCGTCGGGAGGAGGGCTGGTGGCGCTCGCCGGCTGCGCCGATCTTCCGACCGACGGCCAGGTCACCTCCTCCGACGTGGTCTCGGCCCATGGCAGTCAGCTCGTGCAGACCGCCGCCCGCCCGCGCGACGGCGCCGGCCCCGAGGAGATCGTCGCCGGGTTCCTGCGGGCGTGCGTCGCCGGATTCTCCGACGATTTCGCCACTGCTCGCACTTTCCTGCACCGTGCGGCCTCCGATGCCTGGGAGCCGACCTCCGTCGTGCGCGCCTACACGGGCTCCACGGCCCCGGTGGTGGAGCGCGATGAGTCGGGGGCCGTCAAGGTCACGGTCGAGCTCGTCCGCTCGATCGACTCCTCCGGGGTCCTGACCTCCGACGGGGCCGCCCAGTCGGGGAGCACCGACGGCTACACGGCGTTCTACTCCCTGGCCACCGATTCCCTGGGCCAGTGGCGGATCGTCGATCTGCCCCCGGGGGTGCTCCTGCCGACGGGGAGCCTGCAGACCAACTTCATGGCGACGAGCCTGTACTTCCTGACCCCCGACCGGGCGCGCCTCGTGCCGGAGCTGCGGTGGCTGCCCCGGGGGGATCTGCCGACCTCGACCCTTGTGGCGCTGCTGGGCGGGCCTGCGGACTGGCTCGCCCCGGGAGTCGCCTCGGCGCTTCCGCGCGAGGCCGGCCTGGCGGCCGACGGCGTCGTGCTCGAGGACGGGACCGCGACGGTGGCCCTCGACGGGGCCGTAGCCGAGCTCGACTCGCAGGAACGGGCCCTGGCGGTGGCCCAACTGGCCGCCACGCTGGGTCGTCTGGAGGGCGTGTCCTCCGTCGTCGTCACCGCCGACGGGGAGTCGATGGGCGATCCAGCGCCGCTACCGCAGCCGGACGCTCCCGTCGATACGGTCATCGGTATGAGTGCCGGTTCCGTCGTCCGAGGCACCAGCTCGACTCGCAGGACCCTGGCGACCGTCCAGGCGCTGGGCACCGCTCAGGCTCGTCACCCGGTGCTGGGCCCGGATGAGGCCGTCTACGCACTCAGCGCCTCCAGCCTGCTGCGCCTGCGGCCGGGGGAGGACGTCGCCAGCGTCATCGCCTCGGTCGGGGCCGCCGACGCGGGCGAGGGCGGACTACTGGCGCCGGTAGTGGACCGTTACGGTTGGGCGTGGACCGCCGCCGACGGCGTCCTGACCGCCGTCGGGGATCTGGGGCAGCGCGCACCGCTGAGCGCGCAGTGGCTCGAGGGCCGCGAGGTCACGGCGCTGGACCTGTCGGCCGAATCCGCCCGGCTCGTGCTGCGCCATCGTGACGGGGAGGGCGGGGACGAGCACGTGAGCGCGGCCGTGGTCGTGCGCGCGCAGGACGGGACGCCGACCGGGCTCGGTCGGCCGCTGGCGTTGCCGCAGGCCGCGGGCGAGGGCGTCACGGGACTCGCCTGGTACGACCCGGTCAACGTGGTGGTGCTCGCCCCCGGACGAGCGGAGCAGGAGCCTCCCGGCGTGCGGTACGTGCAGGTCGGCGGCGCCTCGACGGACGTCGCCGGAACGCCGGGGGCCACGGCGCTGACGGCCGACCGGGCCAGCGGCACCGCGCTGCTGACGGATGACCGCGGACAAGCCTGGCAGCGCAAGGGGGCCACATGGCGGGTGCTCACAACGGAGGTGTTCGACCTGTCCTATCCCCTGCCCTAGTCCGCTGCCCGTCCGCCTCGCCGATCCCGGCCGCGCCGCGCCGTCGCGGACCCGACGGCTGAGCGCCGGCGGTGGTCGGGGCCGGGATCGGCCAGGCCCGGTGGGGTGGGGCCGGCCCCACCGGGGGTGCAGCGGGGCCGGGGTGCGATCACGCCATCTGCGCCGTCTCGCTCGTGACCCGGGTGTTCAGACGGATGACGCCGTAGGTCCAGCCGTGGCGGTGGTAGACCGCGCAGGGCTGCCCGGTCGACTTCTCGATGAAGAGGTAGAAGGGGTGGCCGACCAGCTCCATCTGGTAGAGGGCCTCGTCGACCGCCATCGGCACGGCATCGTGCAGCTTCTGGCGGACGATGACGGGGGAGTCGCCCAGCTGAGACTCAACGGCGACGCCCGGTTCCGTCGGGGCCGTGGGCGAGTCCTCGATCGGCGCGTCCCCCGTGTCGGGGACGACGATCGCCTCCTCGGCGGCGGGCGACCGGCGGTCCTTGGCGACCTCGACGATGTAGCGGCGGTGGTCCTTCTTGCGGTCACGTGCGCGACGCAGCCGCTCGGTCAATTTGCCCATGGCGATGTCGAAGGCGGCGAAGCGGTCGGAGGAACTGGCCTCGGCCCGGATGATCGGGCCCTTCGAGACCACGGTGATCTCGGCACGCTCGGCCGTGTCGGCCTGACGCGGGTTGCGCTCGTGGGTGACCTCGACCTCGACGCGTTGGACGCGCGGGTCGAGCTGCTCGACCTTGGCGGCCTTCTCCTCGACGTAGTCTCGCAGACGAGAGCTGATCTCAGCGTTGCGGCCGACGACAGTGATATCCATGGTGAACCTCTTTCTGGGTCCTGGTAATCCTGGGAGGGGGTGGGGGGAGCGCTCGTCGCACCGTGCGGCGGGCGCTGGACGGTCGTTCACCACCTCCTCGTGCCGGCCCGCCGTGCGAGCGGGGCGCTCGGCGGTCGCACGTCACCGCGGTAAGCGCACTCATGTGTTGTAAAACACAACTTACACCATGTGATGCTTCTCCGCCGGTACCGACGCGGGCTGATCGCCCGGCGCTGAAACGGGCCCGCCCGGTACGACCGTTCTCGTCCGGCGGGCGGGTGGCGGCGCGGCCGCGACGGCGAGCGCTCCGATGACGCTCGCGCCCTCCTGGCGCAGGGCGCGAGCGCACGCCCCCAGCGTCGCGCCGGTGGTGACGACGTCGTCGACCAGCAGGACGCTCAGCCCGGCGACCGGGGCCAGGACTCGTGGCGCTCGCGCGCGGTTGGTCCGCCGCTGCCGCGCCGAGCGGCCGGTCTGGTGCGCTCCTGCCAGCCCGGGGCGGCGCAGCAGGTCCACGCTGAGCACCTCCAGTTCCCGATCCCGGCGCCCTCGGGTTCGCTCGGCCCCCTCAGCGCCGGCGCCTCCCGCGGCTCCTCGGGTTCGCGGCCATCCTACGGCCGCGCCGCGGGCGACGGCGTCGGCCAGAGAGGCGGTGACGAGACGCCCCCGGGCCCGGCGCACCCATCCGGACGGCGCCGGGACGACGAGCAGCGGGCCGGCGTCGACGGCCTCGCGCGCCTCCTCGTCCAGGCGGCGCGCCCATCGGCGCCCGGCGCGCGCCCCCACGTCGGCCATGAAAGCGGCCAGGTCCTCCCGGGCCCCGTTCTTCCAACCCAGCACCATGGGGCGCACCGGTCCGGCGTAGACGGCCAGGGCGCTCACATCCAGATCGCCGGCGGCGTCGGCGTGCTCGACGGCGATGGGCTCGCCGGTCAGCAGGCTCCGGCAGTCGGGGCAGAGCGCCACGTCCCAACGTCCGCAGCCCGCGCAGGAGACCGGCAGCACGAGTCGTGCCGCTTCGCGCAGGTGGCGCCGCCATGGCGGAAGGGGCGATGGCCGGGGCGCGGCGTAGGACGATGGGAGGGGAGGGGAGACAGGCTGCATGGTCCGACGGTCTCATGGCGGCCCCGCGGACGGACCGGTTGTCCACAGGCGACCGGGCGCAGGACGCGGAACGGGGCCTGTGCGCATCCCGGCCCGAGCGCGGTGCTCGCAATGAGCGAGATCATGCGGTAGCACGATGGCCCCCCGCGAGGCGTCCACTACGATAGGCACGTCTGCGCCCGGTGGGACCGGGCGATGGGAGTGCGGGGAGCACGGCCGTGGGCCGCGCTCCCCTCCGCCAACAAGGGAGAAACCAGCGTGTCGATCGTTGACCGGATCCTTCGCATCGGTGAGGGGCGCACCCTCAAGAGGCTCGATGCCATCGCCACCCGGGTCGAGGCGCTCGCCGACTCGTACGCGGACTTCACTGACGCCGAGCTCAAGGAGGTCACCGTCGAGCTCAAGGAGCGCTACGCCGACGGGGAGAGTCTCGATGACCTCCTGCCCGAGGCCTTCGCCGCCGTGTGCGAGGCCGCCGACCGGGTGCTGGGCATGCGTCCCTTCCACGTCCAGATCATGGGCGGCGCCGCCCTCCATCTGGGCAATATCGCCGAGATGAAGACCGGCGAGGGCAAGACGCTGGTGGCCACCATGCCCTCCTACCTGCGGGCGCTGACGGACAAGGGCGTGCACGTCGTGACCGTCAACGATTATCTCGCCGAGTACCAGTCCGATCTCATGGGACGCGTTCACCGCTTCCTGGGGCTGACCACGGGCTGCATCCTGACCGGTCAGACCCCCGCTGAGCGCCGCAGGCAGTATGCGATGGATATCACCTACGGCACGAACAACGAATTCGGCTTCGACTACCTGCGCGACAACATGGCCCAGCGGCCCGAGGATCTCGTCCAGCGGGGTCATGCCTTTGTCATCGTCGATGAGGTCGACTCCATCCTCATCGACGAGGCCCGTACACCGCTGATCATCTCCGGTCCGGCCAGTGGCGATGTCAACAAGTGGTATCAGGAGTTCGCTAAGATAGCCGCGCGCCTGAGGGCGGATAAGGACTATGAGGTCGATGAGAAGAAGCGCACCGTCGGCGTGCTGGCGCCCGGCATCGAGCGTGTCGAGGACTATCTGGGCATCGACAACCTCTACGAGTCGGAGAACACGCCCCTGATCGGCTTCCTCAACAATGCCATCAAAGCCAAGGAGCTCTTCCACCTCGACAAGGACTACATCGTGCGCGACGGCGAGGTCCTCATCGTCGATGAGCACACCGGTCGAGTTCTCCCGGGGCGCCGCTACAACGAGGGCATGCACCAGGCCATCGAGGCCAAGGAGCGAGTGGAGATCAAGGCCGAGAATCAGACGCTGGCCACCATCACGTTGCAGAACTACTTCCGCCTCTACCCGGAGGGGTCCCGCTCGGGCATGACCGGTACCGCCGAGACCGAGGCCGCCGAATTCGCCGGCACCTACAAGATCGGCGTCGTCCCGATCCCCACGAATAAGCCGATGATTCGCGTCGACCAGTCCGATCTGGTCTACACCAACGTTGCGGCCAAGCTGACCGCCGTCGTCGACGACATCGTCGAGCGCCACGAGGCCGGTCAGCCGGTCCTCGTGGGCACCACCAGCGTGGAGAAGTCCGAGGAGCTGTCCGCCATGCTGCGCGAGCGAGGCGTCTCGCACGAGGTCCTCAACGCCAAGCAGCACGCGCGCGAGGCCGCCGTCGTCGCCATGGCGGGCCGTAAGGGCGCCGTCACCGTGGCCACCAATATGGCCGGCCGCGGCACCGACATCATGCTCGGCGGCAATGCCGAGCACATCGCGGTCACCGACCTGAAGAGGGCGGGTCTGGATCCCGAGGAGAACGCCGAGGAGTACGAGCGGGCCTGGCCCGGGGCCCTCAAGGCCGCGCAGGAGGCCTGCCGGGCCGAGCACGACGAGGTCGTCTCTCTGGGCGGCCTGTACGTCTTGGGCACCGAGCGCCATGAGTCGCGTCGCATCGACAACCAGCTGCGCGGACGGTCCGGAAGGCAGGGCGACCCGGGGGAGTCCCGTTTCTACCTGTCCATGGAGGACGACCTCATGCGCATGTTCGCCTCCAACGCCGCCCAGCGGATCATGTCCTCGGGCGCCTACCCCGACGACGTGCCCCTGGAGTCGAAGGTCGTCACCCGCGCCATCGCCTCGGCGCAGCGTCAGGTTGAGTCGCGCAACTACGAGATCCGCAAGAACGTTCTGAAGTACGACGACGTCATGACCGAGCAGCGCGAGAAGGTCTACGACGAGAGGCGCCGCGTTCTGGACGGGGAGGACCTCGAGCCGCAGGTGGAGGCCTTCCGCTCCCAGGCGGTCGAGACCATCGTCGCCGCCCGCACCTGTGAGGGCCGCGCCGACGAGTGGGACCTCGACTCGCTGTGGAACGATCTCGGCCATCTCTACCCGGTGGGGCTGACCGAGGACGAGATCGTCGACGCCGCGGGCGGACGTGACCGGCTGACCCCCGAGCGGCTGTCGACCGAGCTGATCGAAGACGTCGCCGTCGCCTATGAGGACGCCGAGAAGCGCATGGATGACAATCCGCTGGCCCTCGCTCAGCTCGGGGACGAGCCCATGCGCGTCCTCGAGCGCCGTGTCCTGCTGGCCGTAGTTGACAAGCGGTGGCGCGAGCACCTTTACGAGATGGACTACCTCAAGGAGGGCATCGGTCTGCGCGCCATGGCCCAGCGTGACCCGCTCGTGGAGTACGCCAATGAGGGCGCGCACATGTTCAAGGCGATGATGGAGGGCATTCGTGAGGAGACCGTCGAGCAGATCTTCGCCAACGTCGGCCGCTTCGACGACGCCGCCGCGCGGGCCGCTGAGAACGGCACGGTTGAGGCCGCGTCCACCGTGGCCGCGGCCGGTGGCGGTGCGTCCTCGCATCTGAGGGTCGGGGCCGGCTCCAAGGGGGGAGGCAGCGTCCTCGGATCCACCGGTCAGCAGGCCATGGACCGCCGGATCACCTATTCAGCCCCTTCGGAGGACGGCACGGCTGCCTCGACCTCGATGGCTCCTCCGGCCGCACGATCGAGTGCTGCGGCCGGCCGAGAAGCCGCGCGCGGCGATGCGTCCGCGCCCGCCGCCGGGGGCGCACCGCGACCCGCCAACAGGGCGCAGCGGCGCGCTGCCCGCAAGCGGAGGCGCTGACCCTTGGACGCCCGGCGCCCCGCCGGTGGCGCGACTGCCGAGCTCCGATACGCCAGTCCGACACCGGGCGCCGAGGGCCTCTCCGACCGCCTCCCAGTCCTGCGAGCGGGCGGCGGTCGGCCTGCGGCCGCGAGTTCGCCGGGTGCGCCTCAGCCGATCTCGAGAACCGACATCACCCATCTGCCGCGGCGGGGCACCAGGAGGGCGGCCGCGGCCCTGACCCGAGGGCCGTCATCGAGAAGGACGGCGACTTCGCAGTTGCCCGACAGTGTGAACTGGGTGTGGATGTGACGCGCCCTGGGCCTGGTGCGGCTGGCCGAAGAGCCCGGCAGGCGCTGAGACAGACCGGAACGCCGAGCCAGGGCCTCGAACATCTCCGGGGTGGTCCATCGCGCCAGATGGTCGACCGGCCTGTGCCCGCTGAGGACCTCCGCGGCCGCGGTCACAACGCGGGCCGCGTGACGGCGCGGGTCCGGCATGTCGCTGCGGAGTCGGGGGGTCGCCGGCCTGCACCGCCGTGAGCGCGCCCACTGGCGGCTGAGCTCGGTCTGGAAGTGCAGACGGTCCCACCGTCGACGTTCGGCGCTCGTCCGGGGCGCACGGGCGAGGATCTTTCCCGCCGGCATGCGGGTGACGGTGCTAGGGGTGCGGGGAGCCTGCGCGCCGGGTTCCCGGCGATCGGGCGTTGAACCGGACGAACCGTTTGAACCGGCCTTTCCGGCGGATGCCTCGGGGGACGGGGTCATAGTGGTGGTCATGGCGGCCTCCTGTTGCAGGGTGTTGGTGAGTGTGATGTCAGGATTGGGCTGGTCGGGTCGGTTGCTGGGGCGGCGATGATGACCGAGCTGCGGCGGGCAGCCGCAGAGTGGCGCCCGGATGGATGAGGGACGGGTCGGCGCCGATCTGCTCGGGGTTGGCCTCGTAGACCCGGGGCCAGGCGCGTGCGACCTGCTCGTCGGTGGCGCCGGCTCCCAGGGCGTCCTCGGTGATCGACCACAGGGTTTCCCCGGGGGCGACGACGTGCGTCGGTGAGGCGGCATCCGGCGTTTCGCCGGTTCGGGGAACGGAGTTGGGCGTCTGCGGGTCGGGCACCGCGGAAGTCCCGTCGGCGGTGTCGGTTGGGACCTCGTCGGCCGGGATCTCCGTTCCCTGCGGAGCGGACTCGGCGCTGGGGAGGGAGGGTCCGCTCGAGGTCGTCTGCCAGCCCAGGTCGTCGGGGACGGAGGACTGCGCGGCGGCGGCGGGAGCGATCGTCAGTCCCGCGATCACGGCGCCGGCGGTGACCCGGCGGACAAGCGGAGCTCCCCAGCGCTGGAGCAGGGCATGCGCCCCTCCGGCGGTCGTGCGGTCCGGCCGCCCGCGGTGAGCGTCAGCCGTGGCCGAGCGGTCCTCGAACAGAACGACCAGCGCGATCCCCACTGAGACCAGGTGCCACAGGCAACCCGCCGCTCCGAGGCCGCATGCGAGGACGACCGCGCTCTGAGCGATCTGGGTCGTGCTCCACCAGGCGGCCGGAACGGCCGCGAGAGCGCCCCCCGCCGACCAAGCGCTGGTTGCCAGCGTCACCGTACCGAGCGCGGCAACCAGGGCGATGACGGTAAGGTGGGTCACGACACGCATGGGTTCTCCGTCGTTGATGATGGTGTTTGAAGTGATTTGATATTGCTAGATTATTTGGAGTCTGTCAAGGGGTATGGTGATTTCGTCCCATCGAGTGCTGCGCCGGTCGGGGGACGGTCGAAGGTCGACCGCTTCGGTGCGTCCGCCGTCTTGCGGCCGGCCGGGCGAGGTGGTGAGCTGCGGCCATGGACTGGGATGCGCTGCTGGCCGATCTCGAGAGCCGCTTCGAGGCCGAGCGCCGTGCTGAGATCGCTGCGCAGGCGGCGGACCTGGCAGAGGCTGAGATCGCCTCGCTGCGGGTGGCCGACCGGCTGCGCGGGGCGCTCGGGCGCACCGTGCGCCTGCGCACCTGCGGCGGTGTGCCCGTCGACGGGGTGCTGACGCGGGCGGAGGACGGCTTCGTGCTTGTCGAGGAGGGGGACGGCCTCCAGGCGCTCGTCCCGACCGGCTCACTCGCCTTCCTCTCGCCTCTGCCCGGCCCCTCACCTGAGCCGGACAGGCACCGACGGCCGACTTTTCAGGCCGCTGCACGCGAACTGGCGCGCACCGGTGCGCGCGTGCGGGCGGTGACCTCCGCCGGCGACATCATCGGCCGGATCGGACGAGTGGGGGCGGACTACATCGACATCCTCGTCGACGGTCCACACGGGGGCAGCGGCGATCCGCGTCCTGCGGGTGGTGCGCCGCGCACCGGCGTCGTCACCGTCTGCCTGACGGCTCTCGACGTCCTTCGCAGCAGGTGAGCGCGCCGCATCCCCGGAGCGTGCTCACCCCTTTGATCAGTCGTTCTCCATGGGGCGGCCCGCGGCGACCATCTCGCGCGTCGCTTTGAGTTGACGCTCGATATAGGCCTCGAAGGCGCTCTCGGGCACCCGCCACAAGTGCCGGGCGCCGACCTGGATCGCCGGCAGGTCCCCGGACTGAATGAGCGACCGTACGCCTTGGGCGGACAGCTGGAGGTTTTCGGCGACCTCAGCAATGGTCAGAAACTTGTCTTTCATGGCACGATGATGACACCCCCGGCGCGCGACGCGCCATCCCTGAACGCCCCTGTGGATAGCCAAGAACCCTCACCGGCTGCCCAAGGGCGTCACGAATGATTAGGAGGATCCCGTGGCCCCTTTCCGCCGCGACCCCGCACGGGCCGCCGACCCCGCACGTCCCGCCCGCAGACGGCGCCCCACCTGGCGAGATCCGCGCCTGGCCGGGGGGCTGGCCCTCATCGGTGCCGCCGTCGCACTGGGCACGTGGGCGGTGGACGCCGCCGCCGACACCCAGCAGGTCTACATTCTGACCCGCGACGTCGCCCCGGGGCAGGACCTGACCGCCGACGGCATCCTGACCCTGGTCGACGCGCATCCCGGCACGGACGCCTACGTCCTCGCCGGACAGCTGCCCGAGGCCGCCGTGGCGCAGAGGTCGTTGAGCGCCGGGGAGCTTCTGCCCGAGGCCGCCGTGGGGATTCGGACGCCCGACGACCTGCGGCCGATCGTCCTGGAGGTCTCCTCGGGGCTGCCCGCCGGCACTGGCACGGGCGACGTCGTCGACCTGTGGGTTCTGCCCGCCACCCAGGTCACTGCCGAGGAGGCGCGCGAGCGGGCCGAGGTCGTCGCCGAGCATCTGACCGTCTCCACGATCGGGGACAAGGGCACGAGTCTGATCGGCAAGGAGACCACCGAGGTCGAGGTCCTCGTTCCGGCCGACTCCGTGTCCGCGGTGCTCACCGCCATCGGGGGCGATGGCGCCCTCGTCCTGGTACCGACCGGCACCGGGAGCTGAGATGGACCAGCGATTGCACGGCGTCCTGCTCGCACTCTCCGGTGACGACGCCGACCTGCTGCGGGCGATCGACACGCGTGGCTCCGGGCTGCGCGTGGTGCGCCGCTGCGCGGACACGGCCGAGCTGCTCAGCGCCGCTATGGCGGGCCTGGCCACGCTTGTCGTCGCCGACACGGAATTCGACGAACTCGATCGCTCCGTCCTGGACCGCCTCGAGCACGCTGGGGTGACCGGCATCATCCTGGCCCCCGCCGAGCAGGTCGAGCGGTGGGCCACGGTCGGCTGGCCGGTCGAAGATCGCCGGACCCGGCCGGACGCGGTCAGAGCGCGCCTTCAGGCTCTCGCCCACGCCCTGGAGGCGGGTCGGGGCGAGAGGGCCGAACCTCCCGAATCTCTCCGCACCGCGCCCGTCCCCGATACTGGCGCGGACGACCGGCTGTGGACCGAGTTGGAGGATGTCATCCTGCAGACCCCGGCCACACCGGAGCGGGTCGATGAGACCGCGGATCCGGATGCGCCGATCCCGAACACCCCCCTGTGGGCGCGCACGCCCCCGACCCCCGACCCCGACCGCGGGTTCGGGACGCCCAGCACCGGCCCGGGCGGCAGGCTCGCGGTGGTGTGGGGGCCTCGCGGGTCCTCGGGACGGACGACGATCGCGACGGCGCTGGCCCACACTCTGGCGACCGCCGGCGGGGCGATCCTCGTCGACGCCGACGTGGAGGCCCCCTGCCTCACCCAGGTGCTGGGGCTGCCGGAGGACTCCTCCGGCCTGGCCACCGCTGCTCGCCTGGCCGGGCACGGGCGGCTGGACGACGAGGCCCTGGAGTCCCTCCTGGTTCCCTTCGGCGAGCTTGAGCGTCTGCTGTCCGGCCTGGGGCGCCCGGGACGATGGCGCGAGCTCCCGCCGGCGGCCATGGCCGAGGTGTGGGCGCGCTGTCGGCGCCTGGCGGCGTGGACGGTCATCGACGTCGCCGGCGGACCGATCGACGACTCCGTCGACGAGTACACCCTGGAGCCCGGCAGGGGCGCCGTCGCGGCCGACCTCGTGCGCAATGCCGACGTCGTTCTGGTGGTGAGCGGAGCGGATCCCGTCGGGGTGCGTCGGCTCCTGCAGCTGCTGGGCGACTTCGAGGATGAGGCGCGGCCCACCGGGCGCATCGAGGTCGTCGTCACGCGGGTGCGTTCCGGTATCGCGGGCCCCTCCCCTCGCCGAGCCGTCAGAGACGCTCTCGACCGCTACGGCAGTCTCGATGAGGTGACGCTCGTCCCGGACGACCCGGCGACGGCGGACCGGTGCCTGATGGAGGGGCGGGCCGTCACCGAGGCGGCGCCGGGGAGCGCGTTGGGGCGGGCGCTGACCGAGCTCGCCCACCGGGTCGACCCGACCGTCGCCCCGAAGGCCTCCGGAGCGAAGCGACGCCGCGGACTCAGGCGCTCGCGGCGCGCGGCGGCGTCCCGCCCCAGGCACCGCCCGGCACGGCCCGGCGGAGCGCAGCGGACCTCGGCGCGCCTTCGGACGACCTCCGTCCCGCTCCCCGCCTTCCCGCCGGAGACGGAGCAGACGCCCGCGCCGGCCCCTGCGCCACCGCCGCCACCGCCCGAACGTCCCGCGTCCTCCCGACCTCAGCCCCCGAGCCGGATGCGCAGCGGGCCCGCGGGCACGGGCGGTCCGGTGACGCGCATGGAGCGACGGCGCCGGGGCCGCGCCGAGTAGCACACTGGGACCATGCGCATCTACCTGCCCGCGACGGCCGCCGACCTGTCCGCCCCTTGGATCAGCCCCCGGACCGCTCATGCCGCCACACCCTCTTTGGCCGCGGCCCTGCCCGGCGAGGACCGGGAGAGCCTGGAGGCCTCGGCGTGCCTGTGCGCCGCCGACGCCTCCTTGGTCAGACTCGCCGAGCCGGATGCGGAGGGGGCCGCGGACCGGCGCGTCGTCATCGCCGCGGACGTGGATGAGGCGAAGGCGAGCGAACTCCCGGTGAGCGAGGACGTGCTCCCCGGCACGGTCGAGGTGACGGCGCCGGTGGCATGGGAGGCGGTCGCCGCGCTGCTGGTCGATGAGCCGGCGGCGCGGACCGACGTCCGCAGGGCGCGCACGGGCGACGAGGAGGCCTTCGAACGGGCTGCCGAGGCCGACCTGCTGTGGTTCGATGCGACCGAGCGGGCGGTGCTGGCGGACGAGCTGGGCTGATTCGGCGCGCCCCGGACGCAGGTCGGGTCGGGCGCCGGCCCGCGGCGGATAGGCGCGCGGCGGATCCGGCGGGGCCCTCACGGGGCGGTGACCGTGAGCGTCGAGCCCGATGGTGTCCCGGTGACGTCGATGCGGTCGGGGATCTGACGGCGCAGCTCCTCGACGTGGGAGACGATGCCGACGGTGCGCCCGCCCGCCTGAAGCCTGCTGAGCTCGGCGAGAACGATCTGGAGGGTCTCGGGGTCGAGGGCGCCGAAGCCCTCGTCGACGAAGAGGGTCTCCATGGACACGCCTCCGGACTCGGCGGTGACGACGTCGGCCAGGGCGAGGGCCAGCGATAGGGAGACGTAGAAGGTCTCCCCGCCCGAGAGCGTCCGAGGATCGCGCACGCCGCCGGACGAGAAGCGATCGATGACGCCCAGCCCCAGGCCACGGTCACGGCGAGCGGCCGAGCCGGCCTCGTCGTCGACGCGCACGAGCTCGTAGCGGCCCGACGACATCTGGGCGAGTCGGTCGTTGGCGAAGATGAGGACCTCGGCGAAGCGGTCGAGCAGAACCCACGTGGCCAGGGGCGTGACGGCATCGTTGCGCCCGGCGACGAGGGCCGCCACCCGCGTGAGCGCCCGCGCCTCCTCAAGGGCTCCGGCCAGACGCGCCGCGGCCTCGGCGACGGCGGTCAGAGTCTCCTCCAGCCGTCGGTGCGCCTCCAGGGCGGTGGCATGGGCCGCCAATGCCTCGTCACGGGCGCGTTCGGCGGTCTTACGATGGCGGCGGGCGGCCTCGACGTCGACGGCCTCCTCGCCCGTGAGCGCTGAGATCCGCGGGTCGTGGGTGAGGGCGTGGTGGACGCGCTCGCGCTCGGCGCGGACGTGATCGACGTCCTCGGCCAGGGCGGTGAGCGCGTCCGGCGGCAGGGTCGCCCGCCCGGCCTGAGCCGCGTCGGTGAAACCGGCCTCGGTCAGGGCTTCGGCCAGGTCGTCGGACGCATGAACGACCCGGTCGACGGCGGAGCGGGTTTCGGTCAGGCGGGTGCGCACCAGCTCGGCGTCGTCGGCAGATGCCAGGAGCGTCCGATGGTGCTCGACGACGGTGGCGTCCTCGCCGGCCGCCTTCGCGCAGCGGTCGCGGTCGGCATCCAGGGCGGTCTGCTCGGACTCCAGCCGCGCTCCCCTCTCTGCCAGGACCGTGCGATCGGCCTCCAGGGCGTCGCGCATGGCGGCCGTCTCATCGGCGAAGCCGGCGAGACGCTCCGCCACGTCGGTGGCGGGGCGTGCGGCCTCGGTCAGGGAGTCCAGGCGCTCGGCGGCCTTAGCCAGGGCGGCGTCGAGTTCGGGCAGGAGACGGGCTCTTGAGGCGTCGAGGGCCGCGCGGTACTCCTGGTCGAGCTCGTGGTGCTCGCGCACGCGCCGGGTGAGGAGATCGTCGGCGCGAGCGCGGTCGGCGTCGGCCCGCTCGACCTGAGCGCGGCTGATGGTTCCGGGCTCGAGGTCGGCGGGGGCGGGGTGCTCGGTGGAGCCGCACACGGGGCAGGGCTCGCCGTCGACGAGCTCGGTGACGATGGATCCGGCAGTGGCCTTCAGCCAGGCGCGGTGCTGGGCGGCGGCGCGCTCCTTCGCCTCCTGTACGGCTGCCGCCGCCTCGGCGACGGCGCGCCCGCTCGCCTCCAGACGGGATGCGAGGCCCTGCGCGCGGGCGGCCGCATCGCGTCGCGCCGTGGCCGTTTCATGCTCGACACGGGCCCGGGGGAGTTCGGCCTCCGCCCGCCGGGCGGCGTCGAGGGACGCCTGGAGCTCGGCCTGGCGGGCGGGCCTGGCGTCCAAGGTCCGCATGCGTTCGTCCGCCTCGGCGCGGTGCGCCTCGAGGCTGATCCTGGTGCGGGCCAGCGCCGTCCGTCGGTCGGCCAGCCCGCTTTCGAGGTCGACCAGGGGCTCGAGGGATCCGGCGCGGGTCCGGGCGAGGGTCGCGGCGGCGCTGAGGAGCTCCTCCGCATGCTGGAGGAGGGCCGGGTTCGGCTCCCCGTCCGCCGCTCCCAGGGCCGCCGCGGCGGCATCGCGGTTCTCGGGGGCGATGCGGGCACCGGCATCGAGGGCCCGCATCGCGAGGTCCCGGGCGGTCCGGAGGTTGTGCCGGGCGCGGTCGCGCTGTCGCACGGGCGCGGCGAGGCGGGCGGCACGTCGGGCGGCGTCCAGTCGTGCGGCCTCGGCGTCGTCGATGGTGCGCCGGGCCTCCAGCCGGGTCTGCTCCGCCAGGAGCTCCTGGCGCTGGTCGAGCCGCTGGCGGAGGTCGGCGGCGGCCTCGGCGGCGGTGCGCGCCGCATCCGCCTCGTCGCGGGTTCGTTCCACGGCCTCGGCCAGCGGAATCAGGGCGGTCCGACTGCGGGCGAGGGCCTCCTCTGTGACGGCGGCGACGGCGGCGTCATCCGGGACGGGGGCGTCGGCCAGAGCGGTCAGCCGCCCGGCCAGGTCGAGCGGGGCGTGCGGGACGGGGGCGTCGGTCTCGATGGCGTCGGATTCGGCGGGGCCCGGCTCGTCGGCGTCGTCTCCCGCCGGGTCGGGGGCCGGCAGGGCGGTCAGGAGCGGGGCGGCGAGCTCGGCGCGGGCCCGCAGCGCCTGACGGGCCGCCTGGGTGCTCCGGTCGGTCGAGCGGTTGCGCTCGGCGACCTGCTCCTGGATGGCGTCGAAGACCCCCGTGCCGAAGACGTCGCGCAGCAGGGCGTGGCGCTCAGCGGACGTGGCCCGCAGGAAGCGGGCGAACCGTCCCTGAGGCAGGACGACCGTCTGGGTGAACTGGTCCCGAGTCAAGCCCACGATGCGGGCGACCTCGGCGCCGACGTCGTCGAGGCGGGTGACGGGCTCGCCGACGGGGCCCGCGCCGGGGGCCGGCAGCCGCCACAGCCTGGCGGTGGCGTTCTGACGGGTGGTACCCGTCCCGCGCTTCTTGGGGCGTCGGTATTCGGGGCTGCGCAGGATCCGGTAGACGCCGGCGGAGGTGGAGAAGGTCAGGTCCGCCTCGGAGCGGGTGGTGGGGTCGACAAGGGTGGAGCGCAGGCGCTGCTTGGACGATCCGTCGGAGTCGGCGACCCGCCCGTAGAGGGCAAAGACGATGGCATCGATGATGGTGGTCTTGCCGGCACCGGTGGGACCGGTGAGCAGGAAGCGGCCGGAATCGGCGAAACGGTCGAAGTCGATGGTCTCGGTGCCCGCGTAGGGACCGATACCGGTCATGGTCAGCGTGTGCAATCGCATGACGGACTTCCTTCGTTCGCGGCGCGTGCGGCGTCGTAGGCCCGAGCGATGACGGCGCGCTCGTCGGGGCGGGCGCTGCGGCCGAGCATCCGCGCCAGGAAACGGTCTGCGACTTCCAGCGGATCGCTGGCGCGCGTGACGGGGGCGCGCTCGCCCTCGGCGCGCGGGGGCGGCATGCGGGAGAAGGCGAGCAGGTTCGGCAGTTCGACCTTCAGGCGAGCCATGGCGTCCGGCGGTGCGGCGCCGTTCAAACGCACCCGCACCCAGTTCTCACGGTGATCGGGGGCGAGGGCCAGGACCTTCTCCAGGGTGCCGGTGAGCGTGACGGCCCGATAGGGCAGCGGGGTTGGGACGCGCTCGAGGCGGGTGACGCCGTCGGCGCCGATGTCGAGCAGGACGGTGGACTTGGGGAAGTCGGCCTCGGGGAACGAGAAGGGCAGGGGGCTGCCGCTGTAGACGAGCCGGGGGCCGGTGATCACGGCGTCGTCGTCGGGGTGAGGACCGGCGGGCCCGACGGCTGCGCTCCGCTGCCTGATCTCCTGAGGGCGATGGAGGTGGCCGAGGGCGGCGTAGTCCAGGCCCCCGGAGCGTTCGGCCAGGGGCGAGCCGCCGAGGCCGGCGTAGAGGCCCGCGGGGACGGAGTCGACGCCGCCGACCCGGATGTCCCGCTCGGATTCGACGCTGGGACGTCCGCCGACGACGAAGGCGTGCGACATGACGAGGGCGGGGACGCGGACGGCCGCGTCGGCGCGGCGTCGGGCGAGGTCGGCCGCGACCAGGCGCAGGGCCCCGGAGACGACGGCCTCGTGGGAGCGGGGCAGGCGGTACGAGCCGGCCTGCGGGGGAGGGGAGGAGCCGGCGTCGTCCCCCGAGTCCGCGGAGCCGGGGTCGGGGCCTCCGCCGTCGGAGGTCGGCTCGGGGGTCTCGGGGCTCTCCCCGAGCCTGTCGGCGAGGAGAGGAGGCAGGGACTGCCGGGCGGCGTCGGGGTCGAGGTAGGGAAGGGCGTAGACGTACAGGCCGTCCCCGCCGTCAGGGGTCGGGATGATGACGGGGCGGTCGACCTCCGCGGTGCGGGTGCGGATCGCGAGCCCCCGGCGCATCAGGCCGGCGCCGAAACCGAGCCGCTGAGCGGAGTCGTGATTGCCGGGAGTGAGAACCACGCGAGTGGCGCCGACCAGACGGCGCAGGGTGTCGTCGAGGAGGAGGACTGAGTCGGTAGGCGGGATGGCGCGGTCGTACACGTCCCCGGAGATGACGACGGCGTCGACCGCCTCGGTGCGGGCGAGCTCGACGAGATGGTCGGCGAAGATCGCCTGGGCGTCGTCCAGGACGCGCCCGTGGAACGTACGCCCCAGATGCCAGTCGGAGGTGTGCAGGATCCGCATGGGGCCACTGTCTCATGCGGGTGCGACACGAAATTAGACGTGCATTGTCCTGAGCACTCTCAATCGCCGTCTTCTCGGACGTCGAATGTCAGGCGGTGACGACGCCGGTGGCGACGAGCACGATGATGACCGCTCCCAGGGCCACGCGGTAGAGGAGGAAACCGGTGAACTTGTTGGAGGAGACGAACTTCAACAGCCAGGCGATCGTCGCGTAGGCGACGATGCCGGAGACGATCGTGGCGATGATCGTGGCGGGCCAGCCGATGTCCGGAGAACTGATGTCTCCGGCGGCCGTGACGGCCTCGAACAGGCCGGCGGCGATGAGGGCGGGGATGCCCATGAAGAAGGACAGACGCGTAGCGGTCACGCGGTCGAAGCGCAGGAACAGGGCCGCCGAGATGGTCGCGCCGGACCGAGAGATGCCCGGCAGGATGGGGGAGAGAGCCTGGAAGGCGCCGATGATGAGGGCGTCCTTGACGCCGACCTCGCTCATGCCCCTGCCGGCCGAGGCGTGGGCGGCGCCCGCCGGACCGTCGGAGCGCTGGTCGGCGACCCACATGACGGCGCTCCAGATGATGAGCGCCCCGGCGATGATCCACAGGGAACGGGCGGTGACCTCGATGAAGTCCTTGAGGGCCAGTCCGACGACGGCGACCGGGATCGAGCCCAGGATGATGCCCCAGCCCAGCGTGTAGTCGGGGTCGCCGCGCGCGCCCCTGTTCGCCAGCCCCTTGAGCCACGCCGTCACGATGCGGACGATGTCGCTCCAGAAGTAGACGACGGCGGCCAGGATCGCACCGACCTGGATGACGGCGGTGAAGGCTGTCATGCCCGCGTCGTCGATCTTGTAGCCGAGGAGCTTCTCGACGATGTTGAGGTGGCCGGTCGAGGATACGGGCAGGAACTCGGTGATGCCCTCGACGATGCCGAGGAGGACGGCGTGCAGCCAGTTCATGGGTCTCCCGTCAACAGTACGGTCGGGGAAGCGTTCGGCCTCCCGGGGCAGGTTACCGTGTTGAGACCCGGCTCCCGCGGGGCGCCGTCGTCGTTCTTGTCTCATCGGAGGCGTCCATCGCCAGGCCGACCGTCTCCGGGAGGCGGTCGGTGCGCGGGGCGCGGTCGCTCAGTCGGTCTCCTTAGCGAGCAACTCCAGGACATCGTCGTGCAGCAGGCCGTTGGTGGCGACGGCGTCCCCGCCCCACGGGCCCGCCTCGCCGGTGAGTGAGGTGAAACGACCGCCGGCCTCGGTGACGATCGGGACGAGCGCGGCCATGTCGTAGACCTCGAGCTCGGGCTCGGTCGCCAGGTCGACCGAGCCGGAGGCCAGCAGCATGTAGGACCAGAAGTCGCCGTAGGCGCGCGTGCGCCAGCACTCCTGCATAAGCGAGAGCATGCCGCGCAGGCGTTTGCGCTGCGCCCAGCCGGACAGGGAGGAGTAGGACAGCGAGGCATCCTCCAGAGCGGCTACGCCGGACACGCGCAGCCGGCCCGCCAGGGCCAGAGACCGCCCGCTCCAGGCGCCGCCCCCCTTGACCGCCCACCACCGTTTGCCCAGGGCCGGTGCGGAGGCCACGCCGACGACGGCCTCGCCGTCCTCGACCAGGCTGATGAGGGTGGCCCACACGGGCACGCCGCGCACGAAGTTCTTCGTGCCGTCGATCGGGTCGATGACCCATTGGCGCGGCGAGTGGCCCGTCGTCCCGAACTCCTCGCCGAGGACCGAGTCGCGGGTGCGTGCCCGCGAGAGGTAGTCGCGGATGAGGCGCTCCGCCTCCTTGTCGGCGACGGTGACCGGGGTCAGATCCGGCTTGGTCTCGACCTCGAAGTCCTGGGCGTCGAAGTGCGTCCGGGTCAGAGGATCGACCTGGTCCGCGATCGTGTGGGCCAGGTGCAGGTCGTCGCGCCAGCGCCGATCGGCCGTCGGCGGTGCGGGAGAGGCCGGGGTACTCATACGTCGAGGGTAACGGTGATGGGGCGCCTTCACCCGCGGCGTGTCCGGCGGATCATCCGGGACGACGACGCCCGGAGCGCCGCCAGACGCTGATCGCGCGCGATGCGATGGTGCGCCGCCGAGCGGATCCGAGCATTTCGAGCATGGAGAGTTCCCCACCGGCGGTGAAGGCGAACTCGATTATCGCGAGCGGTACCCGGCGCGCAGGGCTCTGCGCATCACCGTGAGTCTGTTCGAACCGGTCGGAGATAGTGATCCTGGAGGACGAGCTCTGAGGACCCGGTCGACAGAATTCGACGAGGCCGATCCGGGCGTACGGGCGGTGCGGATGCCGCTCAGACCTCCAGCAGCACCTTGATGGCGCGCCGCTCGTCCATCGCCGCGTAGCCCTCGGCGGCCTCCTCCAGCGGCAGACGCATGGTGAAAACCCTCCCCGGATGGATCTCGCGCTTGAGGATCCGGTCGATGAGGTCGGGCAGGAAGCGGCGCACCGGTGCGGGACCGCCCAGCAGAGTGACCTCGGCGAAGAACAGGCTGGACCCGTCCAGAGTCACGTCGTGGGCCACGCCGACGTATCCGACATGCCCGCCCGGCCTGCACGAGGCGATGGCCTGGTCCATGGAGACCTGGTTGCCGACGGCCTCGACCACGCCGTGCGCCCCGTAGCCGTCGGTCAGCTCCTTGACCTCGGCCGCACCCTCCTCGCCGCGTTCGGCGATGACGACGTCGGCCCCGAACTCGCGGGCGAGCGCCGCCCGGTCCTCGTGGCGGGAGAAGGCGATGACCCTCTCGCTGCCGAGGGCCTTGGCCGCGAGCACGGCGGACAGGCCCACCGCGCCGTCGCCGACGACGGCGATCGTCCTGCCGGGGCCGGCCTCGGCTGCCACGGCGCCGAACCATCCGGTGCCGAGCACGTCGGAGGCGGCCAGCAGGTCGGCCATGACCTCGGGGTCGTCGGGCTTGCCGCCGGGCACGACGACGAGCGTGCCGTCGGCCTGGGGCACGCGCGTGTACTGGGACTGCGTGTCGCCCATGAAGCCGCCGTGGATGCAGCGGGACTGGAAGCCGGAGCGGCAGATCTCGCAGGTGTTGTCCGAGACGCAGAAGGAGCCAACGACGAAATCGCCGATCTTGACGTTCGTCACCTCGGAGCCGATCTCGACGACCGTGCCGACGTACTCGTGCCCCATGGGGCGGGCCTTGTCGACGGGCTGGATGCCGCGGTAGGGCCACAGGTCGGAACCGCAGATGCAGGCGGCCTCGATCTTGAGAACGGCATCGGTGGGCTCGACGACGCGCGGGACCTCGCGGTCTTCGACGCTCACCTTTCCGGGGGCGCGCATGATGACGCCGCGCATGGTTGTGGGCAGGGCAGGGATTGTCGTGGTCATGAAGTCCTCCGTAACCGGCCTCCGATGGTGCTCGGAGGCCGCTGGAAGCGTACAGGGCGTCATCGGCGTCTTCCAGGCACTCCCAGGACTCCCCATCGGGCGTGTCGGGGCGCGGCTCGTACCGAGAGCGGTGAGGGCGTAGACGACTCGGGGCGGGATCTCGGCGTGAACGGTGCGGGTGACGATGCCGTGCGCTTCGAAGCGGGGCAGCCGGCCGTCGACGTGTGAGGGCTGATACCGGGCAGGGCCGTGCGCAGCTCGGTGAAGCGGCGCGGACCGTCGAGCGGCTCGCGGACGATGAGGGTGGTCCACGACTCGTCCTTCACTCCGGCTCCTCCCTGCAGGTTTCTTCACTCTCGTCGCAGGAGCCTGCTCACGCATCCTTCGGCAGCGTCGCGGCGCACCTGCGGGCCTGAACGTGAAGGATCGCGATACCGGCAGTCGTCTGCACCAGCATGACGATTATGGGGATCAGGATCGAGATCGTCTCGGGCATGGCCGCCTGGATGGCGAACAGGAGAGCCGAGTCGATGAAGACCGCACCCATTCCCATGGTGGCTGTGGCGCACCGGGCCTGCATCGTGTACCAGTTCTCCTCGGAGCGCAGAGCGATCTGGTAACGCACTCCCGCCCACAAGTTCGGCGGGAGCCTGCGCTGCGACATCCGGCGCCCTAACACCACGAGTATGACTCCGGCCGAGCACAGGAACAGGCTCATGAGTACGGAAAATGCTGTCTCAACCATCATGTCCTTCGTTGTTCATCCTTGCTTCCGTCTCCGGGAGTGTGTCCCTGTGCTCGCCCCGCCATCATCGGCGATGGAGCCCCTGTGGATCCAGTTCGCCGCGTTGCCGCCCCGACCATCGACGAGGAGCGCAGCACTCAGCGGCTGCTGGGGATTACGCCGCGCTCGCTCGAGGCCTGGCTGAGAGGCGCGGGGTGCGAGATCGCTCAAGGCGAGGGACCGGCGGCGAACGGGCGCCGGCCCCTCGAGTCGCGTCAGCATCGTCGGAACCGTCAGCACTGCCGATCCGGTTGGTGAGAATGAGCTGGGAGCACTCGCACCTGCACGGCCTTGACCACGGCCTCGAGACGGCGCTCGGCCTTGATGCCGAGCTCGGCGACGGCACCCGCAGTCACCGCCGCCGTCAGGCACTGGTCGGCTTCGGTCCGCAGTGAGACTGTCACGAGCGCCCCGCTGCGCTCCAGGTCGGTGACGGTGACCGTCAGGGTGTTGCGGGGTGAGCCATGCGGGACTGCTCCGTCCTCCGACGCCGGGTACAGGGCGACAGCATCCGGGGGGACGAGGGCCAGGCCGGGCCCGCCCGCAGCGGCTCGCCCCCAGTCCTCGCCGGGCCGACCGGTGACGAGTGCCCCGTTCTCAAGACGCAGAGCGGGGGAGGCGGGGTCACCCTCGAGCGTCCCTGTCAGCACGGAGGTGCCCGTCAGGCGGGCGGCGAAGTCCGAGGTCGGGGCGGTGAGCACCTCGGCAGCTGATCCGTATTCGGCCACGCGGCCCTCCTGAAGGACGATGACGTCGTCGGCCAGCGCCGTCACGTCCAGGATGTCGTGAGTGACCACCAGGACCGTGAGCCCCTGCTCGGCCGTCCGGCGGGCGACCAGGGCGCGCATCTGCGCCCGGGCGGTGACATCGAGAGCCGCCATGGGCTCGTCCAGGACCAGCAGGGCCGGGTCCGTGGCCAGGGCTCGGGCCAGCGCCACGCGCGCCGACTGCCCTCCCGACAGCTGCGAGCCGCGACGGTCGGCGAGGTGATCGGCGCCCACGGCGGCCAGCTCGGCGCGGGCCCGGGCGCGGGCGGCGCGCACACCGATGCGTCGGCAGCGCGGGCCGAAGGCGACGTTGTCCAACGCGCTCATGCGGCCGAAGACTCCGGGGGACTGCGACAGCAGCGCGACGCCGCGCCGACCGGCGGGCACGAAGCCGCCGGGACCGTCCAGCAGCCGTTCGCCCAGGCGCACCCGACCGCCGTCGGCGTCGAGCAGGCCCGCCACGACCTCGCACACGGTCGATTTGCCCGAACCGTTGGGTCCGATGAGCGCCGCCGTGCGCCCCGCACCCACCTCCAGATCCACGTCGACATCGCGGACGGCGGAGGCGAAGGACACGTGCAGGTCCCGGCCGCGGGGCGCACGGCGGCCGGCCTCGGCGCCGTCGACGTCCCCGGTTCGGGCGGTGCGGCCCGCCCGCGCCGGATCGGACGGCGTCGCCCCGCCGCGACGAGGCGGTCGGGGCAGACGGGCCACCGCGGAGGGCCAGGAGACGTTCGTCGCTCCCACGATGATGAAGGACATCGCGATGAGTACGACCGCCAGCGCCAGGGACGTCGCCGTGTCGCTTTCCCGCTCCAGGTAGATCGCCAGCGGCATGGTGCGCGTGACGCCCTCCTTGGAGCCGGCGAAGGCGATGGTCGCCCCGAACTCGCCCAGACTTCGGCCCAGAGCGAGTGCCGTCCCCCGCACGAGGGCCGGCCCCACCAGCGGCAGGGTGATACGGGTGAGCACTGTCCACTCGCGCGCGCCCAGCGTCCGGGCGATCGTCTCAGCGTGGGTGTCGCGCGAGCGCAGCGCCGCCTCGAGGGTCACGACGAGGTAGGGCATGGACACGAAGACCTGGGCGATGACGACGGCGGTGGTCGTGAAGGAGATCTGCACTCCCAGAGCCTCCAGGGTCGACCCGAGCATGCTCCGTTTGCCCAGTGTGGACAGCAGAGCGATGCCGGCCACCACCGGGGGCATGGTCATGGGCAGCACGGTCAGGACGCGTCCGATGCGCACGCCCGGCCATTGGCGCGAGAGAAGAAGAGCCAGAGGCACTCCCAGAACCACGCTGATCGCGGTCGCGATCAGACAGGTCCGCAGCGACAGGCCGAGCGCCCGAGTCGCCGCATCGGACATCAGCAGGGTCGGCAGCTCGGTCCAGGACACGCGCGTGCCCAACCCGACGAAGGGCAGCACGATCGCGCAGGCGCCCAGGAGCGCCAGGGCGAGCACGGGTGCCGGGAGGCGGGTGCGCGCAGCGCGCGAACGACGGCGGGGGCGGGAGCGGCCTGTTCGGGAAGGACCGCCCGCAGCGGTCGAAGGGGAGGAGACGCGGAGTGTCACGGTGCGAAGCCTGGCATGTCACGCGGGCCGGTGCCCGCGAGAGCGCGAGAGGGAGGCCGGCCCGCGCCGAGGAGCCGGTGAGGAGCCGCAGAGCCGCCAATCGCGGGGAAGAGGACGGATGCGCCTGCAACCGGCCCGCGGTCAGCCGCTCTCGGTCCCCGACTCGGCCTGCGCGGACTCGGTCGGTTCGGTTGATTCGGCGTCCGCCGGGGTTTCGGATTCGGCTGACTCGGCTGATTCGGCGTCCGCCGGCGTCTCGGATTCGGCCGGCTCGGCTGATTCGGCGTCCGCCGGCGTTTCGGATGCGGATCCCGCCGGGGCGCCGAAGCCGTAGCCCCGCAGGATCTCCTGGCCCTGATCGGAGAGCACGAAGTCAATGAATGCCTGCGCGCCCTCGGAGTTCGCGGCTGCGGCGGTCATCGCGATCGGGTCGTGGTTGATGATGCCCAGGTCCGGGATCGTGATCTCCTCGGTGCCGGCGGAGCCGGTCGAGGCGACGGCGTCCGTGGTGTAGACGATCCCCGCCTCCGCCTGTCCGGACTCGACCTTGCCGCGCACGTCAGAGACCTTGGACTCCTCCGAGTCCGGATCGAGGGTCACGCCGGTGGCCCTCTCCATCTCCTCGGTGGCGTGGCCGCAGGGGGCCTGGCTGTTGCAGACGGCGAGATCGACGCCCTCGGCGTTCAAGGACTCGTCAAAACCGGTGATGCCGCCGGGGTTGCCCGCAGGGACGAGAATGCTCAGCACGTTGGTGGCGAACTCCCGCTGCTCGCCCACCAGGTTCTGACCGGCGGCGTCGTCCATGGTCTGGGTGTCGGCGGTGGCGAGCACGTCGGCGGCCGAGCCCTCGGACAGATTGGAGACGAGATCCTGGGATCCCTGGAAATCGAAGCTGACCGAGGCGTCGGGGTTGGCCTGTTCGAAGGCCTCGGCGATGTCCTGATAGGCGCCCTTGAGCGATGCCGCGGCGAAAACCGTGATCTCGCCGGTGACAGCCGTGCCGCCCGAGGCGGTGGAAGCGTCCTGGGCCTCGGACGTCGGAGTTGAGGAGCTCGTCGAGTCGGAGGCGCCCCCGCACGCGACGAGCGAGGCGGCGGAGACGAGTGAGAGTGCACTAACGGCCAGGCGGTGCGAGAGGCGCATGGGGATCCTTTCGGTTCAGTGCGATTGCGAGGTTGAAGCCGTGGACTTCAGCCCCGGTGCCAGACCCCGGGCTCCGTCCCCCGTCGTGCTGGTGCGCACGGGGTCGAACGACACTGCGGTCATGGTAACCGGCGAACCCGGGGGAAGGCCGGGTTCTGAAGTGCCGTCGTGTCCGGTCCCGCCGGCCCCGGTCTTCGGCGGACGCGTCGGCGGGACAGCGGTGGAAGATCGACGCTGAAGCAGCCGAGCGGCTCCTCTCCCCGCGGCAGGCGCATCCATGACATCCATGACTCTCGGAGTCGGCGCCAGGGTAACGCGGCTGCGCAGACGCGCAGACGCGTGCGCGGTCTTCACCGCGGCGATCCTCCCAGCGGCCCTCCGGATGATCTGATCACGCCCCCTGCGAGGGCGTGAGGTCGTCGGCCCCCTGATTGCCGGTGCCTTGAGTGCGCACGGGCGTCCACCCCCGGTGCGCGACGGTGGTCGCCGTCGCCCCCGCCCGGGAACGGTAGACGACGTAGGGCCGGGTCACGTAGCCCACCGGCGCGGAGACGACGTGGACCAGACGGGTGAAGGGCCAGATGGCGAACAGGAGCAGGGCCGCCGCGATGTGCAGCTTGAAGATCAGCGGCACATCGGCCATGAGCTCCGGCTGCGGGTCCAGCAGCAGGATCGAGCGGAGCCAGGGGCTAATGGTCTCGCGGTAGTCGTAGCCGTGCGAACCGCCGAACAGCTGGGTGGAGATCGTCGCCCACGCCCCCAGGCAGATCGGCAGGACCAGAAGGACGTACATGATCTTGTCGTTCGTCGTGGTCGCCAGCCGCACCGACGTGACCACGAAGCGCCGGTAGAGCAGCCCGCCCAGACCCACCAGCGTCATGAGACCGGCCGCAGTGCCGGGAATGACCGCCATGAGGTGGTAGACGTGCTCGGGGATGCCGACCGCCTGCGTCCAATCCTTGGGGACGAGCAGACCCATGACGTGACCGGCGGCCACGAACAGGATGCCGAAGTGGAACAGGGGGGAGGACCATCGCAGGATCCGCGACTCGTTCCACTGCGAGGACCTGCTCGTCCACCCGTACTGGTCGCTGCGGTAGCGCCACACGAGACCTGCGATCAGGAGGAGGAACGACGCGTACGGCAGGGCCGTCCACAAGAAGTACTGTTCGAAGGTGGTCATGATCGACGCTCCCGGGACGCGGACTGGGTGAGTGAGACGAGAAGGTCCGGGCCGGCGGCGGCATGGGCCGCCGCGGCGATCGGCGTGGAGGGGAAGGGCAGCGTGTCCGTGACCCCGACGGTCTCGGTGGGGGGCCCGGCGGCCACCAGCGCCCGCACCCGGTCGGCCGTGGCGGCGTCGATCTCGGGCAAGGTCATGGAGACCGCCTCCACGAGGCGGGCGTAGGGGGATCCGGCGTCGACGAGGGCGCTGCGCAGCACCTCGATGCCCTCGCGGTGGCTGGACAGCAGGGTCTGCGCGACCTCGTCCCCGCTGCGCGCACTCAGCTCCAGGACCACCGGCAGGTAGTCGGGCAGTTCGTCGACCGCCATCTCGTAGCCGGCCGCCGACAGGGCCTGCTTGAAGGCCAGCAGCGCCGCCCCGCGGTGACGGGTGTCTCCCACCGCGTAGTAGGTCAGGTACAGGCAGCAGCGCCGACGTCGGTCGAAGGTCTCGACGTAGTGCTCGGCCAGCGCCCGCGGTCCCCGCGAACGGGCTGCATCCATGAAGGCCTCGATGGGGGCGGCGACCTCGGCGGGCGGGGCGTCAGGCCCGGCCAGAGCGGCTCCGACCGCCCGGAGGCGCCCGTCCAGGACGTCCTCGCCGGGGTAGTCCAGGAGGAGGGAAGCGGCCATGTGCGCTGTCGCCCGCTGAGGGGCCGTGAGCGCAACCGGGTCCGGCGGGGTCAACGGGTGCGGGGCGCGCACGAAGGACGGCACGGGGACCATCATGCGGGCCACGGTCAGCGTCCTCCGCCCGCCGGGCCCGCCCCGGTCAGACCCGGGCCCGCGGAGGGCACGGGGTCGCGGCGCATCGTCGGCAGCGGCAGCGCCACCGGGGCGGAGCCCGACTGCCCGTGGAAGGAGGCGGCGTCGCCGTGGCAGCCGGCTGGGGCCCCCTCGCCCAGGAGCGTGCGCACATCCTCGCCCATGGCCTTCATGCCGCGGGGAACCTCCGGCTTGGTGGTGGGGATGACGTAGCGGTCGTCGTACTTGGCGATGGCCAGCAGACGGTACAAGGCCTCCACCTCCTCCCCGTCCAGGCCCACCGAGGCGGCGATGGCGGGGTCGGCCTCGCGACCCAGTCGAACCTCGCGCATATGCGAGCGCATGGCGGCCAGACGCCGCAGGGAGCGCTCGACCGGGCCCGTATCCCCGGCGGTCAGCAGCCCCGCCAGGTACTCCAGCGGGATGCGCATCTCCGCCACGGCCGTCAGCAGCACCTTGTGGTCCTCCCCGTCCAGGCCCGCGGCCGCGACCTCGTCGACGACGGGGCTCAGCGGCGGGATGTACCACACCATCGGCATGGTCCGGTACTCGGGGTGCAGCGGCAGGGCCACCTCGTAGGTCTCGATGAGGTCCCAGATGGGCGAGTCCTGGGCGGCGGTGATCCAGCTGGCGGGGATGCCCTCGTCGCGGGCGGCGCTGATGACCTCCGGGTCGCGGGGGTCCAGAAGAATCTCGCGCTGGGCCGCATACAGATCCTGCGGGTCCGGGGTGGCGGCCGCCTGGGAGACGCGATCGGCGTCGTAGAGCAGGACGCCGAGGTAGCGCAGCCGTCCCACGCAGGTCTCAGAGCACACGGTCGGCTGGCCGATCTCCAGGCGCGGGTAGCACAGGGTGCACTTCTCGGCCTTGCCGGTGACGTGGTTGAAGTAGACCTTCTTGTACGGGCAGGCGGATACGCACATGCGCCAGCCGCGGCAGGCGTCCTGATCGACCAGCACGATGCCGTCCTCGGCGCGCTTGTACATGGCGCCCGACGGGCAGGCGGACACGCAGGTTGGGTTCAGGCAGTGCTCGCAGATGCGCGGCAGGTAGAACATGAAGGTCTGATCGATCTGCGTGGCGACCTTCCGACTCATGCCGGTCAGGACCGGGTCGTCGGCCATCGTCTCGGTCGAGCCGCCCAGATCGTCGTCCCAGTTGGGCCCCCACGCGATCGTGGGCATGTACTCGCCGGTGAGCTGGGACTTGGCCCGGGCCACGGGGAGGGTGGGGGAATCCTTGGGGGCCGACAGCAGCTTGTCGTACTCGTACGTCCACGGCTCGTAGTAGTCCTCGACGCCCGGCATGTCCGGATTGGCGAAGATCTGCGCGAGCCTGCGCAGGCGCCCGCCCGAGCGGGGCACCAGGCGTCCGCCCGAGGTGCGCGTCCAGCCGCCGCGCCACCGCTCCTGGTTCTCCCAGCCCCTGGGGTAGCCGACGCCGGGACGGGTCTCGACATTGTTGAACCACATGTACTCGGTGCCCTCGCGGTTCGTCCACGCCTGCTTGCACGTGACCGAGCACGTGTGGCAGCCGATGCACTTGTCGAGGTTCATGATCATCGCGATCTGGGCCATCACCTTCATCAGAAGGTCACCTCCTGGTCGGTGCGACGACGGATGAGGGTGACCTCGTCGCGATTGTTACCGGTGGGGCCGATGTAATTGAAGGCGTAGGACAGCTGAGCGTATCCGCCCGCGAAATGGCTGGGTTTGAGCACGATGCGGGTCAGCGAGTTGTGCGTGCCCCCCCGGCGCCCGCTGGACTCGGTCACCGGGGTGTTCATGGTGCGTTCTTGGGCGTGGTGCATGAAGACCGTGCCCTCCGGGATGCGATGGGAGACCACGGCGCGCGCCGCCACAATGCCGTTGCGGTTGTAGGCTTCCACCCACTCGTTGTCCCGCACTCCAATTTTATCGGCGTCGGCCGGGCTCATCCAGATGGTCTGGCCGCCCCGGCCCAGGGTGAGCATGTAGAGATTGTCGTAATACTGGGAGTGAATGGCCCACTTGTTGTGGATCGTCAGGTAGCGCACGGCCACTTGCGCGGTGCCGGCCTGCGAGGCGGATACCGACCCGGGGGCGGCCTCCCCGTACAGGCAGGCGAAGTCGAGCGGCGGGCGGAAGGTCGGCAGGGACTCCCCCATGTCGCGCATCCAGTCGTGGTCGAGGTAGTAGTGCATGCGGCCGGTCAGGGTATGCCACGGCTTGGCGTGCTCCACGTTGACGACGAAGGCGCTGTAGCGCCGGCCCCCGTGCTCGGACCCCGACCACTCGGGGGTGGTGATGACCGGCTGGGGTTTGATCTGGGTGTCGGCGAACGTGATCTGCCTGCCGGCCTCCTCCTCGCTCAACTCGACCAGCGGGGTCCCGGTGCGTTTGGACAGCGTCCTCCAGCCTTGGGTGGCCAGGCGGCCGTTGGTCGCCCCCGACATGTGCATGACGGCGTCGCCGGCTTTGATCGGGGTGTCGATGAGGGGACGGCCCGCTCCGGCGCCGCGGCCGGTGCCGTGGGCGCGGCGCAGCTCGTCCATCTCCTCGTCGGCGATGAGCATGATGCCCTTGGCGGGGATGCCCGGCTTCTCCACCAGTGGCCCGACGGTGTCGAACTTGTTGAGGATCTGGGTGTAGTCGCGCTCGACGGCCACGAGTTTGGGCATGGTCACCCCCGGCATCCACTGCTGCGGCAGCGCGGAGACGTCCCCGTGCGCCATGGTCATGGCGTCGGGGGTGTCATGGCTCAGCGGCACGGGGATGATGTCGGTCTGGGTGCCCAGGTACGTCGGCGACCAGGCGCTAACCATGCCCGCCAGCTGGCGGTAGATGTCGAAATCGGACCGGGCCTGCCACGGCGGATCGATGGCCGCGTTGAAGGAGTGGATGAACGGGTGCATGTCCGTGGTCGCCAGATCGTACTTCTCGTACCAGGTGGCCGCCGGCAGCACGACGTCGGAGTGCAGCGTCGTCGAGGTGTTGCGGAAGTCCGCCGTCCATATGAGGTCGAGCTTGCCCTCGGGGGCCGGCTCGCGCCACGTCATGGATGCCGGACGGCGACCCTCGGGGGTCTCGGTGGCATTGACGTCGCCGCCCGCGCCCACCATGTGACGCAGGAAGTACTCGGTGCCCTTGGCGGACGAGCCCAGCAGATTGGTGCGCCAGGAGGCCAGAATGCGGGGGAAGTTCTCGGGGGCGTCGGGGTCCTCGGCGGCGAAGCGCAGCTCGCCGCGGGTCAGCTGGTCGACGACGTAGGCCGCCGGCTTCATACCGGCCTCCTCGGCCTGCCGGCCCAGCAGCAGCGGGTTGCGGTTGAAGGTCGGGTACGACGGCGTCCAGCCGCGCCTCATGGCCTCGACCATCGTGTCCGCCGTCGTCTTGCCGGCCAGCGTCCCCGCGCCCAGCGGCGAGGCGAGGCGCTCGGCGGGGGTGTCGTCGTAGCGCCACTGGTCGGTCGTCAGGTACCAGAACCCGGTGGAGATCATCTGGCGGGCTGGACGCTGCCAGTCCAGGGCGAAGGCGAATTGCGACCAGCCGGCGATGGGGCGGACCTTCTCCTGGCCCACGTAGTGGGCCCAACCGCCGCCGCCCACGCCCTGGGTGCCGCACATGGAGGTCAGTGCCAGGATCGCGCGGTAGATCTCGTCTGCGTGGTAGTAGTGGTTGATACCGGCCCCCATGAGGATCTGGGAGCGGCCCCGGGTCTCGACGGCGTTGACGGCGAACTCGCGGGCCACGCGGATCATGGCCGGCCCGGGTACGCCGGTAAGCTCGCTGGCCCATGCGGGGGTCCCCGGTGCAGTGGCGTCGTGGTAGTCCTCGGGCCATCGGCCCGGCAGCCCCTTCCGCTCGACGCCGTAGTTGGCCAGGAGCAGGTCGTAGACGGTGGTCACCAGCCGGCCGTCGGCCAGCCGGGTGGCGGGCACGCCCCGGCGCAGGACGCCGCCGCCCACGGAACCCGCGGTCGTGGTGGAGCCGGGCAGGTCGAAGCGGGGCAGGAGCACCTCGACCCCGCGGACCGAGACGCCCGTCGCGTCCAGCTCGGCGATGCTCATGATGGGACGGACTCCCTCCATGAGGAGGTTCCATTTGCCCTCGCCCTCGGGGGTGAAGCGGTCGGCGAGCGTCCCGCCCGGGTCGGCCGGTCCGCGCTGGCGGTCCCACACCAGGGGTCGGAACTCGTTCTTGGGGGCTCCCTCGGCGACGCCCGGCACCGAGTCCGCCGTCACGAAACGGCCGGGAACGTATCCGGTGCCGTCGGACGAGGTGTCCAGCTCGAGGAGGAAGGGGGCGTCGGTGTGACGGCGCATGTACTCCAGGAAGTACGGCTCGTGCCCTTCGACGTGGAACTCCTTGAGGATGACGTGGCCCATGGCCATGGCCATGGCGCCGTCGGTACCGGGCGCCACACGCAGCCATTGGTCGGCGAACTTAGTGTTGTCGGCGTAGTCGGGGGAGACCACGATGACCTTCTGACCGTGATAGCGGGCCTCGGTCATGAAGTGCGCGTCGGGGGTGCGGGTCAGCGGAACGTTCGAACCCCACATGATGAGGTACTGGGAGTTGTACCAGTCGCCTGCCTCGGGGACGTCGGTCTGGTCCCCGAAGACCTGCGGGCTGGCGGGGGGCAGATCCGCGTACCAGTCGTAGAAGGACAGCATGGTGGCGCCGATGAGCTCGTGGAAGCGTCCGCCCGCCCCGTAGGAGAGCATGGACATGGCCGGGATGACGGAGAAGCCGGCGCAGCGGTCCGGGCCCCAGGTGCGGATGGTGTGGACGTAGGCGGCGGCGATGATCTCCATCGCCTCGTCCCAGCCCACGCGCACCATGCCGCCTCGCCCGCGGGCGGATTTGTAGGCTCGGGCGGTCGCCGCGTCCCCGGTGACCTGCGCCCAGGCGGCCACGGCGTCACCGTCGTGACGGGCCCGGGCGGCGCGGAAGGCGTCCAGCAGCGCGCTGCGCACGTACGGGTAGCGGATGCGCGTGGGGGAGTAGGTGTACCAGGAGAAGGCCGCGCCGCGCGGGCAGCCGCGGGGCTCGTACTCGGGCATGTCCGGGCCCGTGGTGGGGTAGTCGGTGATCTGCTTCTCCCACGTGATGATTCCGTCGGTGACGTAGACCTCCCAGGCGCATGAGCCGGTGCAGTTGACCCCGTGAGTGGAATGGACCATCTTGTCGTGGCTCCACCGGTGCCGGTAGAAGGTGTCGGCCTCGCGGCCACCGGTGAGGAACAGGCGGCGGGCGTCGGAGCTGGCTTTGCCGTGACGCAGGTAGGAACCCAGGGCGAGCAGGCCGGGGGCGCGCTCGACCTGCGTGTCGGGTCCGGCGACGAGGGGGTCGGTGGAGGCGGTCATTGCGGATCTTTCACGGTGGCGGTCGGTGGGCCCCGGGCGGTGGTCGACGCGGTTGACGACGGACGGGGCGCTGCGGGGCCGGGCGGACTCCGCCGTCGTCGGAGACGGGTCAGCCGGGGAAGGGCGCTCCCGGGCGGGCGTAGCGGATCCAGCAGATGATGGCGCACAGGGCCGAGTAGGCAGCGCAGATCCAGAACCAGACGGCGGCATCCATCGCCGACAGGGCCACGCCCACGAAGAAGGGGCCGAAGCAGGCGACGGCGGCCGTGAAGCCGATGGCGCCGCCCGCCTGTCGCTTGGGCATGATCATCGGCATCTGCTTGAAGGTGCCGGCGTTGCCGATGCCCGCGAAGAAGAACATGACGAGCATGGCCCACAGGAAGGGTCTGAAGGCGGAAGGGCTGTCCGGGTGCAGGTAGAGCGCCGCCCAGCCCAGGGTGATGGCCATGCCCACGGCCGAGACGAAGGTCCAGAAGCCTCCCGACACCCTGTCGCACAGGGGCCCCCACGCTACGCGGACGAGTGAGCCGATGAGAGGGCCGAGGAATGCGTAGGTGGCTCCCAGCGGCAGGTTCTGGTAACCGGCCTGCGCCAGCGAGGAGGAGGCGCCGAAGGTGTTGTTGATGAGCAGGCCGAACTGGGCGGAGAAGCCGGAGAAGAGTCCGAAGGTCAGCACGTAGAGCAGCGTCATGCACCACGTATTGGCGTTGCCGAAGATATCGATCTGCTGGCGGATATTGGCCTTGACGGGCACGTCCTTGAGAAGCGTGAAAGCGAGCACCGCCGCCAGGATCGTCCAGGGCACGAAGAAGATGGCGGCGTTGTGCACGAAGATCGCGTGGTTATCCGCTTCGCGCTGCGGAGCGATGAAGGCGATGCCCAGCAGACCGAAACCCATGAGCCAGGGGCCGACCATCTGGATGATCGACATGCCCAGGTTGCCCAGGCCCGCCTGGACGTTGAGGGCCGTGCCCGACAGCCGCTTGGGGAAGAAGTAGCCGGTCGAGGGCATGTAGCCGGAGAAGGTGCCCCCGCCGATGCCGCACAGGAAGGACAGGAGCAGCAGCACGGGGTAGGGGGTGGAGGTGTCCTGCACGGCGAAGAACCAGCCGAGCATGGGGATGAGGTAGAGCAGGGAGGAGATGCCGATGAGCCTGCGGGTGCCCATGATCGGCGGCAGGAACATGTAGATCAGGCGGATGAGTCCGCCGGACAGGCCCGGCATGGCCGTCAGCCAGTAGAGCTGGCCGGCGGTGAGGTCGAAGCCGATGAGCTTGAGCTTCGGGGCGATCGCCGAGACGAGGAAGAAGACGCAGAAGGCGATGACCATGGAGAAGGTCGTGATCGCCAGGGTCCTCCAGGCGATTCCGGCATCCCAGCTCTCGGGCTCCTCCGGATTCCAACCGGAGAGGACGCGACCTGTGGTGTCGAGCTTGCTCATGGGGCTCCTGTGGGCGTGGGGACGGCGCGCGGCCGGGCGTCGGGCCGGGTCGTCCGGGACGGTCATCACCGGGGAGTGTTCCGGTGGCTGAGACCAGCCATTATGGCCGGGGCGAAGCGGCCGACGGGGCGCGGCGGCGCGACCCCGTCGTTCCAGTGTTCGACAGGAGAATATTTTCACGGAGCGCGCCGTTTATTGCAAGCGACGCGTACGCTAATGGACGACGGCACGGTCGCCGCAGCCCCGTTACGGTGGTCTCATGAGTCAGTTCCAGCCCCCGTCCCGCTCCCGCCGCCGGGTCCGCCCCGCGTCGGGCGCTGCGGCGTCTCCGCCCGATTCCGAGTCCGGGCCCCAGCCCGGCCGGGAGGCCGATTCGGACTCCGCCCCCGTTCCCCAGAAGTCTCTCCAGCCACTGCCCGAGCCGGTCAGGGGGGCGGTCATCACCGTCTCCGACCGCTGCGCCGCTGGGACCCGCGAAGACCGCTCGGGGCCGCTGGCCGTGCGGCTCCTGGCCGAGCACGACGTCATTGTACGGGCGGCGCGGATCGTGCCCGACGGGACCGAGCCGGTGCGCGAGGCCATCGAGGAGGCCGTCACCGCAGGCGCCCGGGTGGTGCTGACCACCGGAGGCACCGGGGTCACCCCGCGCGACCTCACCCCCGAGGGCACCGCCCCCCTTCTCCAGGCGCGCCTGGAGGGCATCGAGGCGCAGATCCGCTCCCACGGTCTGAGCAAGACGCCGTTGGCCGGCCTGTCCCGGGGGCTCGTGGGAGTCACGGGGCGCGGGGCCGGAAGCGCACTGGTGGTCAACGCCCCCGGGTCGCGGGGCGGGGTCGCGGACACCGTGGCCGTCGTCGGCCCGCTTGTGCCCCACGTCCTGGAGCAGCTCGGAGGCGGCGACCACTGACCCCGGCCCGCCCGGACCGGCGTCAACCGTCCGCGTCCCAGGCGCGCACCTCCTCCCAGGTGTCGAGGTCGTGGGCCGCGCGGCCCAGGGCGCCTAGGTCGACGTGCGCGACCGCCAGCCGGCCGAGGACTCGGCGCACCGGCGCATTCCGCAGCCCCGCGCCTCCCGGGGCGACGCACTCCGACAGCGCCACGGTGCGGTAGACGCCGAGCAGGTACTGGACGCGGTCCGCTTCCCGGACGCAGGCCCCGTCGCGGGCGTCCCCGCCCTGTCGGACCTCGGCGATCAGGGCCGGCAGGGCGCGCCAGGATTCGGGGGCGTCGCAGGTGACGACTCCGGTCAGCGCCGAGGGCCCGGGCGCTCGCGCGAGGCGGGCGAGGCCGGCGGCGAGGCCGGCGACCGGGCCTCCGAGCGGAGGGTCCTCCAGCGCCCGCAGCACGCCGGGGGGCAGAGCGACCTCCTCGGGCGCCACGACGACGACACGGCCCGGCGGCCCCTCGGCGCCGCCCGTTGTCGAGGCCGAGGGGGCCAGTCCCGCCAGCCCCGCCAGCACGTGGTCGAGCAGCCGGGCGCCGCGCGCGACGACGTCGGGCTTGCGGGCGCCGCCGAGGCGCCGTCCGGTCCCGCCGGCGAGCACGACGACGTCCACCGCCGCCGGGCCGGCGGGCCTCTCGCTCATGCGGGCGCCCCGTCGCCGTCCGCGTCCGCGGGACGCGTCCAGGTGCCCGAGCGGCCCCCCGACTTCTCTGTCACCTTGGCTTCGCGCAGCGCTACGGCGCGATCCACCCCCTTGACCATGTCGATGACTGTCAGGGCGGCGACCGTCGCCGCGGTCAGGGCCTCCATCTCCACGCCCGTGCGGTCGGCCGAGCGCACGTTCGTGGAGATGCGCACGCCCGCCTCCTCGACTGTCAGGTCCACCCGGCAGCCGTGCACGCCGATGACGTGCGCCAGCGGCAGCAGCTCGGGGACCCTCTTGGCGGCGGCGATACCCGCCACCCGTGCCACGGCCAGCACATCCCCCTTGGGGATCGTGCCCTCGCGCAGCGCGGCGACGATGTCCGACGAGCAGGAGACGAAGGCGGTCGCGCTCGCGGTGCGCACCGTCGGGGTCTTGGCGGTCACGTCCACCATGAGGGCGGCGCCGGTATCGTCCACATGGGGCAGGCGGATCCGGGGAGGGTCGGTCGGCGGATCGGCGGGGGCGGGGGCGGCGATGCGCGCGGGCGAGGCCAGCGGGCCGAGCGACGGGCGGCCGCCGCCCGGCATCGTCGGGGCGGTCAGGGCGATGAGGCCGACCTCGTCCCCCACGTCGACGGCCGGTGCGTCGGCGTCGACGACGGCGAGCGCCTCGGCCGTCGGCAGAGAGGCCACCAGATGCGAGCCCGAGCCCAGGCGGTGGGTCGGTTCCACCCACGGCGCCGTCCGCGCCCCGGCGCGTTCGTCGGCTCCGGCCGGGGCGTCGACGAAGCGCACGGGGACGTGCTGGCGTCTGCCGGCGGGCGTGCGCCAGGACACGGAGGCGCGCGCCCGTCCCGGTTGTCCGCCCCCACGCCCTCCGGCCGCGGCGGCTGTGCCGGTCGTGACGTTCCTGTCGGTCGGGCCCGTCCCGGGGCGCCCGACGCCGTCATGGCCGGTGCCGGGTCCGGTGCTGTGTCCCGCCAGGAGCGCCAGGGCCGGGGCGACGATCGTCGTGAAGGAGACGAGCACGCTCACCGGGTTCCCCGGCAGGGTGATGACGGGCACCCGACGGTCGCTCGCCCCGCCGTCTTCGATACGTACCGTGCCGTATCCCTGCGGTTTGCCCGGCTGCATGGCGACCTTGGCGACGTGCAGCCGCACTGCGCCGGCGTCGCCTCCGCCGCCCTCGCTCGCCAGCATGGTCAACGGGTCGAAGGCGCCGGCGGACACGCCGCCGGAGGTGACGATGAGATCGGCGTCCCGCGCCGCCCCGATGAGAGCGGCGGCCAGTGAGGCGGCGGTGTCACCGCTGCGGGAGACCGAGGCGAGACTGGCACCGTGCTCAGCGACCAGTCCGGCCAGCAGCAGCGAGTTGGAGTCGGGGATGGCTCCGGCGGGCAGCGCCCGGCCGGGGTCGACGAGCTCGGCGCCGGTGGACACGACGGCGACTCGAGGGCGCGGTACGGCGCGCACCGTTCCCAGGCCGACCGAGGCGAGGGAGGAGATCGCCGCCGCCGACAGGAGCGTGCCGGACGCCAGGACCGGGTCGCCGGCGCCGAGGTCCTCGCCCGCGTACCGCACGTGGGCGCCCGGAGCGACGGCAGTGCGGATCTCGACCTCGGCCGGCAGGGGGCGGGGCCCGGGGGCCTGGTCGGTGTCCTCGACCTTGACGACGGCGTCCGCGCCTTCGGGGAGCATGGCGCCGGTCATGATTCTCTGGGCGGTTCCCGGGGCCAGGGGGGCGGGGGCGGCTCCGGCCGGGACGTCCGCGGCCACGGGCAGGACGACGGGTGCGTGCGGCGCGGCGGAGTCGGTGTCCCGGGCCCGCACCGCGTAGCCGTCCATCCCCGAGTTCGTCCACGGCGGCACGCTTAGCGCCGCCACGACGTCCTGGGCCAGGATCAGGCCGTGCGCCTGCGTCAGGGGGGTGTCGGTTGCGGCCAGGGGCGTCAGCGTGGCGAGGACCTCGGCGAGGTAGTCCTCCGGGCTGAGCAGCTCGGACATGATTCTCCTTTCGGGCGGGTGGGCGGCGGCGCGGCGGGTCGCCCGGGGCCGGTGCTCATCATGCCCGTTCGCCGGGCCGGCGGTGCACGGTGCGGGCGGGTGAGCGGGGGCGGCCGGGCGCTGTTCGTCTCCGGTGCGCGGTCGTGTAGCGTCCGGCGCGGGGCCCGTGCGCCGTGCGCGGGCGAGAGGAGCGCCCATGGTTGAGCCGAGCACTCGGACGAGCGCACGTGTCGTGCGGGCCGAGATCACCTGTGCGCCGGTGTCGGTGGCCGAGCTCGCAGCCGCCGTTGAGGATCGGGCGGCCGGTGCCGTCGTCACCTTCGACGGGATGGTGCGCGATCACGACGGCGGCCGGAGCGTGAGCGGCGTGGCCTACTGCGCGCATCCGAGCGCCGGGGGGATCGTCGCCCGGATCGCCGACGAGGTCGCCGGCCGGCCCGGGCTGCGGGCGCTCGCCGTTGTTCACCGGGTCGGCGACCTGCGGGTCGGGGACACCGCGCTGGGCGTCGCCGTCAGCGCCGATCACCGCGCTCCCGCCTTCGAGGCCGTCCGTGAGGTCGTCGAGGAGGTCAAGAGGCTTCTGCCGGTGTGGAAGCGTCAGCTCTTCGCCGACGGCGCGCGCGAGTGGTCCAATATCGCGTGATCTCCCGGTGGGCGGGGCCGGTCGGCGCGGGTCCGCCCGTCCGTGTGCGACGGCGCTGCGCGCTCAGCCCCCCGCGAAGGGCGGCAGGACGTCGATTCGGTCGCCGTCGGCCAGGGGCGTCAGCGAGTCCGCCGGCGTCGACAGGGCGTTGACGAGGTAGCTGGAGACGCTGATGATCCGGGCCATCGCCAGTCCGCGGCCGGCCAGCTGCTCGCGCAGCCCCGCCAGGGTGGTGCCGTCGGGCACCTCGAGACGCTCCTCGGTGCGGGTGGCGGCTTCGGCGGCCGCGGCGAAGTAGTGCACCTCGACGGCGACGGTCTCGTGGTGCGGGGCGGGCATGGCGCTCCTTTTCATTGAGTCGTTGGCGTATCGGAACTGGCGGGATGGTACGGCCGGGGCGGGCACGGCGCAGGGTACGGCCGGGGCGGGCACGGCGCAGGGTACGGCCGGGGCGGTCAGCCGCCGATGGCCGACATGGTTCGGGCGGGCCGTATGAAGTCGCCGGCCGTCTGCTCCGGAGCGTCGATGCCGTGGGCCAGTGGCTTGCGCCAGGTCGCCTCCGCCCACAGGCGGATGAGGTCGTCGTCGCTCGCGCCGGCGCGCATGGGGCCGCGCAGGTCCGTTTCCCGGGCGGAGAACAGGCAGGTCATGAGTCTCCCGTCGGCGGTGATGCGGGTGCGGTCGCAGTCGGCGCAGAAGGGCGCGGTGACCGAGGCGATGATTCCCACCGTCCCGGCCGGGTGGGCTCGCCCGTCGCGGTCCGTGCCTGCGGCGACGTCCCACACGGCCGCCGGGCGGCGGTCGGGGCGTCCCCGGGCGCGCAGTGTGAAGCCCGCGGCTCTCAGGGTCTCCAGCACGTGGTCGGCTCCGACCACGTCCTCGGCCCGCCAGGATTCGCGGGGCCCCAGCGGCATGTGCTCGATGAAGCGCAGGCTCCACCCGCGACGCAGGCACTCGCCCAGCAGCCGGGGGGCGCGCTCCGCGAGTGCGTCGGGCAGGGCTACGGCGTTGATCTTGATCGGCGACAGGCCCGCCGCTCGGGCTCCGGCCAACCCGCGCAGGACGTCGGCGAGGCGGTCGCGGCGTGTCACGCGGGCGTATTCGGCCGGGTCCAGGGAGTCGATCGAGACGTTGACCCGGTCCAGCCCCGCTTTTCGCAAGCCGGTGGCGCGCCTGTCCAGCCCCAGTCCGTTGGTCGTCAGACCGATGTCGGGTTTGTTCCCGTCGCGTCGCGTGCGCAGTTCCGCCAGCGCGGCGACGATTTCCTCCAGATCCTTGCGCATGAGCGGCTCCCCGCCGGTCAGGCGGATGCGTTCGATCCCGAGGCGCTCGACGGCCAGTCGAGCCAGCCGTGCGATCTCGGCGGCTTCGAGCAGGCTGGGGCCGGGCAGCCATGCGAGGCCGGCGGCGGGCATGCAGTAGGTGCATCGTAGGTTGCAGCGGTCCGTGATCGACAGGCGCAGGTCCCGCACGGTGCGCCCGTAGCGGTCGATCAGGCGGTCGGGGACCGCCCCGTCCGCCGTCAGCGGCGCCTGGGCGGGCGCGGACGGCTTTCGGACCCGCCCGCAGCCCATCGCCCTCTCCGACGCAATGCGCACCGACGGCGCGGGCAGCGCCGCTCGGGTTCGGGTGCGCCCCGCCGATGCGGCGGCGCGACCGTTGTCAGGAGGGGGGGTCATGAACCGAGGATACGGGTCGTGTCGGACGGGTGCGCCTGCGGCCGGACTCCTGTTCGCTCGGCCGACCGCGGGGCGGGTCCTCAGGCGACGCGCAGGATCTCGACGCGGGCGAAGCCGTCCTCGGCCTCCAGAAGCGTGTGCTTGAAGGTGAAGGGCAGCTGATCGATCTGAGTGAGCAGCGGCGTGGGCACGTGCGGGGCGAGTAGGTCGAAGCCCTCGCCCACGTTCAGCGAGGAGGCGGCGCCGATCACGGCCGCATGGCGCAGGCGGTGGGGGATCGGGCGGGCGTCGAGGGTCAGGCGGTCGGAGTCGTGCTCTCCGCAGCCGCAGCCCCCTCCGGCGTGCTTCTCCTGGATCGGAATGAGGTTGGGGCTCTCGCTCATGGCACTCTCCTTGGTGTCGTTGCCGTTGGTATCAGTGGGTGGTCGCCGTTGCCGGCGCGCCGAGCGTGAGGGTCCTGCGTCCTACGACTGTCCGGCGACGTGAGCCGGAGCGCGCCGTGAGACCATTGCCCGGTCTGCCACCACTTTATTACGGTGAGTGATGTGGAAAAAAGTGAGGCGAGTGTGTCGAAGGACCCACGTTCGACTGCCGTCGTCGGGGCTCCGCGCGCGTCCTCGGCGTCGTCCGCGCCGTCCCGTCCCGCGGACGCGCGCCTGGCCCCCAGGCTCGTGGCTCTCGCCCTGGGCGGGGCGTGCGTCCTGGCGGGTCTGGACGCCGCGCTGCTGCGATTGGGCGTGAGTGCGCCGGTGAAGGGGACCGCGCTCGCGGCCCTCCATGGACCGCTCATGCTCGTCGGCTTCCTGGGCACTGTTATCGCGCTGGAGCGGGCCGTGGCCGCGCGCACCGCGTGGGCGTTCCTCGCTCCGGCCGGCAGTGCCCTGGGCTGCTTGACGCTGCTCGCCGGGGGGCCCGGCCCTCTCGGCCGGGCTTTCGTGCTGGTCGGAGGGCTGGCGCTGTGCGCGGTCTACGTGCGCGTCCATCGGCGGGCCGCGTCCGTCGCCGTCGACATCGAGGCCATGGGAGCCATCGCCTTGGCGCTGGGGGACCTGCTGTGGCTGCGCGGCTCGGCGGTTGAAGCGTGCGTGCCCCTGTGGCTCCTCCTGCCCGTCCTGACCATCGTCGGCGAACGGCTCGAGCTGGCCCGCGTCGCCTTCCTCGACGAGGTGGTCGAGGAGACCGTGCGCGCCCTGTCCGCCGCAGCTCTCCTGGGGGCCGCCCTGCTGAGCGTGACCGGAGCGGCCCGCCTCCTCAGCGGCCCGGCCCTGCTCGCCCTGGCCGTCGTCATGACCTGGTACGACGTCGCCCGCCGCACGATCCGCGCCGCCGGGGCCGTGCGCTTCGCCGCCGCGTCCATGCTCGCCGGCTACCTCTGGCTGGCCGTGGCCGGACTGGTCTGGAGTCTGAGCCCTTTGAGCGCGGGGTCGGGGACCGAGTACGACATTATCATCCACTCGATCACCCTCGGTTACGCCTTCTCCATGATTCTGGCCCACGCTCCCACGATCGTCCCAGCCGTCATCCACCGTCGCCTGCCCTACCACCGTCTCATGTGGCTGCCTTACGCCCTGCTGCATGCCGGGTTGGCGGTGCGGGTGGTCTGCCTGGCCCGCGGCGCGGACGCGGGGTGGCGAGCGGGCGGCGTCATCGGCGTCGTCGCCGTGCTCGCCTTCCTTCTGCTGACCGTCTCCCGTGTCGTCGCCTCGGGGCGGATCGACGCGCCCCCGCCCCGGCCCACGTCGACCGGATCCGGTCGGGCCGCCCGCCCCGCCGGTCCCTCGCGGGAGGCGTGAGAGATGCCCGTCCCGATGGGAGCCCCCGGCGGATCCGGTCGTTCGGGCGACCGGCAGGGCGGGAACCGCGCGTCCACCGCCGCGCCCGGCGCGCGCAGGCCCCCGGCCCGGCGTCACGCCCGGCGCACCACCCAGGTGCGGCGCAACGCCGTCGTCCTGGGATGGATCGTGCTCGCCGCCGTGCTCGCCGTCCTCGTGATCGGCGGCCCGCTCGCCTCCTGGGGAACCTGGCTGCCGCTGCACGCCCTCCTGCTCGGCGGCATCGGTTCGGCCATCACCGTGTGGTCGGCGCACTTCGCCGACACCCTGCTGCACCGCCCCGCGCTCGGCGGGGCCGTTCTGCTCGACATCCGCCTGTACGCCCATGGAGCGGGCACGCTCCTCGTCCTGACTGGGATCACGGCGAGTGCGCAGGCGCTCGCCCTGGCCGGGGTGGCGGTCGTCGTGGGCACCGCCTTGACGGGCGTGCTGGCCATCGCCGTGCAGTACCGGCGCGCCGTCGCTCCGCGCCTGGCGGCCCTGGCCGTCCATTACGCCGTCGCTCTCGTGCTTCTCGCAACCGGTGCCGCTCTGGGCTATCTCACCAGCTGGGCTCAGGCGCGGGGCTCGGCGCACGCCTCCGACGTCTTCTACGTGGCCCACACGACCACCATGGTCCTCGGCTTCGTCGGCACCACCGTGCTCGGCACTCTCACCGTGCTGTGGCCCACCATGCTGCGCACCAAGATGGAGCCGGAGGCGCCGCGGTGGACCTCCCGCGGTCTGCCGCTGATCGTTCTCGGCGCCGCCCTCATGGCATTGTCCGGGCTGGGGGCGCCGTTGGCGGGGGCGGGCGCGGTGGTCTACCTGATTGGGGCCTGCGGGGTCCTCGTCCCCGCCTTCCGCACCGCTCGGCGTGTGCCGCCCACGTCCTTCGCCACCGCATCGGCGGCCGCCGCCGTCATCTGGTTCCTCGCCTGCGTGGTGTGGATGGGCGCCGGTATCAGCACCTCGGCGCTGGACGGCGGGGGGATCGCCGGCGACGCATCGGCGGCCCGCGACGTCATTCATGCGGTGCGCGTGCCTCTGGCGGCCGGATTCGCCCTCCAGATCCTCGCCGCGGCCCTGAGCTACCTGACTCCCGTCATGCTCGGCGGAGGGCCGGCGACCACGCGCACCACCAACGCCATCATGGATCGGGCCGCCGCCTACCGCGTCGTGACCGTCAACGCCTGCCTCCTTCTGGCGGTGCTGGCCGTCCTGCCCTGGCAGGTGCGGTTGAGCGGTGCCGTCACCTCCGGCGCCGTCGCCGCCTACGTCCTGGTCGGCATGGGACTGTCCGGCCGTGAGCTCGTGCGCCGCGCCCGCGGGGGCAATGACGACGTCGTGGCGGTGAGCGTCCCCGTCGGCCCGCCCGGTGGCGCCACCGGCGGCGCCATGCTGCCCGTCGGCGGGAGGTCGCCGCGCCCCGCGGCGACCTCCGGCGCCGACCGGGCCGGGGCGGCCGCGGACTCCGGCGCGTCGACGCCGGCCCGCCGGGACCCCGTGCTCCACCGACCCCCTTCAGACTCAGGAGAGACCGATGAGTGAGAACACCCCCGCCACGTCCGACGGCGACGATGGTGCCGATGGCGATCGGGACGTCGGCGCCGCCCGCCGCGGGGCGGTGACCTCGGGTACGGCTCCCGCTGTCGGACGCGGCCGCGCCGCCACCTCAGCGCAGGACACCGAGGCGGCGCGCCGGGCCGCACGCGCCACCGACCGCCGCGGGGCGCTCTTCGGGCTGCTGACCGCCGGGGCGGCCGTCGTGGCGGGCACTGCCGTCGGCGGAGGCGGGGAGAGGGACGCGGGGACGGAACCCGTGCCCGCCACGGGTCGCACGGTCGAGGCCTCCGTCGGTGTCGAGGGCATGCGCTTCGTGCCCGACACCGTCGACGTCGCCCCCGGCGACCGGCTCGTGGTGAGCCTGGACAACACCTCCGACCAGGTCCACGACCTGGTCCTCGAGCTCTCCTCCGGCGCTACCGCCACTACCGGACGCGTCGCCGCGGGCGCCGTCGGCACTCTCGACGCGGGCGTCGTGAGCGGACCGCTGGAGGGCTGGTGCTCGATCGCCGGACACCGTGCGCAGGGCATGGTCTTCCACGTCACCGCCGGCGGCCGGAGTGCGGCCTCGGGCGGCCAGGACGCGTCCCCGGCCGGCCGGGGCGCGGCCTCCTCCGATGACGCGGTGCCGGACTACTCGGCGGTCCTACCCGACGACGTCGCCGCCTTCGACGCCGTCCTCGCCCCGGCCGGGCCCGGCGCGCTCCACGAGCACACCTTCACCGTCATGGAGCAGGTCATGCACGTCGGCGGCGGAGTCACCCAGACGCGCATGACCTTCAACGGGCAGGTCCCCGGGCCGGTGCTGCGGGGCAGGGTGGGCGACACCTTCCGGATCACCCTGGTCAATGAGGGGTCGATGAGCCACTCCATCGACTTCCACGCCGGCGTCGTCCCCCCTGACGACGTCATGCGTTCGATCAACCCGGGCGAGAATCTCGTCTACGAGTTCGTCGCCCAGCGTGCCGGCATCTGGCTCTACCACTGCTCGACGGCGCCCATGAGCGTCCACCTGGCCGGCGGCATGCATGGAGCCGTCGTCATCGACCCGCCCGGGTTGGAGGGGGTCGACCGCGAGTACCTCGTCGTCCAGTCCGAGATCTATCTCGGTCCCGAGGGCGGGGAGACCGATGCGGCCAAGGTCGCCGCCAAGACGCCCGACCTGTTCGCCTTCAACGGCACCGCCTTCCAGTACCGCGACCGGCCGCTGCCCGCCGGACCCGGCGAGCGCGTCCGCTTCTGGGTGCTCAATGCCGGGCCGTCGGAGCCCATGAGCTTCCACTGCGTGGGGCTCCAGTTCGACCAGGTGTTCTTCGAGGGCGCTTGGACCCTCGGCGGCCCCGACAGGATCGGGGCCGCCTGGTCGGGCGGGTCGCAGGCTCTGGGGCTCGAGCCCGCCCAGGGCGGCTTCGTCGAGGCCGTGCCTCCCGGCGCCGGCACCTACACGTTCGTCACCCACGCCTTCGCCGACATGGAGAAGGGGGCCATGGGGCGTCTGGTCGTCGCGTAGAGGCGAACGGGCGGACGAGCGGAGCGGTGGGCCCGAGCGATGCGCGGCTAGCTCTCGACGGTGATGTGGCAGCCGTCCCCGAGCAGTGGCGTCAGCCTCAGACGCGTGCGCGCGCCGACGTCGTTGGCGGGGGAGCGGTGCAGCCCCGCACGCTCGTAGACCTCGTTGAGGTAGCCCTCGTGCATGAGGCACACCAGCGGCCGAGGAACTCTGCTGCCGGTGATCAGGGGGCAGGATTTGAGGACGAGGGTCTCGCCCTGGGCGACGGGTGCGAAGCCCATGAGGGACAGGCCCGGCAGGAGGCTCGTCGCACGCTCGGCGGGGCTCGCCCCCTCCGCGGGTTCCTCGATCCGCTGCGCCGACGACATCAGCTGCGCCCAGCGCCGGCCGATGTCCAGCGCCAGCTTCTGCGCCTGCGGGCTGGTGCCCAGCGTCTCCGATATCGCGTCGAGCAAAGTGAGGTAGGAGTCCAGAACCTCGGCCGGGTCCGGGGCGGTGGAGGCGTAGTGCAGGGCCGGGCGGCCGCGTCGACCCGTCGGATTGGTCGAGACCTCGACGAAGCCGGCCTCGATGAGGGCGTCGAGGTGCTCGCGCACGGTGTTGTGATGGAGGCCGAGCGCTGAGGCGACTTCGGCGGCGGTCATCGGGTGGTGCGCCGACTCGATCAGTTCGAGGACGCGGCGTTGGGCGACCGTCAGCTCGGCACGCGCTGACAGGCCCACCCATGAGGGACGCGGCAGGCGTGCGGAGGCTGCTGCTGACATACGACGAGCCTAACGGGAGCGGTGAGACTCCCTCAAAGCGTCTCCAGTACGGGCTGGACCCGTCGTCCCGATCGCCATCCCGGGGCGGGGGAGGGGTCAGCGGCTGCCGGACGCCGGGCGCGTCATGGCCCAGTACGCCGGCAGCGGCGGCGCGTCGAGCACGGCGACCCGCTTGAAGCCGAGCCGCTCGTACAGGCGCCGAGAGCCGGGAGTCGTGGATTCCAGGTGGGCCGCCACGCCGTCGGCGTCGACCCGGTCCAAGCCGCGGCGCAGCAGAGTGCTGCCGGTCCCCGTTCCTCTGGCGAGCGGGACGACGGCGATCATGGACAGGTACCAGTGCGCGGACGCCGGCCTGTGGGCTTTGCACAGGGCGTCGTCGAGCAGGCACAGGTCCCGGGCGCGACCCAGAATGTCCGGGTCCAGTCCCGGCGGAGCCGCCCGGTCCGGTTTGAGCGGTCCGGCGACGCCGCTCGGACCGCTCCCGGTGACCGGGGCGTCCCACAGGGCGGCGCCGAGCAGGCGGTCCGAGGCGTCAACGGCCAGATCAACCCGTGCGCCCGCACGCGCGGTTTCATCCGTGCTCAAGTAGTGGGAGGCCAGTTTGACGTGATGAAGGTGAGTGAGAGCCCTCTGCGGGTCGGGGGCCGCGGCGGTGATGGCGCTCATGATCGGATCGGGCAGGAAGGCCTCGGTGAGCAGGGCGGCGACGGCATCCAGATCGTCGGGACCGGCGACGCGGATCATCGGGATGGCGCTGGTCATGGTGGTGTCTCCCTTTCGCGACCGGACGGGGCGGCCCGGCTGAGCCGCGGATACTGTTCCACGGATCGCTCGTGGGGGGCGTAATCGTCCCGGACGCGGGTCCCGCGGTGGACCTGCGCCCGCCGCGGTCCCGTCTCCGAGCGCGTTCGGCTCCGGTGCGCCGGTCGGTTCTGCGCCGCCCGTCGGTGTCAGTGGTGGCGCCCGTCGGGCCGGAGTGCGGGGTCCTCCGCCTCCAGGGAGGGGACGAGCAGCCGGCGAAATGAGCCCACGCGCGCCCGGCGCCGGACGTTCTCGGCGGTGTCCGGCGCCGCGGCAGGGGGCTGGTCGCCGGTCCTGCCGGCCCCGTCGACGTCGCCCGCCCCGACGTCGGAGCGGCCGGTCGCCCACTCGTCGAGGGCGCACTCGGGGGCCCCGGCCTCGTGGGTGCAGCCGCGCGGGCAGGCTTCGGCGACGTCGGCCAGGTCCGGGAAGCCGCGCAGGATGTTCGCCGGGCTCACGTGGGCGACCCCGAAGGATCGTACTCCGGGCGTGTCGATGACCCAGCCGCCGCCCGGAAGCTCCAGGGCCTGGAGACTGGCGGAGGTGTGGCGTCCACGACCGGTGACGTCGTTGACGCGGCCGGTCCGCCGGTGCGCGCCGGGCACGAGCGCGTTGATGAGCGTGGACTTGCCGACCCCCGAGTGCCCCACGAACACGCTCGTGCGTCCGCCGATCACCTCGCGCACGGCGCCGACGCCGCCGGTGCGCGCGCCGGCCGTCCACCGGGCGCCTGCACGGTCCGGGGGACCCAGCCGGGTTGCCAGCGAGCGCACTCCGAGCGGTTCGTAGAGGGCCATGAGGGGGCCGGCGTCGGCCAGATCCGACTTGGTCAGCACCAGCAGCGGCTCCATGCCGGCGTCGTAGGCGGCCACAAGGCAGCGGTCGATCATGCGCGGGCGAGGGGCCGGGCGGGCGGTCGCGGTGACGACGACGAGCAGGTCGGCGTTGGCCACGATCGGTCGTTGCGCGCCCGCGGCCTCACCGTCCTCGGCGGTGCGGCGCAGCAGCGTACGCCGTTGCCCGATGCGCACCAGTCGGGCCAGGGCGCCCTCGCGTCCGCTCGTGTCCCCGACGACGGCCACCCGGTCCCCGACGACGACCTTGTCGCGTCCGAGTTCGCGCGCCTTGATGGCTGTGATATCGCCGCTGCCGTCCTGCGTGAGGGCGGGGTCGACCAGACGGATGCGGTAATGGCCCCGGTCGACGCGCGTGACCGTGCCCGTGACGGCGTCCTCGTGCGCCGGGCGCCGTTTGGTGCGCGGACGCGAGCCGCGGCCGGGCCGCACCCGCACGCGCGGGTCGTCGGTGCCGGTGTCGCGCCGGGGTGTCACCGCTACCGCCCGCCCTGACCGGGCACGTGCTCGGACACGTGACTGAGCATGGCTGTCCACAGAGCCGGGAAGTCGGGGAGGGTCTTGGACGTGCACTCGATGTCGTCGAGTTCGGTGCCTTTGACACCCAGGCCGATGAGGGCGGCGAAGGTTGCCATGCGGTGATCGGCGTGGGAGTGCAGGAGCGCCGGGTGCAGGCGGGCGCCCGCGGGCAGGGCGTCGATGACGATCCCGTCCTCGCTCTCGCGGGCGCGCCCGCCGATCCGGGCGATCTCGGCGACGAGAGCGGTCAGCCGGTTCGTTTCGTGCCCGCGCAGGTGGGCGATGCCGCGCAGACGGCTGGGGCGGCCGTGCGCCGAGGCCAGGGCCGCCAGGGCGGCTACGCCTGGTGCGAGCTCCCCGACAGCGGACAGGTCCGCGTCGATGCCGCGCAGGTCGGCCGCCCCGGTGCCTCGGGCGACGAGCGTGCCCGAGCCGTCGGCCTCGGCGCGCAGCTCGACGCTCCCGCCCAGCCGGGGCAGGAGCTCGCGCCAGGCATCACCGCCCTGGGTCGTGGACATCGGCCAGTGCGGCACCCGCACCTCGCCCCCGGCGATCAGTGCCGCAGCCAGGAACGGGCCGGCGTTGGACAGGTCCGGCTCGATCGTCACCTCGCCGCCGGCGGGGCGGGCCGGGTGGACGATCCATGTGCGCGCGCCCTCGAGGGCGCCGTCCCCGGGCTCCTCGACCGGGACGCCGCGTTCGCGCAGGCAGGCGGCCGTCATGGCGACGTGCGGCAGGGAGGGGACGCGCCCGGTGGGGGTGACGGCGAGTCCGCCGGGCAGCAGGGCGCCGGCGAGCAGCAGTGCGGACAGGAGTTGGGAGGACTCGGAGGCGTCCACGCCCACCCGGTGCGGCGTCCCGGGGGCGGGGTCGCAGGGTCGCAGGAGGGCACCGCCGCCCGGTTCCACGCGCACGGGCAGGTGGCCGGGCTCGGCCAGGCAGAGCGTCCGGGCGCCCAGCGCCGCGAGGGCGTCGAGCAGGGGGCCTAGCGGCCGGCGTCGGGCCGCCTCATCGCCGTCGAAGACGACGGGGGCGTCCGCCAGTGCCGCCAGCGGCGGCACGAAGCGCATGACGGTGCCCGCCAGGCCGCAGTCGACATGCCCGGTGCCGTCGGGGCCGGTGGCCACGTGCAGGGGGAGTGGGGCGGGGAACGCGCGCAGACGCGACCGCCCGCCGGCCTCGTTGAAGCGGGCGCCCAGCGTCTCAAGGGCTGCGAGCATGAGGCCGGTGTCGCGCGAGGGCGGGACGCCGGTGATCGTGGTCGGGCCGTCCGCGACCGCCGCGAGCAGGAGGGCGCGGGAGGTCAGGGACTTCGATCCGGGCAGGGCGACAGTGGCGTCGAGGGGGCCGAGGGGCGTCGGCGCGGTCCAGGGCCTCGGCGGGCCGTCTGCAGGGGTGTCACTCACAGCCGCATTCTCTCAGGTGCGCGGCCGTTGGCCGTCCGAGGCCTACAGCGCGTCGATAATGGCGTTGAGGGTCGGGCTCGGCCTCATGACGGCGTCCGCCTTGGCGTCCTCGGGCCGGTAGTAGCCGCCGAGTTCGACCGGGTGGCCCTGCACGGCGACGAGCTCGGCCTGCACCGTCTCGTTGGCCTCCTCCAGGGATTGGGCCACCGGGGCGAAGCGGGTCGCGAGCTCGGCGTCGGTGTCCTGCGCCGCGAGGTCGTGGGCCCAGTACAGCGCCAGCCAGGCGTGCGAGCCGCGGTTGTCGATCCCGCCCAGGCGACGGGCGGGGGAGCGATTGTCCTCCAGCAGTCTCGTCGTCGCGGCGTCCAGGGCGTCGGCGAGCACTGCGGCCCGCCCGTTCCCACTGACCTCCGTCACGTGCCGCAGGGCCTCGGCCAGGGCCAGGAATTCGCCGAGGGAGTCCCAGCGCAGGTAGTCCTCGGTCAGCAGCTGGCGCATGTGCCTGGGGGCGGAGCCGCCGGCGCCCGTCTCGTACAGGCCGCCGCCGTTCATCAGCGGCACCACCGACAGCATCTTCGCGCTCGTGCCGACCTCCAGGATCGGGAACAGGTCGGTGTTGTAGTCGCGCAGCACGTTGCCGGTCACCGAGATCGTGTCCTCCCCGCGCCGTGCCCGCTCCAGGGACAGCCGCGTGGCCGCCACCGGGTCGAGGATGCGGATGTCGAGCCCGCGAACATCCTCCTCGGCCAGGTAGCGTTCGACGAGCTCCGCGATGACGCGGTCGTGGCCGCGTTCGGGGTCGAGCCAGAAGATCGCCGGGGCCCCGGTGGCCCGGGCTCGCGTGACCGCCAGGTGCACCCAGTCGCGCACCGGCGCGTCCTGGGTCTGGCAGGCCCGCCAGATGTCACCCGCCTCGACGTCGTCGGACAGCAGGACCGTGCCCGGCGCCGTGCCGGCGCCGTCGACGACGACCACCTCCACGCGCCCGGCCACGGGCACGAGGAAGGTTTTGTCGTGGCTGCCATATTCCTCGGCTCTGCGCGCCATGAGGCCGACGTTGGGGACGGTGCCCATGGTGCGCGGGTCCAGGGCGCCGTGGGTCTTGCAGTCCTCGATGACGGCCTCGTACACGCCGGCGTAGGAGGAGTCGGGGATGACGGCGAGGGTGTCGGCCTTCTTCCCGTCGGCGTCCCATAGCTTGCCGCCGTTCCTGATCATGGCGGGCATGGAGGCGTCGATGATGACGTCGCTGGGCACGTGCAGGTTGGTGACGCCGCGGTCGGAGTCGACCATGCTCAGGCGCGGGCCGGCTGCCAGCTCGGCCTCGATGGAGGCGCGGATCTCCTCTCCCTGCGCCAGGGTGTCCAGCCCGGCCAGGATCGAGGCCAGTCCGTCCTCGGCGCGCAGCCCCGCGGCGGACATGGCCTCGCCGTAGGCGGCGAAGGTGCGCGGCAGGGCCGCGCGCACGGCGTGACCGAAGATGAGCGGGTCGGAGACCTTCATCATGGTGGCCTTCAGATGCACTGACAGCAGCACGTCGTCGTCCTTGGCGGCGGCGACCGCCTCGGCCAGGAAGGCGTCCAGCGCGGTGGCGGACATGAAGGTCGCGTCGACGACCTCACCGGCTGTCACCGGCAGCGATTCGCGCAGCACCTGGACGCCGGAGCCGTCGGAGGGCACGAGCTGGATCCGCAGCGTCCCCGCCTCGGGGACGATGACGGAGCGTTCGTTGCGCCGGAAATCGCCGCTGTCCATGGTCATCACCCGGGTGCGGGAGTCCGGGCTCCACTCGCCCATGGAGTGCGGGTGGGTGCGGGCGTAGGCCTTGACCGCTGCGGGGGCGCGCCGGTCGGAGTTGCCCTCGCGCAGGACCGGGTTGACAGCGCTGCCCTTGACGGCGTCGTAGCGGGCGCGCACCCGGCGCTGGAGATCGGTGGTCACCGAGTCGGGGTAGTCGGGCAGGCTCACGCCCTGGTCGCGCAGCTCGCGGATCGCGGCTTTGAGCTGGGGCAGGGAGGCGGAGATGTTAGGGAGTTTGATGATTGTCGCGTTTGGGGACCGGGTCAGCGCGCCGAGAGCGGCCAGGTCGTCGTCGGCCAGTTCGAAGGCGGCCAGGATGCGGCCCGCCAGTGAGATGTCGGCGGTGCCGATGCTCACGCCCGCTGCGCGCGTGAACCCCTCGACGATCGGCAGGAGGGAGCGGGTCGCCAGCATGGGCGCCTCGTCGGTCCAGGTGTAGATGACATCGGGCTGGTCGCTCATGCGCGTGTCCTTCGCTTGGCGTCGTGATGGTCTCACCCTAGCGTGACCTCAGTCCTAAGATGACGGCGCCGGCTGAGGAGGACGGCGGTACGAGGATGGCGTTGGCCACGCCGGGCCGGGAGGCGGTCACTCGCTCATGCACGACGCATGCGTCGATGCATGAGCAGGGCCGGCCGGGCCGTCGCGCGTCGCCGTCTGCCGTCCTCGATCCGCCAGGTCAGGGAGGGGCGGCCCTCCCGGTCGACGGCGGCCAGCAGCAGTCCGGCGCCGACCGCGCCGCCGCGCGCCAGCCCCGACAGGGCCTCGTCGCGCGCCCGGCCGCCTTTGACCGCCCATACCGGGTTGTTGACGAGGGTCAGCGGAATGTTGAGTCCCGCCAGGACTGCCGCGCAGATGCGTGGGGCCGTGCCCGTCGCCAGCCCCAGGCCGGCCATGACGCTCACCGCCCCGCAGGCCCGGGTGAGCATGCGAGCGTCCGAGGTGAGCATCGGTGGCAGGCCGGCCCTTTCCAGCAGCGGCGTGGCCCTTTCGAATCGCTCCGCGTGACGGGCGGGCCGGGTCATGGCGTCGATGCCGTCCAGGACGAAGGAGGTGGCGAGCATCGGGCGGGCGAAGGTGCGAAGCAGGTCCATGCCTTCATCCTCGCCCTCCATGGCTCCCAGGGCCAGTACTCCCAGGGCTAGTACCCGGTCTTCGTGCGCGGATGCGGCGGCGCGGGGACCGGCGGGAATGAGTCGGCCCCCGCCGTCGTTGCATCCGGCGATGACCTCCAGTGCCATGCTCGATAGCCGCGCCCCGTCCGCACCCGTCCGCGCCCGCGGACTAGGCTCGTGGGCGATGACGGATACCAACGACCTGCATCCCGACGGCGCCGCGCGCGCCGACGCCGAGACCTCCACCGACCTCGCCGATACCGCCCCCGGCGGCTCCGGCGGTCTCGACCGGGCTCCGGAGGGCGAGTCCGAGGAGGCGCGCGCCGCACGCTTCGAGGCCGACGCCCTGCCGTATCTCGACCAGCTCTACGGCGCCGCCATGCGGATGACGCGCAATCCGGCAGATGCCGAGGATCTTGTCCAGGACGCCTACGCCAGGGCCTTCTCCTCCTTCCACCAGTACCGCCCCGGCACCAATCTCAAGGCCTGGCTGTATCGGATTCTGACCAACACGTTCATCAACTCCTACCGCAAGAAGCAGCGCGAGCCGCTCCAGTCCGATGCCGACACCGTCGAGGACTGGCAGCTCCACCGCGCGGCCTCCCACGATTCGACCGGGTTGCCCAGCGCCGAGAACATTGCCCTGGATGAGCTGCCCGACGAGGAGATCAAGGAGGCCTTCTCCGAGCTGAGCGAGGACCGGCGTCTGGCCGTCTACCTCGCCGATGTCGAGGGGTTCTCCTACAAGGAGATCGCCGAGATCATGGACACCCCCATCGGCACTGTCATGTCGCGCCTGCACCGCGGGCGCCGTCAGTTGCGCGAGCTCCTGGCCGATCACGCCCGCCAGCTGGGCTACACCACGAGTCGGGAGGACGCCTGATGAGCGGGTCTCAGGAGAAGGGCGAGCGCTGTTCGTGCTCGGAGGCTCGCGCGCACCTGGAGCGTTTCCTCGATCACGAGTGCGATGACGACTTGACCACTCGGCTGGCTGAGCATGTGGCGAACTGCGAGCACTGCTCGCGCATCGCCGACGCCGAGAGGCATCTGCGCGAGATCCTGCGGTCGCGCTGCGCCGAGCAGGCGCCGCCCGATCTGCGCGCCCGGGTGCTGGGCCGGTTGTCGGTCATGCGGTCGGCCACATCGGTGACGTCGACGACGTCGGTGACCGTGACCTCCGTGAGTTCGCAGGATGGCACGACGACGGTGCACCGCAGTCAGACCGTGCACTTCCGGCTCGGTTAGGTTCGGCCGGGCTGGGACTTGCCATCCACGGCGCGTGGTTCTGCGGGGCGGGCACGGCGCGTGATCGGTGCAACTGGTGGGCGACTGGCTCGGGATTGCACGAGTGTGCGAGTATTGCTGTGTTGTGTGCCCCCTCGTGGGGCGAATCGAGACACGGGGAGGCTGTTTTCATGGGCAAGCGCGGTCGTAAGCGTCGTGCACGCGCCAAGTCCGGCGCTAACCACGGCAAGCGTCCCAACGCCTGAGTCGGGTTGGGCGTTGGGCGGCGCTCGGCGCCGCATCTGTCGTCCTGTTCGTAGGGCGAGGGGCCGGTCACCTGCAGGGGTGGTCGGCTCTTTCGTCCGTCGGGGCGGGGGGCGGCGCCCGTGAGCGGCGGGGGTCCGTGTTCGGCTGCCCGGTGCGAGGTCGGCCCGATTCGCGGTGGTTCGGGGAGGGGCGGCGGTCGGGCCCGTTGGCGAGGGTTCGTAGGCTGCTTGCGTGAATGATCGACTCAGTCCTGAGGGTCTGCGCTATGCTCGGGCGGTTTCCCGGACCGGTTCTTTCAGTGCGGCCGTCCGGGGGCACGGCGTCGCTCAGCTGGCGTTGTTCAACGCCGTTCGTCGGCTGGAGGAGGTTCTCGGCGCCGGCTCTTCGAGCGCAGGACACGCGGAGCCCGCGTCGTCCCCCCCCCTCCCGGTCGCGGCGCGGGGGACCCAAACGCGTCGTCGGCGCTCCCCGCGGTCGCCGGGGGCGTCCCCGATCCTCCCGTCCCTCCCATCGTTGATGTTGTCGACGTCGACGAGGTCGCGCACCGCCCCCTTCTTCTCGTTTCCGACATCTGCGGGTTGACGACCGTCACCCGCGGACCGCTCACCGGCCGCGGGTTATCGCTTCGGGACTACTCGAGGGAGGTCGCCGGCTATCGAGTCCTCGAGGACTGGGCGGGTGCGCTGATCCTACGGTGCAGGCGGTGGTGCGCCGGCCAAGCGGGCATCGAGGCGCCGCCCGATATCGAAGGAGCATCATGGGGGAGCAAGGAGCTTCTCGTCCGCGATGAGGACGTCCAGGTCCTCCACGGCTTCGAGACTCTCGAGCAGGCCAACGCCTACCTGACCAGCGAGCTCTTCACCACCAAGGTCGTCCCCGGCCTGACCCCGCTGTTCAAGGCCGACCCGGATATCCGCGTCTACACCGTCGCCTGACCGGAGCGGATTCGGCGAGGGGGCGGGCGGGCCGCGGGTCGAGGCCCGCAGCCCGCCCGAGGCCCGCAGCCCGCCCGCTCACGCGTCGGCGCCGGTCGTCTGCAGGGTGCAGGCCCGTTCGAGCCAGGTGATGAGTTCCGTGATGTGGTCGCGCCAGTCGGTATCGAGTCCGGAGTCGTACCAGTTGCGCAGTGCGGCCACGAATGACCATACGATCCCCGAGGAGATGATCCGGGCCTGCGGGAAGGACCATCTGCCGGTGTCCGCCATGATGCGGGCGAATTGGTCGACCTGATCGGCGATGACGAGGTACCCGGCGGCCTGCACCCGGGGGATTTCGAACCACAGGCGCGTGCGCAGCCGGGTTGAGGCCTCGTCGGTCACGAAGTGGTCCTCCCAGATCGTCGCCAGGGAGGTCCGCGCTGCCGACCAGAAGTCATCGTCCTGGTCGAGGCAGTAGCGCAGGACGTCGAGGAGCCGGTCGTCGTACTCGTCGTGGAGGATGAGTCCTTCTTTGGTCCCGAAGTAGCGGTAGATCGTGGAGGGGGAGACGTCGGCGGCCCGGGCCACCTGCTCGATGCTCACCGTCTCGAAGTCGTGGCTCGCGAACAGGTCGAGGGCGACCTGCTGGACGTGGTGCATGGTCGCCGCTTTCTTGCGGGCTCGCAGACTCGGCTTCGGCGGCGTGGTCGGGGCGGCCGCGGGCGGCGTGCGCCGGGGCTGCATGGGGCGTGTCACGCGTGGTCCTGTTCCGTCGGAGGGGGTTGCGGACTCACCGATCCTATCGAGTACAGTGACTGTCATGAGACAGTTACTGTCAGAATTTGTCGTCAGCGCTGAGGCCCTGTCCAAGTCGTTCGGCCGCACTCATGCGCTCGCCGGCCTCGACCTGGCCGTCCGGCCCGGCGAGGTCCACGGGTTCCTCGGCCCCAACGGGGCCGGCAAGTCGACCACCATCCGCGCCCTGCTCGGTCAGCTGCGTCTGGACGCCGGACGGATCACGGTCTTCGGACTGGACGCGCGTCGCGACGCCGTCGACATCCACGCCCGTCTCGCCTACGTGCCCGGCGACACCGCGCTGTGGCCGGGGCTGAGCGGCGGGGAGTGCATCGACCTGCTCGGCGGCCTGCACGGCGGGCTCGACCGCGCCCGCAGGGAAGAGCTCATCGACCGCTTCGAGCTCGACCCGACCCGCCGCTTCCGCACCTACTCCAAGGGCAACCGTCAGAAGGTCGCCCTCGTCGCCGCCCTGGCCGTCGATGCCGAGCTGCTCGTCCTCGACGAGCCCACCTCCGGCCTGGACCCCCTCATGGAGGAGGTCTTCCAACAGGTCGTCGCCGAACGGGCGGCTGAGGGGACGAGCGTCCTCCTGTCCAGCCACATCCTGTCCGAGGTCGAGGCCCTGTGCCGGCGCGTCACCGTCATCCGCTCAGGTCGGGCCGTCTTCTCCGGGGAGCTCACCGAGCTGCGCGCCGGCGCACCGATCGGGGTCGAGGCCCTCACGCGGCGCCCGCCCTCGGGGCTGGAGGGCCTCGACGGCGTGAGCTCGCTGACTCTGACCGGAGTCCAGTCCGCAGTCCGCACCCGCCTGCTGTCCTCCCGCACGGCGCTGCCCGCCGTCATCGCCGCACTGAGTGAGGCCGGTCCCCGCGACCTCGCCGTCCGGCCGCCCAGCCTGCAGCAGCTCTTCCTCCACCGGTACGAGGAGGGCGCATCCGCCCCGAGCGGCGATCCGTCCCGCGTCAAGGGCGATGAATGAGCGTGCCCCGTCCCCGCGCCCTCACCGTGCCGCGCAGACCCCTGGCCGGACTCGCCCGGACGGTGCGGATCGGCGCCCGCACCCAGTGGGGCGGCCTGCTCGCCGTCGCCGTCCTGCAGAGCGGCCTCGTGACCGCCACCGCCCGCGGCATCGAGGGCCTGTACCCCGCCCAGGCCGACCGGGACCAGTACGCCGCCACGGTCGGCCTATCGAAGGTCAACATCATCTTCAACGGGCGTGGCTACGATCTGACGAGTGTCGGCGGGATCGTTGCTTTCGAGGTCGGTTTCATGGGCCTGCTGCTCTTCCCTCTGACCGGCCTGATCCTCGCCATCCGACTCACCCGCCGCCAGGAGGAGGCCGGACGCGTGGAGCTGGTCAGCGCCGGCCGCGTCGGCGTCGCCTCGCCGAGTGCCGCCGCGACCGTCCTTCTTCTGGCGGACGCCGCCGTCGCCGGCGGCCTCATCGCCTGCGGGCTGGCCGCTACCGGTCCGCCCGCCGACGGCGCGGTGTGGTACGCGCTTGGCGTGACCGGCTGCACCGCGTTCTTCGGCGCCCTCGGGCTCCTTCTTGCTCAGCTGTGCCAGGAGACTCGCGTCGCCTACCGGACCGGGGCGGGAGCCGTGGTCCTGTGCTACCTCCTGCGCGCCGTCGTCGACGGGCACGATGCGGCCACCACCTGGGTCGGTGGCCCCCTGGGATGGCTGGCCGAGGTGCGGCCCTTCGGCCAGCCCCGCCCCTGGCCCCTGGCCGCCTACGGCGTCGGTGTGCTCGTACTCCTGACGGCCGCCACGACCGTCGCGCTCCGGCGAGACCTCGGCTCCGGCGTGCTCGCCCCGAGGCCCGGCCCCGCTCGCGCACGACGCGGTCTGGCCACCGGGCTCGGCCTGGCCTGGCGCCTGTGCCGCGCCACCGTCGTGGGGTGGGGACTGCTCGCCGTGGTCTGGTCGGGCCTCTTCGGCTGGATGAGCCGTGAGGTCGCCGATCTGGTTGATGCCAATCCCACCCTGCTCACCGCCATGGGGGCGGACAAGGGCAGTGACCTCGTCGTCATGATGGCGGCGATCATGGCAGCGAGTGCCGCCACAGGTGCCGGCGCCCAGGCTGCGACTCGCCTGGCCGGGGAGGAGACCTCGGGCCGCCTGGGGGCGGTGGTGGCGACCCAGCTAGGACGCACTCGGCTGTGGTGCACCTGGTGGCTGATGGCCGTCGCCTCGGCGCTCGCGGTCCTCGCTGCGGCGTGCCTGGCTCTCGGGGCCGGTACCTGGTGGTCGACCGGCGAGCGCGGCGCCTTGACGACGGCGTGCTCGGTGGGAGCGGGCTACGCGGTTCCCGTCGTCTTCGTCGTCGCCGCGTGCGCCGCCCTGGCGTCCACGGGCCCCCGATGGGCGGGGGCGGGCTGGGTCCTGTTCGGCTGGTGCCTCACCGTGGGATTCCTCGGCGAGGCTCTGAGGTTGCCGGAGTGGGCGGAGAACCTCTCCCCGTTGCACCTGGTGGGGGCGCTGCCCCTGGACGACCCCGACGGCGCCGCTCTCGCAGGGCTCGCCATGGCCGGCGTCGTGCTGCTGGCCGGGTCGGTCCTCGTCTTCCGGGGCCGAGACCTGCGGGCGGGGTAACGACCCGACCCCATCGGGCCAGTCGGGCCTGCCCGGGTGGTCGCTATGCGATTCACGAGCCGGCGCTGCGAGCGCCCCTATGCGGTGTGTCAGGCGGCGGGCCAGGGCGATGACGGCCTGGCCACGACGTTCGCCCTGAGTGATCTTTCGGAGTGTCGGTCGTGCAGGATGTTGAGCTGCCTCGCCAGGCGCGATGGGACGACGCCGTCGGTACCGGCGACCATGTCGAAGCCGGTGCGCGTGCTCAGGGCTACGCGTCCTCGTCCGAGCCGGTGACGGCTCGCAGGATGCGTGCGGCATCGGCGCGGCCGCGGTGTTATTCGCGTCCCCATCTTCGCCTTTCCCGGGGCCGGGTCCGCGATCCGCCTCATGAACAGGCCGAGTGGATAAGCCCACGTCATGTCGCGCACGACGGCGACCGCGAGGGCTCCGATGATGGGCGGGCTGGTTCACAATCACCAGCACCCGGCCGCGGCCGATGAGCTTGGCGTATTGGCATAGAGTCGTGCGGCCTCGTCTCGTCGCCTGCCAGGGCCCTGTCGAATGCGCCGCGCGTGTTCTTCGGTGTGCGGAACCTGTTCCGTGGCGCGACCCGGGCGGCTCGGCCGGACTCGGTGGTACGTCTGCGTCGTGTACCTGATCCGAGCCTCCATGAGGTTCGTCGCCCACCCCTGGCGAGAAAGCCGTCACATGCTTCTGGCCCTTCGAGGCGGTGAAGAATGCAAGTTTTCAACTAGCCCTCCGCCAGGGCGCATCTTAAATATCTGTAATGTTGCTACGGGGATTTCCACCCTGGCTTCGCTTTCCGAGCTCTGACATTCAGGAACCTATGACGGTCAACGACAAAAGTTGATTCCCTCGTTGGTTGAGTTGTATAGCGCGGTCGGGAACATCGTTCGGGAGACGACTGAGGTTACTCGAACAATGATGGCACCGTCCGTATGAATGCCGGACCTATGGACAAGGAGAATACATGACGGAAGACTCCCCGGCCCTGCTGGTCGGCACTCGGTGGTGGGTCGGGCTGCGCGCCTTGGCTGGAGGATACTCATCGCCCTCCTCGACCTGACGATTGTCGGCATCGCAGTACCCTCGCTGACACAGGACTCGGGTGCGACCGGGGCCGGGCGTTCTGGGCGGTCAACAGCTACGGCCTTATTCTCGCGCTGACGATCATCCCGTCGGGCTGCATGGGAGAGCGATTCGGGCACCGACTCTTGTTCATTTTCATTCTGGGCACGATCATCGTGGTAACCGCCGGCCTTGCCCGCAGTGCATCGACACTCAGCCCGGCTGCTCCACGCCCAGCCACTCGTACCAGCCGCGGTGCAGCACCAGCCAGGCGAGCAGCCCGTAGCCCGCCTGACCGGGATGGTTGCCATCGCCGGCGGCGACATCGGTCATCCACTGCTCATGATTGTGCAGCGGCTCGAAGGTCTCCACGTAGGGAACTCCGCGCCGGTGGCACACCTCGGTCACCGCGCGCGACAGCGCGGCCGTCCCATCGGGATTGACCCCGGGCAGCGGCGGGGGGCCGACCACGAAACAGGCCCGCTGCTCACTCGCCGCCTTGTCCAGGATGTTAGCCAGGGCCAGACGGCTGCGCGCGGGCGAGATGCCCGAGCCGACGTCAGCCGTCCCCAGCCCGATGACCAGGCGGTTGAGCCCGGTGTGAGTGGAGCGCAGGGCCACCTCGGAGGGCCACCGGTCGGCGAGCTGGACCGTCGTCTCCCGGGGCACGGCCAGCGTCGCCCAGAATGCGTCCAGGTCGCGGGGCGTGCGCGCCATGACGCGCCCGGCCCACCCCAGGGCTCGGGGATCGCCGTAGCCGGCCACGAGCTCGTCGCCGATGAAGTGGATCCGGGTCTCGTCCACGTCGCCTCCTGAGCCTGGAACGCCTCCGGGAATGACGGTACCGCGTCCTGCGACGGCTCACGACTCGCCGGAGCCGATGGAGCCGAACCTCGGGCCCGCGGCCGCACGCTCCTCACTCCCGCGCGAAAGCCGCGGCCATGAGCGCGGCCTGCTGATCCCGGTAGACGCCGTGGCTGCCGACGGCGGGGGAGGCCGCCTCGGGCGGGGCGATGAGTCGCAGCATCTGACCGCCCGTGATCGAGGCGGGCATATGCAGAGCCAGCCAGGGCCAGACCCCCTGATTGGCGGCCTCGTCCTGGACGAAGACGATCTCGGCGCCCTTGTACGGGGTCAGCGCCTCGGCCAGCTCATCGGCGGGCAACGGGTAGAGCTGCTCGAGGCGAACGATCGCCGTCGAGGCCTCGTCCCGCTCGGCCCGCTCGGCGGCCAGCGCGTAGTACACGCGCCCCGAGCACAGCAGCACCCGCTCGACTCCGCGTCCCGAGGCGATCCGCTCGTCCGTCTCCCCGATGACCGGCTGGAAGGTGCCGGACGTGAGGTCCTCCACCGCTGAGACGGCCGCCTTGAGCCGCAGCAGCTGCTTGGGGGGGAACACGATGAGCGGACGGCGCGGACGGGAGTAGGCGTGCTCGCGCAGCAGGTGGGCGTAGCCGGCCGGGGTCGAGGGCATGGCCACCCGCATGTTCCCCTGAGCGCACATCTGCAGGTAGCGCTCGATGCGGGCAGAGGAGTGGTCGGGACCCTGACCCTCCTGACCGTGGGGCAGGAGCATGACCAGGCCGGAGCGCTGCCCCCACTTCTGCCCTGCGGAGGCGACGTACTCGTCGATGATGCTCTGAGCGCCATTGGCGAAGTCACCGAACTGCGCCTCCCACACTGTCAGCCCCTCGGGACGCTCGACCGCGTAGCCGTACTCGAAGCCCAGGGCCGCGTACTCGCTGAGCAGTGAGTCGTAGATGCTCAGCGGAGCCTGGTCCGGGGTGAGGAAGTCCAGGGGCGTCCACTCGGCGCCCGAATCGTTGTCGTGCAGGACGGCGTGGCGCTGGGCGAAGGTGGCGCGCCGGGAGTCCTCGCCGACCACGCGCACCGGCACGCCCTCCATCAGCAGGGAGCCGAAGGCGATGAGTTCGCCCAGCCCCCAGTCGATGCCGCCCTCCCGAGTGGCGCGCTGGCGCTTGGCGAGCATGGCCCCCAGTTTGGGGTGCACCGTGAACCCCTCCGGGTAGGCGACCTGCGCATCCCCGATCCGCTCGATAACGCTGCGCGGCACCGCGCTGGTCCAGCCGATCATCATTCCCTGACCGGCCCGCTGGGAGGAGGGGACCTCCAGGGAGGTGCGCGAGAGTCCGACCTGAGTCGGGTCGGTGGCATCGATCGACTCCGCCTGCGCCTCCTGCGCGGTGGGGCGAGCGTGGGCGGCCCGCGTCTCGGTGAAGATGCGCTCGAGCTCGTCGTGGAATTCGTTCTCGATCCTCCTGGCGTCCTCAGTGGTGATCTCCCCGCGCCCCACCAGGTCGGCCGTGTAGACCGTGCGGGTCGACCGCAGGGAGTCGATGAGCCGGTACATGACCGGCTGGGTCATCGAGGGGTCGTCGCCCTCGTTGTGACCGCGGCGCCGGTAGCAGATCAGGTCGATGATGACGTCCTTGTGGAAGGCCGCCCGGTACTCGTAGGCGCGGCGGGCGGCGCGGGCCACCGTTTCGGGATCATCGGCGTTGACGTGGAAGATCGGGACCTGCAGGCCCTTGGCCAGGTCGGTGGCGTAGGTGGTCGAGCGGGCCGAGGCGGCACTGGTGGTGAAGCCGATCTGGTTGTTGACCACGATGTGCACCGTGCCGCCGGTGCGGTAGGCGGGCAGCTGACTCATGTTGAGGGTCTCGTAGACCACCCCCTGCCCGGCGAAGGCGGCGTCGCCATGGACGAGCACGGGCAGCACCGTGTAGCCCCTCTCACCCAGGCCGATGCGGTCCTGCTTGGCGCGCACGATCCCCTCGACGACGCCGTCGACCGTCTCCAGGTGGGAGGGGTTGGCCGCCAGGGATACGCGCGTGCTCACGCCGTCGGTGCCGGTGAACACGCCCTCCGTACCCAAGTGGTACTTCACGTCGCCGGTGCCCGCGCCCTCGATGACGTTGGTGCCGTCGAATTCATCGAAGATCTGGCCGTAGGACTTCCCGGCGATGTTGGACAGGACGTTGAGACGGCCGCGGTGGGCCATGCCGATGACGACCTCGTCCAGGCCGTCGTGGGCGGCGGCGTCCAGCAGCCGGTCCAGCAGGACGATGAGGGATTCCCCTCCCTCCAGACTGAAGCGCTTCTGGCCCACGTACTTGGTCTGCAGGAAGGCCTCGAAGGCCTCGGCCTGCTCCAGCTTGGTCAGGATACGGCGGCGCTCATCGGCATTGATCGCCGACCACTCGCACTCCAGGCGCTCCTGCCACCAGGTGCGTTGGGCGGGATCCTGGATGTGCATGTACTCGATGCCGGCGGTGCGGCAGTACGCGTCGCGCAGGCGGGCCAGGATCTCGCGCAGGGTGGCCCGCTCGATCCCGGCCAGACCCCCGGTGGGGAAGGTGCGGTCCAGGTCCCACAGGCTCAGCCCGTAGGTGGACAAGTCCAGGTCGGGGTGGCGACGCAGGCGGTAGGTCAGCGGGTCGGTGTCCGCCGCCAGGTGGCCGCGCTGGCGGAAGGCGTGGATGAGCTCGGACACGCGCGCCGGTTTGCCGGTTTCCAGCTCGGCGTCGTAGGTGGTGTCGCGGGCCCATGTGACCGGCTCATGCGGGATGCGCAGGGATTCGAAGGTGCGCTCCCAGAATCCGTCCAGGCCCAGGAGCTTGCGCTCGATCAGGCGCAGGAATTCGCCCGACGCCGCCCCCTGGATGACCCGGTGGTCGTAGGTGGAGGTCAGGGTCACGATCTTGCCGATCCCCTGGCGGGCGAGGGTCTCCTCGCTGGTGCCGGCGAAAGCGGCCGGGTAGGCCATGGAACCGACCCCGACAATCAGACCCTGGCCGGGCATGAGGCGCGGCACCGAGTGGAGCGTGCCGATCATGCCGGGATTGGTCAGGGTCACGGTGGTGCCGCGGAAGTCATCGACCTCGAGACTGCCGTCGCGGGCCTTGGCGACCAGGCCCTCGTAGGCGGCGATGAAGCCGGCGACATCCATGAGGTCGGCCTTCTTGATGGAGGGCACCAGGAGACGGCGTTCGCCGCTGGAGGCCGGGACGTCGATGGCCAGGCCGAAGGCGACGTGAGCGGGCTCGCGAAGGGTGGGCCTGCCCGCGTCGTCGGTGACGTACGAAGCGTTCATCGCGGGCATCTCGGCCAGCGCCTCGACGACGGCCCAGCCGATGAGGTGAGTGAAGGACACCTTGCCGCCGCGGGTGTGAGCCAGGTGACCGTTGATGACGACGCGGTTCTCGATGAGGACCTTGGCGGGGATGGCGCGAGCGGAGGTGGCGGTCGGGATCGACAGCGAGGCCTCCATGTTCCGGGCGGTGCGGGCGGCAGCGCCCTTCATGCGCGATTCGGTCTCCGAGTGGGCGTCAGCCTCCCGCGCCCCGGCGTGCTGGCGCGCCATGCGCTGGGCGTAGGGCGACGTCGGCGGGGCGACGTCGGAGGGGGGCGCGGGCGGCAGGTCGGAGCGGGTGACGTCCTGGACGGCCGTGGGACGGCGGCGGGGCGCGGGGCCCGGCGACGACGGGGTGGCGAGGGCCATGCCGGCGGGGTCGGCGGTGTCGATGGGGTCGGCTCCCGTTGCAGCCGGCGACTCCGAGTCTGCGGCGGTTGCGGTGGTCCCGCCGCCATCGTCGGCCGTTCTGGCGGCGCCCGCGAACAGGGCCCGCCACTGCGGGGTCACCGAGGAGGGGTCGGCCAGCCAGGCCTCCCGCATCTCCTCCACCATCCACTCGTTGGCTCCGAAGCCTGCAATGGTGCTGTCCAGCGTCGACACGTGCGTTTCTCCTCGTACTCCTCGCAGCGGGGACCAGCAGCGCCCGTCCGCGATGCCGACGGGCGGGTCCGCGCGTCGGATGGGTGGGCCCTGCTGTGTCGTGCGTCATCGTACGGGGCGAGCCGGGCGTACGAGGATGAAACGCGGGACCAAAGGCACATGTGTTTCGAGCGTATGACAGGCCGGGGGACCCTGACGGGCCGAGCGTCCCGGCCGGGGATCGGATCGCACAGCACACGCCGGTCGGCGCGGCAGGTGGCCGGACGGCCGGACGGATTGCGAGTGCCGTCCATCCACCGAGCACCGAAGTGCCGCGACGCGCCTCATAAGTCCTCCGCTGTTCGACCTCATCAGCGGCCGCGACCTCCTCACAGCGAGGCCGGGTCGAGATCCTCGGGCCCCTGCCGGGGCCCGCCCCGAGTGACGGCGAGCCGGTGGCCCGCACTACGCCGGCTCCGTCCACCAGTTCGGGTGATAGCGTGCGATCCACTATGCGACCGGCATCCCGGCGGGCCCGCGGACGCGCTGCCCGCCACCATACGGAATCTGACCACCCGCGCCTCGGGCGCGCCGACGCTCCCGCGCCCGCCGCGCCCGATGCACCGCTCGCAGGTGATGACGCGTGACCGACTGGCTCATGATCGCCCTGGGCGTTCTGCTGACCGCGGGCACCGCCGTGTTCGTCTCCGGGGAGTTCTCCCTGGTCGCCTTGGACCCCTCCACCGTCGAGACCCGTGCTGCCGCGGGGGACAGGCGCGCCGAAACCGTCCGCAGGGCGCTGGGCCGCCTGTCCACTCTCCTGTCGGGAGCCCAGGTCGGCATCACCCTGACCACGATTCTGCTGGGTTACACCATGCAGGACGCCCTGGCCTCCCTGCTCGGCACGCTGATGAGCGGCTGGATGGCCCAGTCCGCGGCCACCGCCGCCGCCGTCGTCATCGCCCTGATCGTGGTCAACGCCTTCTCCATGGTCATGGGCGAGCTCGTCCCCAAGAACGCCACCCTCGCCGACCCCATGCGCACGGCCGGGCTCGTCGCCCCCTTCCTCATGGCCTTCACTCTCGTGCTCAGGCCGGTCATCGTCGTGCTCAACAACACCGCCAACCTCGTCCTGCACCGCATGGGCATCGAACCGGCCGAGGAGATCAGCGGGACCCGTTCGGCGTCCGAGCTCACCGCCCTCGTACGCCACAGCGCCGAGGAGGGGGCCCTCGACCCGTCGACCGCCACCCTGCTCACCCGCTCCATCGGCGTGGGCGAGCTGACCGCCGTCGACGTCATGACCGACCGGGGCCGTCTGCACACGCTCGCCGAGGAGGACACCGCCGACGCCGTCGTCGCCGCGGCCCGAGCCACCGGCCACTCCCGCTTCCCCGTCCTGGGGGACGGCAGCGACGACGTCCTGGGCATCGTCCACCTGCGCCGGGTCATCGCCGTGCCCTATGACAGGCGGCAGAGCGTGCCCGTGACCTCCTCGTCCCTCATGACGCCGGCGCCGCGCGTGCCCGAAACCATGCCCCTGGCCGATCTGCTCGTCGAACTGCGGGCCGCCGGCTCCCAGATGGCCGTCGTCGTCGATGAGTACGGCGGGACGGCGGGTGTGGTCACTCTCGAGGACGCTATCGAGGAGATCGTCGGTGATGTCGCCGACGAGCACGATCGCCGCCGCGTCGGGGCGCGCCTGGCCGCCTCGGGCGACTGGCTGGTTCCCGGCTGGACCCGCCCCGACGAGCTCGCCTCGCGCACGGGCCTGCACGTGCCCGACGACGGCCCCTACGAGACCCTGGCCGGGCTGGTCATGACCGAGCTCGGGCGCGTCCCCGAGATCGGTGACGCCGTCGCCACACCTCGGGCCACGCTGACAGTGGAGGCCATGGAGGGGCGGCGCGTCACGCGCTTGCGCGTGCGACCCTCGGCGGAGGTCGCTGAGACCGATGGAGCCGAGGATGCGGGTGGGGCCGGCGGAGCCGAGGCCGGTCGAGCCGTTCGCGGCGATGCTGCGGGCGGCGGGGACGTCGTCCACGGAGGCGGTTCCGCCCCGAGAGGCCCCATGGATTCGGGAGGCGGCCGGTGAACACGCCCTTCGCCCTGGCTACCACCGTGGTGCTGCTGGCCGGCAACGCCTTCTTCGTCGGCGCAGAATTCGCCGTCACCTCCTCACGCCGCTCCCAGCTCGAGCCTCTCGCCGGAGCCGGCGACGCTCGCGCCGCCACCGCCCTGTGGGCCCTCGAACACATCTCGCGCATGCTCGCCACCGCCCAGCTCGGCGTCACCGTGTGCTCGACGGGCCTGGGCGTGGTCGCCGAACCGGCGATCGCCCGTGCGGTCTCCCCGCTGCTGGAGGATATCGGGCTCGGCCGTGCCGGGGCGCACGCCGTCGCCGTCGTCGCGGCCCTGGTCCTGGTCGTCTACATCCACGTCGTGGCCGGGGAGATGGTGCCCAAGAACATGTCGATCGCCGCACCTGAGCGGGCGGTGCGCCTGCTCGCCCCGCCGCTGGTGCGTCTGTCACGCCTCTTCGGTCCTGTTATCACCGCGCTCAACGGCTTCGCCAACTGGGTGCTGCACTTGGCCGGTTTGGAGACCAGGGAGGAGGTCTCGGCCACCTTCAACGCGGCCGAAGTCGCCTCGATCGTCGAGCGCTCCACCGCCGAGGGCGTCCTGGAGGACGACACGGGCCTGCTCAGCGGCGCCCTGGAGTTCTCCGAGGAAACCGCGGGCGGGGTCATGGTGCCGTTGGACGCGCTGGTCACCCTGACCGAGGGCTGCACGCCCGAGGACGTCGAACGTGCCGTCGCCGCTACCGGCTTCTCCCGCTTCCCGCTCCTGGCCACGGCCCCGGAGGAGGCCGACGCCGACAGCGACCCGGCCGACCCTTCGCGCACCCCCGTCACCGGCTATCTTCATCTCAAGGATGTCCTGTACGCCACCGGAGCCCGGCGAAGCGAAGCGGTACCGGCCTGGCACGCCCGCGCGCTCGTGCCGGTGCGCGCCGACGACGAGGTCGAGGACGTGCTGGCGGCGATGCAGCGCACCGGCGCCCACCTGGGGCGTGTCGAGGATTCCGCGGGCGTCACCCTCGGCGTCGTCTTCCTCGAGGACATCCTCGAGGAGCTGGTCGGGGAGGTCAACGACGCCATGCAGCGCGGGTGAGCCGGCCCGATCGGAGCCAGTGCGCGGTGGTGTGCCAAGCCCCACCGGATGGGGCTCATCGCCGGGTGTTAAAGTGCCGAGGTGGATGTGAGCCAGCAGCGGATGACACGGCGTCAGCGCCGTGAGGCTGAGCGCGCCGCACAAGCGCAGCGGGAGGCGGAGGCCCGTGCCGCAACCCGGGTCGAGGCCCGCGGGCCGGCCGCCGAGCGCGAGGCCATCCGCGACGGCGCGGGTGCATCGTCCACGGGACCCGGTTCCCGACAGACCATGGTCGGGGCGCACGCCGCGGGCGAATCGGAGGTCGCCCCCATGACGAGGCGCGCCAGGCGAGCTGCTGCCCGGACCACTTCCTCGCCGCCCGATCCCTCCGCATCCGGCACCCCCCCGCTCCCCTCGTCCCCGCCGTCGCCGGGAGCGGCGGGGACGCCGCACGGGGAGCCGCGCATCGGCGCGGACTCCCGCGCGGGGCAAGCCCCGTCAACCTCCCCCGGCGACCGGCAGGATCCCCGCCCGCAGTCGACCGTCACGGTCCCATCCCCCTCATCCCCCTCACGCACTGCCGCGCCGCCCCTCTACTCTCGGACTACGCCGACCGCACCGCTCGCATCGTCCACGTCGTCAGGGCGCCCGGGACCCGCTGCGCCGTCGGCCGGCGCCGCCGCGTGGGACGACATCATCTCCTCGCCGATTCCTGCGCCCGAGGGGATGCCGATGAGGCCCCGGACCCGGCGTCGCGGGAACGGTTCCGAGTCCGCACCGGCGGCGGAGCCGACGCCCGCGCCCGAGGCGCCCGCCCACGGGGCGAACAGCCGCACCCGGTCCGCCCCGCCCGAGCGGGACCTAACGCCGACCGTTGAGACCATCAAGCCCTCTTGGCATGGGGACGAGCGCTTCAACGCCTCCCGGTCCGTCCGCCGGCGGAGCGGGGCGGGATGGGCCGGCCGCATCAGCGTCATGACCGTGCTGGGTCTCGTGACCGTCGTCGCACCGATCAGTGCCCGCCTGTCGGCCGACCCTCTGGCGACAGCGGCGGGGGCGCAGGCCGCCGCCCCGTCCGCGGCGGCGAGCGCACCGGCCTCCTCGGTGGCGGCCGCCGTACTCGGCTCGGATGCCGACGTCGACTCCTCGTCGGACTCCGAGTTGTCTGACGTGCCCGACGCCGCGACCCTGGCCCGTATTCACGACGCCTATGAGAATGCCGCGGCGACCTGCGCCTCGCAGTCGACCGGAGCCTCGGGAGACACAAGCGCCTTCACCAAGGCCCCGGAGATCTTCTACCCGATGGTCGAGGGCACTTACACCATCTCCTCGCCCTACGGTTACCGCCTGCACCCCACCCTGGGTTACATGAAGCTGCACGCCGGCCAGGACTTCGCCGCTCCCGTCGGCACGCCCATTTACGCCGCCGCCGCCGGGAAGGTCGTGACCGCCGGTATGGATGAGGGCGTCGGCACCGTCACCATCGAGCACAACATCGATGGCCAGATCTGGTACACCAGCTATCTGCACATGTATGAGGATGGCATCTACGTCAAAGTGGGGGACACCGTCGAGGCGGGACAGCTCATCGCCGGTGTGGGCAACACCGGGCGATCCTCCGGCTCTCACCTGCACTTCGAGGTGCGCACCAAGAACGACACGGCCGACGAGTCCACCGTCGACCCCCAGAAGTGGCTTGATGACCACCACGCCGCCGAGCTGTCTACGGACTGCTCCTGAGCGGGCGGACCTGGGCACGGACGAGGAGGACGCATGACACGCAGGCGGTACTGCGCCGTTGTCCCGCACCGCGGGGGAGCCCGGGAGGCGCCGGAGAACACCTGGAGCGCCGTCGAGCACGTCGTATCGCTGGGGCTGGCCTGGATGGAGACCGATCTGCGGGTCACCGCCGACGACGTCGTGGTGCTCTCCCACGACGCCGGGCTGGAGCGGGTCGACGGTACGGAGCGTTCGCTGGCTGAGCTGACCTGGGATGAGCTCGCCCGCGTCGACGCGGGCGATGGGCGCGGCTTCGTGCGGCTCGACGAGGTTCTGGAAGCCCATCCAGGACTCGCGCTCAATGTGGACCTTAAGGAGTCGGCGGTCGTGCAGCCCGCTCTTCAGGCGGTCCGCGCGGCCGACGCCCTCGACCGGGTGCGCTTCGCGTCCTTCTCCGCACGCCGCCTGGCCGTGCTGCGCCGTCAGGAGCCGCGGGCGACGACCTCGCTGGGCGGCGGCGACGTCGCGGGTCTCATGCTGCTCAGCGAGGCCGCGCTGAGACTGCCGCACACCCGCTGGGGTTGGACGCGGGGGCGGGTGGACGCCGTGCAGGTGCCGACGCAGTACCGAGGGGTGCCGGTGGTGACGCGGCGATTCGTGGCGCAGGCGCACACCGTCGGATTGGAGGTGCACGTGTGGACGGTCGACGATCCCGACGAGATGCGCCGCCTGGTCGGGCTCAATGTCGATGCGCTCATCACCGACGTGCCGAGCCTGGCTCTGGAGACTCTGGGACGCTGAGCCCGTCCGGGCACGGCCGGCTTGATCATGCGTGCCGCCGAGATCGGCATTTCGGGCCGAGGGTGACGACGCCGCCGTCACCCTCGGCCCGAAATGCCGATCTCGGCGAGAAACTCGCCGGCGGGGCGCCGGGCGAGGGCGGATGGTGCTCCGGACAGGATTCGAACCTGCGGTTTTCTGCTCCCGGATTTGTACTCCTCACCCTAGACGAAGATCAGGATTCACTGTCTTCCACGACCTTTAGGTAGGCCTACCTGGCATCTCGCCACGTAGTCCTCTCTGCCGTGCCCCGCCGAGACGCCGACGTCTCACCGCTCCCCTGAGCCAGGCACGACCCTCCTCAGCGACGTCCTCGACCAACCCCAGTCATCAAGGTGATCGACATCTCTCTCTTTATGAACCCGGAGAGAGAACTCATCATGCTTACCTCAATCACTTTCATGTTCCTTCAGACCCGCCTCCTCATGGAGGCGGTAGCCGAGTACGCCGGCGACATCCGCTCCCAGGTGGCGAACGGACTCGCAGAGATCCAGGAGATCCTCTTCGAAGTCGAACGAGTCGAGGAACTCCTCAACACCGGGACTATCGCCGTCGATCCGGCAGCCTTTCAGCTCGTTCTCGCGACTGCGATGAGGGTATTCTCAATCAACGTTCGCCACCGAGTAGAGGCAGGAGAGACCGGTCTCCAGGAAACCCTCGACGAGGTCGAGCAGCTCGAACGGAGCCTTCTTCGCGACAAGGGCATTGACGCCGACCACAGCGAGATCGGAGAATCATCTTGACCGCCCCTCTCGACTTCACTGACATTCGCGCCCGCCTCAATGACGCATTACAGGAGATCGGCTGGCTTCTGGAGAGGGTCGGCTCCGAGGAATTCGTCGGCAAGGTCCTGAACGTTCTTCAAGACGCCATCTAAACGAACGACAACCAATCTCAAGAAAGGAGAACATCAATATTATTTAAGGTCATCCCATTATCCTTCGTTCAGAAGTCCATTCTCGCCACATCCGTAAAGAATGAGTTCAAATGCGTCAAAATGATCCCGATACCTACGAACGAAAGTTCATCGGAGAATATGAGGCGTTACTTCAGATACTCTGAAGCACCACAGCGCTGCAAGTTGAGACATTCGCCCTCACTTTCTTCTGAGGAGAATCACCATAGGTAGAACCCGCAGCATGACTAAGGCGGAGCTGAGTGGGTGCGTCAGCACACGTGGGCCGCGACCATGCCTAAGATCTATAAATCGGTGCCAGCAGCACTGACCATGTGTTCCTGCGAATACGGGCCGTGCGGTTATTGTTCCTCCGGCAGCCACGAAAACTGTGCATACGACAAACCCAGAAGCGCTCAATGGACAGCCAGCCGCACCAATGTTCCCGCCGGCTGGGTCACCACCGCCGATCAACAGTTTCCCAGCCTCGGCGGTACTGACAGTTGGCAGATCTGGGAAGCCGGCATTCAATACGACAGCCGCTGCCCCTGTGCTCGCGCAGACCATCATGGTGCCCTCATTGAGCCTGCCGACCCCGTCAAAGGACGACAAGCCACTGTCTTCGACATCCTTGACCACGACATCCAGAAGGGGCCGGTTTGGAACACCGTCCGGCTCGCTGGCGACATGCCGACACGGTGACGTCCAAAACAGGGCTGAGATCTCACCTAAGGCCAACTCGCTCGGCCACTCGCGTGGTGCATAGGGGCATGGACACCGTCGGTTATGCCCGTATCTTCACCACCAGCCAGCACCTCGACATGCAGCTCGACGCCCTCAAGGCGGCGGGCTGTGCCCACATCCGCACCGACACCACCTCAGGTACCCTCGCCGCACGCCCTGGTCTGGATGGATGTGCCCTAGCCGAGCCCGAAGAGGACGACACGCTCGTCGTGTGGCGCCTCGATCGCCTCGGACGCTCCCTGCCCCACCTCGTGAACCATCGAGAACCTCACCCCGCGAGGCATCAATCTACGCAGTCGAGGGCTTGCTCATCCCGCCAAACGGTACTACCATAATGTGGTGAGGTTCGAGTTCACCGATTCTGCGGACAAGCACGGCATCCCCCGCCCCGACGCGGAGCACGCCGTCATGCACCACGTCGAGTACGAGATCCTCCAGCCCCGGCGTACAGGTGAGCAGTCATTCATGTTCGTCGGCCTGCCCCACCCGCAGGCACTGCGCTACCTCGAAGTCGGCGTTGCCGTCGACGGCCGCGGCCGACGCATCATCTTCCACGCCATGGAAGTCACCGACCTCTACCGACACCTCATCCCACCCGCCGACCACTGACCCACCAGAAAGAAACACCATGACCAACGATCCCACGCCCACACCAATCACTGAAGCCGACCAGGCCTACTACAACCAGCTCGACGAGGACGTCACCGCAGGCCGCGTCCCCACCATCGGACACGGAACCAGCCGCGACGGCTCACGCATCAGCGACACCGAGCTCGACGCCATCCTCCGAGGCCGCCCAGGCCTCGGACAGTCCCACGCCACCGGGCGCGGACGCTCCCCGCGCCGCCAGGTCCGCCTGCCCGAGCACACTGACGCAGCCCTGACCGCCTACATCGAGAAGCACGGCACCACCGCCAGCGCCGTCATCCGCGACGCCGTCGAGGCATACCTCGCCACCGCCTGAACCACGCCGCTCCAGCCCTCCCCGCCCCCTCCCACCTGTCCCTATGTCTGAAAGGGCTCCCACCGTGGCCGCCACCGGGCACAAGAACCGATCCATCAAACGCCTCCACCTCGACCTGCGAAACCCCCGACTCGGTCGCCCCTCCGTCGACACTGAGGCTGAGGCCATGGCCCGGCTGCCGCGGGTGACAACACCCCCGGATCGTCTACGGGCAGGGGCAAGACATCATGACCACAGCAGCTGGCCAGCCCCCAGCACCTACCACCGAGAACCACCAACAAGATAACGGGGAGGGGGCGCCGTGACGGTCGGCGCCTGTGCGGGGTCGGTCATCTGGGGCTACGGGCGCTGCTGGCGCGTCCTCAGCGCGCTCTGACGCGCGGCGCGAGCCTGTCCTCTCCCGTTGGCCCTGGTAGGAGCCTGTGTGGCGCGGGAGGCTGCGGCACCTCCCCCCGCAGAGCCTGCGCCGGCTGCAGGAGCCCGTGTGGCCTGGGAGGCCGGCTCGTGCAGGGCCAGTCGGCCTGTGACGGCCGCGCGCACCGCGTCGGGCGGGCAGCCGGCCTCAATCTGCTGCTGCGCCCACTCCTCACAGGCAGCCTGCGAGTCCCAGGCCGTCTCGGCTGCTCGGGCCCGAGAGACGTCGGCCTGCTCCGCCCGCGTGGCCGGGGTGGACGCGTCCGCCGAGGCGTGCAGGGCGTCCTGCGCCTCAGCGGCCTCCTTGTCGGTGCACGCGCGAGCGGCCCTGGCCCGCCTGCGGGCAACACGCGAGGACGGCTTCTCGGCCTCGCGGGCATCGCCCTGCGAGGCGGGTGCCGTCGGCTGCTTCCGGGACGGGGCGTCGTGGGCTCGGTCGTGGGCGGATTGGTCGAGGTGCTGCCCCCAGTTCTCCTGCTCCTCACCGGCGATGGCTGGGGCGGTGGCCGCGAGGGCCTTGGAGTCCACGTCCTGGCTCTTCAGCGGCCGGCGGGTCTGGGCCAGGTTGATGTTCCACTTCAGCCGGGCCTGCCGTTCGCACTCGATGACCGCTTGCTCGGCCTGAGGGTCGAGCCGTGAGAAGCGCACGGCCACGCAGTGGGTGTGGGCCGCCTGCTCGGCCGAGGCGGTCTCCCACCAGCCCTTATCGAGAGCCGCCCGGTAGACGGGGGCGGCCAGACGCCGCTCACCCTCTATGACCTGACGCAGGCGACGCTCGTCCTCGGTGCTGTTCCTCTGGGCGCGAGCCAGCTCACACTGACGCCTGATAGCCATGAACTCGGCAATCTGCATCCCTGCCCGCCACGCCTTGGCGATCTCCTGGCTGGCCTCAGCAAGAACGTCATCGCTCATCGTGCACTTTGCCTTACTCGTTGTCCTCATGGTCTCCTCCCAGAACGGGACGAGCCTGCTCAGCAGCGCGGTCGATCCGGAAGCGAGCACCCACGCCCTCCCCTTGGGCAAGGAGCCGAGCTGGTCGATCGGAGCGATCTTGCGCTCCTGGGCCTCCAGGGACCGTGTTGACGACGAGCCTCCCCGCGAGCTGGTCGTCTGAACCTGGTCGACCCAGTGCGAGCCGATCAGGTCCGAGATCATTGAGAGGAACTCCGGCTCGGCGACCGACTCGCCGTAGACCTTCACGTTCGACGCCGACCACAGCATCTGCATTCCTTCCCGACCCCACGCCGTGACGCCCTGGGACCAGCTTTGGAGGATCGTGTCCACCAGGATCCCCCGCGACCCGAAATGGGAGTACAGGCTCGGCAGCTGCCCCCACCGGCAGACGTTGGCGGCCTCGTCCAGCATCACCAGGCCCGGGATGCTCAGACGACCTCCGGGCTGCCGCTTGGCGTGCTCCATAGCCGCCTCGGTCAAGGCCATCGTCAAAGCGGTAACCACGGGGGCCGCCGAGACCGGCCCCTCCTGGCTGAGCAGGTAGAGGGTGTCGGCGCCGGACACAAGGTCCTCAGGACGCAGCTCCGAAATCCAGCCGTTCGGCGTCACCCACGACATGGTCCGCTCGTCGGCCGTGAACTCCATGATCTGCTGCGCACCAGCGAAGATACCGGACCTGGTCACCTCGACCATGTTGAGCGTGGCCTGGAGCTCGTCGGCCTTCTCGTGTTCTCCGGCCTGGCGCAGAAGCGCCACGGCCTCGTCGTCACCCGGGTCATTGACCCACTGCTTCACCGCCGCCAGGGACCGCCCCGACCTGGCCGCGGCCAGCAGGAAACGAGCTACCAGGTCACGCGCCCCCGTGTCGAAGAACGGGTTGGACTGCCCGCCGGCCGCCGGCCGGCTGGCGTCCATGAGCGCCTGCGCCATCACAGTGGCGTGCTTGCTATCGGTGACGTAACCCAGCAGGTTCCACCAGAAGGACTGCGGCTCGCCGACGATCTGCTCAGGGTCGAACACCCACACCTGCCCGCGACCACAACGCACCTGGCGCGTGAGCTCGACGATGTCCGGCTTGTTGGACGTGGCGACTACGAAGCCCGGAGCCGCCAGGATCCTCGGTACCACCCAGCAGGTCGTCTTCCCCGTCCGGGGGCCCGCGATAGCGATCGCGACTGCTTCGAAGTCGGAGTACAGGGGCCTGTTGTCTCTCACCGCTCGACCCACCGGCAAGCCGAAGCTGTCGGTGCCCACCTTCAGACGGCGTGCCGTAGCCTCCACCTGGTCGCGGCTCAGCGGTTCCGTGTCGCGCCGGTCGCCGACCAGCGCCGCCGCCTCATTGCCCCGGCGTCGGCGGGAGCGCGCGCCCCGGAGTGCCAGCCACGGCGCCGACGCCACCAGGAGCAGGAAGGCGGCCACGAGGCCGACGCATACCCACATGCCGCCAGTCGCCGGTAGCGAGCCCTTCAGCAGCATCGGGACCAGGCTGAAAGGGTTCCAGGGCGGTGACGGACGACTGCTGGTCCACCACGCCCACAGGTGCACGCCCAGGTCCAGGAGCACCGAGACGATCCCGACGGTGGCACAAACCACCCACAGCAGGACCGTGGACGTCTCCCACGTCCTGATCTCGTCACGCAACCTCATCACTACTCATCCCCTTCGGCGGCGGTCATCGTCCACCGCTTGTTCGTGTTGTTGATATCCAGCTCGGAGTCGGCCAGATGCAGGTGGAACGGCCACCCTGGGGCGTCAAGTGCACAACATCTGCCCCACACCCACCGACCGATTCGTGCGCGTCAGGGCGTCGATCCGGTCCACCAGACCCGACGAGGCGCGCATAATGCGCCACATCTCGTCCATAATCACGTTGTAATGCCGACGCGGTGCCACACCCGCGTCAGCCAGCACCGGCGCCCCGCCACGCTCCTCCAGGATCCGCACCGCGGCATTCAGAATCACCTCCTCCCGGTCGGTGGGCGCCTGAGGACGCACGATGTGAATCAAGGAGACGATCATGTTCTTCTTGCTCTCGTGCGCACTCTGAAGCAACGCCCTGTGGATCCCACGGTTGGCTAGGCCCGGCATGATCCGCCGGATCAGAGTCGACTTGCCCAGCCCGTTGAGCCCCATCACCATGGCCGACGGCGCCGGCACCGCCGACGGCGACGCTGAACCTTCTGCACCGCCGCCGATCAGGCGCTCGCCGACGATCCAGGCGCCCAGAGCGAGCACCACCAGGAACACGACAGCGGCCACGAACCGAGGCAAGAACAACGGACTACCACTATTGCTGCTCCGCCCGCCGGCGGCACCGCACAGGATCGTGCCGGACAGGACGAAAGCGAGGGACGTGGCGCTGTCCTCGCCCTCGCCCCGGCGGTTGGCAAAACCAAGACAAGAGGCGACGTAGATGAGCCCGAAGACGCAGATCGCATAACACGCCCACTTCGCCCAGCCCAGCAGCATGTCCGTCTTGGTGTCCACGCCGGGAGGCGCGACAGGGTCCGAATCCATCCCGCCCAGGCCAGCCCGCCACGCCCCGCCGTGCAGGGACGACACCACGGACAGTACGACATCATTCATGAGTTTTTCCTTCCACTGTTGTTGGTGGTCTTGGTGATCCGGAGCACGCGCAGCGACCGGGGCGCCTCGCCGGGCCGAGTCAGCTTCCAGGCCGGCTGCCACGGCACGCCCAGCACCAGGGGGAAGGCCCCGACACATCGCGGACGCGCCTGTGAAGAGCCTTGGGGCGTTTGCCGGGAGCGTCCGCCCCCAGCAGCAGTCCCACCAGCTCGACCCCCGGGCACGCCCCCTCGACTCACTCCACGGCCGCGGCCCGAGCGGCCTCCAAGCCGGCGGCACAAGTGCGCGCCGTCACCACCGCCCGCACCCCGTCCCCGGACGCGGCCGGCACCGGCCACGACTGGCCCGCGTCCCGCATCCAGCAGACCCGCCCGCGTCGAGGCGCCCGACCCGCCATGAGCCCCGACGACCCACAGACCCGTCCCCCGGCGCTTACGTGCCCCAGTCGCCGCGACGCCGACACCTCGGCCTCAGCGGCCCACCGGCGGTAGTCCACCCCCAGCGCCTCCTCGCCGTCGCCGACCGGCTCGGGCGGCGCGGGCTCCTGTACCCACGGATTACTTCCCATACCCCACACGTAGAACGTGCGCGCACACCACCGCCCGGAACGAGAAGAGGAGGCCATGACCCTCGGGTACCGCGGTGCCGGCCACACAGGAAAAGACGCGGAAACCAGGGGAAACGAGCATGGCCGTCAGAGCAGAGGTGCACCACCACTGGGCGGTCGCCCGAGGCAACCACCCCGACCGCAAGCCCTCCTACTGCCTCCTGCACGAGTCTCGCTACAACGCCGCCCTGGCGCCCTCTACGACTCCCTCACCCTCAACGAGCTGCACCACCCCGATCCCGTCGACAGAGCAGGGTGACAGGGCGGCACCCTGCTCTGAAATGTAACCAGCACCACTGAACTACCCCGATCCCGCCGGCGAGCAGGGTGCCAGCGTGGCACCCTGCCTCAAGACGTGACTAGCGCCGCTGAATCAGGCGTCCCGGTACTCCTGAACCACCCTGTCTGCCAGACCGCCCAGCCCCTCCGACCCCATCTCCAACAACGATGCCCGCGTCCCCCGCCTGGACCCCACCAGCATGGTCATCCACGTCCTCGCGCACGACGCGCAGACCCCCAGATCCTCCAAACGCGCATCCTCAGCCGCCGCGATATGCCGCCGAGACGCCCCCCGCAGCACCGCCAGCTCAGCCACCCGCCTGGTCCCGGCCAAGCAGCCGTCTCATCCATCCCAGCCGCAACCAACGCCGCCACCAGCGCCGACAACACCCCCTCAAAATCATCCAAAGCCGCCGCATCCACAGACACCTCACCAAGAAGCCCAACCCCCTCGGGCATCAAAGACGGATTCACCGCATCCACCCTCACCCCCGCAGGCGGGACATTGCCCGCGATTCCAGCCAGCCGGTGAGCTGCCGATCTCTCGCCCCCGCAGGCAGGACATTGTCCCGTCCCGCCCTGGCGGCCCTCTCAGTGATCACCGTCCACATCGCCCACGGGCTACCCGCTCCTACGATCTCCCCGGTACTTTCCCGCAGCGCCTCCCATGTCCACGAGATCGTGTCCATCACCGTCTCGTCCCGGCTCATCCGCGAGCACACCACGCCCTGCCGCACCACCTTCGACAACCTGGTATCCGCCGCCAGCACCAGGCTGCGGGCGATCACCTCCGCCGCCGGCCCGCACCACCCGGCGTCGATCGCCTCCAGGATCAGACACCGAAGCTCCTCACCGTCCTGGGCCGCGAGCACCGGTATCTCGCCTGCGCGGGCCCAGGCCCGTAGCGTCCTTGCGGTCACGGACGGCAACTTCAGGAAGGCGGTTGCCTCACGCGGTGACATGTACTCCTGAGTGGTAGTGGTACTTGCACCGCCGATGAGGCGATCAGCTTCACCGTGAATGAGGGTCTCTTCGTCCGCCGTGCGACTCGGCGGAGCCTTGCGCACCATCTGGGGATTACTGGCCCGGCGGTAGGTAGGAAGATCCGCGGAACGACCATATGGAGTGCGGAGGACTTGATTCGGACCGGCGAGTTTCTCGGCGTTGATCCAGCATCTCTGCTGCCCCACCGGGCCGGTGGCGCCCACCGCCGCGGGGAGGGGCGGTGGGCCCGGGCGGAGGAGATGCGGTGCCCCGGACAGGATTCGAACCTGCGGCCTTCTGCTCCGGAGGCAGACGCTCTATCCACTGAGCTACCGGGGCCCGAGGCGGAACTGTACCAGCGCTCGGTCTGCGGACCGAATCCTGAGCGGCCCCGGTGCGAGACCTGGCCCGAGAACGGGCAGCCCCCGCTGCTGCTGCGCCGCCTTCAGCCTCGTCCCGTCAGCGTCAGCCAGATGAGGGCCAGATTGAGCGCGATGATGAGTGCGGCGCAGCCGCGGCTGGTCCAGCGCAGTGCGGCGCCGTCGCGCCACCGGCCCATGACCGGGCGTGACCCGGTCAGTCCCACCAGCGGCACGAGTGCGAAGGGGATGCCGAAGGACAGCACGACCTGGCTAACGACGAGGGCCCAGGTGGGTTCGGTGCCCGCCGCCAGGATGAGCAGCGCCGGAATGAGGGTGAGCAGCCGCTGCAGGAGAATTGGAATGCGCACGTGCAGCAGACCGTCCATGATCTCGGCTCCGGCGTAGGCGCCCACCGACGTTGAGGCGAGTCCCGAGGCCAGGAGTCCGACGGCGAAGACGACTCCCACCCCCGCGCCCAGCGAGGCGGTGATCGCCGCATGGGCCCCTTCGATCGTGTCGGTGCCCTCGGCCCCCGACAGGGCGGAGGCGGCCAGGAGCAGCAGTGCGATGTTGACCATTCCGGCCAGTCCGAGCGCCCATACGACGTCGACGCGTGTGGCCCGCACGAGGCGCGCGATCCTGGCTCGCCGTTTTCCGACTCCGTCCCGCGACCCCGCCTGTGCGGCTCCGGCGGCCGGGTCTCGGCTCTGTGGCTCTGCCTGCTCGCCCGTCCCGCCGTGATGGTCGCGCACGAGGGAGGAGTGAAGGTAGATGGCGTGCGGCATGACGGTGGCGCCGAGCATGGAGGCGGCCACGAGCAGGGAGTCGGTGCCTTCCAGGCGAGGAACGAGACCGTGCGCCACGTGACCCCAGTCGGGCGGAGCGGCGAGGAGACCGCCGACGAAGCCGATCGTGACGATGACGAGCAGACCGATGATCAGTCCTTCGAAGGTCCGCTGGCTGCGGCGCTGCTGGACGGCCAGGAGGAGCAGTGAGATCGCGCCGATGATGCAGCCTCCCACCAGCAGCGGCGTGCCGACCAGGAGGTTGAGGGCGATGGCACCGCCGATCACTTCCGCCAGGTCCGTGGCCACGGCCACTAGTTCGGCCTGGGCGAAGAAGGCCAGCCGGCTGCGGTGCCCGAGCCGACTCCGCAGCAGCTGCGGCAGCGAGCGGCCGGTGACGATGCCGAGCTTGGCGCTCTGGTACTGGATGAGGACCGCCATGACGTTGGCCAGCACGAGAACCCATACGAGGGCGTAACCGTAGCGGGCGCCGGCCGTGATGTTCGCGGCGACGTTGCCGGGGTCGACGTAGGCGACGGCGGCGACGAAGGCCGGGCCGAGAAGTGCGAGCAGGCGGTGGCGCGCGGGTGCGGGCCGCAGTGCGGGTGCGTGGGCACGTGCGATGCGTGCGACGGCGTCGGGTCCGTCCGCCACGGGTGCGGGCCCGGATGATGGATCGGGCCCGGGGAGGCCGGCGGAGGGGGCGTGGGAGTCGTCGAGCATGATGGCATGGCCTTGTCGGAGCACGCGGGGCGGAAGCCGGCCGCGAGTTTTAGGTTCTCCGAAAATTCTAGCGCGTCCGGCGCTCCAGCGTCCTCTCATCGATCCGTCGACTCGCCCCCGCGGCGGCTACGACGATTGGAACGCGAGATGCCGATGCGCCGCGGTCTGGGACCGGTTCGCCAACAGCGGGGTCCGAGGACGGAGCAATGTCTCCTGAGAGCCTCTCGCCGCGCGACTTCCGCGGCTCGCTCTCGGAATACGCCCTTGTGCCGCTCCGCTAACCTATGCCCCGTGACTCCCGAAGAGCTCGCTGAAGCGATCCGCACCATCCTGACCAGCGCCGTCGCCGACGGCTCTCTCGCCCTGAGCCCCCAGGAGGTGCCGCTTCCTCGAGTCGAGCGGCCCCGCAGCCGCGACCACGGTGACTGGTCCACCAACGTCGCCATGCAGCTGGCCAGGAAGGCCGGCACCGAGCCGCGGGCACTGGCCGACCTGCTCGCCCCCCGCCTGGCCGAGGTCGACGGTATCGCCTCCGTGCAGGTGGCCGGACCCGGTTTCCTCAACGTCCGCCTGGACGCCGGGGCCGCCGGCGAACTCGCCCGCACCATCGTGGAGGCGGGCGAAGCGTACGGGTGCAACCAGACCCTCGCGGGTCAGAGCATCAACCTCGAATACGTCTCCGCCAACCCCACGGGCCCCGTTCACCTGGGCGGCGCCCGGTGGGCCGCCGTCGGCGACTCCCTGGCTCGCGTGCTCTCCGCCTGCGGGGCCGCCGTGACCCGCGAATACTACTTCAACGATCACGGCACCCAGATCGACCGCTTCGCCCGCTCGCTACTCGCCTCGGCCCGCGGCCGGGACACCCCCGAGGACGGCTACGGTGGCGCCTACATCGTCGAGATCGCGCGTCAGGTCGCCGCCGACGAGGTCGCCGCCGGCCGCCCCGACCCCGCCGGCCTGCCCGACGCGGAGGCGACGGAGGTCTTCCGCGCCCACGGCGTCGACCTCATGTTCGCCGCCGTCAAGGCTGAACTGCACGCCTTCCGCTCGTACTTCGACGTCTTCTTCCATGAGGACTCCCTGCACTCGTCTGGTGCCGTGCTCGCCGCCATCGACCGCCTGCGGGGGCGGGGCATGATCGTCGAGCGAGACGGCGCCACCTGGCTGCGCACCACCGTCTTCGGCGATGACAAGGATCGGGTCCTCATCAAGTCCGACGGCGAGGCCGCCTACTTCGCCGCGGACGTGGCCTACTACCTGGACAAGCGCTCGCGCGGCGCCGACTGCGCCATCTACCTGCTGGGCGCCGACCACCACGGCTACATCGGCCGCATGATGGCGATGTGCGCGGCCTTCGGCGACGAGCCGGGCGTCAACATGCAGATCCTCATCGGCCAGCTCGTCAACCTGATCAAGGACGGGGCGCCCGTGCGCATGTCCAAGCGCGCCGGCACCATCGTCACCCTGGACGACCTGGTCTCCGCCGTGGGAGTGGACGCCGCCCGCTACGCCCTGGCTCGCTCATCCATGGACTCCGCCATCGACATCGACCTGGATCTGCTGGCCTCCACGTCCAACGAGAACCCCGTCTACTACGTTCAGTACGCCCACGCGCGAACCCGCAACGTGGCCCGCAACGCCGCCGAGCACGGCGTGACCCGTCGATCCGGTTTCTCCCCGGCGGCGCTGGACGACCCGGCGGACTCGGCTCTGCTGGGCGCCCTCGCCCGGTTCCCGGCGGTCGTCGCCCAGGCCGCGAGCCTGCGCGAGCAGCACCGCGTGGCTCGCTATCTCGAGGAGCTCGCGGCCGCTTATCACACGTGGTACGCCGCCACCCGCGTCACCCCCCGCGGGAACGATCCGGTCGCGCCCGGCCATGTCGCCCGCCTGTGGCTCAATGACGCCGTGTCCCAGGTCATCGCCAACGGCTTGTCCCTGCTGGGCGTCAGCGCGCCCGAGCGCATGTGACCGGTAGGCGCACCCGCACCGGTAGTGCCGACGTCTGGAGGAGGAGTTATGACCGCCGTGTCCGTGCCGGCGGGGGAGGCCCCGCTCGGCTCCCTTATCGCCCCCGAGCCCGATGAGCGCCCCGACCTGTGGCCCTCGACCGCCCGTCGCGGCGACGACGGCTCTTTGCGTATCGGCGGGCGCTGCTTGACCGAGATCCTGGCCGAGGCCCCCACCCCCGTCTTCGTCCTGGATGAGGCGGACCTGCGCGGTCGCGCCGCCACCTGGAGTGCCGCCATGGCCGAGGAGTTCTGGCCCGACTACGGCATGAACGGCGGCGAGGCCTTCTACGCCGGCAAGGCCTTCCTCTCCACGCGGGTGGCCCGCACCGTCCTGGAGCAGGGCATGGGCATCGATACCGCCAGCCGAATCGAACTCGCCGTCGGCTTGGCCGGGCTGGTCGCCGTCGACGGCGAGCGGGCCGCATTGCGCGCCGCCCGCCTCGGCCTGCACGGCAACGGCAAGACTCTCGACGAGATTCGTACGGCCCTGAGCCACCGGGTCGGCCACCTCGTCCTGGACTCACTCGATGAGGTCGCGCTCGCGACCCGGGCCGTGCGCCAGTTGCGCGAGGCCGGTGTTTACGCCCACGGTGAGACCGGCGTCGTCATGCTGCGCCTGACCACCGGCGTCCATGCCGGCGGGCACGAGTTCATCTCCACCGGTCATGAGGACCAGAAGTTCGGCGTCTCGGTCGTCTCCGGCCAAGCCGCTCGCGCCATTGAGGCCGTCCACGCCGCTCCCGAGTTGCGGCTCGCCGGCCTTCACTCCCACATCGGCTCTCAGATCTTCGATCTGGCCGGCTTCCGGGAGGCGGTCGGCATCGTCCTGCGGATGCGCCACGCCCACCCCGACGCCGCCGGGGCACTGTGCGAGGAGGTCGACCTCGGCGGCGGCTACGGCATTGCCTACACTGGAGCCGATCCCGTAGCGCCGAGCGCCGCACAGGTGGCGCGCGCCCTGGCCGAGGCTGTGCGCGGCATCTGCGCCGACTTGGGCGATGCTGTACCGCGCGTATCGGTCGAGCCGGGTCGCAGCGTCGTCGGTCCCACCACCGTCACCCTGTACACGGTCACCGGCCTCAAGCGCGTCGAGCTGGGCGACGGCGCCGGCCGCCTGTACGTCAGCGTCGACGGCGGTATGAGCGACAATATCCGCCCCGCCCTGTACGGCGCCGCCTATACGGCGCTGATCGCGGGTCGCCGTTCTGATCCCGCCGCGGGGCTGGTGCGCGCCCGCGTGGTCGGCAAGCACTGCGAGAGCGGCGATGTCGTCGTGCGCGACGTCGACCTGCCCGGCGATCTCGCGGTGGGCGATGTGCTGGCCGTTCCGGCGACCGGCGCCTACGGACGGTCCATGGCATCGAGTTACAACCTGTTCACCCGGCCCGGCGTGGCCTGGGTGGCCGACGGCGAGCAGGGCTGGGTGCTGCGCCCCGAGACCACTGAGGACCTGTTCCGCCTGGAGGGGGAGTAGGCCGGCCCGGACCGGTGGGGCGGAGCCCGCCGCGCCGGCGAGTTGGCCCGCGCGAGGGACGTTGAGGCAGGATCTGGGCTACGGCGTTCTGCCGGGAGCCCCTCGGCGGTCATGCCCGTGTGCATCGCCCGCCCGTCAAGCGTCAGCAGATCCAGTAGCCAGCCAAGGAGCCCTGAATGTCCTGTTTTTCTCGCAGATCCCTTCTCCTAGCCGTGGGCGCGTCCGGCGTCGCGATGATGGCCTCCACCGGCGCGGCGGTCGCCGACGAGGAGTCCTACTACACCGATGCGGGGCTGACCGCAGGTCAGTCCGTCGACCATCACCAGGCACCCACCCTGGGCCCCAACCAGACCGCGACCTCCAAGTTCACGGTCAATTTCCGCTCACTCGACGCCCCCCTGTACGCCAACACCTATGTGCGGTGCACCGGGACGGATCGGTACTCGGCGTCTTTGGTCAACAGGGAGGACCGGCTCAGGCTCCGCCTGCACAAGCTGGTCGACAATCAGACGACCGCCCTCGGGGAAGTCGCGTCGATTCCGCTGGCCGACTTGCCCGATTCCGAGGAGGAGTGGACCGTGGTCCTGGGCGTCGAGGGGAACAGACTCACAGCGAGCGCCGAGTCGGGTTCCACCAGCCTGACCGCTTCGGCCGACGACAGCGCCATCAACGACGGCGCGTACATCGTTCAGAACTTCTACCTGTCCCGGACGGGGAGCACGGCGACCGTCAAGCGCGCCTGCCTCGATCAGGCCTCCAGCAGCGAACGGACCGATGTCGTGCGCGACGAGACCTTCTCCACCCTGGTCTTCGAGGACACGTTCGACGCCGGCTCCGACTTCGCTGAGGGCAAGTGGGCGGAGTACGTCGACGGGATCTCGCCGTACCACCACCTGGATGCGACCAGCTGCCTCGATCACGACTGGGGCGTCGTCGACGTCGAGGCTCATGACGTGGCCGACGGCTGCGGCCGTCTGTGGTGGCGCCTGCGCAGGAATGAGGACGGCTCGCTCAACCCCGAGACCGGCTGGCAGAACACGATCGACACAGCGAACGGGGAGACGACCCTGCGCTACTACGACGAGGCCTACGTCACCACCGAGGACACCGACGGCGAGGGCTCACTTCAGAACTTTGTTTACGGCCGTTTGGAGAGCCGGATCAGATTCTCTCAGGAGATCGAGGGCCTGTGGGGCGGGCTCCGGCTGCAGCCGGACGACCGGTCCAACGGCGGGGAGATCGACGTCGCCGAGGCCTATGGCGGCGGGGACGCCACCGGCATCGTCGGGGCGACGGTCCACTTCTCGCAGACCGACGACCCCTCCACGAGGAAGCCGCAGGACATCCTCCCCCGCCCCGACCTGACCGAGTTCCACACCTATGCGGTGGAGAAGACCCCCTCACGAATCACGTTCTACGTCGACGACGCCCGCTTCCACGAGGTGCTGCGCGAGGACGGCGAGGAGCTGTTCGACTCGTGCTTCGGTCCCGACTCTCCCTACCACGTCTGCCTGAGCACCCGGGTCGGTTGCATGTCCTGGGACGACGCACCCGACCCGTCGGTCTTCGAGCAGGCCAGCATGGACGTGGACTACGTTCGCGTCTGGGCGATGGACTGAGGCGGCCGAGCGGCCCGACCCGCTCAGCGCGGTCTGACGATCCGGCCCGAAGGATTCATTCGTGCGATCCGGATCCGGAACCTCCCCTACTCCTCCAGGAGGAGTCGATGGGGAGGAGAATCCGTCCGGCGGCACTACTCCTCGGATGAGACTCTTCTTACAGTCGGGTCATGGATATCGCGCGCTCATCCCTGGAGGTCCCGCCCCCGTCCCGGGGTCGTCGGGCCGCTCCTTCGCAGGTGCGTCACCCCCTGCTGGAGAGCAATACGGCGGCCGCCTGGGCGCTGGCGACCTGCGTTCTGATCGGCGCGGTGCTCGTGATCGGCGTTCATCCTCCGCTCCGGGGGGCGGCCGGGCTGCTGATCGTCCTGCTCGGACTCGCGGGCTGGACGACGTTGACGGTGCGTCTGGTCAGGCGGAGGGGGCGGTGATCGCGCCTTCGCAGCGCCGGCCGGCGGACGGGGATGATTCGGTCCCAGACGGGTGCGCATGATGGGGAGGGGCGCCGCCGTCCGCGGCGCTCGCGAGCGCTGAGGCCGACGCCGCCCTCCACCCGCACGGCGGACATGTGCCGTTGCGGCGCCGGCGCCTATGCTGTGTCGGACAGTTCCCGTGCGTCCCGTCGGACGCCCTCACCGCCGACAACATCCCAAGGTGGTTCCACGTGCCCGCCCGCCCCCAGCAGCCCGCCTCCTCCCGCGCCCTCACGGTCGGCGTCCTCGGTTCCGGCACCGTCGGCACCCAGGTCGTGCGTCTCCTTCTGGAGCAGGCCGATGACTTCGCCGCGCGCTCCGGCGCACGCCTGGAGATCACCGGCATCGCCGTGCGCGACCTCGACGCGCCCCGCGACGCGGTCGTCCCCCGTGAGCTGCTCACGATCGACGCCACCGCGGTGGCCACGGGAAACGACCTCGTCATCGAGCTCATCGGTGGGATCGAACCCGCCCGCACCCTCATTCTGGCGGCCTTCACCGCCGGCGCCAGCGTCATCACCGGTAACAAGGCTCTCATCGCCGCCCATGGCCCCGAGCTCTATGCCGCGGCAGCCGCGGCCGGCGTCGACTTCTACTACGAGGCCGCTGTCGCCGGTGCCATCCCCGTCGTCTACGCCTTGCGGGAGTCCATGGCCGGGGACCGGGTCGTCTCCGTGCTCGGGATCGTCAACGGCACCACCAACTACATCCTGGACGAGATGAGCGTCAAGGGCCTGACCTTCGAGGCCGCCCTGGCCACCGCTCAGACGCTCGGCTACGCGGAGGCTGATCCGACTGCCGATGTTGATGGCCTCGACGCCGCCGCCAAGGCGGCCATCATCGCCTCTCTCGCCTTCCACACCCGTGTGGGTCTGGATGACGTGCAGGTCGAGGGCATCCGGACGGTCACCGCCGACGACATCCGCGAGGCCCGCGCCTCAGGCTGCGAGATCAAGCTTCTGGCCATCGCCCAGCGCCGCGACGACGATCACGCCCGCGGCATCTCGGTGCGGGTGCACCCCGCACTCGTGCCGACCGAGCATCCGCTGGCCTCCGTTCACGGAGCCTTCAACGCCGTCCTCGTCGAGGCCGAGTCCGCCGGGCGTCTCATGTTCTACGGGCAGGGCGCGGGCGGCGCCCCGACCGCCTCCGCGGTGCTCTCCGACGTCGTGGCCGCGGCGTCCCATCGGGTCAACGGCGGTCAGGCCCCCCGGGAGTCCAACTACGCCCGCCTGCCGATCCTCGGCCCGGAGTCCGCCGTCACCCGGTATCAGGTTCAGTTGCGCGTGGACGATCAGCCCGGCTCCCTGGCCATCGTGGCCGGCGTCTTCGCCGATAACGGCGTGTCCATCGACTCGGTGCGTCAGAGTTCCTACGTCGGAGGGCAGCAGGCGATCGTCACCATCGTCACCCACCCGGCCAGCGTCTTCCACCTGGATGCGGCCGTCGGCGCGTTGCGCGACGAGGCCCGCGTGCTGGAGGTCGTCTCCGTCCGGCGCGTCGAAGGGCAGTAACCGTGCGCCTGGGCAATGAGCGGGCCGCCGTGCGAGTACCGGCGACCACGGCCAATATGGGACCCGGCTTCGACTCCTTCGGCATGGCCTTCCGCTATTACGACGAGGTCGAGGCCCGTGCGACCGTCGGCGCCACGCACGTGCGCGTCGAGGGCGTCGGGGAAGGGGCCGTGGCCACCGACGATTCCAACCTCGTCGTACGGGCGCTGCGCGCCGGGCTCGAGTCCGTCGGCGCACCTCAGGCCGGCTTCGAGATGCGTTGTCTCAATCGCATTCCGCACGGCGGGGGCATGGGCTCATCGGCGTCGGCCGTTGTGGCGGGCCTCATACTCGCCCGTGGTCTGCTCTCCGAGCCGCAGGCCCTGGACGACGGCGAGGTCTTCCGCCTCGCCACCGACTTCGAGGGTCATCCCGACAATGTCGCTCCCGCCGTCTTCGGAGGGGCGACCGTCGCCTGGACGGAGGCCGACGGTGAGCCTCGGGCCGCGCCCATTCCGGTGGACGGCTCGCTGCCGGTGAGCCTCCTGATTCCGCCGCCCGTGACGCGATTGAGCACCGCGCAGGCGCGCAGGGTTCTGCCCGAGTCGGTTCCGCGAGCCGATGCCCTGTTCAACACCTCGCGCGCCGCTATCCTCATGCTGGCGCTGACCGGACGCCCCGATCTGCTCATGGTCGGCACCGAGGACCGGCTGCACCAGGATTACCGGCGCAATGTCCTGCCCGCATCGATGGCGGTCATGGACTCCCTGCGCGCTCAGGGCTATCCGGCGGTCATCTCCGGGGCCGGCCCCACCGTGTTCGTCCTGGCGGATGTCGCCCAGCAGACCCGTTTCACGCTCGAGCGCCACGGTTGGACAGTCCTGCGTCCGGGTATTGATCTCAACGGCGCTCAGTCGGTTCGGGCCATCGGGTGACGCGCTGAGGGCTCGGTGGCGCATCCGGCCGCAGAGGGCGGGGCGGGCCCGATCTGTCGCGCCGATTGCATTCCGCCCATGGTGGACGCGATGGGCGTTGTGGACAACGTCGTGCTGAATGCTGCTACTGTGTCCTGTGACGACATCGCGGATCGCACCGCGCCGTCGTTACGCACCGGCTCTCGGCCCGTGGTCAGCCCCCGGCGCCGCCCAGTGCGCGACTCTTTCCCCGTGATGATTCCGGGGCAGTCCCCACCTGATGCACTCCACCCGATCGGGTAAGCGCATTACCACACCGTAAGGACACTCGTGACAGAGACCTCCAGCGCCCAGCCCTCGCTGTCCACCATGCGTCTTGCAGAGCTTCAGCAGCTCGCGTCCTCGATGGGCCTCAAGGGCACTTCGCGCATGCGCAAGAGTGAGCTCGTCGCTGCTATCCGCAGCGGCGGGGCTTCTGCGCCCGCCACCCCGCTCGCCGGCGACACCGGGCCGACGACGCCTCCGGCCGCGGCCGAGTCGACCGGCGAGAAGCCCGCCGTGGAGGCGGACGAGACCGAGGCGGGGACGAATCGGACGAAGGCCGTCGAGAAGGCGGATAAGTCTGAGGTCGTCGAGACTCCCTCGTCGCCGTCGCTCGCGGTTGAGCGAGCCGACGCGCAGGATGACAGCCAGCCGATCGAGGCGCAGACCCACCCGCGACGCCGTCGTGCGGCTGCAGCGGGCGGCGCGCCGCGCGCCGAGACCCCCGTCCTCGATCCGTCGACTCGCTCGGGGGAGCGCACCGACCAGGCCGATCATGGCGCTTCCGGTGAGGGTCGTTCCCGCAGGCAGGCGCGCGGGCGGGATGCTCAGCGCAGCGAGGAGCAGGGTTCTGCGGATTCATCCCGTCGCGGACGCCGGCGAATCCAGGCCGCTGCCGGTTCGCCCGAGCGGGCTGTGCATGATCAGCCCGACTCCTCGCCCGAAGACCACCTCGATGCGAAGGCCGCACTCATGCGCGATCTTGCCGATGCCACCGGCACCGCCGCCATCGAGCCCAACGGACGCAAGCGTCGCGATGGCGGTCAGGGCAACGAGAACAGTTGGGAGGAGGAGGGGCGCAGCGGCGGCGGTGGGCGCCGTCGTCGCGGTCGCAAGCGCCGTGACCGCGATCGTGACCGCGACGGCTCTCAGGGCGATAATGGCCAGGGCCGTAACCAGCAGTCGCGCGAGGATGAGGTCCTCCTACCGGTGGCGGGCATTCTCGATGTCTCCGACCGTCAGCACGCCTACCTGCGCACTTCCGGCTACCTTCAGGGGCCCAAGGACGTCTACGTCTCGAACCAGCAGATCAAGGACAACGGCTTGCGTCCCGGCGACGCCATCACCGGATGGGTCCGTGAGGGCGGCGAGACCTCTCACCCCGGCGGGGGTCATCAGGGGCGCGGGAACCGCCGCCAGAATCGGGCGAACCGTCAGAAGTACAACCCCCTGGTGAGCGTCGAGGCCGTCAACGGAATGGAGCCAGAGCGCGCCAGGCGCCGCCCGGAGTTCACCAAACTCACTCCACTCTACCCGCAGGAGCAGCTGCGCCTGGAGACCACGCCTAAGGCCCTCACCCCGCGCGTCATCGATCTGGTCGCTCCCATTGGCAAGGGGCAGCGAGGCCTCATCGTCTCTCCGCCCAAAGCGGGTAAGACCATTATTCTGCAGCAGATCGCCAACGCGATCGCTGTCAACAACCCTGAGGCCCATCTCATGGTCGTGCTCGTCGACGAGCGGCCCGAGGAGGTCACCGACATGCAGCGCACGGTCAAAGGCGAGGTCATCGCCTCGACCTTCGACCGTCCCGCCTCGGATCACACGACTGTGGCCGAGCTCGCCATCGAGCGCGCCAAGCGGCTGGTCGAGCTGGGTCAGGATGTCGTGGTGCTGTTGGATTCCATCACTCGCCTGGGCCGCGCTTACAACCTGGCCGCCCCGGCCAGCGGCCGCATCCTGTCCGGCGGTGTGGATGCCAGCGCGTTGTACCCCCCCAAGCGCTTCTTCGGCGCCGCTCGCAACATTGAGAATGGCGGATCGCTCACGATTCTCGCCACGGCTCTGGTGGAAACGGGCTCGAAGATGGACGAGGTCATTTTCGAGGAGTTCAAGGGCACCGGCAATATGGAGCTGCGTCTGTCGCGTCAGCTCGCCGAGAAGCGCATCTTCCCGGCCGTGGACGTGGCCGCCTCCTCCACCCGCCGTGAGGAACTGCTCATCGATCCCGCCCAACTCAAGATCATGTGGCGGCTGCGCCGTCTATTCACCGGGCTCGAGCAGCAGCAGGCGCTCGAGCTGGTCATCGGCAAGCTCAAAGACACCAGTTCCAACGCCGAGTTCCTCATGGTCATCTCCAAGACGACGCCGGCCGGCACGTCGCTGGCCGACACGGACGACGAATAGGCGCTGCACGCGTCGGAATCGAGCGGTCTGCGTCCAGTACGCGCCCCGGCGGCGGCCGGGCGCGTGCTGCATACTGCGGTCGGTCGCCCAGCGAGGAGGCGACGAAGGGGTAACGATTCGGTGCTACCATGACTCCGGGTCGTCGCTTGCGCGGAGTCGGGCTGAAGGCGGCGGGCTTGATCCTCCCCCCGTTGTGCTTAAGGACATCTGATGAAGCGCTCCCACCTCACGTCCGCTCTGCTCGGTGCTGTGCTGGTCGCCGGTCTTCTCACCGCCCCGGCGAGTGCCTCGGAAGGAGCCCCGCCCGGTGCGGATCCTTCGGTCTCCGGCGCTGATCATGCTTCGCGGACTTCTGACGGGCAGCCGGCGCAGGCCGGTGCGGCGGTATCCGGTGAGGCGTCGTCGGGTGCTCGGTCGGATGCGGCTGGTGAGGCTGTTTCGAGCGCTTCGAGTGCTCGGGTTCCGCAGGGTTCTGAGCGGTTGTCGCAGGATCCGGATGCGGCCGAGGGGTCCGCCGCTGTGCCGTCGGATGCGGCTGGTGGGGCGTCCGTCGCGGATGGCCCGGTGGCGCCCGAGGCGGATCCGACCGTCTCGTCTTCGACGACGGCGCCTGGCGACTCCTCCGCTTCGAGTGCTCGGGTTCCGCAGGGTTCTGAGCGGTTGTCGCAGGATCCGGATGCGGCCGAGGGGTCCGCCGCTGTGCCGTCGGATGCGGCTGGTGGGGCGTCCGTCGCGGATGGCCCGGTGGCGCCCGAGGCGGATCCGACCGTCTCGTCTTCGACGACGGCGCCTGGCGACTCCTCCGCCAACGCTGACGTCGCGCAGGATCCCGGATCCGCGCCCACCCGGTCCTCCGGCGTCATCTCCTCGACCGTCACCGGTGACGAGGGGATGACCATGAGCAATGTCCAGTACAGCGACGAGGCCTCGATCGTCTCCATCCACCGCACCGGCTGCATCATCACCTTCGAGGTCCAGATCAGCACCGCCGGCACGTACACGATCGGCGTGTGGGACGACGGCGAGCAGATCGGCTCCCCGACGGTGTCCGGAGAGGCCGATTCGACGGTCACGACCACATACACGATGGGCGCGGACATCGGCACTCGCGCCTGGGGCTACGACTTCGTCCTGGAGACCGCCGATGAGTCGACCGTCCAGGTCATCACCTGGGACTTCGAGGGGTCTGACAGGGTGATGACCCAGTGCGCCGTTGACTCCGTCGCCGTTGGCTCCGCCGGCGGTGACGCCAGCGGCGGCGGGGCACCCGCCACGGCGCCTTCGGGACCGACCCGGGAGCTCGCCAGGACCGGTTCAGCTGCCGGTATCACGGCCTTCGCCGCCATAGTGCTGGTCGGTTCGGGCATCTCCCTGCGTCTCGCTCGCCGGCGGGTTTGACCCGACTCCTCTCACCAGCCGGGACTGACGCACAGCGGCGCCGCAGCACTCTCGTCAGGTTGCGGCGCCGCCGCTAATGATTCAGGGATCGCGCAGGTCTTCCGGAGCTTTCGGGGAGATGACGGGACTGGGATATCCTGCCCTCGACGGAGAATGTCACCCATCTCTCGAATCAGAGGTGGCTCCGCATGTTGTGCGTCGGCGGGGTGGACGGCATAATCACCCTTCGGCTTCCGGTTCACCTGCGCGGCACTTGCGTGGGACCCGGGGCTCTCTGATGCTAAGGAGACACCATGAAGCAGGGGATCCACCCCGACTACGTGCCCACACGGGTCACGTGCACCTGCGGCAACACCTTCGAGACCCGGTCCACTGTCACCTCCGGTGAGATCCGCGTCGACGTCTGCTCGGCGTGCCACCCGTTCTACACGGGCAAGCAGAAGATCCTCGACACCGGCGGTCGCGTGGCCCGTTTCGAGGCCCGCTACGGCAAGCGCAAGAAGTAATCGATCCTTTCGACGCCGACGGACGCTTCTTGTGAGCGCCGTCGGCGTTGCCGTATCTTCTCCCGGCCTTGTGCACCCGCGCAGAAGCACGAGGATCGGCAGGAGCCGATCCGTGTGTCCGATGCCACTGTTTCGATCCATCTTGAACCATCCCGACGCTCCGAGGACATCCGGACAGTCATGAGTGAGGACTTCTCCGTCGTCGAGCCGATGCTCGCCGAGTACGCAGGCCTCGAGCGCAATATGGCTGACCCCGCCGTCGCCTGCGATCCGAATGCCATGCGGCGTCTGGGACGTCGCTACGCCGAACTCGGCCGGGTGGTGAGCGCCTACCGCGCCTGGCGGGCCGCTTCGGCGGACCTGGCCGACGCACGCGATCTAGCTGCCGACGACGCCGACTTCGCAGCCGAACTGCCGGAGCTCGCCCGGGTCGAGACAGCGGCCGCCGACCGTCTGCGCGAAGTCCTCGTCCCACGCGATCCGGACGACGCCCGCGACGTCATCATCGAGGTCAAGGCCGGTGAAGGCGGTGAGGAGTCGGCGCTGTTCGCCTCCGACCTGGCCCGCATGTACACCCGCTACGCCGAGCGTCAGGGATGGGCCGTGGAGGTCCTCGACGCCACCGATTCCGACTTGGGTGGGTACAAGGACGTGCGCCTGGCCATCAAGGCTCGCGGCGCCGTCGAGCCCTCCGACGGCGTGTGGGCGCACCTGAAGTACGAGGGCGGCGTCCACCGCGTCCAGCGCGTCCCCGTTACCGAGAGTCAGGGTCGTATCCACACCTCGGCCGCCGGCGTGCTCGTCATGCCCGAGGCCGACGACCCCGGCGAACTCGCGATCGATGCCGCCGATCTGCGCATCGACGTCTTCCGTTCCTCCGGTCCGGGCGGGCAGTCCGTCAACACCACGGACTCGGCCGTGCGCATCACTCACCTGCCCACCGGAATCGTCGTCTCCATGCAGAATGAGAAATCCCAGTTGCAGAACAAGGAGGCGGCCATGCGCGTGCTGCGCGCTCGTCTGCTCGCTGAACGCGCCGCAGCCGCGGCCGAGCAGGAGGCCGATGCCCGCCGCTCACAGGTGCGCACCGTCGACCGTTCCGAGCGCATCCGCACCTACAATTTCCCCGAGAATCGCGTCGCCGACCACCGTACCGGCTTCAAGGCCTACAACCTCGACGCCGTCCTCGACGGCGACCTCGGCCCGGTGATCGCCTCTGCCATCGCCATGGACGAGGCTGAACGGTTATCCCAGGTGAGTGAGGGCAGTGGCTCCTGAGGTGTGCGGCGGCGCGCCTGCGGGCGCGGTGGACCGTTACGGCCTGCGGGCGCTGGTGCGCCAGGCGGCCGGTCGGCTGGCGGCGGCCGGGGTGACCAGCCCCCAGGTCGACGCCCAGATCCTGGCCGAGCACCTTCTAGGGCGGCCTCTGCCGCTGGCCGACGGCGCCGACGGCGACTTCTCGGCCGCCTATGACGCGTTGGTGCTGCGCCGGGAGTGCCGCGAGCCTCTTCAGCACGTCATGGGACGCATGTGGCTGCGGGGCGCCGAGCTCATCAGCCGCCCCGGCGTGTTCATCGTGCGCCCGGAGACCGAGGTGGTGGCCGGTGCCGCCATCGAGGCCGCCCGTGAGGCGATGGCCGGCGGCGGGGGAGTGGTCCTGACCGCTGACCTGTGCACCGGATCGGGTGCGATCGCCGCCTGCGTCGCCGAGGAGGTGCGGGGCGCTCGGGTGGTCGCCGTCGAGATCAGCGAGACGGCCGCGGCCCTGGCCCGTGAGAACTGCGAGCGGCTGGTTCCCGGACGCGTCGAGGTGATCCACGCCGACGCCACCGACCCGCTGGTCCTCCATGACCTCAACGGGCAGGTCGACGTCGTCGTCTCCAACCCGCCCTACGTGCCCGCCGGCGCCGTGGAGGATGCCGAGACGTCCCGGCACGAGCCCGCCGTGGCGCTCTACGGCGGGGGACCCGACGGGCTGGACATTCCCGTCGACGTCCTCGTGCGTTCGGTCGCCCTGCTGCGTACCGGCGGTGTGCTCGTCATGGAGCACGACCACGAGCAGGGGGCCCTGCTGCGGGCGGCCGCGCTCGAGGCCGGGTTCGAGCAGGCCGAGACCGGTCAGGACCTCACCGGCCGCGACCGCTACCTGCGTGCCGTTCGGTAAGCAGCCCCAAGCGGGTTAACGGTGTCTATACGCCCTATGCCGTAGTTGTTATGGCTCCTGGGTGTTGTCTCTGGAAAGCGGGTCCGCCGACTCGTGGATTACCGTGGTGGCGTCCTCCAGGAACTCAATGAGCTGATCGACCTGGCTGCCCGGCCAGTTCTCGACCAGGGCGGTCAGTCTCCGGTTGGCGGGCAGGAATATCTCGGCGAGACGATCAACGCTTGTGGCGTGGATGGTGAAGGAACGCAGATCCGTCTCGCTGGGGCGACGCTCAACCCAGCCATCGCGGACGAGTCGCCGCAGTACACTCGTCATCGTTGTCGTACCCATCCGGGTTCGGCGGGCGAGAGAGGTGGGGGTCTGCGGACCGTCGCGGTGCAGGACGTCGAGCACAGCCAGATCGCTGTCATTGAGTCCTGTTCGCGCCGCAACAGCGCGGTTGCTGGCGGCCAGCTCGCTGTTCAAGGCGCGCAGCGCCCGGATGAGACGTTGATCGTGAATCCGTCTGCTCAAGCGATCCTCCTGATCGGGATGAACGTGGACGAGTGTCAGGATAGGTCGACGACGAGCTTGCCACGGACGTGCCCCGTCATCAGGTCGGTGTAGGCAGCGCGAACCTGCTCAACCGTGAAAGAGTAAGTATGAGCGATCTCGACCGTGATGACATCGTCCGCCACCAGCTGCGCCACCTCCTCGAGGTCGCCGCGTCCACTGCTGTGTCGTGAGCCGGTGAACTGCGCGCCTTTGAGTATCGCCGCGGGCGAGGGAACCAGGGTGCCGATGGAACGCCTGGGCAGACCGAGCTCACGCCCCAGCGTCACATAGTCATGCCCGTAGCAGTCCAGGAGCTTGGTGACAGGCGACGGAGCCGCTTCACGAACTCGGCGTGTCAGGTCCTCGCCGTAGGGGACTGGAATGGTGCCCAAAGAGCGGAGGTAGTCGATATTGCGAGCGCCGGCGATTCCAATGACGGTGGCCCCTCGGCTCAATGCGAGCTGAGCGGCAATCGAGCCCACACCGCCTGCGGCGGCACTGATGACGATGACGTCGCCACCGTGCAGGTTCAGCTGCCTGAACGCGCCGCACGCGGTTTGCGAGGCAACACCCAGGCAGGCCGCCTGCGTGAACGACATCGAGGTCGGCTTCTTGATGACGTCGTCGGCGGGTGCCACCAGCTCGGTGGTGAGTGCTCCGCGGGTGTCGGCCTGGCCGGGTGCGCTTCGCAAGGTACCCAGCACGGCGTCGCCCACGGCGAGGTCCGTGACGCCCGCGCCGATTGCGTCGATGACTCCCGCGAAGTCTCGGGCCACGCCTCTGGGGAAGTGGGCGGATGCGCTCTCGAACCAGCGTCGAGGATGAATGAGGCGCTGGATCCGTTCAACCGGTCGCAGGTCACCCTCGAAAGTCTTGAAATCGGCGGGATTGAGTCCGACGGCGTGCACCGCGATGCGTATCTCCCCGTCGCCGAGTGCCTGCGCCGGGCGCTCGACCTCCCCCAGGACCTCTGGTCCGCCGAATCTTGTGTACTCGATCGCTCGACTCACGGAAGCCTCCTCGGACTCGTCCAACGGCATGACAGCCGCGCGTATGCAGAACTATGACGTGAAACGAATAATACGAAATTCGTAATAGTTTGAGCAAGGGGTCGCCCCGGTGAGATCCTGGGAAGTGGCTGGGAGAAACGCCGGAGTGCATGGCCCTGGTAGGGCCTGGCGGACGGGAGCGCCGGCAGGCACGATCGATGGTCGACCGGGTGCCGCTTTCTGGTGTGGCTCCGGTTGCCGCCAGGAGAGCGGCGATGAGCTCACTTCACTACCGCAACGGAGGCTGTCCATGTCCACTGTTCTCGTCATCGGATCCACTGGCCAGGTCGGTCGCGTCGTCGTCGAGGAGGCGCTCGGTTGCGGCTTCGCCGTTCGCGCCCAGAGCCGTAACGCGGCGCGCGCCCAACGCTCACTGCCGGGCGGCGTCGAGGTCGTCGAAGCCTCGCCCTCCTCCGCCGACGACCTGCGCTCCGTCGTGGCCGGCGTCGACGCGGTGGTCCTCACCCACGGCGGCGACATGGACGGCGAGGGAGGAAGCAGTTTCTACGCCGCCATCCCCGCGCTCCTGGACGCCCTGGGTGGATAACAACGCGCACATCAGCCTCATGACCGCGATGAACGCCAGCCACTCGGCGGGCCCGAGCTCCTACGGCTTCGTCGAGTGGAAGCGCCGCGCCGAGCGCCTGGTGCGCGCCTCGGGTCACCCCTACACCATCGTGCGCCCCGGCTGGTTCGACTACCAGGGCCCCGGCGACCGGCGCTCGACCTGCGTCAGGGCGACCTCATCACCGGCCGGCCCGGCGTCGACCGCCACCACATCGCCCAGGTCCTCCTGGAGGGCATCACCAATCCCTCCGGCGCCCGCCGCACCGTGGAGGTCTTCAGCGCCTCCGGCGCGCCGGTGGCCGACTTCGAGGCGCTCTTCGCCGCCACCCGCGCCGATGAGCCCGGCGCTCTCGACGGCGTCACCGTCCTCAACTGCCACCCGTTGCTCATCGGACGCGGGGTCTGGATCGAGGTGGGAGCCTCCACCATGCCCGGCGTCAGTGTTGGGCAGGAGCAGGACGGGAAGGACGTCGTCGTGGACCACTCGATTCGCTACAGTGACACTCCGGTGCTGGTGGACGGCGCCTAGCTCATCAGCCGCTGCGAGCAGCACTTCGTCATCACCGAGACCCGGCCGCTCTGATTCTCCCGCTCTTTCGTTGTGGGGGCTGCGCAAGGACTAGCGTTTTGGTGAGCAGCTTCCTTCACGGAGTCCGTCTGCTGCGGTGGCTGGTACGGGAAACCCAGAACCATCCGGACAATGTCCGAATCTGCCACGAAACCCCTGACCGGGTGTATATCAGCAAAGAGAAACCGCACGATTCTGCGGTTCTCGAGGTCGAGGTAAGAGGTACTGGAGCCCCTTTGCGGCAGATTTGGACACACGTAGCTCCTCGGCGCCCGAGGAGCGCCTGGTGCGGGTAGGGGCAGACTGCTGCCTGCCACCGCTACGACGCCGCTCCGGCGGCCTGCCGGTAGCAGCGCGATGCGTCAGTGAGCCTGCTGATCAGCGTCCCCAGGATCTTCAGGTCCTTCTCCCCGATCTCCTGCCCGACGGTGTTGGCCCAGGCGTGCTGCTCCTTGGCCAGAGCAGCAACCGCCTGACGGCCCTTAGGCGTCAGGACGAGCAAGTTCTGTCCGCGACGCCCGGGATTGGGCTGCCAGTGCGCCCAGTCCTGTGCGACGACGTCGTTGGCGACCCGTTGCACGCTCTGACGGGTCAGCCCCACTCGGCGCGCGATCTCGGCGACTGGCAGCGACTCGTCCAGGACAGCGCCCAGCACTTGCCACCGGGCCGGGGTGAGCTCATGAAGCGCTGTGATGGTCGCTGCCGCCTCAAGAATCTCCCCGTTGAGCGTGAAGATGGGAAGAACCAGGGCCGTCAGGGCATCTCCCTCAGGCGTTCTGCCAGGCACTGGTCGCCTCCATCAGGGCTGCGTAGCTCTTCTCGTCGCCGCTCAGGAACAGCCTTTCCCAGGAGTCGGCCATTGAGTCGGGTACCAGTCCGGTGATTCGCATGACCTCGGCGGTGAAGGGGACGGCGTGGATGCCCGAGGCCGTCGTGATGCCCCGGTCGGTCACCACCGGCTCCTCCACGTAGTGCCCGCCACCGAGGTAGCCGCTGGCCTCAAGGTACGAGGCGGCATTCGAGGTGTGTCGGCGATCGTCCAAGAGGCCGGCGCGGGCCAGCAGGAGAGTGGCGCCGCAGATCCCCGCCACCGGAATCGCCTCGGCCACGAGGCGGCCGACCGTCTCAATGAGTCGTTCGTGTCCGGCGGCGTAGTGGTCGCCACCGGGTATCACCAGGGCGGCGAGCGAGCCATCGCCGGTCAGCGCATCCAGGGCGTCGAGGTCGGCCTCCGGCGTGAGCGGCAGGTTCCCGAGCGTGCGGACGGGTTCCACCCCGTCGCCCACGAGCAGCAGCCGGAAACGTCCAGGCTTGAGCTGCTCCGCACCGGCGATCTGGGTGGTGAGGTAGGCGTACTCCCAGTCCGCCATGGTCTCGGTCGCGTAGAGAGCGATGGTGCGCACTTCCGGCTTCTTCCTGTTCAGTGTCCTCGATCCGTTGACAGTACCCTGTCAATCTTGACAGGGTACTGTCAAGACCGGGATGGAGTTGGTGGGTGCGGACGGCATCGCTGGCCTGGCCTAGGCTTGGCCCCACGATGAACGCGATGAACTCTCTCTTCGGTGCTCTGCCCATGCCCGGCCGGAACGGGGCCGGCTCCCCGCCTCCGCCCGAGGCGGCGCTGCCGGCGCTGGCCCCCGCCGAGGGCTGGGACGAGCCCTGGGACGATGCCGAGCCGCCCGCTGAGGACGAGGACGACGATCCCGACGTCTACATCCCCACCGCAGCCGAGCAGGCCGAGGCCGACGCCTGGGAGAATCGGCAGCACGAAACCGCCGCGCTCGTCGCCCGCGCCCAAGCCGCTGCCGCGGCCGCCCGCGCCCGCGACGGCGGGCCGGACGATGCGGCCTCGTCCCGCAGCACAGGTGCGGCCGCCCGGGGCGTCGCCGTCGCCGACCCGGCCGAGCTCCTCACCGGCCTCAACCCCGCCCAGGAGCGGGCCGTCACGCACGCTGGTTCGCCCCTGCTCGTCATCGCCGGCGCCGGGTCCGGCAAGACCCGGGTGCTCACCCACCGCATCGCCCACCTGCTCGCCACCGGCCGAGCCCGCCCCGGTGAGATCCTGGCGATCACCTTCACCAACAAGGCCGCCGCCGAGATGCGCGAGCGCGTCACCGCCCTCGTCGGGCCGGTCGGCCAGCGCATGTGGGTCTCCACCTTCCATTCCGCCTGCGTGCGCATCCTGCGCCGAGAGCATGACGCCGCCGGTCTGCGCTCCACATTCTCCATCTACGACTCCGCCGACTCCACCCGCCTCATCACGCTCATCGTGCGCGAGCTCGGCATCGACTCCAAACGATTCACCCCCAAGACCTTCGCCCACCGCATCTCGGACTTGAAGAACGAGCTCGTCACCCCCGCGCAGTACGCGGAGGAGGCGGTGACCTCCAACCCGCTCGAACGCCACCTCGTCGAGGTTTACCGCGCCTACGCCGCCCGGCTGGATGCCGCCAACGCCCTCGACTTCGACGACCTCATCATGCGCACCGTGTCCCTGCTCCAGAACCGGCCCGCCGTCGCCGAGATGTACCGGCGTCGCTTCCGCCACGTGCTCGTCGACGAGTACCAGGACACCAACCACGCCCAGTACGTCCTCGTGCGCGAGCTCATCGGCGGCCCGGGCACCTCCGAGGCGGGCTCGGCCCTGCCGCCCGGGGAGCTGACCGTCGTCGGCGACTCCGATCAGTCCATCTACGCCTTCCGCGGCGCCACCATACGCAACATCGAGGAGTTCGAGCAGGATTACCCGGCCGCCCGCACCATCCTGCTGGAGCAGAACTACCGCTCCACCCAGAACATCCTGTCGGCCGCCAACGCCGTCATCTCCCGCAACCCCGGGCGACGAGAGAAGAACCTGTGGACCGACTCCGGCGACGGGCCCAAGGTCGTCGGCTACGTCGCCGACTCCGAGCACGACGAGGCCCGCTGGATCTCCTCCGAGATCGACCGGCTCGCCGACACCGAGGGCGTGCGGCCCCGCGACGTCGCCGTCTTCTACCGTACCAATGCCCAGTCGCGCGCCTTGGAGGAGGCCTTCGTCCGCTCCGGCCAGCCCTACAAGGTCGTCGGCGGGACCCGCTTCTACGAGCGCAGAGAGATCAAGGACGCCATCGCCTACCTGCGCGCTGTTGACAACCCCGACGACGACGTCAACCTACGCCGCATCCTCAACGTGCCCAAGCGCGGCCTGGGGGAGAAGGCCGAGGCCGTCCTGGCTGAGCACGCCGCCCGCCACGGCGTCTCCTTCGGGACCGCCGTTGCCGACGCAGCCGGGGAGCCGCGGCCGGCCAGCAGCGGCGCCGAAGCCGGCGACCTGGAGGCGCCCGGCGTCGAACCGCCCGCCGTCGAGGGACTGACCGCGCGCGCCCGCACGCAAGTGACCCGTTTCCACGAGCTGCTCACCGGCCTGCGCGGCCAGCTCGCCGCGGACGACGGTGTCGCCGACGTCCTCGACTCCGCCCTGGACACCTCCGGCTATCTCGCCGAGCTGCGCGCCTCCGACGATCCGCAGGACGCCACGCGTGTGGAGAATCTCGCCGAGCTGCACTCGGTCGCCTCCGAGTTCCAGGCCGCCAACCCCGACGGCACCCTGGCCGACTTCCTTGAGCGGGTGAGCCTCGCGGCCGACTCCGACCAGCTGCCCGCCTCCGCCGACCTCGCCGCCATGACCGAGGCCGAGCGGCAGGCGGCGGCCGCCGCCGAGGAGGCCGGGCAGGTCACCCTCATGACCGTCCACACCGCCAAGGGCCTGGAATTCCCGGTCGTCTTCGTCACGGGTCTGGAGGACGGCACCTTCCCGCACGCCCGCGCCCTGGCCGAGGAGACCGAGCTCGCCGAGGAGCGTCGTCTAGCCTACGTGGCCCTCACCCGCGCCCGCAGGCGCCTCTGCCTCACCCGCGCCGCCGTCCGCTCGGCGTGGGGCGCCGCCAACGCCATGCCCGCCTCCCGGTTCCTCGATGACATTCCCGCCGAGATCATGGACTGGAAGCGGATCGCCTCCTCCATGGACGCACTGCGGGGCGGGAGCGCCGGCTGGGGCGACGGAGGCTTCGGCTTGGGACGCGGATCCCGTGGCGGACGCCGGGCCGGGACGGGAACGGCCGGCGGCTCGGACGATGACGACTTCGGCCCCGCCATCGGCTCCGGGCGGCGCGGCGCGCGGACCGGGAGGCTCGGCCGGGTCGAGACACCCAAGGACCGAGCCGAGGCCCGACGCGCCAAACGGCTCGCAGCCCGGGGTAAGCCGGTCAGGCTCGACGGCGGCGAACGTGACGCCGCCCAGGCCCTGCCGGAGGCTGTGGCCGGGCTCAGGGCGGGAGACCGAGTGCGACACACCTCCTACGGCGAGGGCACCGTCGTCGGTTTGGAGGGGTCGGGGCGGTCCACGGTGGCGCGCGTCGAGTTCGTCGTCGACGGCGCCGCCGTCACCAAGCGCCTCGTCCTGCGCCTGGCCCCGCTGACCAAGATCTGAGGGGCGGGGCCGGCGGTTGCGGCGGATCGGGCTGACGGGCCCCGCCAATGCCGCGCGTGCACGCCGGGGTGGTGACACCGTCTCCGACTCCTGGTGATGGCACCGCGGAAGAGAAGGGGCGAGAGTATATGGTGTCATGAGCACCATGACACAGGTCCCTTACGCGCCCGACTCGTCGACGATCCCGGACTCGGGCGGGCGCCGCCTCTGGATTCAGGCGATCGCTGGTGTTCTGCTGTTCCTCCTCATCCAGATCATCGTCTACGGCGTCCGGTCCGCTCTGCAGCCGACAGTCGGGCACGCGCTGCCGGGGCCGGCCGCCGCTGTAGCCGTCGTGCTCGCGGAATGCGCGGTCTGCGTCGTCATGACCGTGTGGGGCTACCGGCTCCTCATCCGCTGGACCGCCCGCCGCCGGGCGTTCGAGATGAGCGGGCCCGACGCGCTGCACGAGCTGGCGGTCGGGATGGGGCTGGGCACCGGTCTCATGTGCGCTGTCTTCGGGATTCTCGCCCTGGTGGGCGCCTACCGCATCAGCCGGGTCGGCTGGTCGGAGGGCATTCTCGTCGGCGCCGAAGCCGGCGTCCTAGGTGGTTTCACGGAGGAGATGCTCATGCGCGGAGTCGCGTTGCGGCTCATTGAGACACGACTGGGCAGTCTGTGGGCGCTGACGCTGACCTCTTTCATCTTCGGCCTCCTGCACCTGTTCAATCCTGAGGCGAGCCTGTACGACTGCCTCGCCATCGTCCTGGAGGCCGGGCTGCTGCTGGGCGCCTGCTACCTGCTCACCCGTCGCCTGTGGTTGAGCATCGGAGTGCACTCGGCGTGGAACTTCGTCCAAGGCGGCATCTTCGGCTCCGACATCTCCGGCACGGGCTCGGGCAGAGGTCTGTTCGAGGCGGCCTTCTCCGGCCCGGACTGGCTCACCGGCGGGGACATGGGCGTGGAGGGGTCGGTCGTGACCGTTGTCGTGTGCACCGTAGCCGGAGTGGTGGTGCTCCTCACGGCTCGACGCCGAGGCATGCTCGTGCCGCCGCGCAGTCGGCGCACCGTCGTAGCCGGCTCATGAGCGAGGCGCCGCCAGGCGCACCGGCCGCCGCTCGGCCCGAAAGTCGTTAACCGGTTCCCCGGAGGCGTATCCCAGAGCGAAACCCGTGATGAGCCGGTAGTCGTCCGGAATCTCGAACTCGGCATCGAGTGGGCCGCGCCAGGCGGCGAGGATCCCGAGCGGGCACGAGTCGACGCCGTGAGCCTTGGCCGACAAGAACAGCGTCTGGAGCATGATTCCGGCGTCGAGAGCGGCGAAGGGCATGAGCCCCTTGTGGATGAGGACGAAGCCCATGACGGGCGCGCCGAAGGCCTCGCAGTTGCGACGGTTAGCCGCGTCCCGGGCCTCGTGGTCCTCGCGCGCGATCCCCAGGTGGTCGTACAGGCCTTTGGCCACCGCGACCTGGTGGGGTTTGAGGTCGGACGGGTAAGGCGCCCACACCTTGTAGTCACCGTCGGGGAGGTTGCCGGTCAGCACCAGCCTGGCCATCGCGCCGCGCTCCCTGTGTTGGACGCTGAGCGTCTTGTCGAACTCGGCGACGTAGGCCCCGCGCAGCCGGTCGGCACGCTCCTCGGTGGCCAGGGCCAGCATGAAGGGGCGGGTGTTGGACCAGCTCGGTGCCTGCCGGGCGTCGTCCAGGATCGCGTCAAGCAGCTCGTCGGGCACCGGGTCAGGCAGGAAGTCTCTCACCGAGTGCCGGGAGGCGGCCAGGTCTGAGAAGGATTCGGTAGTCATGGTGATCGTGTCGGCCTCGAGGGGATTCGTGGGGAACTGTGCTGATTCCGGTGCGGATGGTAAGCGAGAGCGCACCGGATGACCACCGCCCCTGCGCTGTGCGTCAGGTGTGTCTCAATGGCGGGGGCCGAATGTCGACTCGTCCAGCGCGCGGATTGCACGCGCCGGGCTTCCTACGGCGAGCGAATCCGCCGGAATGTCCCTGGTGACCACCGATCCCGCTCCGATGACGGACCTATCGCCGATCGTCACACCCGGACACACGATGACGCCTCCGCCCAGCCACACGTTGTCGCCGAGCGTGATCGGGTCGGCGCTCTCCAGACCGACCTCCCGTGGTGTCGGCTCCAAAGGGTGGATGGGGGTGAGCAGCTGGACGTTCGGACCGATCTGGCAGTGCGCTCCGATGATGATGGTGGCGACGTCCAGGGCCGTGAGCCCGTAATTGGCGAACGTGCCCTCGCCGACGATGATGTTGTCCCCGTAGTCCACGCGTACCGGTGGCAGCAGGCGGGCGCTGGGCGCCAGGCGGGGCAGGGCCGAGCGCAAGTGATCCTGCGCGTCGGGCTCGCCCATGGCGAAGGCGCGCTCGTAGAGATGGAGCTCGCGGCGCGCATGCGCGGCGATCCGGGCATTGTCTGGGTCATCGGAGACGTACCAGTCGCCGGCGAGCATGCGCTCGCGGTTGGTGCGCGCGTCCCCGGCGAAGTAGGGCTGGGCGGAGGCGAAGGGGGTGTCCATGGAGGTCTCCCGTCTCACGGGTTCTATCACGGAGCCGAGCCTACCGGCGGGTCTGGGGGCGGATGTGATCGCGGCCAGTTCCTCCACGAGTTGCCCGAGGTCGGCGAAGCATACTGGATGACGATGACGAGGACTCCCCGGTGGAGGAGCATGCCGATACCGCGCTGGAGGACGAACATGCCCACGTCGACCACCATGCCCGAGCTGTCGGGGACGAGCAATAGACCAGGCGGCACCGACAAGGTCGGTCGAAGACGAAGATAACGAATTGATAACGGTCTGGGCGTTCGGGTGCCGTCTCGGGCGAGGCGGGCCTATTGTTGCATTCGCCCCTGTCGTCGACGCGCGTCGATGACGAGTCTCCCGACGGCGTTCCCGCCGTACCTGTTCATGACATTTTCGTGATGTTTCAAGGAGGAAACTACAGATGACTACCTCGCTTCCACGGCGTCGGTTCATCCAAGGCTCGGCCCTCGTTGCGGCTCTCGGGGCTGCGGCGTCCTGCTCCAAGAGCGACTCCGGTCAGGGCGGCGGCGCGACTGCCGACTTCTCCGGTACGGGGCCGATCACCTGGGTTCAGGGCAAGGACTTCTCCTCGGGCATGGTGCAGGCGCACATCGATGAATGGAACAGTGAGAACCCGGACGAGCAGGTCACCCTCGTCGAGCTCTCCTCCGAGGCGGACCAGCAGCGTCAGTCTCTGATCAACAACGCCCAGACCCAATCGGATGCCTACGACGTCATTTCCGTGGACGTCGTGTGGGTCGCCGAGTTCGCTGCCAACCAGTGGATCCTCGAGCTGCCCATGGACGAGCTCAAGAACGACGACATCATTCAGCCGGTCTGGGATGCCGGTTGCTACATGGATAAGCTCTACGCCATGCCCTATGCGACCGATGCCCCGCTCATGTACTACCGCAAGGATTTCTTGACGGAGGCGGGAGTAGAGGTCCCCACCACCTGGGACGAGATCAAGTCCGCGGTCGATGCGGTGCGTCAGGTTTCCGGGCACGAGGAGATCGGTGGCTTCGGCGGTCAGTTCGCCAAGTACGAGGGTCTGACTTGCTGCTCCAGCGAGTTCATCCACACCGCTGGCGGTGACTTCTTCGATGATCAGAACCAGGTCGTCGTCAATTCGCCCGAGTCCATCGAGGGCTTGCAGAACATCATGGATGGATTCAAGAACGGTTACATTCCCCAGGCCGCCCTGGAATGGAAGGAGGAGGACGGCCGTAATGCCTTCGAGAAGGGTGATGTGCTCTTCTACCGTCAGTGGCCCTACCAGTACGCCAACAACCTTGAGAACCTCGGCGATGACAAGTTCGGCGTGGCTGCTCTGCCGAGCCTCAACGGTAAGACCTTCATATCCGCTCTGGGTGGTCACTACTGCGGCGTCTCTGCCTTCTCGAAGAACAAGGAAACCGCTTTGAAGTTCATCAAGTGGTGGACCGCTAAGGAGTCCGAGCTGTACATGCTCGACAAGCAGTCGAACGCGCCCATCCTCGGCTCCCTCTATGAAGACGCCGATATGCTTCAGAAGTATCCGTATCTGCCGACTCTGCGTTCCTCTCTCGACGCGGCCCGGGCTCGTCCCAAGGCCGTCGCCTACGGAGACGTGACCGCGGCGATTCAGGACGCCTTCTTCCCTGCGATCCAGCAGCAGACCACGGCCGAGGATGCGATTAGCGGCCTGGAGAACAAGCTGAAGGAGCTGTCCGACTGATCCCCCGGCGAGGCCCCGCTCTCTGAGGATTTTGAGACCTCTGAGTAGTTCGACGGGGTGGGGCCTCGGTTCGCGGCCGTTCCCGTCGACCCGGCCGTGAACTGACTATTTCGTCACTGCAGGCCCGCTCTAAGTGAAGGACATCCATGAGCACAGCAGAAGAATCAGAACCTTCATTGAAGACCGTCTCATCGAAGACCGTCAACCGCAGGTCGAGGTCCAGCCGGGCTCAGTCGCGCCTCGCCTGGATGCTTCTGACGCCTACGATCGTAGTCCTGACGATCGTCATTATTATTCCCGTCCTCCAGTCCCTCCAGCAGTCGCTTTACGGCAAGGCGGGACTGGACAAGACGACCGGGTTCGTCTCTAAGGTTGCCCCCTTCGTCGGCCTGAAGAATTACACCGATATTTTCACTTCCGCGGGCGAGCGCTTCTGGATCGCCGCCTGGAATACGACGCTCTTCAGCGTGGTCACCGTCGTCCTGGAGACGGCCCTGGGCGTCGCCATGGCGATCATCATGCACAAGGCGATGCGCGGGCGCGGCTTCGTGCGCGCCGCCATCCTGGTTCCCTGGGCTATTCCCACCGCTGTCTCAGCCATCTTATGGAGCTGGATCTTCAGCCAGGAGGGTGTCGCCAATGCCATCCTCGGTCACCACATCATGTGGGCCTCGGAGAACGTCCCGGCCAAGGCGGCGGTCATTATTGCCGACGTGTGGAAGACCGCCCCTTACATCGGGCTGCTCACCCTCGCCGGGCTCCAGATCATCCCGGATGAGGTGTACGAAGCCGCGAAGATCGACGGTGCGAACGCCTGGAGGCGCTTCACCAGCATCACCCTGCCTCTGGTCAAGCCCGCGCTCGCTGTGGCGGTTCTCTTCCGCGCTCTCGATGCCCTGCGTATGTTCGACCTGCCCTATATCCTCATCGGCGCGCGTAAGGGCTCGGTCGAGACGATCTCCATGTTGGTCCAGGACGAGGCCTACAACGTGAGATACGGATCCGCGGCCGCATACGCTCTCATCCTCTTCCTGTACGTCTTCATCTTCGCCTTCGCCTTCGTCAAGATCACCGGTGCTGACCTCGGAGCGGGAGCGGAGAGAAAGAAAAAGAAGGAGAGAAACGGCAAACTCCCGGTCTCCGTCTTCCTGCCCAGGCGTCATCGTCCGACGGTCGCCGCCGCATCCACATCGTCCTCCGATATCAGGAGTCAGGCATGAGTACTGAAGACGTCTCCGCATCACTCGCTTCCGCATCGTCCTCGGCTGCCCGGGACGCCGCACAGACCGCTATTCGAGGCAACAGGAAGAAGACCCCCTGGGTCGGTATCTGGTCCACCGTCGGCATCGGTTTCATCGTTATCTACTGCCTGGCTCCCTTCTACTGGATGGTCGTCTCCTCCCTGCGGCCGGATGACGAGATATTCGAGAATACCTGGTGGCCGCGTCATCCCACTTTTGATAACTACGGAGCCGTGTTCTCCTCCGGGAACCACTTCGGCCGAGGGCTGATCAACTCCCTGATCGTGTCGGTCGTCGTGACCGTCGTGGCGCTGGTGGTCGCGACCTTCGCCTCCTATGCTTTGGCTCGTCTCGACTTCCGTGGCAAGAGTGCCCTACTGCTCGTAGTGCTGGCCACATCGATGTTCCCGCTCGTGGCGATCATCGTGCCGTTGCTGAAGAATTTCTCAGACTGGGGGTGGACCAACACTTACCAGGCGATGATCATTCCCGATCTGTCCTTCTCGTTGCCGTTGGCCGTATGGAATCTGACCAGTTTCTTCAGGCAGATGCCCCAGGAGCTCGAGCAGTCAGCCATGGTTGACGGTTGCACGCCCGGTCAGGCCTTTCGCAAGATCATTCTTCCGATTGCGGCGCCCGGTATCTTCACCACTGCCATCATCATTTTCATCGGTGCCTGGAACGAATTCCTCGTCGCCGTCACGATGATCATCAATTCCAATATGCAACCCGCGACCGTGATGCTGTCGAAGTTTACCGGGGACTCGCAGTTCAACACTCCGTTCGGTTCGCAAATGGCGGCCGGCGTCATCATGACCCTGCCGTTGGTCATCATGGTGCTGCTCTTCCAACGCCGTATCGTCGCCGGCCTGGCGGCCGGTGGAATCAAGCAGTAACTGGTGATCGCATCTCTTCACCCGGGCGACGGCCGCCGCGATGCTCTCCGTTCATTCCGCATCGAGGCGGCCGCCGCCCGCTTGATCGCGACGAGGAGGGGGTATGGGGGCTACGCGGGCGGATGTCGCTCATCTCGCTGGAGTTTCGCCATCGACCGTGACCTACGTCCTCACCGGGACGCGATCCACGAGCGTCGGCACCCGCGAGCGGGTGCACCGCGCTATTGAGGAACTCGGGTACCATCCCAACAGCCATGCTTCGATGCTCGCCGCTCGCTCGGCGCGCACTGTGGGCGTGCTGTTCCGACTTCAGCGTCATTCCATCGATGTCAACGACCTAGATTACGTCGACGGGGTGCGTCAACGCATTGAGCCCGAGGGGATCCACGTCGTGGTTCCGCTTTCCGGAGCGAGCACTGCCGGGGACGACTTAGTCCGGCTCGTGCGCTCCAGAACTTTGGACGCCGCAATCCTCATGGACGTCGCCCACGATGATGAGCGCGAGCGGATCCTGACTGAGGAGCATGTGCCCACCGTGCTCATCGGCACCTCAGGCACGTCCGGGACGCCGAGCATCGACGTTGACTTCCGGCAGATGGCGAAGTGCGCCCTGGGACATCTCATGGCACTGGGACATCGGCGGGTCGTCTTCCTCGCTCGACGGATCACCCGGGAGAGGTCCAATGCCTTCCTCGCCCAGAAAAATGCCGTGGAGCGGGCGGCGCGGGTTCTGGACGTGGAGGTGCTGCGCCGCACGGTGGCGGACAGTGTCGTGGCCGGGGCGAGTCTGCTGACCGATAGACGTCTGCCTCGGGGATGCACGGCTGTCGTCTCCAATAATCCGGAGGCCCTCAAAGGGCTTCTGGCGGCCGCCTGGTCGCACGGCGTGGGTGTGCCTGACGACTTCTCAGTGGTTTCCATGGGACAGGCCGTGCCGTATTCGCCGGACGGACGGCTCGCCACGGAAGTCGGCGTGGGGCGAGTACGCATAGGCCGGCGCGCCGGAGAGCTTCTCCTGCAGCGGTTGGCGGAGCCTCAGGCCGCCGTCGAGCATCTGATGGTGAGGGCGTCCCTGGCCGACCGGGGGTCGGCGGCCGCAGCCGGCGAGCTCAGCGTCTGAAACCGCCCTCGGCGCTGATGACCTGGCCGGTCACCCAGGAGGCGTCGTCGGTGAGCAGCCAGCAGATGAGCCGGGCCGGATCCTGTGGCCGGGCCGTGCGACCCGAGGGGAACATGGCGTCGACCGCGCGCAGTGTCGCGGCGTCCATGTAGCCGGTGTCCACCGGGCCGGGGTTGACGGTGTTGAGGCGGATCCCCCGCTCGGCCAGGCCTGCGGCGAGCGAGGGCGTGATCCCGGCCAGGGCCGCCTTGGCAGTGCAGTAGGCGATCTCCTCGGGCATGGGCCCTAGGCCCTGGCCTGAGGTCATGAGCACGACCGATCCCGGCAGGACTGCGCTTCCAGAACTTCCAGCGCCTTCGCTGCCTCCACCGCTCTCATCGCTCCCACCGCCGGGCTCCGCCTCGTAGCGGCCGGCGGCATGCTCGGCGTAGGCCTGCACGAGTAGCAGCGAGGCCCGCGCGTCCACGGCCCAGTGGTGGTCGAGGTCGGCCGCGGTGATTCGCTCCAGGGCGCCATCGCGACCGGATGACGCCTGGTTGCACACGAGGGCATCGACAGTGCCGAAGGATCGGACCGCGTATTCGATGACGGCCTGCGGCGCCTCAGGGTCGCGGACGTCGGCCTCGATGTCGATGAGCCGTGCTCCGGCCACCAGATGACCTCGTACGGAGTCGAGCGTCGCCCCGACGGAGTCGGCGCCCCAGGGCTGCTCGGCGTCGTGGGGGGAGAAGTGGTGGCACAGCAGTGATGCGCCGAGATCGGCGGCCCGGCAGGCGACGGCGTGCCCGATACCCGCGCGTCGGCTCACCCCGGTGACCACGACGGTGCGACCGGTCAGAGGAAGCCCGGGGCTCGGGGCGGGAGATGGGGCGGAGCTCACGGGGCCTCCTGTCTGTCGGCGCTGGCTCCGGCCGCCTCGGGGGTCTCGGCGACTTCGGTAATGGCCGCCAGGACGTCGTCGGGGAGACCGGCCGCCCGCAGGCCGCCCAGGAGGGCTCCGCCCCTCGCCCCCGAGGCGACAACCCGCCAGGCCGCGTCCTTGGTCTCATAGGCGATCCGGACGGGTTCGAGGATGGAGAGGATCTCGTCGGCCGTGGACGGCGGCTCGGTGCGCACTCCGGCCAGGGAGAGCTCGACGCCGTCGGCGGGGCGCACGGTTCCCAGGGCGATGTCGGTGCCAGCGCCCAGTGCGAAGCCGTCCGCCTCCCGGCGCGCGATAACCGGCTCCCGCTGCGCCCCGCCGGCTCCGCTTGAGTTCGCGCGCAGCCGAGCGCCGCCCGCGGACAGGAGGCGGACCGTGACCTCGCGCTCGGCGGGGACGACGCCGTCGGGCCCCTCCTGCACGATCCTCAGACGGGCCGTGGCGGCCCGCTCGTCCCAGGACAGTGAGAAGCGGGTGCGCACGACGGCGTCCGCTCCCGGCTCGGGGGAGTCGTCGTCCTCCTCCAGGACGAACTCGCCGTCGGCACCCGGCACCACCAGGACTGACAGGCTGCGGGGGTTGTCCCCGGCGGCCTCGCCGATGTCCCCGGCGGTGACGACGACGCTCCCGGCCCGGGCGAGCACCGGGACGCGATCCAGAGGCCGGGACAGGACGAGCGAGCGCCCGTCGTCGGTCAGCGCCTCGTAGCGTCGTCCGGTGGGCAGGTCGAACCAGATGCCCCGAGGCAGCCACGCCCGCTCCTGGGCCAGGGCGCTGACCGGGTCGGCCCTGTGGACGACGGGCACGACGAGCAGGTCCCCGAAGAGGAACTCGGTGCGGTTGAAGTAGGCGCCCGGCGCTTTGGGTGCATCGTGGTAGACGGGGCGTACGGGCGCGATGCTCTCGGTGCGGGCGCGGCGCGCCCAGGTGTACAGGTAGGGCACGAGGCGGTGGCGCAGCCGCAGGTAGGCGCTCATGGTGGCGCGGGCGTCGCGACTGTAGCGCCACGGCTCCTTGGAGTTGAACACCGAGTCCGTCGAGTGGAGGCGGTTGATGGGGGAGAAGCAGCCCAGCTGGACCCAGCGAGCCGCCATCTCGTCGTCGTGATGGCCGAACATGTGCCCGCCGATGTCGTTGGACCACCAGTAGTAGCCGATGTTCGCGGCGGTGGCCGTGAACTCGGGTTGGAAGCGCAGCGAGTCCCAGGTGGTGATGGTGTCCCCGGAGAAGCCGATGGGCGTACGGTGGCTGGAGGCGTCAGCGAAGCGGGAGAAGGTGACGGGGCGACGGCGGTAGTGCTCCGTCCGCCCGTCCGCCCCGGTGCGGGTGCGCCGGCGTCCGGAGTCCAGGTAATGGACGTGGTTGAGCATCCACAGCGGGTCCAGCCCCGGGATGTCGGTGTCGCCGCCCTGCTGCCAGTCGAGCCACCAGAAGTCGACGCCCTCATCCTCCAGAGGGTGGTGGACCTCCTCGAGGTAGGCGGCGGTGAAGTCTTTGTCTCCGATGGTGAAGGCGATGGCCTCGCCCGAGGCCGGGTCCCCGCCGAGCCGGCGCATCATCGGTCCGTAAGCGCTCTCATGGCGCCGGACGCCGGCGGCGGGGTGAAGATTGAGCGTGACCTGCATGCCGCGGTCGTGCAGGGCGTCCAGGAAGCGCCGGGGGTCGGGGAAGAGCTCGGGGTCCCAGGTGTAGCCGGTCCACCCGTTGCCGATCGCCGGGTCGATGTCCACCAGGTGCCAGTCCATGTCGAGCACGGCCACGGAGAAGGGGAGGCCCTCGGCCGCGAAGCGGTCCATGAGAGCGAGGTAGGACTCCTCAGTGTAGCGATGGTAGCGGCTCCACCAGTTGCCCAGGAGCGCTCGCGGGATCAGCGGGACGGGGCCGGTCAGGGCGAAGAAGTCGCGCAGAGCCCCCCGGTAGTCCTGTCCGTAGCCGAACAGGTACAGGTCGCGGTCGCCGGTCGAGCCGTCAATAGGGCTCGTGCCCGGGCGCGGCCGGACCCACTGGTCCTCCTGGAGGAGCAGGGACGCGGAGTCGTCGATGACGGCCAGGCCCGTCAGGGAGAGGATGCCGGGGCCCAGACGCGCCCGGCCGTCAATGTCGTCGAGTGTGCGGCAGGTGCCGCCCAGGTTGGTCGGGAACGTCTCGTCGGGATCCCACTCGTCCCCGAACCGCCAGGTCCCGCCGTGCAGGTTGACGACCGCGGTGCGCATGGTCACGCTCAGCCCCGAGCGTGAGAAGCCCCGTGAGGGCTGGTAGGTCAGATGGAGGTGCTCGGTGAGGATCTCGACGCGGTCCTCGCCGCGGCGCACGTTGAAGGCGGGCACCTCCCCCAGGTCGCGGGAGACGACCAGCTGGGTGGCGGCGTCGGTGAACGCGCCGGATGCGGAGCGCTCCATGCGGATGAGCCGATCGGTCAGAACGGTGAAGCGGACGTCGTCGCCCACGCGGACGACGGCCTCCGGCCGGGCGGGGGCCGGGCGGGGCTCCGCCGGGGCGTCGGAGAGAGGGGAGGACATCGATGGCCTTTCATACGAGACGCCGCAAAAGGTTTCGCGGTAAACTAGGGCGAATGCTACGTTGGAGGCGCCAGGAGGTCAATCCTCGGAGGAGGGGCGAGCATGACGACTCTGCGCGATGTCGCAGCCCTCGCCGGCGTGAGCGCCATGACCGTCTCCAATGTCGTCAACGGGCGCGAGCATAAGGTGTCGCCTGCCACCCGGGAACGCGTACGGGGGGCCATCGAGACCCTCGGCTACGTCCCCAATGCCCAGGCTCGCACCCTGGCCGGCTCCTCCTCGCGCATCATCGCGCTGGTCTACGGCGCCGGTGACGGCCTGCCCGCCCTGACCGCCAGCCATGAGTCCGCCTTCGTCGGCGCATGCGAGTGCGCCGCCCGCCGGGCGGGGTACTCCCTCATGCTCTGCGGGGCGCACTCCGACCGCCCCGATGAGGTGGTCGACCGCCTGCGGGCCTGGAGGGTCTGCGGCGTGATCTGCCTCGGCACGGTTCCGCCGCCGGTACATCCTCGGCTGACCAGGGCGGAGGCGCCCGTCGTCCTCGTCGATTCCTACAGTCCTCAGATGGTCGCGGCGGGCGGGGAGGTTCTCGGCTCGGTCAATATCGACGACGCTGGCGGTGCCCGACGCGTCGGAGAGCGCCTCGCGCGCCTGGGCCACAGGCGCGTCGCCTTCATCGGTCCGGTCGGCCTCGGCTCGCCCGTGGTCGAGGCCCGACTCAACGGCCTGAAAGACGGATTGCTCGCCGGCGCCGCCGGGGGCGGGGCTGTGGACGCCCCGGAGGTGATCGGGGCGGAGGTGAACTTCGCCTCCGGAGTGCGCGCCGGCACTGAACTGGGCGGACGGGTGACGGCTGCCGGTTCGGGGGAGCGGAGCGTGACGGGCGTGCTCGCCTCGGGCGATGTTCTGGCCATGGGAGTAGTCGCCGGCCTGCGCCGGGCCGGTGCCCGAGTGCCCGAGGACGTCTCGGTCGTCGGGTTCGACGGCTTCGAGGTCTCCACCTACTGCGACCCGCCGCTGACCGCCGTGGCTCAGTCCGTCGACGACAAGGCCGCCCAAGCCGTTGCGCTCGTCAGCGCGACGGGGGACGACGCCGGGCGGCCGAACGGGTCGGGCACCGGGAATGCCGACGGGCCCGGGCCGGCGCGCGTCGTCCTGCCGGTCGTCTGGCGCGAGGGCGGCACGCTCGGACCCGCGCCGGGCGCGGACTCCTGAGCTCTCCGTCGTGCTGCCCGCTACAGGCGGCCCTCGGCCCGGGCTCTCAGCGCCAGCGCCGCCGCCGCCCGCGCCCAGCTGACGCGATCGTGCTCGCGCACGACGATGTCGATGGGGGCCGCGTCGGGGCGTCTGAGCGATGCCGTGCCGACCATGACCTGATCCTCGAACAGGGCCGCCACCTCGGCCCTCTCGCCCGCCACCACGACGACGTCGGGCAATGCGAAGGCGGCCGCCATGGCGATCAAGCGGCCGACGCGGCGCGCGTAGGACGAGCAGATCGCCACCGCGGCCGCCTCGCCCCGTTTCGCCAGGTCCACGACCCGGGCCGCGGGCAGCGGAGGGCGCCCCTGCCCGCTCCACGCGCGCTCGATGGCCGGGCTGGTCAGGCAGTCCATCGCCGGGAGCGATGTCGCCGGCCGGCCGTCATCGGCGACCGGGATCCCGCCCACGAGGCCGAGCTCGGCGTCCGGTGTCGTGATGACCTCACCGCCCACGACCAGCCCGAAGCCGATGCCGGCGCCGACCGTGATCAGGACCAGGCGGTCGTGCTCGCGCCCCGCGCCGAACCAGGCCTCCTGGAGGGTCATCGCCGCCAGATCGTTGCCGACCGCCGTCGGCATGCGCAGCCGCGTTTTGACGAGCTCGGCCAGGGGAACCCGGTGCCAGCCCAGGAACACCGCGTCGGTGATCGTGCGCTCATCGGTGGCGGCGGCGCCCAGGCTCACGCTCGCGCAGGACGGGGCGGGGGCGTCCGGCCGGGAACGGGTCAGCTCGATTGCGGCATCGGTCAGTGACGCGACGACGTCGGCGGGGGCGTGACCGGGCAATGTGCGACGCGCCGTGGCCAGAACGTTCAGGTGCAGGTCGGCGAGGACGGCGATCAGGGACTCGCCCGACAGGTTCACTCCGATGATGCTCTCCGCATCGGCGCGCACCTCCAGGGGGACTGGGGGCGTCCCGTGCAGGCCGTCCGCTCGGTGCGGGCCATGAGGATCCCGTTATCCACGAGCGGAGTGGTCAGGCGCGTGATCGAACCAGGAGAGATGCCGACGAGCTTCATGATCTCGGGGCGCGACAGACGTCCGTGGCGCAGCAGCGCCAGGACGATTGCGCGCTGGGTGTCGCTGAGTCCGGCCCACGGGCCGGAACCGCCGAAGTCGCGGGCCTGCGGTCGGGTGTCTGCCATGCCGACATTTTGCCCGAGATGCACCGGTCCTCCTGGCGGCCCTCCGCCGGCCCGGACCGGCTGCGGCTCGACGAGGCCGGTTTCGATTCCGCGGAGGAGTCCTCCCCGGCCCGGGGCCGGTCCTCGGTCGACAACCGTCCGCCGCGCAACACCGCCGTCGTCATCGGACCGCCCGTGCCCGTAAGGTCGGCATCATGAACCACTCGCCCTTCGTCCTCTCGCCCCGTCACGTCGGAGACGATGCCGACTGGTGGCGCCGCGCCGTCGTCTACCAGGTCTACCCGCGCTCCTTCCAGGACTCGGGGGCCGACGGCGTCGGCGACATCCCCGGCATCACCCGGCGTCTGGATCACCTCGATGAGCTCGGCGTCGACGTCGTGTGGCTGAGTCCCGTCTGCCGCTCCCCGCAGGACGACAACGGCTACGACATCTCCGACTACGAGGACGTCGACCCGCTCTTCGGCACTCTCGCCGACCTCGACGAGCTCATCTCGGGCCTGCACGCACGCGGCATGCGTCTGATGATGGACCTGGTGGTCAACCACACGAGTGATGAGCACGAGTGGTTCCGCGCCTCCTGCGCCCGCAAGGACGGCCCCGAGCGCGACTGGTACATCTGGCGGCCAGCCCGCGAAGCGCCCGGGCTCGAGCCGGGGGCCCCCGGCACCGAGCCGACGAACTGGGGTTCCTTCTTCTCCGGCTCGGCCTGGACGTGGGACGAGGGCAGCGGCGAGTTCTACCTCCACCTGTTCTCCCCTAAGCAGCCCGACCTGAACTGGGAGAATGAGGACGTCCGCCGAGCCGTTTACGAGATGATGGGGCGGTGGCTGGACCGGGGCGTCGACGGGTTCCGCATGGACGTCATTAACTTCATCTCCAAGACCTATCCGCTGACCGACGGCGCGCAGGGGCCGGGCGACCTGTACGGCGATGGTGCTTCCCTGGTGGTCAACGGGCCGCGCATTCATGAGTTCCTCCATGAGATGAATGAGGCGGTCTTCGCGCCGCGGGCCGGGCACATCATCACCGTCGGTGAGATGCCGGGGGTCACCCTGGCCGAGGCGCCGCGCTACACCGACCCGGCGCGGGCCGAGGTCGACATGGTCTTCCAGTTCGAGCACGTGACCCTGGCGAACGGCCCGGGCGGAAAGTTCGATCCACGGCCGGTGGACCTGGTGACCCTCAAACGCAACCTCGCCGATTGGCAGGCGGCTCTCGCCCCCCTCACCGATGGAGTCGGTCGCATCGTCCGGGAGACGGGGTGGAACTCTACTTACTGGGACAACCACGATCAGCCCCGCGCCGTCTCCCGTTTCGGCGACGACGATCCCGCCTGGCGGCAGATAAGCGCCAAGACCCTCGCCTCGATCCTCCACCTGCACCGTGGCACGCCCTACGTTTACCAGGGCGAGGAGCTCGGGCAGACCAACACCGTCTTCGCCGGCATCGAGGACTACCGGGACCTGGAGTCGATCAATCACTACCGCGAGCGCGTGGCCGCGGGAGACGACCCGGAGGCGGTGCTGGCGAGTCTGTCGGCCAACTCCCGCGACAACGCCCGTACCCCCGTCCAGTGGGATGACGGAGCCCAGGCCGGTTTCACCGCGGGAACGGCGTGGATCGACGTGACCGCGAACTACACCGAGATCAACGCCGCGAGCCAGGTGGGTGCGCCCGGAAGCGTCTTCGAGCACTACCGTTCGCTTATCGCGCTGCGGCATGAGGATGACGCTGTGGCACTGGGCACTTTCCGGTTGCTGGACGCGGGTTCGGCCGACTCCTGGGTGGTGCTGCGTGAGCACGTGGGGGCCGACGGCGGGTGCGAGCTGGTCCTGCTGATCGCCTCATGCACCCGGGAGGGGCTGGAGACGGGGAACGGCTCCGCGCTGCGGGCGCGGCTGGCGGCCGAGGGGCTGGACCTGGGCCGGTGGGCCGACGCCGAGCGGCTGCTTCTCTCCTCGCTGCCGGCCGCTCAGGCCGGCGATTCGGGCGTGGGGGCGCCCGAACTCCTGGAGGGGTGGGACTCGGTCGTTCTGCGGCGCCGTTTGTGAGCCGCTGCGGATTCTCTCGCTTTCGTCCGTCGGACGGAGTCGTCGACCGATGCGCTGGATGGCCGGCGTCGAGGGAGCGTTCCGGCCCGATCCGCCCTCGATCATCTGATTCCGGTTCCGGCTGATCCGAGGGCGGGTCTGATGGTTGTCGGCTTATACGCGGCTGCGGGCGAGCCGACCGATACGGACCGTTACGAGCGGTCTCGGTGACGGTGCTCGGAGCGCCGGTGGCGGGCGGGCAGCGCCGTCGTCGGCCACCAGCAGCCGACGACGATGACCGCCATGACTGCCAGCACCCACAGCGGCGGTCGCACGAGCTCCCATACGAAGAGTGCGCCGAACGCAGGAGCGCGCTGAGTGACGGTCAGAACCGCACCGGCGCCCACGAGCGCGAGCGCCGGGACGCTCGCCTCCCAGCCCGCCATGTGCGCCACTTCCGCGACGGCGGCCCCTGCACTGCCGCCCAGGGCGAAGGACGGCGCCAGCAGTCCTCCCGTGGCGCCCGCGCCCAGCGTCGCCGCAGTCAGCAGCGGTTTGAGCACCATTACACCGCATAGGGCGAGGAGCGCCGTACTCGTTGTCGGGGAGAGCAGCGCCGCCTCCAGCGCGTCCCTTCCGTTGCCCGGCAGGACGGGCAGCCATAGTGAGGCCGTTCCCGTGAGAGTGCCCGCCGTCGCGATGCCCGCCGGCAGCGCCCAGGTATTCGGAACCCGGTGCACCTTGAACCAGTCCCATAGTCGGCGCGCCCCCGCGCCGAGCGCCATAAGCGCCGGAGCCGCCGCCAGGGCCGTCAGGATCGTGGCGGTCGTCGGCCCGCCGATCGCGACCTCGAAGGTCGGGCGACCGTGGGAGTGCAGCCACGAGACGACCGTCGCGATCACACTCACCGGCAGAGCCAGGAGGACCCCGCGCCGGCGGGTTCCCGCGACCATGGTGATCTCGACTGCGAAGGCCGTTCCGCCCAGGGGGACGTTGTACATGGCGGCCAGTCCGGCGCCGGCGGCTGAGGCGACGAGCAACGTCGTCGTGCCCGCCTCCAGGTCCAGCCATCGCGCGAGTCGAGCGGCCACGGCCCCCGCCATGAGACGCGGCGCTCCCTCGCGGCCTACGGAGTTGCCGGCGCCCACGACGAGCACCTGCAGCACGCCGTCGGCGAAGGGACGCACGAGCCCCATCCGCCGGGCTGTGGTCCCCGAGCCGTCCGCTACGGCTGCTTCGACGCCGGCGACGCCGCCGGTGCCGCGCTCCCACCACCACGCGGCCCCCGCCAGAGTCCCGCCTGCGGCGGGCGCGAGTACGCGCCGCCACGCCGGAGCGGCCCCGACCCGCTCGGGCAGCGCTCCGTCCGCGACGCCGTAGAAGAGCCACTCGAAGCCCTCGAGTAGCCGGGCCATGGCGATGCCGACGAGACCGGCCGCCGCACCCGCCAGCACGATGGCGACCAGGAGGCGCGCCGTCCGGTTCGCACGGCTGCGCGGCGGGGGAGGAGCGGGGGACGTCATCGGGGAGACGATATGACGACTCCGACGACTTCATGAGGACTCCGGCCCGCGGAGCCCCGACTCGGCCCGCGAGCGCGGTCGCCGGGCCCTCCGCCGCCGGGGCGATCGCGGACGCCGCGGGCACGGCCTCCTTCGGTGCACCGAGGCGGCTCGCGGCTCTCCAGCTGCCCGACGCCGGAACCGGACTGCGCCCCGCCCTGTTCGTGTGCTGCCTCGTCCCGGTCATCTTCGCGGTATCCATATGGACTGTCGGACGTTTGTCGGACACTGCTTGTTCGCCTGTTTCAGACTGATTCTTTTAGGTTGAGTTGACGAGTCCGGTTCTTCGTGCTTCGGGGTGTGGTGGGCGGGGCGTATGCGATTGAGCGAGTCTTTCCCGTCGGGGCGGTCGTCAGAGGACCCGAGCGTCGACTCGTTTCTCATCGGCACGTGCAGCGGCGGGCGCATTGGCCGTAGCCTGCGGGTATGGAGCGTTCGCCTCAGCCGGTGCCGGTCTCGCCGGTCCCGCGAACGGTCGCCGAGCCGTGGCCGCAGCGCTGGTTGGCGCGGCACCGCCCAGCCGTCGATCTGGTGGTTCTCTCCCTCGTCTTGGGCTACAACCAGATTGTTATGCCCGCCATCGTGACGACTGCCGTGGGTTTGTGGATGGCGGAGGGGCTCTGCGCGGGCCTCGGGCTGTGCTGGCTGCTCCGACGCCGCTCCGCTCGGGTCGCTTTCACGGTAATGATCTGCCTCGCCTGGATTCAGCCCCTCGTGGACCCGGGCGCCAGCATCCTTCCCGTCGATATCCTGCTGGCGCTCGAGGTCCATCATCTGGCGAGCACCCAGCGATGGACGTGGTCCCTGCCCGCTGCCGCGCTCGTCGTCGTCTGGGTCCTGGTGGCATTCATCCCCGCCGTCACGATGGGGTACAGCCGGCTGAGCCTGCCTGCGCTGTGCGCTGTCACGGTGGCGTGGGCGTGGACCGCCGGCACACTCCAGCGCATGCGCCGCGCCCATCTGATCGCACTGACGCGCAACACCGAGTATCGGCTGCGCGAGGCCGAGCTGCGTCGCGAGCAGGTGGAGCGGGAGGAGCGCTCCCGGATCGCCCGCGAGATCCACGACATCGTTTCCCACAGCCTGGGAATCATGACCGTCGTCGCCGACGGAGCAGCGGCGACCGCGCCCTCGGACCCCGGCCGGGCGGCCGAGGCCATGCTCCGCGTTCGTGACACCGGGCGGGAGGCACTGGCGCAGATGCGCCGGATGCTGACCGCCCTGCGTGGTGAGGACCGGCCTCGACTCGCCCCTCAGCCCGGCCTGCAGGATCTCAAGGACCTGGTCGCCGAGGCCGGCGAGACCGGGATCCCGGTCCGCCTCGAGGTCTCCGACTCCCTGGACCTGCCGGAGGAGCTCGGCCCGACCGTCTACCGCCTGGTCCAAGAGGGGCTGAGCAACGTACGCCGGCACGCGGGCGCCGTTACTTGCGTGGAGGCCCGTGTGCACCGCGCGGACACGACGCCGGAGAGTCTGGTCATCGAGGTGCTCGACGACGGCGCAAGCTCGCCGGCTCCGTCGTCGGGCGACCCCGCCGGGTACGGCCTGGTGGGGATTCGGGAGCGGGTCGCCTCCCACGGAGGCAGCCTCGAGGCGGGAGCTCGGCCGGATGGAGGCTTCCATTTGCGCGCCGTCCTGCCGCTGGGCGTCCAGGAGGATGCATGACTCTGCGAATCGCACTCGTCGACGACCAGGAGATGTACCGGCTCGGCTTCCGCATGCTTCTGGAGACCCAGGAGGAGGTGGAGGTCGTCGGCGAGGCCGACGACGGGCGATCGGCCCTCGACCTGCTCGCCCGGGTGAAGACCGATGTCGTCCTCATGGATGTGCGCATGCCGGGCATGAACGGCATCGAGGCGACTCGCCGAATCGTGGAGAGCGGCACCGACGGGCCCAAGGTGATAGTTCTGACCACCTTCGACCTCGATGAGTACGCCTACGAGGCGATCCGGGCCGGTGCTGGCGGCTTCCTTCTCAAGGACGCCTCCTTGGACGAGCTCATGGCTGCGATTCGCCACGTGCATGCCGGGGACGCGGTGATGGCTCCCTCCACTACCCGGCGACTCATGGAGCACTTCATGGCCCCGCCTCCGACCTCCGACGGTGGTATGCACGCGGCTCGGACATTGGAGAACCTGACCGCGCGCGAGCGCGAGGTCCTCGCCCTGCTCGCTCGCGGGCTGTCCAACGAAGGCATCGGCCGGGAACTGTCGGTGGCTGAGGGGACGGTGCGCGTCCACGTCAGTCGGATCCTGGGCAAGCTGGGGCTGCGGGATCGGGCACAGGCGGTTGTGCTCGCCTACGAGTCGGGGCTGGTCCTCCCAGGGGGTCGGCAAGGTCGGTTTTAAGCGGGTCGGTCGGTGGGGGATGGTTCGTGCGAGGTTCCTGGCCAGTGCCGGGGTGTATGACGCACCGATTTCGCCGAGACCCTGCTGGTCCTCCCCTTGGAGGAGCGTGGTACCAGGCCGTAAGCACAGCGCATAGACGGCTCTGAGTCCCGAGGTGGAGGCGGACCCGCGGTCGTGCGGGAAGGCTCGACCCATGAGCGATCTTGTACAGACCACTGATCTCATCAAGCGTTATGGACGGCGGACCGTCGTCGATCACCTCAACCTGCGCGTGCCCGAGGGCGCCGTCTACGGCTTCCTCGGGCCCAACGGCTCGGGCAAGTCCACGACCATGAAGATGCTGCTGTCCCTCGTGCAGCCCACCGCGGGCAGGGTCCTCATCGGTGGCGAGCCCATGACCCGTCGTACCCGACGGCGCCACCTGGCCCGCATCGGTTCCCTCATCGAATCCCCGCCGGGTTACGGGCACCTCACCGGTGCCCAGAACATGCGAATCATCCAGCGTCTGCTGGGCATCCCCGACCAGCACGTGGAGCGAGCTGTGAGCACCGTTCGACTGGGCGGGCAGATGAACAAGCGGGTTCGCGACTACTCCCTGGGCATGAAACAACGCCTGGGAATCGCCATGGCGCTTGCTCGCTGGCCCTCGCTGCTCATTCTCGATGAGCCGACCAACGGTCTTGATCCTGCCGGAATCAAGGAGATCCGCCGACTCCTGGGATCATTGGCGTCCAGCGGAATCACGGTCATGGTCTCCTCCCACAGCCTGGGGGAGATCGATCGCATTGCGACTGTTCTGGGTATCGTGTCGCACGGCAGGCTCCTCTTCCAGGGCACGCGTGCGGAGCTCATGAGCGCTTCCGCACCCGATACGCTCCTTGACTGCTCGGACCCGTATGCTGCCGCTCGTCTTCTGACCGTTCAGGGGCGCGCGCCTATTCGTGAGCACACGCTCCTGCGCGTCCCGAATCTCACCCGTGAAACCACAGCCGACGTCGTGGCCCTTCTGGTTCGTGAGGGCATCGGCGTGCACGGAGTGCGCCAGGAGGAGCAGAGCCTGGAGGACGTCTTCATGGCTCTTACTCGAGGAGGTGGATTGTGACCACCTCCATGACTGTTCGCACTCTGCGCAACGAGTACGCCAAGATGCGTCACCTGCGCATTGGCCTCGTAGCCGCTCTCCTCCTGCTCGGGGTCGCCGCACTCACTGTTCTGACGGCCATGAACTCGGGGCTGATCGACCACCGGGCCGATGCCGATGGCTATGGGTGGAAGCTCCTCATGGTCAGTCTCCACGGCGCTGTCACGCTCGCCGCACCACTCCTTCTCGCCGTTATGGCGAGCCGCCAGGTAGAGATTGAGCACTCGGGACACGGCTGGGTGTCGACCTCGATGGCGGGCGCTACTCCAGGTCGACTCTGCCGGGCGAAGCTCCTCGCCCTCGGGGCCCTCATCTCACCGATGCCGGTGGCCTGGGGCGCACTCGTGCTCATTATTGGACGCAGCATCGGCGTCACGGCGCCGGCGCCCGCGGAGCGACTGTGCTGTCAACTCATCTGCCTCGCAATCGTCAATCTCGCCGTGCTGGGCGCGCAGCTACTTGCCTCGGCCCGGACGGAGAATCAGCTCGGGCCGCTGGCGCTGGGGCTCGCCGGTATCCTTCTGAGCACCTTCTCCCAGGTCATGCCACTGTGGGCGCGGTTCTTGAGCCCGTGGACCGCCTACGGGCTCATTGTTCCCGCTGACTTCGTCGGCCCGACCCTCGTCGACCTTGATTGTCACCTGGTGAACCTGAGTGTTCTTGCTGGTATCGGCGGCGCGCTCTTCCTGGCCATCACTGCGCGCTTCGACCGTCGGGAGATCTGACATGGAACCTGTCATCATCGAGATCCTCAAGCTGCGACGCTCAGCGAGCTGGGGCGTGGTTCTGGTGCTGCCGGTGGCTTCTGTTCTCAGCGCGTGCGTCATCGTCCGGCCCACCGACTGGCAGCTCTTGTGGATACGCTCGGTCGGCTTCTACGGCATGGCTCTTCTTCCGGTCTCCCTCGCCGTTCTCGCATCCCTCGTCTGGCGCGTCGATCACCAGGGCTCCAACTGGAACGCCCTGATGAGTTCCTCCGTGCCCACATGGAGAACGGTCGTGGCCAAGGCCATCGCTGCCTGGCTTCCTGCAGCTGTCATGCAGCTCGTCCTGGTTCTGGCTTCAGCCGCTGTCGGTTCACTCGTCCTCGGCCTCCCGGGCGTGCTGCCGGTACGGTGCCTGGCCGCGGGAGCGCTTATCCCCGTGGCCTGTGCGCCGGCGTGCGCCCTCCAGACGGGCCTGTCAGCCTTCACTCGTTCCTTCGCCTTGCCCGTTGCGGTCGGTCTGGTACTGACGGGAGCTGGTACCACGATGCTGCTCGTGCACGTCCCGGTGGCCTGGTTGCTGCCCCAGGCACTGGTGACCAGGACGACGCAGATCGGGGCGGTCAATGAGGGAGCGGCGACCTCCTTCGCAGTCCAGGACCTCACCTGGGTCAGCGCCATCTCCATAATCGGGACGTGCGCGACTTTGAGCGTCGTCATCGTCATCATCACCTCCATGCTGCTCGATCGCACCGACGCTCGGGGATGAGGAGGAGATGACTCCCCTGTGCGACTTTCTGCGACGCCGTTCGGTGCACGGTTTCGTCGCACGGCCCGAGGCCCGGGAATCGGTTCCCGGGCCTCGGGGCTCGGGGCTCGGACCGTGACGGTATCGCCGGGCTGGAGGAGGCGCCAAGGCCGCGCGCCATCGGTGTCAGTGAGTCAGGTCACAGGCGCGTGCACCCTGACGCAGCGTCAAGGGTTAGGATCGCACAGCGTCCCGGCGCAGCCGTCACCGCTCCCCCGTTCTCGTCGGGCCCGGTCGATGCATTGGTCCGCCCGGGGCGCACTGCTGCCCTACACACACGGAAAACCCATGCTTACCAACCTTCTGCGCGCCTATCTGCGCCCCTACCGGACCCTGCTGGCGGGGGTTCTCGTCCTGCAGGTCGTGCAGGTGATGGCCTCTCTCTACCTGCCCACGCTCAATGCCGACATCATCGATACCGGCGTTGCCCGAGGCGATACCGGCTATATCTGGCGCATTGGCGCCCTCATGCTCGGCGTGTCCGTGCTCCAGGGAGCCTGCGCCGTCGGGGCGACCTGGCTGGCCGCCCGCTCCGCGTTGGGCATGGGGCGCGACCTGCGCGCCCTCATCTTCCGTCGCGTCGGGAACTTCTCCGAGCGCGAGGTGTCGGTCTTCGGGGCCGGCTCCCTGATCACCCGGACCACCAACGACGTTCAGCAGGTCCAGATGCTCGTGCTCATGAGCTGCACCATGCTGGTGACCGCGCCGCTGCTGGCGGTCGGCGGTGTCGTCATGGCGGTGGGCCGCGCCCCCTCGCTGTCCTGGCTCATCGCCGTGGCCGTGCCCGTGCTCCTGCTCGTGGTCGGGGTGACCGTGCGCCGTATGGTGCCGTTGTTCCGCTCCTACCAGGAGCGCCTGGACTCCATCAACCGCGTGCTGCGCGAGCAGTTGACCGGGATCCGCGTCGTGCGCGCCTTCGTGCGCGAGGAGGCCGAGACCGAGCGCTTCGAGACCGCCAACCAGGACATCTCCCGGGTGGGGGAGATCGTCGGTCAGCTCTTCGTCTTCCTGTTCCCCGCCACCATGCTGGTCCTGGACGTCACCATGGTCGGCGTCATCTGGTTCGGTGGCCACCAGGTCGACTCCGGTCGTGTGGAGGTCGGCACGCTCGTGGCCTTCATGACCTATCTCATGCAGATCCTCATGGGGATCGTCATGGCCAGCTTCATGACCATGATGATCCCGCGCGCCGCTGTATGCGCCGAGCGCATCGACGAGGTCCTGGACACCGACCCCTCTTTGACCGTCGCCGCCGACGCGGTCGCCGACTTCCCCCGGCCGGGCGAGGTCGAGCTGCGCGAGGTCGCCTTCACCTACCCTGGTGCGGAGGAGCCCGTCCTGCAGGGGATCTCCTTCACGGCCCGGCCCGGTCAGACGGTCGCCGTCGTCGGCTCGACCGGATCGGGCAAGACGACCCTGGTCAACCTCATTCCCCGGCTCCTGGAGGCTTCCGCCGGTGAGGTGCTCGTCGGCGGCACGCAGGTGCGCCGTGCCGAGCCCGAGGCCCTATGGGCCCAGCTGGGCCTGGTGCCGCAGAAGCCCTTCCTGTTCGCCGGCACCGTCGCCTCCAACCTGCGGCTGGGGCGCGAGGACGCCTCCGACGACGAGCTGTGGGACGCCCTGGAGCTCGCCCAGGCCCGCGACTTCGTGACCGAGATGGACGGCGGGCTCGAGGCGCCCATCGCCCAGGGCGGTACGAACGTCTCCGGCGGGCAGCGCCAGCGTCTGGCCATTGCTCGCGCCATCGTGCGCCGCCCGGCGGTGCTCATCTTCGACGACTCCTTCTCCGCCCTCGATGTGGCCACCGACGCCTCTTTGCGCGAGGCGCTGTGGCCTGCGACCGCCGGAGTCACCAAGATCGTTGTTGCCCAGCGGGTCTCGTCGATCACCGATGCGGACCTCATCCTCGTCCTGGACGAGGGCAGGCTCGTGGCGACCGGTACGCACCAGACGCTGCTGACCGCCAGTGAGACCTACCGTGAGATCGTCACCTCCCAGCTCGGAAGCGAGGCCGCCGCATGAGCGCCACCGACCCCACCACTGCTGCAGCCGGCCGGCATCCTTCCCGCAGGAAGCCGGGTGAGGGCCGCGCCGATGAGCTCAGTGAGGACGAACTCGCCATGGCCTCCGAGGCTCAGGCGTCCTCGGGCGACTGGAGCGCAGGACCGCCGCCCGGAAAGGCCAACGCCTTCTGGCCCTCCTTCATCCGGATGCTCTCCCTCCTGATGCCCTTCAAGAGGTCGCTCGCGGTGGCCACGGCGGCGGCCATCGGCTCCGTCGTCCTGACCGTGGCCGGCCCCAAGATCCTGGGGCAGGCCACCAACCTCGTCTTCGAGGGGTGGATCAGCGCCCATCTGCCCGCGGGCGTCACCAAGGAGCAGATCGCCCAGAGTCTGACCGCCGATGGACGCGGGGAGATGGCCGATATGGTGCGCGCCATGGACCTGGTGCCCGGCGCGGGCATCGACTACGGCGCCCTGGGCCGAGTCCTCCTTCTCACCCTGGCCGTCTACCTCGGCTCCGCATTCCTGGCCTGGCTCGAGGGATTCGTCCTCAACCGCATCATGATCAAGGCCATGTACCGGATGCGCGCCGACGTCGAGGCCAAGATCCACCGCCTACCCCTGTCCTACTTCGACCACGTCCAGCGCGGCGAGCTGCTCAGCCGCGTCACCAACGACATCGACAACGTCACCAACACGCTTCAGCAGTCTCTGTCCAGTGCGGTGACCTCGATCCTGACCGTCGTCGGCGTGCTCGCCATGATGATCTCGATCTCGTGGAGGCTGACGCTGGTGGCCATGATCGTCCTGCCGCTCATGGGCGTCCTGTTCGGCGTCGTCGGGCCGCGCTCCCAGAGGGCCTTCACCACGCAGTGGGCCAAGACCGGGCGGCTCAACGCACGCGTCGAGGAGTCCTTCTCCGGGCACGCCCTGGTGCGCACCTACGGGCGCACAGCCGACTCGCGTGAGAAGTTCGATGACGAGAACGACGAGCTCTACCGCGCCGGCCTGCGAGCCCAGTTCCTGTCGGGCATCATGATGCCGGTCATGCGGGTGGTCGGGAACCTGTCCTATGTCGCGATCGCCGTGGCCGGCGGCCTCATGGTGGCCGGGGGCGGCCTGCGTCTGGGCGATGTGCAGGCCTTCATCCAGTACTCCCAGCAGTTCACTCAGCCTTTGGCTCAGCTGGGCGGCATGGCCACCGCCGTGCAGTCGGGCACCGCCAGTGCTGAACGCATCTTCGAGCTGCTCGACGCCGCCGAGGAGCGCCCCGACTCGTCGGGGCCGGTCGGTGCTGCCGGCACGACTGACTCCGCCCGTTCGGCCGGTTCGGCGGACGTGGCGGACCCGGGAACGGGGAAGGGTGCGGGCGTCATTGAGATGGACCACGTCCGCTTCTCCTACGATCCCGATACCGAGCTCATCAGCGACCTGTCGCTGCGCGTCGAGCCCGGTCAGACCGTCGCCATCGTCGGCCCTACGGGAGCGGGTAAGACGACTCTGGTCAACCTTCTCATGCGCTTCTACGAGATCGACGGCGGGCGCATCAGCCTCGACGGCGTCGACACGGCCACCATGCACCGGCGCGACGTGCGCGCTCGAACCGGCATGGTGCTGCAGGATCCCTGGCTGTTCCAAGGGACTATCCGCGAGAACATCCGCTACGGGCGTCCCGGCGCTACGGACGAGGACGTTGAGGCGGCCGCCGGAGCCTGCTATGTCGACCACATCGTGCGCGCCCTGCCGGAGGGCTACGACACGGTTCTGGAGGAGGACGCCGCCAACGTCTCCGCCGGTGAGCGCCAACTGCTGACCATCGCTCGCGCGTTCATCGCCGACCCGGCCGTGCTCATCCTGGACGAGGCCACCAGCTCGGTGGACACCCGCACCGAACTGCTGGTTCAGCGGGCCATGGCGGCGCTGCGGCGCGGGCGCACGAGCTTCGTCATCGCCCACCGTCTGTCCACCATTCGCGACGCTGACACGATCCTCGTCATGGAGCATGGCGACATTGTCGAGCAGGGCACCCATGCCGAGCTGCTGGAGCGCGACGGCGCCTACGCGCGTCTGCACGCCGCCCAGTTCGCCCACGCCATGACCGAGCGGGATGAGGAAGCGGTGCCCGCCGACCGACCCTGAGGATGCTGACCGCGCGTCGCCCGGTGCGTGAACCGGGCGACGGGGGCGTTGCCCGGTCCTGAGCAGCCCGCGTGCGACCGGCCGGCGGCCGCCGCGGCCGGCCCTCCCCGGGCCTCGAGATGCCGCTTTATCGCTCGCATTAGTCCTGGGGGGATGCCGCGGCGTTGACCGACGCGCTGAAGTCGGGCATGTCCTCCAAGGGAATCACCCCGATGTTCTGGCTGACCAGGCTGATCGCCTCGCGCAGGCCCATCCACCACTGGTGGAGAGGGCGGCGCGAACTCAGATCGAGCTCGTCGTTCATGCGCTCCAGACGGCGGTGCGTGATTCGCCCGCCCGTCAGGCCCACATAGCTTGAGTGGTGAGTGCCCGCCCCCAGCTGATCCGCCAGAAGGTCGAGGGCGTGCGCCACGAGCTTGGTGGCCATGATCCGGTCGAAGGCGGACGGGTCGCCCCCCTGCTGCAGGTGGCCGAGGGCGGCGTGGCGCACGTCGTACAGGCCGCGGCCCTCCTGGGCGAAGATCTTGGCGAGCACGTCCAGGGTGTAGTTCTCGCTTGCCCTCTCATTGCGGATCACCAGGTAGAGGTCGCGTCCCGAGCGGAAGGATTCCACCATGCGCGCCGAGTCCCGGGCGAGCTGAGCCAGCGTGAGGCCGTCCTCGTTGAGGTAGACCCGTTCAGCACCTGTGGCGATACCGCTCATGAGAGCGAGGTAGCCGCATTTGCGGCCCATCGACTCGGCCACGAAGCAGCGCCGGGACGCGGCGGCGGACTGCTTGATCGAGTCCAGGGCGCCGACGGCGTTGTTCAGGGCCGTATCCGCACCGATGCTCAGCTCGCTGCCGGGCAGATTGTTGTCGATCGAGGCGGGCACGCAGATGATCGGGATGTTGAAGGCGGGGTAGCGGTCCCGCTCCGTGACCAGCTCGTGGGCCGCCAGGTAGGCGTTGTAGCCGCCGATGATGAGCAGAGCATTGATCTCGTGGGATTCGATGGCCCGACCCAGTGCGTAGAGCTGCTCGATGGTGGGGACCTCTCTGCGCGTGCCGAGCTCGGCGCCGCCGTCCCCGACCCAGCCCTCGACATCGTCCCAGCTCAGCTCGCGCACCTCGCCGTCGAGGAGACCGGGGAAGCCCCCGTAGATGCCGAGCATGGTGAAGTCGTGGTCGAGCCCCAGTCGCACGGCGGCGCGCGCGGCCGTGTTCATGCCGGGCGCCAGACCGCCCGCGTGGATGATGGCGACGCGCTTGGGTCGGACCCCGTCCTGCTGATGCGAGGCGACGACGTCAGGGTCGAGCTCCGGCGGGGTGGACATGGTCTCGAACAGCTGCAGCATCTCGCCGAAGCTCGCGCCGCGGGCGGCCACCGCGCCGTCGTAATCCCCGTCGGCCACGAGGTCCTTGACGGCGCGCGTGGCATGGATCTGCTCCATCATGGGCAGGCGGCTGATCCGGTTGTGGCGCTCGGCGATGATGACCGGCTCGGACTGCGGGGTGGCGATGAGCAGTTCGTGGGCCGCCGCGCATCCCAGCAGAGTCGACATCCACCGGTCGTAGGCGCTCGGCTTGCCCCCGCGCTGGACGTGGCCGAGGATCGTCACGCGCGCCTCCTCGCCCAGCTTCTCGGCCAGGACGCGCTTGACGTCGTCGGCGCTGATGCGGTTGCCCGCGCGGTCGGTGGCGCCCTCGGCGACGATGACCATGGATTCGCGACGGCCGGCCTCACGGCCCTTGGCGAGTTTGCGGCACATGTCCTCCTCCCAGCCGTCGGCGGGGGGGAGTTCGGGCACCAGTACGTAGTCGCACCCGCCGGCGACGGCCGCCATGAGGGCGAGGTAGCCGCAGTGGCGTCCCATGACCTCCACGACGAAGGTGCGCTGGTGGGAGGCGGCCGTCGAGGAGATGTCGTCGATCGCCTCCAGGATGCGGTGCAGGGCCGAGTCCGCTCCGATGGTCATGTCCGCGCCGACCAGGTCGTTGTCGATGCTCCCGACGATGCCCGTGACCATGAGGGCCGGGTGGGCGGCGGCGGTCTGCGCGCTGATCTCCCCGCGCTCGGCGAGTTCGGCCACGAGCCCCGGCCAGTTCCTGCGGAACTCGTTGGTGCCGGTCAGCGACCCGTCCCCGCCGATGACGACGAGCCTGTCGATGCCGTGCTCGAGCAGGTTGCGGGCGGCGGCCAGCTGTCCGTCGCGCTCGCGGAAGGCCGCGGACCGGGCGGTGCCGATGATGGTGCCGCCGCGGTGGAGGATCGATCCCACCGAGTCCCATTCCAGGGGGCGTATACCCTCTCCGCCGGCGACGGCGCCGGACCAGCCCTCCATCACCGCGAATGGCTGGGCTCCCATGCGCAGACTCGTGCGGACGACGGCGCGCACCGCGGCGTTCATGCCCTGCGCGTCGCCGCCGGAGGTCAGGACCCCGATGCGCACCGGCTCACCGGAGCCCGTTGGTTCGCCGGCCGGTGTGAATGCGGGGGAGGCGGCATCGGTGTTGTCGGCTGACATCTACGGATCCTTCCGGGTCGGGCGGGATGAAGCGTCCCGTAAGACCATTGTGGCTCGTGCACGGCGCTCGCGTCTGCACCGGAGGTCCCGGGACTCGCGCTGGCGCCGAGGGCCGGGGGAGGAGCTGGGCACCGGCTTCCGTATCCCGGAACCGGAGAGCCCCCGATACGGACCTTGGTCCCGACTCGCATGCGGAACCACCCGCGCGCGGAACCCCCGGCACGCTACCCTCATCATCGAGCCCGCCCCGCTGCGCGCGAAGATCGACCGCGGGCCCGCTGCACGCGGACCCGGAAGGATGGACCGTATGGATCTGTATGAGTATCAGGCGCGAGACCTGTTCCGAGCGCACGGGGTGCCGGTGCTCGACGGCGCGACCGCTGCAACCCCCGAGCAGGCGCGTGAGGTCGCCGCCGGCCTGCTCGACGCCGGTTCGTCGCTGGTCGTCGTCAAAGCCCAGGTCAAGACGGGCGGCCGCGGCAAGGCCGGCGGAGTCAAGCTCGCCCGCAGCGCCCTCGAGGCCGAGCGGCGGGCCCGCGAGATCCTCGGAATGAACATCAAAGGTCATACGGTGCGTACGGTCCTGATCTGCGCCGGCGCCGACATCGATTCCGAATTCTACGTCTCCATTCTCCTGGACCGCGCCGAGCGCCGCTATCTGGCCATGTGCTCGCGCGAAGGCGGCATGGACATCGAAACCCTCGCCGAGGAGCGTCCCGAGGCGCTCGCCCGCATCGCCGTCGACCCCCTGACCGGCATAACGGACGAAGTCGCCGCGGGCATCGTCGAGGCGGCCGGCTTCGAGCCCGGGCTCACCGCCGCCCGCATCGCCGACGTCATCACCCGGCTGTGGGAGGTCTTCACCGCCGAGGACGCCACCTTGGTGGAAGTCAACCCGCTGGCCGCCGCCGACGGCGCCATCCTGGCTCTGGACGGCAAGGTCTCTCTGGACGACAACGCCGCCTTCCGCCATCCCGAGCACGCCGCATTCAGAGACATCGCCGATGCGGATCCGCTGGAGGCCCGGGCCAGGGACGCGGGCCTGAACTACGTCCGCCTCGAGGGGCAGGTCGGGGTGCTCGGAAACGGTGCGGGACTGGTCATGTCCACTCTCGACGTCATCGCCGACGCCGGCGAGCACCACGGCGGCATGCGACCGGCCAACTTCCTCGACCTGGGCGGGGGGTCCTCCGCCCAGGTCATGGCCACCGGCCTGGAGGTGGTCGCCTCCGACCCGCAGGTGCACGCCATCCTCGTCAACGTCTTCGGCGGCATCACCTCCTGCGACACCGTCGCCGAGGGCATCGTCACCGCCGTCGACTCCCTGGAGGACGTCGACAAGCCCATCGTCGTGCGCCTGGACGGCAACAATGCCGATCTGGCCCGCCGGATCCTCGCGGAGGCGGCCCTGCCCGGCGTCACCGTCGTGGAGTCCATGGACGGCGCCGCCGACGTCGTCACCGAGATCGCCCACGACATCGTCACGAAGCTGGGAGCCTGAACCATGAGCATCTTCCTGACCGAGAACGACCGCGTCATCGTCCAGGGCATGACCGGTTCCGAAGGCCGCAGGCACACTCGGCGCATGCTCGGCGCCGGCACGAAGATCGTCGGCGGCGTCAACCCGCGCAAGGCCGGCACGAGTGTCGCCTTCGACGTCGAGCCCGCCGGCCCCGGGGCGCAGACCCTCGGCGTCGTCCCGGGCGCGGTCGAGGTCTCCGTCTATGGGACCGTCGCCGAAGCGGAGGAGGCCACCGGCGCTACCGTCTCGGTCCTCTTCGTCCCCCCGGCCTTCGCCAAGGACGCCATCATCGAGGCCGTTGACGCGCGGCTGCGCCTGGTCGTCGTCATCACCGAGGGAATCCCGGTGGCGGACACCGCTCGCGCGTGCGCCTACGCCGCCTCCCGCGGCGTGCGGGTCATCGGCCCCAACTGCCCCGGCATCATCTCCCCAGCCCGTTCCAACGTCGGCATCACCCCGCCTGACATCACCGGCCCCGGCCCCATCGGCCTGGTTTCGAAATCGGGCACGCTGACCTACCAGCTCATGCACGAGTTGCGCGACCTCGGCTTCACCACCTGCGTCGGCATCGGCGGCGATCCGATCGTCGGCACCACCCATATCGACGCCCTCGCCGCCTTCGAGGCGGACCCGGACACCGAGCTGGTCGTCATGATCGGGGAGATCGGGGGAGATGCGGAGGAGCGCGCCGCCGCCTACATCCGTTCCTCCGTGACCAAACCCGTCGTGGCCTACGTGGCCGGTTTCACCGCCCCGGAGGGGAGGACCATGGGGCACGCCGGCGCCATCGTCTCCGGATCTTCCGGCACCGCCCGGGCCAAGAAGGCGGCCCTGGAGGCCGCAGGCGTTCGCGTTGGACGCACACCCGCTGAGACCGCCTCCCTCGCCCGCGGGCTGTACCGGGAGATTGCCGGCGCGGCGGAGCGGGCGTGAGCACAGGCGGTAACCCGGCACGGCTGAGACGGGTGGTCTCGGCCTCGGAGGGCGGTCCCCCCGCCCGCACCGGCAGGCGGTACCGGGCGGTTCCCACCGACTGGCCCTTCGCCGTACGCGCCGGGGTCGAGTCCGTTCTGGCGGGCTGGCTCCTCGTCGTCGTCCCGACTCTCGCCGTCTATGTCTCGACCTCCTCCATGGACGCCGCCGCGGCCCTGTCGGTGGGCGCCGCTGTGCGCGCCGGCACCGCCCTGTGGGCTCTGGGGCTGGGAGGGACCTGGGGGAGCGCGGCGAGCCCCGATGGTGTCCTCGGGTTGCCGCTGCTGGGACTGACCGTCCTCCAGGCACTCATCACCCGGTGGTCGGTGCGTCGTTCGCGGCTCGCCGGCCTGCTGTCGGGCCTATGGACGGTCCTGGCCGCGGTGGTGACCGCCGCTCTCGTTGTCGTGGCCGCCGGGCCGCCGGGCTCCCGCCTGTGGACGGCCGTGCTCGGTCTTGGCGGGCTAACGGCGTTCATCGCCGTCGGCCGCCTTCAGCGCTCGGGACGGGGTCGGCGGGATGTGGACCGGTGGTGGGCGCGCCGCCCGTGCTGGACGGACCCCGCGCTCGCACTCGTGCGCAGCACTTTCCTCGCCCTGGTCGTGCTGGTCGCCGCCGTCACCGTGGTCGCCGTCGTCGAAGGCGCGGGACGCGTCGGACGACTTCACGACGCACTGTCGGCCGGAGGGATTCTGGCGTCTCTCGGGCTCATCGCACTGCAGGCCTGCTGGGCGCCGACCATGCTCGTATGGGCGCTGGCGTGGCTCGCCGGTCCCGGCTTCGCAGTGGGCGCCGGCACCCTGTTCTCGCCCGACTCCGTTGTGACGGGGCCGGTCCCCGCCATGCCGCTGCTGGGTTTGCTGCCCACCGCGCCGCTGGGGACCGTCGGCCTCTACCTGCCCCTGGTCATCACGGCCGGCACCATGGTCGCCTCCTGGCCCCGGCGCCGGCGTCTGGCCGTGCTCGGGCTTGGGGAGGCCGTTATCGCCGCGCTCGTCGCGACCGCAGTGGTGACGCTGGGCTGCTTGGCGCTGGCGTTGGCGGCGTCCGGGCCTGTCGGCCCGGGCCGGATGACGCAGGTCGGTCCTCACTGGGGGCATCTGTGCCTCTTCATCGCTCTGGAGATCGGTGTCGGGCTCGTCGCCGTCGCGGTGATCTCCCACCCGGGCACCCGTCGGTTGGCCGTTCGAGGGACCCGGGCGAGTGCCGGCGTCGCCCGCGGTCTGCATGAGGACGCCGGGGATGCCGGGGCCGGTGCGAGAGCCCGTGGCGACACCGACGACCGGTGGGAGACGACCGATCGCGAGCGGAACGGACGGGGCGAGCCCACTGAGCGGAACGGACAGCAGAGGGAGAACGTCGGCCATCGGGTGCCGCGGCGCGGGACGGAAGCCGGAACAGCTCCGCTCGCCCGGGACTCCGGCGTCGAACCGGCACCGGTGACCGAGGAGGTGTCCGCGCCCGAGTCGATTCCCGCCGGTTCCGCCGCCGGGCGGGGGCTCTTTGTCGGCTGGCGTGAGCGCGCCTCCCGCGAGGCTTCCCGCGAGCGGGCCGAGGATGAGGCGTCGGATGCGCCCGGCGCCTGCGACGCCCCCGATCGGGAGGATTGACGGGGGAGCGGCCGCCCGGCCGGAGGAGCTGACGGTTCGGATCTGACAGCGCGGCCCGCGCCTCCCGACGACGCGGGCCGCGGCTACACTGGAGGCGGTCGCGACTGGCGAGGGTGGGCAACCACCGGGGAGCGGCCACGGATCATGAACAGGTCATGAATGAGGGACGTCGCCCGCCTGGGCGTCCCCGGACCGATCGCATCAGGAGCGCCAGTGGCCACCCAGACCCAGTTCGCCGTCCCCGCCCAGCACGTTTCCACCGAGGGACTGACCGGCCCCGACCGGGTCGCCGTGCACCGGGCGCTGATCTCCGTCTATGACAAGACCGGGTTGATCGACCTGGCCCGCTCCCTCGTCGACGCCGGTGTCGAGATCATCTCCACCGGTTCAACCGCCGCCGCCATCACGGCCGCGGACCTGCCGGTCACCTCTGTGGAGGAGGTCACCGGTTTCCCCGAGTGCCTCGAGGGGCGTGTCAAGACCCTCCATCCTCGCATCCACGCCGGGATTCTCGCCGATCGTCGCAAGGCCGAGCACATGAGCCGGCTCGCCGAGCTGGACGCGCCCCCGATCGACCTCGTCGTCGTCAACCTCTATCCCTTCGCCGATACGGTCGCTTCCAGTGCCCCCTTCGACGCCTGCATCGAGCAGATCGACATTGGCGGGCCCTCCATGGTCCGGGCGGCCGCTAAGAATCACCCGGCAGTGGCCGTCGTCACCGATCCGGATGCTTACGACGAGGTCGCCGGGGCCGTCGCCGCCGGCGGCTTCACCCTCGCCCAGCGCCGCGCCCTGGCCGCCCGGGCCTTCGCCCGCACCGCCGCCTACGACGCCGCAGTGGCCACCTGGTTCGCCGGCCAGATCGAGGAGGATGATGCGGCCGGCGCCGGGGAGGCCGGGGCCGACCGGGCCGCGCCGCCCGTCTACGTCGGCGTCGGCTACGAACGCCTGGCCGGCCTGCGCTACGGGGAGAACCCCTACCAGGCCGCCGCCGTCTACACGACTTACGGGCGGAGCGGGGGGGTGGCGAACGCCCGGCAGCTGCACGGCAAAGCCATGAGCTACAACAACTACACCGACACCGACGCCGCGCTCCGGGCCGCCTACGACCACGGTGACGCGGTGACGGTCGCCGTCGTCAAGCACGCCAACCCGTGCGGGATCGCCGTGGCCGCCTGCGGGGACGTCGCCGAGGCCCACCGTAAGGCTCATGCCTGCGATCCCGTGTCCGCCTACGGCGGCGTCATCGCCACCAACGCGACGGTGACGGCGGCCATGGCCCGTCAGATCGAGTCGATCTTCACCGAGGTCGTCGCCGCCCCGGCCTTCGATGACGAGGCCGTGGAGATCCTGTCCGCCAAGAAGAATCTGCGCCTGCTCCTCGTTGATCCTCCGAGTGCGGGCGGCTACGAGATCAGGCAGGTGACCGGCGGCGCCGTCATCCAGGAGCGCGACGCCTACCAGGCCGGCGACGCTGACCCCGCCACCTGGCGGCTGGTCTCCGGCCGGGCCGCGGACGCGAGGACCCTGGCGGATCTGCGCTTCGCCTGGCTGTCCGTGCGCGCCGTCCGTTCGAACGCCGTCCTGCTCGCCTCCGACGGTGCGACCGTGGGCGTCGGCATGGGGCAGGTCAACCGCGTCGACTCCTGCCGGCTGGCCGTCGAACGGGCCAACACCCTGGGACTGCGCTCGGCGGGCGACGCCTCCGACGCCGGCGGGCAGCAGGAGGACGAGGGCGCCGACGCCGGCGAGCCCCTCCCCGCCGCACCGCCCGAGCGGGCGCGTGGCGCCGTGGCCGCCTCCGATGCCTTCTTCCCCTTCGCCGATGGTCTGCAGGTCCTCGTCGACGCGGGCGTCAGGGCCGTCGTTCAGCCCGGCGGCTCCATCCGCGACGGAGAGGTCATCGAAGCGGCGAAGTCCGGTGGAATGACCATGTACTTGACCGGCAACCGCCACTTCGCCCATTGATCCGACATTCGGCTGATCTCGCCGTCGGCGGCGCCCTGCGACCGCTCGCGGCCCGCTACGATGACGGTCGTGAGTCAGGATCAGACCGTGCGGGGGACCCGGGGCGAGAGCCAGCACGAGGTGCGAACTCCGCCGCACGGCGCCTGGGTCCAGCCGGGGCTCGTGGGGGCTCGCCCCGCACCCGAGCACAAGGAGCCCTACCGAACGCTCTCAGTCCTGAGCGTGGCAGTCGGGCTGATCGTGGTGCCCGTGATCTCCCTGCTGGGCCACCGGCGTCTGGCGATCATCTGCCTCGGCACCGGTGTGCTGCTGCTCGCACTCCTGCGCCTGCAACGGCCCGACGGCACTTGGATAGCGGCTCGCGGGCGATTCTTCGACGTCGTCTTCGGCACTCTGCTCGCCGTCGCCCTATTCGCCTTGACCTACTACGCGGACCTGCCGCGGGTCGTCTGAGAGCCGGCTCGCGGGTCGGCTCTTGATACGTCAGCCGCTCGTCATCCGTCCTATGGCATGCTGCGGCGCAGTGGGCGGTACCCGGCCGCCCGCCCTCCGGGCCGAAAGGCAGTTCTGTGTCACACCTCCGCAAGGCGCTCTCAGCCAGCGGCATCCTCGTGTGGGTGCTCGCCGCGATCATTCTCGCTCTCGTCCTGGGCAGCACCAGGATCGGTGGAAGTCCTCTCGTCCCGCAGGCCGTCGGCCGCATCTTCGCCACCTTCTCGGGCCTGTTCAGCCAGTTCCTGTCCTTCTCCATCCCGCTGATCATCATCGGTCTGGTGACTCCGGCCATCGCCGACCTCGGTCGGGGCGCGGGAAGGTGGCTCGGAATCACTACCGCCATCGCTTACGCGTCGACGCTCTTCTCCGGCTTCCTCACTTACGGCGTGTGCGCCGCGCTCCTGCCCGATCTTCTCTCGGGCACGGCCCTGTCCGACGTCGAGAAGCCGGGCAGCGCGCTGGAGACGTACTTCAGTATCGAGATGCCGGCGCCGGTGGAGGTCATGACGGCTCTGTTGCTGTCCTTCATCCTCGGTATCGGCCTGTCGATGGTGCCCCGCGGGGTCCTGCGCAAGGGGTTCGTCGAGTTCCGCGCGATCATCACCAGACTCATCGAGCGAATCATCATCCCTCTGCTGCCGCTGCACATCTTCGGCATCTTCCTCAACCTCACGTACACGGGCGAGGCCTGGTCGGTGATGCACGCCCTCCTGCGAGTGGTGGTCGTCGTCCTGGTTCTGGAAGTCGTCATCCTCTCGGTCCAGTACGTCGTGGCCGGTATGGTCGGTGGCAGGAATCCCGTCAGGGCGCTGGTCACCATGGCGCCCGCCTACCTGACCGCGTTGGGCACGTCCTCGTCCGCCGCGACGATTCCCGTGACGCTGGCGCAGACCAGAAGGAACGGCGTGTCGGAGGCGGTCGCCTCCTTCACCGTCCCGCTGTGCGCCACCATCCACCTGGCCGGCTCGACCTCGAAGATCTTCTCCTTCGCCTTCGCGATCGTGCTCACCCAGGAACTGTCCGTCTCGACCGTGCAGTGGGTCGGTTTCATCTTCATGCTCGGCATCACCATGGTCGCTGCCCCGGGCGTTCCCGGCGGAGCCATCATGGCGGCCACGGGCCTGTTGTCGTCCATGCTCGGTTTCGACGACGCTCAGGTCGCCCTCATGATCGCCACCTACATCGCCATGGACTCCTTCGGCACCGCTACCAATGTCACCGGCGATGGAGCCATCGCCATCATCATCGATCGTCTCGCGGGCGGGCGGCTCGGTGCCGACGGCGATCCGGAGAACGCCCGCGAGCTGTCCTTCGACGGCATGGCGTATCTCGACCGGGTCGGTGTCGACGGTCTTGTGAGCCCCGAGGAGCTGACCGCCTCCGCCGAGTCCGCCGGTTCCGAGGCTGCGAGCTGAGCGCGGGGCTCCGGCGAGCGGGGGACGGGCCCCGCCCGACCGCACGATCGCTCTATGATGCGTATTACATCAATGACGAACCCATCGTCCCGGGTCGTCACCGGCCCCTCGCCGTAGGCTCGTCCCATGGGCTGCACCGCTCGCGGTCCCATTGACACGTCGTCCCGAAGGAGACTCCATGGCCAACGCCCCCGTCACCGTCACCGTCACCGGTGCCGCCGGCAATATCGGTTACGCACTGCTCTTCCGCATCGCCTCGGGCTCCCTGCTCGGGCCGGACCAGAGGATCAATCTGCGTCTGCTTGAGATCCCGCAGGCCGTCAAGGCAGCCGAGGGCACCGCCATGGAGCTGTTCGACTCCGCCTTCCCGACCTTGGGCGGCGTCGACATCTTCGACGACCCCGAGCGGGCCTTCGAAGGTGCCAATATCGCCTTCCTCGTCGGCTCGATGCCTCGCAAGGCCGGTATGGAGCGCTCCGACCTGCTGAGCGCTAATGGCGGTATCTTCGGCCCTCAGGGCGAGGCCATCAACGCCGCCGCCGCGGACGACATCAAGGTTCTCGTCGTCGGCAACCCTGCCAATACGAACGCGCTCATCGCCGCGTCGCATGCGGGGGACGTCCCGGCTTCCCGTTTCAGCGCGATGACCCGCCTGGACCACAACCGCGCCCTGGCCCAGCTCGCCGCCAAGGCCGGCTGCCACGTCACCGACATTGACAAGGTCACCGTGTGGGGCAATCACTCCTCCACCCAGTACCCCGACCTCACGCAGGCCACCGTCAACGGGGCTCCCATCCCCGAGATCCTCGCCGACAGGACCTGGGTCGAGGAGGATTTCATCCCCACGGTCGCGGGGCGCGGCGCCGCCGTCATCGCCGCTCGCGGTGCGTCGTCGGCCGCCTCGGCCGCCTCGGCCGCCGTCGACCATGTCCGTGACTGGTGCCTCGGCGTCAAGGGCAGCACGTGGACGTCGGCCTCCATCATGTCCGACGGCTCCTACGGGGTGCCCGAAGGCATCATCTCCTCCTTCCCCTGCACCTGCGAGGGCGGGGAGTGGAGGATTGTCCAGGGCCTGGATATCGACGACTTCTCCCGCGCCAGGATCGACGCCTCCGCGGCCGAGCTCCTGGAGGAGAGGAAGACCGTGGCCGGGATGGGTCTGATCTAGGGCCCTGGGATCCCGTACCGCCCGCGTCCGCAGTCATCGGCCTGCGCCGTCGCGGGGGTGCTGGCCTCCGGCGCTGACGAGCTCGGATGCGTGAGGCTTCCTCCGGGGAGCTCCGGGGAAGCCTGACGTTCCGGCTGCGTCCTGCCGCCGGCCGGCGACGATACAGTCTGCTCATGGCACGACGCAGTTCCAAACGTCCCTACAGCGCTGCGCACCGCCCGCTCGACCTGGGACGGCTGAGCTCGGTGCCGCGAACCCAGACCGGTCCGGGCGGAGCCGACTTCACCGTGCGGCGCCTGCGCGGCGGAGCCAAGACCTACACCTGTCCGGGGTGCAATCGGAGCATTCCGCCGGGTACGCCGCACGTCGTCGCCTGGTCCAACGAGTCGCTCTTCGGGGCGGACCGCGGCCTGGAGGATCGCCGCCACTGGCACACCTCCTGCTGGGAGCGTCGCTTGTGGTGACCGCGAGGACGAGCCCCGTGCGCTGTCGAGTGCGCGCCACCGGGCGAAGCCTCCATCTACACGAGGGGCGCGGGCGAACGCTCCTCCCAGCCCGGCAGCAGCCGGTCCAATGCGGAGCGCAGTGGGAGGACGTCGCCATCCCGCCCGCCCTCACCGATCGTCATGGGGACGGGCTCGCTGGGCGGGGTCGTCCCCCTCAGCCGCTCCTTGAGCCCCAGTGGCTGCGATAGCACGTAGAACCCGCCTTCAACATCGATGGCGACGGTCTTATCGGCACGCAAGTACCACCCGCGCAGCGGTGTGCGCGCGCTGCCGCCGCCATAACCTTGGACGCGCAGAGGCACCGGCGCCAGCCCTTCAGCACGGGCCACCCGGATGAAGAGCCTGACGATGCGCTCTGCGCGCCGATGCTCGGCCTCCTGCTTCTCATGCAGGAGCCGCGCTCGCTCGGCGGCGGCCTCCCGGCGCCGGACGGCCCAGTCGTCGGCGCCGGGGAAGGGCGGCGACGAGCGGGAGACGGCCGGTGGATCGGGCGACTGAGACGACGCGGACATGGACTCAGCCTGCGGTCCGTCTCAAGATGCGGGAATGAGTGATGGGGAGCACACTAGAGACATGTCCGTCCCCATTCGTCCGCGCATCAATCTGGACTCCGATTCGGCCAGACCGGTCTTCGCCCAGATCTGCGCAGCGATCCGTGAGGACGTCACCTCGGGACGATTGGCCGCGGGCGCGCGCCTGCCGACGACACGCGCCCTGGCAGCCGATCTCGACGTCGCCGTCAACACGGTGGCCAAGGCCTATCGCGAGCTGGAGCTCGAAGGAGTGCTCGAAGGACGTGGTCGCCACGGCACTTACGTCATGGATCTCGCTGACACTGCGGCCAAGAGGGAGACTGTGCGCTTCGTGGCGACTATGCGCAACCTGGGCATGACCCGGGGCGAGACACTCGCGCTCGTGCGTCGCGCCTGGTCGTAGCCGACGGAGCCGACGATTCACCGGCGGTTGCGGCCGCCCAGACTGAGCAGATTCTCCTCGGCGGGCTGCTGCTCGGAGTTGTCGCCGGCGTCCTTCACCTCCTCCGGGCTGACGGGGCTGGCGGCCTCCTCCGCACTCTGCGCTCTCGCGGGCGAGTCCGCACTGCCGGCGCTGCCGGCACTGTCCGCGCTGCCGGAGGAGGCGGCCTCGGGCAGGCCGGCGGCCTGCGGCACACCGGTCGCCAGCGCCGCGTTGATGACGTCGGAGAACTCGGGAGCCTGCGGTATGACGTTGCCGAGCACGCCGCGCATCTCCTCCAGGTAGCTGGCCACGGAGTCCCGCTGCCGCTCGAGCTCCTTGATCTGACGGGCGATCGTGGTCTTCTCGACCTCGGCATTGGCACGAGCGTCCTCGACGAGAGCACTCGCCTCGAGACGAGCCTGGTTCACAGTGTCCTCGGCCAGCCGCGTGGCCTCGTCCTGGCGAGCGCGTGCCGCCTCGTCCGTCTCGGCGCGAACCGTCTCAGCGCGGGCCAGGGCCTCTTCGAGGCGGGCTTCGGCCTGCTCGGCCTGCTCCTGGGCCTGCCGGTTCATCTCCTCGATCCGCTGACGTGCGGCCTCATGGGCGGCCGAATCCTCCTCAGCGGCCGTCTCGTGGGCGGCGGCGATCTCGAGAAGCGCCTGCTGCCGCAGCTCCGTGGCCTCCGCTCGCGCCGCCTCGGCCTCGGCCGTGCTCGAGCGCCGCAGGGACTCCGCCTCGTCGCGAGCCGCCGACAGCAGGGTCTCCGCTTCCGTGCGGGCCTTCTCCACTGCGACGCGAGCCTCTTCGGCGGCCGTCGCCGTCACCGAGTCGGCCTGCTCCCGGGAGGAGCGCCGCAGGGCCTCGGCCTCCTCCGCGGCGGCCTCCTTGGTGGTGTTCGCCTCCCGCTCGGCGGTCACGGTGAGCTCCACGGCGGTTTTCTTGGCGGTGGCCACGGTCAGTTGCGCCTCGCGTTCCGCGGCCGAGCGAGCCTCGGTCATGCTCGCGTTCGCGTCGGAGGTGATCTGCTCCGCCTTGCGCTGGGCGGAGGAGATGAGCTCGTCCGCCCGGGCCTGCGCATTGGCCAGGAGCGTGGAGGCCTCGGACTCCGAGTGGGAGCGCAGCTCGGCGGCCTCCCGTCGAGCGTCGGCGACCATCGTGGCGGCCTCGGAGGAGCTGCGTTCGGACAGGTGGGTGGCGTTGGCCCGCGTGCGGGCCAGGAGCGCGTCGGCCTCCGCGTTGGCCTTGGACAGCACGGAGGTGCTCTGCTCCTCCGCGCTGCGCAGAAGCTGCTCGATGCGCGAGCCGAGCCCGGCGTAGGTGGGTTTGTCGGCCTCGCGCAGACGACGCTGGGCGTCGGCGAGCTCGCCGGCGAGCGTCATCGCCCGCTGGTCGAGGCTGGCGACCTCACGGCGGGCGTCTCCCAGCTGGCGGGTTAGGGCCTTGATGCGCTGATCGACTTGGGTGCGATCGTATCCTCGCATGGTGATGGCGAACTCGTCGGATCCCTCAGCCACGTCTCTCCTCCTTCTGGCGGGCCGCTGCGGCCCGCAGTGGGACAAGAGTATCCGCGACCGCCCCTTTCGCGCCTGGGTCCTGAGGGCCTGATGACGGGGAAGCAGCGGGAGGAGGCGCTGAGCATATGCGGTCGACGACGTCGCAGCGGCGCGCCGCGCCGGGATGTGGTTCTTCCGCTCAGGGCGCAGGACCTGTGATATTCGACGGGGCCGCTCGCACGGATCGGACGGGCGTGCGATTCTGGGCGGTACACGCGTCTGGCCGCCGTGGAGTGCGGCGTCGGTCGCGTCAGCCGGTGACAGCGGCGCCATGTCCACGATCTTGAGGAGAGTCACGTCGTGAACCGACGGATCCTGAGTGCGATTATCGCCGTTCTCGGCCTGATCGTCATCGCTCTGGCAGTCTGCTCCGCCACCGTGTGGCGGCCCAGCTCGACCGCCCAGGCGACCCTCCCCGCGAAGCCCGAGCAGAACTACGTCGTTACGCGACCAGGCGTTCTCGGCCTGGTCGACTCCGATGTCACGATCACCGCGACGGCCGGCGACGCCGATCCCGTGTTCATCGCGGTGGGTCATTCGTCCGATGTCTCGGCGTGGCTGGCCAACGACCCTTACGTGTCCGTCACCGGCCTGACCGATTGGGACACGCTGGAGGCCTCCGATGTTACGACCAGGTGCGGTGACGAGGCTGAGCCGACGACGTCGCCCGCCCCCGGCGGATCGGCCGAGCCCACCGTCGTACCGAGCACGGACGCGAACGGCTGCACCGTTCTGGAGGCGTCCAACGCCGATCCGACCAGTTCCGACTTGTGGCTGACCACGGCGTCGGGCACCGGATCGACGACTCTCGACCTGAACACCGCGGATCCGGACCTGGTTGTCCTGGCCGCCACCGACGGGTCCTCGCCCGCCCCCGACCTCTCGATGTCCTGGCCGCGCACGGTCTCCACCCCGCGGCTCGTCCCCGGGCTGATCGGCGGCGGCGTCCTGCTGCTCATCGGCGTCTTCCTCTTCCTCATTGACATTCAGATGCGCCGGGCGGATCAGCAGAGGCGCGCTCGCTCCGCCGAGCGGGCCGCGCGGCTGGCGCAGGCCGACGGAGTCGTCACCGCCGGATTCCCGCAGATCAGCGATCCGAATCGCGCGCTCTCACGCCGGGAGATGCGGGAGAAGGAACGGGCCGAGGCCGCCGGGGAGGAGTGGGTCGACCCACGCACGGGCCGGGTCTACCTCGACGGCGTCGAGGCCCCCGGTGTGCCGCAGGCGCCCGCCTCCGATCAGGCGGGGGAGTACCCCGATATGGGCTATAACGGGTATTCCTCCGGGTATTCTGACGATCCGAACGGCGCATCCGGTGAGACCGAGGCATTCTATGGCGCCGCCGCGCCCGAATCAGCAGCCTACTGGACAACGCAGGGGGCGCAGGACGTGTCCCCCTATGCGCCTGCCGAACAGGAGACGCAAACGTTCTCGAATTTCGCTTATTCGGGCTACGACTACGGTTACGGGGACGGTCAGGTCCAGGCCGGTTACGGGGACGGCCAGGGTGAGGATCGGCAGGATGAGACGCAGGCGTTGTCCGGGCTGGCCTATTCCGAATCGGCCTATTCGGGTTACGGAGACGGAGACGGACAGGCCCAGCAGGAGCAGGCCTTCTCCCTCCCGGCCCGGGCGCAGAATTGGACGGTGGAGCCCCAGCGACAGTCCGACGAGCAAGGGTCCGACGATGTGAGCGACGACGCGTCCACGAGTCCCGATGACGAGGAGCACGCATGATGACCAGCCGCCGAGCCCTTCTCACCTCTGCTGCGGCGACCGCCGTCAGCGCCGCCCTCGCCGCGTGTTCGCGGGACGCCCCCCCGTCGCTCGAGGCCACCGGGACCTCGACGGCTCAGCCGGTCCTGGACAGCGAACGTCTCACGGCCGTCCTCGAGCGGATTCAGAGCGGCATGGACGCGGCCGATGCCCAGAAGAAGACCGAACTGTTGAACGGGTATCTCACCGGGCCGGCCGCTCGCGTGCGGACCGAGGAGTACGCAGTCGCCACAGCGACTAACGACGACACCGAGATCGACCACTTCACGACCGACAGCCAGGCCGGAACCGTGGGCCTGACCACCGATTTCCCGCGCATCGCCCTGACGCTCACCGAGGCCGACGAGACCAACGTGCCCTATCTGCTGGCTCTGACCCAGGGCACTGCGCGCGAGAACTTCGAGCTGTGGGCCTGGGTGCGGCTGTTCCCCGGCGTCGAGGTACCCTCCACGAATACGGCCTCGGTGGGCAGCGCGCAGGTCGACGCCGATGCCGACGGCCTGGTCGCCACGCCGCAGGAAGTTCTGAATGCTTACATCGACGCCCTGAACAATCCCGACGGGGACAACGGCAAAGCGTTCGCGGATGAGGAGCTGCGCCGGTACATCGCCGCACGCCGTAGCCTGGACGTCTCCGCCGCCGGCGAGGTGTCGGTGACCGCTAGCCCCGGCGGTGACGGCTTCCGCGGACTGCGGACGACTGACAACGGGGCCATCGTGTTCACGACGCTCACTTTCGACGTCCTGTACAAGCGCACGGTCGCCCGTTCCAAGTACAATGTGCAGGAGCAGGTCGCCGCCATGCTGGGGGAGAACACCGACGTTGTCGGCACGGTCACAGCCTCCCACGAGGCTGTTGTCGCATTCTCGATTCCGGTCGCCGCCTCCGGCTCCCAGGCAGTCACCCTGGGCACGGTGCACGTGCTGACGTCGGTCACCCGGGACGATTCCCAGTCGCCGGACTGAATTCCGCGGGCCTCACCGGCCGGGCCTCGCCAGCGCCCCCGGTACGCTTCATCTCGCCCCGTATTCGTCACCACTTCGATCCACCATCGGGCTTCTGCCCGGGAAAGGCACCTCATGAGCATGTTCGGCGCCGTGGACCTGTCCACACTCGCACCTCGGAAGGATGCTGCCGCGGGAGGCGCATCGGGTTCTGGAACGGGAGCGGGAGAGACGGCGGCCTCCGGCTCGGCAGCGGGATCCGTCGTTTCGGCGCCGCTGGTCGTTGACGTCGACGCCGCGTCACTGCGCGATGTCGCCGAGCTCTCCACCCGAGTACCGGTCGTGGTCGTTCTTCACACGTCGCGTTCCCAGGCCTCCACGGAGCTCGCCGGGCAGCTTGAGACCCTCGCTCGGGAGTATGCGGGCCGTTTCGAGCTGGCACGTGTGGACGTCGATGCCGCCGCCGAGGTCGCCCAGGCTCTTCAGGCCGCGGCAGTACCGACGGTTATCGCTCTGATCGCGGGGCAGCCGGTGCCGCTGTTCCAGGGGTCGGTTCCCGTCGACCAGCTGCGCCAGCTGCTCGACCAGGTGCTCGAGTTGGCCGCCCGCAACGGCGTTTCCGGGCGCCTCGCGTCGGAGGTCGAGTCGGAGCCGGACGAACCCGAGGAGGAGACCGAGGTGGAGCGCCAGGCCCGTGAGGCCATGGAGCGAGGCGACTACGCCGCCGCCGAGGAGGTCTACGACCACGCCATCGCGCAGAGTCCGGCGGATGCCGACCTCAAGGCGGCTCGCAACCAGATCCGTATGCTCGGACGCATGGATGGTGAGGACCCCCGCGCCCTGCTCGCCGCCGCGGACGCACCGGATGCGAGCGTTGAGGAACAGGTGGCGGGGGCGGATGCGGCCCTGGCGCTCGGGGACGTCAACGCCGCGCTGGGCCGTGGTCTGGAAGCCGTCCGCTCTCACGCCGGCGAGGAGCGGGAGACCGCGCGCATGCGGCTGCTCGAGCTCTTCGACGTCATCGGCTCCTCCACCCCCGAGGTGGCGAGAGCCCGCCGGCAGCTGGCGGCGTTGCTCTTCTGACCGGCGACGGCGCCGGACGAGCGCTCGCCCGGCGCCGTCGCCGACGGGGCGGTCCGGGCGCGCGATGCGACCGACCCGAATGTGCAACGGCGTCGGCGGGGGGAAGGGCCAGGTCAGGGGCGCGAGGCGCGCTTCTCGCGTCTGGTTCGCAGGACGGTGACCGGCCTGGTTTCACAAACTGATTGCGGCAGGGCTTCACGCAGGTGCTCGGCTAGAACACCGGGCGCGCGGAGCTCGTCCGGTGCGACGCGGGAAATGGAGAAGCCGACATCGCGGATCGCATCCTCGCGCCCGCCCTGCTGCTGCAGGATCGTTTCGGAATTCATGCGGTACTTCATCGTGTCGTCGACCTCGAGGATGTGCCTGGCGGTCAGCCAGCCCAGATCGGCGTAGAAGCGCACTCCCATCGCGTCGACGGGCAGCTGCGGCGCCATGGCGCCGATTCCGCCGACCAGGCACTGCCTGCGCGCTTCACTCTCCCACGGGGACTGACTCCAGGGCGTCGCCGCCGCCAGGATCGCGCGTGCGCGCCGAAGGCCGCGCTCCCTGCGTCGTCCATCCAGCCGCTCCAGGACGAGCTCGCGCGTGGCGGCGGCCAGACCATCGATCTGCTCGCGTCGGTCCCACGGCCTGGCGCTCGCACTGGCTCCGACGGCGACCGCGATCAGTGAATCCACCACCGCCAGACCACGATCGGGCTCCAGGAACCGTGCGCAGTCCTCCATCGTGCGCTCGAGGCTGGTCACGCGCATGCCGCGGATCTCGACGATGTCGGCCTGCGGCACCGGGTACCTGTGACGTGCGACGGCGCGCTCCTGACTCATGACGCTTAGTGTGCCGGGGGTGGGGTGCTCAGGGCGGTGAGGATG